>Ga0335070_10007853_pt1 | contig 12503 bp, 9 predicted proteins | sample Lox_Sample_13_FD_206722 | JGI IMG/M metagenome (GOLD analysis project Ga0335070, IMG submission 206722) | Soil microbial communities from Loxahatchee National Wildlife Refuge, Florida, United States - Lox_Sample_1.3 | ecosystem: Environmental > Terrestrial > Soil > Wetlands | place: USA: Florida...
ACGCGGGCGGCAAGCTGACTATTGCCGACAAAAGCGGCAACAAGCTGGAGCTCGATGCCAATGCCGGTTCGCTGGCGGTACAGGCTTCCGGCAATACCGACCAGAAGGTGGGCGGAAACCTGACCATCAACGTCAGCGGCAGCGCCACGCTTACCGCGCCGTCGGGTATCACCATCGACAGCTCCAGCGTCAAGCTGGGAACCGGCGCGTCGCTCGCCCTGGTGAATGAAACCATGTTGACCATTTTCAACACCCACTTTCATGTCGGCAACATGGGGGCGCCCACATCCCCGCCGACCGTGCCGGCCGTTCCCGGTTCACAGTCGACGATTTTCAGCAAGGGGGCGTAACATGGGTGAAGAGTTTCTAGGCAAAGGATGGGCTTTCCCTGTCAGGGTACCGGATGCGGGGGGCGAGATCGTTTTCTCCAGTGAAGAGGAAAAGATCGCCCAGTCCGTCCTGATCATCCTCGGTACCGCGCCCGGAGAACGCCTGATGCGGCCGGACTTCGGCTGCGGCATCCATGACTATGTCTTTGCGCCGAATAATGTCCGAACCGCCGGGCTGATCCGGTACCATGTGGAAGAAGCGCTGAACCGGTGGGAGCCTCGCATCGATCTGCAGCAGGTCCGGGTGCAGCCCGACCCCGGCAACCCGGCGGTCATCCTCATCACCATCGATTACCGGGTGAAGTCGACCGACAGCCGGTACAACATGGTCTATCCCTTTTACCTGGAACGGGGGCAGGAATCGTGAGCGACGGATACCTTGATATCACTAACATTTCCGGACACCAGTTTATTCTCGATGCCGGGGCAAAAACCCTGACCATCATGAACCCGGGCACGACGCAGCAACTGACGCTGGATGACAAGAACGGAACCATTTCCATTACCGATGGCGCAGGAGACAAACTGATTTTCGACGCAAAGCAAAAGTCGCTAACGATCGACTTTCAAACCACCATAACCATCCAGGTCGAGAACGGTACCCTGAACTTGTCCGCCACCGGGTGCATCTCAATTTCTTCGCCGGGATTGATCACGGTGAACAGCCCTTCCATAAATCTGGGAGGCGACGCAACCCTGGCGCTGGTCAACGAGAATCTGCTTTCGTGTTTCAACGACCACGTCCATGAAATTGTCACCCTGGGATCGACGGAAAAGCCGACTGCACAGGCAACGACAGGTGACTGCCTGACACAGAAAATAAAGGGGAAGTAATGAGCACTCCGCTGCCAACCGTCTATCGGAAATCTTCCGACGAAATCGTCAACGATATCATCGACGATCTCAAGAACGCGCCGCTGCAGTGGCAGCCATCCGCACCCGCTGGCGCGGGCGAGACGCTGGCGCGACTGTTCGGACGGCTGGCCGATATCATGATCACCCGACTGAACCAGTCGCCGGAGAATTATTTCCGCACCTTCCTCAATGACGCCGGTGTCGATCTGCTGCCCCCGCGCCCCGCGTCGGCCGAAGCGACATTCTTCCCGGCTAAGGATGCACCGCCGGTCATCGGCATACCCGCGGGAACACAGATTGCCGCCAAAAAAACGGCGAATCGGCCGGAGATCATATTCGAAACCGGGCGGGACCTGAATGTCACCAGGGCCGACCTTACCGCCTGTATCGTCGTGGATCCCCTCAATACCAGCGACCGGACGGCGGCGGCACTGGGAATGGAGACCGAATCTTTTGCCGCTTTCCAGGGCGAAACGCCGCGGAAACGGATCTTTTTCCTGGGCGATGACGCGCTCTTTGCTTTCCACGATGAGCAAAGCCGCAGCAATGCCGTCATTACCCTCGATTTTACTTTCTCCGTCCCGGGCCGTCCCGATCTGGACGGCTGGCAGCTCAAATGGTTCTGGTTCGACGGTCAACAGACAGTCGAATTCAGCGCCGACTCTATTCAGGACCTGACCCAGGGATTCAGCAGCAACGGGACCGTCACCTTCGGCAACCTTCCCGACATGCAGCCGGACAAAGAGCACTCGGCCTGGCTGTCGTGCGAGTTGACCGGGGGAACGGGGCGAGACCATCTGCCCGTCATCGGCAATGTCACCGGCTCGCTGGTCGTGCCGCACGCAACCGTTTCCAAGCCGGTCGACACGGCATTCAGCGCCATCCATTCGGGAACGGCCTTCATTTCCCTTGACCCCGCCGGTGAATTCTTCCCCATCGGCCAGCGTCCGGAACGGCTCGACGATTTTTTCCTGAAGATTGATGAAGCCTATTGCACGCCGGGCGTGAATGTGGAAATCGAGTTCGACCTCGTTGGAGTTCCGGACGTCACCCCGCCAATGTCAAGCAGTCAATTGAACATGCTGGAGATGGAATGGTCCTATTCGAGCACGGCAGGTTGGACGCCGCTCGGCAGGAGCAAAAGGGACAACAGTAACACCAATATGCTGAACCCGACGTTCAGTGATGAAACCATGGCGCTCACGAAATCAGGGACTGTTCGCTTTTCCATCCCCACGGCGGTCGAAACCGGCGGCAATGCACCTTCGAAGGAAACTGCAATCGGCGGCAAGAAAGGATTGTGGCTGCGCGCGCGCGTCACGGCCGGCGGATACGAACTGGATTTCACCTCCGGCACGATCTGGACTGCGCCTCAGGTCCTCGCCCCCTACATAACGAAAGTTTATGCGGCGGCCTATTCCAACCTGCCCGATTATTCCGTAACGGGGAAGACCCCGTCAGTCCTTTTGTGCAGTGTCGACGGACTGATCCGCGACCATTTATCCGTCGACGTTGCCGGGAGCGGCTTTGGGCCGTTCACAAGCTCATGCGACATCCCTGCCCTTTATCTCGGATTTGCCGCCCCCTTCCCCGCCGATGAGTGGATCCAGCTCCTGCTGGATGTGGACGAGACGAGAACTGACGGCGAAAATTTCCCACCGCTGCTATGGGAGTATTGGAGCGGAAGCGATGGAAACTGGAGTATCCTGCCCGTCTCAGACGAGGGCGAAGGATTGCGCCGACGTGGATACCTGGGGTTTTACGGCCCCAGTGACCAGGGAGTGAGCTCCGAATTCGGCCGGGACGCTTACTGGCTCCGGCTGAGGATACGAAATGAGACGCCGCTGGCGGTTGCCGTGCCGGAGGCGGTGGCGGTTGTCGCCGATGCGACGGGGACGGCAAAAGTCACCCTCGATTTCTCCGGGTCGTCGCCATCGGACGGTCAGCGGATCACGAAATACGGGTTGTCTTCGGTCGAATCCTCAAATCTGGTCGCCGCTGCCGGACCGGACCGGACCGGAAACGATGCCGTCAGGACAACCGTCAACCAGGCTTCACTGCAGCTTGACGCTTCGGCTTCATTCGATAACAACGGACAACCTGTAACGACCTTTCACTGGGATATGCTTTCCTCCGAACTTCTGGTCGCGGATGCGGGACCGGACCGGCTTGTCAACACCACGAACGGTAAAGCCGTCGTTGAACTCGATGCGTCAGGCTCTTTCGGCGGCACCGATGAATCCGCCAGGAAGTACCGCTGGGACCTCGTTTCATCGGAACGCCTGGTCGCGGATGCGGGGCCCGACCGGATCATCAATATCATCGGTGATGCAGCCGTCGTGCAACTCGATGCATCAGGCTCCTTCGATTTCGGCGAAGATCCGATCAAAAGTTACAAATGGAGATTGATGCCGACCGATCTGGAGCAGCCGGCGACGGCATTTTATCCACCTGCGGCCTTCCTGAATGCCATCCTGTGGAATACCGTACCGGTACTGAATTCGGTTACCGTCCCCGGAGAAATAATAGGGTCGAGCAACGGCAAGGCAAATCAGGCTTTTGCCACCACAAATGCACCAATCATGGCGGACATTCAACTATATGTGAGGGAGCCCGATCAGCCGGCCCCGGACGAACTGGCAGCGCTGGAGAAGGCTCAGGACTCGGTTGATGGGGCGGACGACACATCTGCGTTCCCCGTGACGGAACCGGACAGTCAGGGCGTATGGGTCCGCTGGCAGCAGGCAGATCATTTTTACGCTTCCGGCCCCTCCAGCCGCCACTTCGTCCTCGATCCGGCCTCCGGCGGGGTCCTGTTCGGCGACGGGGAACACGGCAAGATTCCGCCGGTAGGCCGTGACAGCATCAAGGCCGTCTGCTATAGCTACCATCAGGGCGGCTCGGGCAACGTGTCCGCCGGCGAGATAACAGTCATCCGCAACCCGAGCGGACCGCTGGCGCAGATCAAGGGAGTCCGCAATGCCGAAGAGGCGTCCGGCGGAGGCGACATCGAAACAATCGACGAGGTCAACGAGCGTGGTCCGAATACCCTTAAGCACCGCGGCAAGGCGATTACCGTGGAAGACTTCGCCTGGCTGGCCAAGGACTCGAGCGGGGAAATCGCGGCGGCGTGGTGCCTGCCGACCCGGGACGGCAACGGCATGACCCGGGAAGGATACGTGACGGTGGTCGTCGTTCCGGACAGCACCGACGCCAGACCCTTCCCACGTCCCCCTCTTCTGCGCGACATCCGTCAATACTTTGCGTCGTGCGCGCTCGTCAACCTCACGGCAACCGGAAATGAATCACGTATCACGATAAAAGGTCCCGAATATGTCGAAGTGACGATTACGGCCGGGATCGTTCCCGTAAATCCGGAAACGGCCGACGATGTCAAATTCGCGATCATGGCCCGCCTGGCCGAGTTTCTCAACCCCCTTTCCGGCGGGCCGGACCGCAGAGGATGGCAACTGGGAAGGGATGTCTACCTGTCCGAAATCTACGAAGAATTGGAAAATGTCGCGGGAGTGGATCACGTCTCGAACACCAGTCTCGACGGTTCGATCCAGCAACTCGTCCTTACCATGGAAACGGCAAACCCGCCATACCGCGAAATCTGCGAAGGCGGTATGGTCGGCACTTTCGACGAACGTATTCGTTATTCCCTTGCGGGCCTGGAGAACGCCGCGCTCTCCGATCCGGAGAACGTACTGCGGGTCCGTGTGTACGGCCTGAAAGTCGGAGACCGCGTCAATATCGTAGACACAGACAACTCCGTCGTTCTGAAGGGAGCCGGGATAACCTGTCTGACCTGCGACGGCTCAACCGTTGTCCTGGATATACCCATATCGGCACTGGCTACAATGCCGGCCGTGGAGTCGCTAGCCCTGCTGTCACCCGATGAAACGATCCGGCTGCCGCTGGCCGCATGGCTCCAGGCGGACGAACAGGGGCACGCAACGGCGCGGGTCGAAGGTTTCAGCGACAACGAAAACACCATTTGCATCGTCTACAACGGCAGGCGTGATCCCGATCTCCAGTTTCTGCGGCTGCTTTCCGTCGAATCTCTCCATAACCGCGTCTTCATTCCGGAGGGGCATCTGGCCTGTTCCGGCGCGCACATGATAGAAATGATCCTTGAGGAGTAAGGCCATGCCGATCCCGCTGTCGAATCTGGACAACCGCACCTTTGACGACCTCGTGAAGGAACTGCAGGCGCTTATTCCCCGCTATTCCCCGGACTGGACCGACCACAACGCCTCGGACCCGGGAATCGTGCTCATCGAGCTGTTCGCCTGGGTTACCGAAATCCTGCTTTACAGGATAAACCGCATTCCCCAGGAAGGCGAACAAGTTCTGCTGCGTCTGCTGGGGAACACCGGCAGCGCCGCCAACGATCAGGCGCGGGCCGCGACGATGCAAGCCATGCAGGGACGGTGGCGTGCGGTCACGGCGGCGGATTTCGAACAACTGGTGCTCGGCCAGTATCCTTCCGTTGCCCGTGCCCGCTGCCTTGCGGACGTGGCCGCCGATCCGGCGGATCCGTCCGTCCTGACGGGAAAAACCGGGCATGTGAGCGTGATAATCGTGCCGTACCCGCAAAACGGCGAATCAAAGCCGCTGCCCGCAGCCACACTTATCGATGATGTCTTTTCCTTTCTCGACCAGCGGCGTCTCGTCACCTGCCGCCACCATGTCGTCGGACCGGTTTACACGGATATTGCCGTCGGCGCCGTTGTGGTCTGCAATCTCGGCCCTAAGCCGGATGACGTGAAAGGAATGATCATCGAAAATCTGAAAAATTTCTTCTCGCCGGTTGGTGACGACAACGAAGGCGAAAGCGGAGGCTGGCCGTTCGGCAGAGATGTATACGAATCGGAGGTCTGCGCCGTCATCGAAGAAACCGCCGGGGTCGATCACATCGAATCGCTGGCACTGTTCCGGAAAAACGGTCAAGCGTGGGTCGGAGGCGGCAATAAGATCGTCATCGCCCCGAACAGCCTCGTTCACTTCGATGATTCCTTGGCGCAGACACTCATCAGCGGTGCATAGCCGGGGAGAGAGACGGAAACATTATGCCTGACAACGAAATCAGACTGATTAATTATCTGCCCGCCATTTTCCGGGAAACGCCTTTTCTGGAAATGTTTCTCCGCCCCTTTGAACAGGCGCTCCAGAATTTCCACGACCGGACCGGGAATATCAGTACCTGTTTCGACCCATTCACCACCGACGCCGATTTCCTTCCCTGGCTGGCTTCCTGGGTCGCCCTGGTCCTGGACGACGAGTGGCCCGAAGAGAAAAAACGCCTGCTGATCAGCCGGACGATGGATTTGTACCGGGGGCGCGGCACCGTCGACAGCCTGAAAGAATACCTGGAGATTTATACCGGCACGGACAGAAACGCCATCACGATCAGGGAATGCGTGTGGCCCGCCGGAATGCAGATCGGTGTGGCTTCCATGATCGGCGGTTTTACGCCTTCTGATGTGCGTTTCAGGGACATATCGGCCGAACGCGCGCCGCTGGCGACATATGACTATTACCTGGTCCGTGAGGTCGATCCGGACGATGGCAGCGTCAGGCAATATTACTACCGGACCGACATGGTGTGGAAGGTCAACGTTGACGTCCAGGCGAAAACGGTCGTTATTTATTACGTCCGTCCCGATCCCGACGCCAGCACCGTCCACACAAATGCTACCGTGACCCGGCGGGACGGCCTGGCGGACACCCATTATATGCTGACCGGTACGCCGGTCGGAGGAGGTGACACGATCTCCGCCGATTACTGGGGCGATACGGTACTGATCAGTGAAGAGGGCGAAACGCCCTACCGGTTTATTGTCGATGTCATAGTGAATCCGGACCGGTTCAGAGACGTCCGGGTGGAAAAGATTCAGGCCATCCTCGACCTGGAAAAGCCGGCCCACACCGTATACTATCTCCGGCTTATCCAGGCCCGGCCCGTGCGGCAAATCGAGCCGATGCAGATAGCGGAATATTCATCGATCGGCGTGGACAATTATATTGGGGAAAGGAATTGATATGGGTGACATCACCGAATTCAAACGGATGAATTTCTTTACCGGCTTTTTTACGACGGCGGACGACTGGAAAACGGAGCAGGACTACCATCGCCGGAAGCTGAAAATCCACAATCAGGGGATGCACACTCCCGGTGTCATGCGCGGCATCGCCGAAGAATTCAATGTCATCGCCGATGCCGACGGCAACATCGAAGTTCAGTCGGGAACGGCAATCGACGGCGACGGCAACGAAATATGCCTGGCGGTTACCGGCAAACTGCCCCTGACGGCTTACGCCCAACCGACCACGGTGTATGTCACGCTCAGCTACGCCGAGGTGGAAACGGACCCCGTCACCAACGTCAAAATGCCGGACTACAGCGGCAATACCCGCGTCACCGAGCAGGCGATCCTGAATCTCGCGACCACCGTCCCGGACAACAGGAAAGTATTGGAACTGGCACGCGTCAGCCTGCCGGCAAACGCGACCAAAGTGGCCAATCCGCCCGACCCCTCGCAACCCGGCGCGGGCGAAATCGACAGACGCTACATCGTTTTCGCCGGATCGGTCGGCATTACAGACTCCGTCCAGTGGCTGGATCCGGTTCTGCAGCAGCGGCTTGAACTTCTAATGACGGAAACGCGAAAGAATTTTGCCGCCCTGGCCACAAGGTTTGCCACTCCTTCAGTTGCGGACGCGCGGCAGGCCGCCCTGACCATCCAGATGCTTGCCTGCGTGGGCTTCATGCGAACCGGTCAACTCACCGGTCTGCTCAGCGTCCTTGCCGACACCGAACGGGATGCAGGCCAGGAAATGGGAACGATCTGTTCCGGGCTGGCAAAATTCAAGGAATACCAGGACTATGTCGACGCAGTTGCCTCTCTCCGCAGTAACCTGACCACCACTCCCGATCAGACTGACAAGCTGCTGTTAAGCCAGGGCATCGTCGCTTTGGCCGCCAGGGAACTCGCCGAGATCGTTATGCAACCGCCCGTGGCATCCGCCGGCAATGACCAGACTATGACGACTGTCGGCGTCGAGGCGCAGGCAATCCTGGACGCTTCGGCTTCCAAAGCTTTCGGGGGAAAAAACATCATCTCATACCAGTGGGACCTGAAAAGCAGCGCCGTTCCGCCCATGGCGAACCCCGGAAGCGATCAGGTAATATTTACCACCATTACGGGCAACGAAGGAACTGTCACACTCGATGCCTCCGCCTCCACGGCCCAGGATGGAGAACAGATCGTGAAATACACCTGGGACGAAGTTTGAGCGGGATTCGATCAGGTTATCAGATAAAACGAAATCAACCCGGTTTTTTGCATAAATATTTCAACTGAGAATAGAAAGGAGTTTTGCAATGGCGCCAACATTACCAACGTTTCCAACAACACCGACATTAATAACATTACCGACAACACCGACAACACCGACATTAACAAATTTTCCATTTGATACTACTGAGCCGAAAGTTCAGGTGACCCTTCCGGTTGGACGACATACCCTTCAACTGATAGTGGAAGACAGCGCCGGGTTGAGGAGCGAACCAGCTACCGTAGTTATTGAGGTGAAACAATTTACACCTACCATTATAACTCCGACCATAACCCATATTACACCAACAATTACCCAAATCACGCCAACCTTGACACAGATCACACCGACGTTAACTCAGATCACACCAACACTGACTCAAATTACTCCGACAATTACCCATATTACACCAACAATAACCCAAATTACCCCAACCCTGACACAGATCACACCGACGTTAACCCACACGTTGCCGACCTATACCCTGCCAACTGTTCCGACAATCCTTCCCACCATGATGGCAACTCTTCTCAAGCCGGAACCTTCGCTAATTGCCAAGGGGAAAAAAACGGCCGGGAAAACTTCATTGAACAAGGTAAAAGGAGTCACTGCGGAAGCGGCCGGAAAACTAAGGACAGCGGGGATAGCAGATGCAGAGGCGCTGGCGAGGGCGACAGCCGACAAGGTGGCTTCCGCCCTCGGTGTCGATAACACCAAGGCAAAAGCACTTATCAGCGAGGCAAAGAACACGGTGAAAAAATAATGAAAGTTGTCTTCATCCACCCGTCCCATCCGAATCAGTTCACGGACATCGCCCATGCCCTGGCGGAGGAAGCCGGTTGGAACTGCTCTTTTCTCGTCGACGAAAAATTCACTGAATCCGTCAGGAGCTGCGACCCGCCGATTCCCTATTACGGATTTCGGGAGGGGGATGAAGCTTTCTCCGGAAGCTACTATACCAGAAGCATCGAGGAAGGCGTCCGGCGTGGAAAGGCCATAGTGGAAGCGCTGTTGCATCTTCGGGAAACCGACGGAGTCGATCTCGTGGTCGGCCACGCTTCCTTCGGGACAACTTTTTTCATTCGGGATATTTTGAAGGTCCCGGTCGTTTCATATGTTGAACTGCCTGGATATTTTCCGGTATATGCCAGGAACGAGTTCCCCGCCCGGCACGAGCATATGCTCATGGATGTTTCCCTCAGGGCGCTGATCAATTCGAGCGTTCTCGGTTCCGATCTCTGCATTGTTCCATCCGCATACGCCAAAAACCTTTTCCCAGCCGATCTGGTCCATAAAATCCGTGTCCAGATGGAGGGTTTTCTTTTGCCGCACCCCTGCGAAGACAGGAAAACCCTCCGGGTGCAGCTCGGCTTGCCCCCGGACGCCCCGATCGTGGGTTTTGCCGGACGCTCGCTGGAATCGGTCCGCGGATTCGACATTTTTGCCAAAGCCGCCCTTGAAATACGACATACACGTCCGGACGCGCGATTCCTTGCCATCGGAAGCGAAAGCACGCTCTACGGAAACGAGTCGATGTACCTTGGCAATTTATCCTTCAAACGCTACGTGCTCGATGCTTTGGGATTAGGTGAGGATGATTTTATCTTCAAAGATTTCATGCCGCGGGATGATTTCATCGGATATGTCCAGGCCATGGACGTTATCATGTTTCCGATCTTCGAAGGAGCGGCCAACTGGGGCCTTTTTGAAGCCATGGCGTGCGGCATCCCGGTGCTGGCCTCCAACCGATGCTTCGTCCCGGAGATAATCCATGACGGAAAGGAAGGAATACTCCTGGAACCGGACGATGTCCGGGGATTCGCGAACGCAGCCCTTACAATTCTCAGTGAACCCGATGTCCGTGCCCGCCTTGGAAGAAACGCCCGTTGCAAAATTGCCGCCGATTACTCCATTGACAGGGCACGCGACGGTTATGCCGCAATTTTGCAAGAGGCGGTGCTTGGCAACCGGTGACATTTCGACTTGAGACATACATGCGCCACAGGGCAAATAAAAGGGAGGCAGCCATGTGTATTACCGCATCAGTTGGTCTGAATGGAAAAAACAGCAGGCCGGACGTAAAAACAGTCCAGATCCTCATCAATATGAACATCGGTAAGCTGGCGCCGCTGGATGAACTCGCTGAGGACGGCATTTTCGGCGACGCCACAACCAATGCCATCGAGGCTTTCCAGCGCATGGTTATCGGAATGCCACAACCCGACTCCAGGGTCGATCCGGGAGGGCAAACATTGAATAAGATGGCGGAAGGCATACTGTCATTCTGTCACAAGGTATTGAAAGGGATTTTCATCAATGCCGATGACAGTCTCATCACGCGTTACTGCGATGCATTTGCCGGGAAAATGGTCGCCTACTCTATTAACACACCGCTCCGGATGGCCCATTTCCTGGCGCAGGTGGGTCACGAGAGCGGAGAGCTCCGCTACTGCGAGGAAATTGCCAGCGGAGACGCCTACGAAGGGCGTAAAGATCTCGGCAACACCCAGCCCGGCGACGGACGACGGTTCAAGGGGCGCGGTCTCATCCAGCTCACCGGAAGGGCGAACTACATTGCGTACGGCAAAGCGCGCGGGATCGACTACACCACCGACCAGGGCGCGAAACTCCTGGCCGACGATCCCGAAACGGCCGTGGACGTGGCCTGCTGGTTCTGGACGACCCATAACCTCAATGCATTTGCAGACAAGGACGATATCATAACGATAACCAAACGGATTAACGGCGGATTGAACGGTCTCGACAACCGCAAGGCGAATCTGGAAAGGACTAAATTTTTTATACCTCAGGCATAGACGGGCAAGGCACGGTTTTCATGACCTGTTCGATCTTGGCCTGCAGGTCCCGCACATGGTAAGGTTTCTGAATAAAGCCGGCCGGCCTGTCGCCGGCGAAGCGCTCAAGCACGCTCTGTTCGCTATAACCGCTGCTCAGGATGACACGGACATCGGGGCGAATCCGCTTCATTTCATAAAAGGAGCATATTCCATCCATGTTGGGCATGGTCAGGTCAAGAATCACCAGGTCAATGTCATTGGCATGTCCATTGAAAACCTTCACCGCCTCTTTGCCGTCTTGCGCGCCGATCGCGCGGAAACCCATAAGGTCTACCACGGTTATGCACATTTCACGCACCTGCTCCTCGTCATCCGCGACCAGAATCGTACCGGAAAAAGCTACCGGATTCACCGGCCTGTCCACCTGTCCAGCATTTTCCAGTGGCCGTTGGCTTGCGTCTCCCCGTGCGCGAAAAAGTAACCGGAAGGCGGCCCCCTGTCCTGATTCGCTATCCAGAACAATTGCACCCTCGTGAACACGGACTATCCCCATAACCGCGGACATCCCAAGTCCGCGGCCCATGAACTTGGTGGTGAAGAACGGCTCGAAAAGACGACGCCGCGTCTCTTCATCCATACCGCAGCCCGTGTCCGATACATCGATATAAACGAACCGGCCGGCGGGGGGTTTCTCTTCGAGCCGGCTGCGGCTCAGGTACTCGTCGTCACATTCCTGTATGCCGGTGCACAGGGTAATGCGGCCCGGGTTGGTACCGACGGCTTCAGAAGCATTGATCAACAGGTTCATAATCGCCTGCTGGATTTGCCCCTCGTCTGCTTCGATACATGGAAGAAATGGAGTGGTGGTGATTTCAAAAATCGCGTTTCTGCTGACGGATGACCGAAAGAGGTCCCCATTATCACGGACAACGTCATTTACATCTATCTCTCTCGGCATGAACAGCGCTTTACCCGAATAGGCCAGCATCTGGCGTGTCAGGTTCGCGGCGCGATCACATGCCGTCATGGCCTGTGCAATATACTTTCTCCTGGGCGAATCCGGGCACATGTCCATGAGGCAAAGCTCGAGATTGCCGAGGATGCCGGTAAGCAGGTT
>Ga0335070_10007854_pt1 | contig 12503 bp, 9 predicted proteins | sample Lox_Sample_13_FD_206722 | JGI IMG/M metagenome (GOLD analysis project Ga0335070, IMG submission 206722) | Soil microbial communities from Loxahatchee National Wildlife Refuge, Florida, United States - Lox_Sample_1.3 | ecosystem: Environmental > Terrestrial > Soil > Wetlands | place: USA: Florida...
TGTTGGTCCAGTCCATCTCGGAGACGTGCACCAGGCCCTCGATGCCGCTCTCGATCTCGACGAACGCGCCGTAGTCGGTGATGTTGGTCACCTTGCCGAAGAGGCGCGTGCCCTGCGGGTAGCGGCGCGAGATGCCGATCCACGGATCCTCGCCCAGCTGCTTGAGACCCAGCGACACGCGGTTCTTCTCGGCGTCGAACTTGAGGATCTTGGCGGTGACCTCGTCGCCCACCGACAGCACCTCCGTCGGGTGCTTCACGCGGCGCCAGGCGAGGTCGGTGATGTGCAGCAGGCCATCGATGCCGCCCAGGTCCACGAACGCGCCGTAGTCGGTGATGTTCTTCACCACGCCCTTCACGATGGCGCCTTCCTTCAGCGTCTCGAGCAGCTGCTGGCGCTCGACACCGGCCGTCTCTTCCATCACGGCGCGGCGGGAGACCACCACGTTGTTGCGCTTGCGGTCGAGCTTGATCACCTTGAACTCGAGCTCTTTGTTCTCGAAGTGCGAGGTGTCCTTGACCGGGCGCAGATCCACGAGCGAGCCGGGCAGGAAGGCGCGGATGCCGTTCACCATGACGGTGAGGCCGCCTTTCACCTTGCCGGAGACCACGCCCTTGATGATCGTGCCGTTGGCGAGCGCGTCGTCGAGGCTCGTCCACGCGGCGAGCTTCTTCGCCTTGTCGCGCGAGAGCTTGGTGGCGCCGAATCCGTCTTCGAGCGCTTCGATGGCCACGGAGACGAAATCGCCGGGCTTAACCTCGACTTCGCCGCGATCGTTCTTGAATTCTTCAGTTGCGATTGTGCTTTCGGACTTCAGTCCCGCGTTGACGATCACGACGTTCGGGTCGACGGACACGACCTCGGCGGTGATCACTTCACCGACGCGCATCTCCTGGCGCGCGAGGCTCTCTTCGAAGAGCGCGGCGAAGCTGTTCTCGTTGGCGGGGGGTTTGGTTGCGGTTTGGGCCAGCATGAAAAAACCTGACTTTCAGTGTTGGACGGCTTCTTCGCCGTCGTTGATCTTCGCCAGGCGGGCAAGGCTTCGCTTAACCCCCTGACACCCTTGGGCTTTTACGCCCCGCGCTCAAGAATTCGCCGCCTGCGACGCCCTTTCCCGCCACCAGCCGAGCACCCTTGCGACGGCCTCGTCGACCGAAATGCCCGTGGTATCCAGAAAAAGCGCGTCGGGATAATGCTTTAGCGGTGCCACGGGGCGGGAGGTGTCTCTCTCGTCCCGAAGCTCGAGTTCTTCCACGACGTCCGCCATTTTGGCATACATTCCCTTTTCCATCAACTGCTTATGGCGCCGCTCGGCCCGCACTCCCACGCCGGCCGTGAGGAACACCTTCAGAGGGGCGTTCGGGAACACTACGGAGCCCATGTCGCGCCCGTCGGCCACGAGGCCCGGAGGACGCCGGAATCCCCTCTGGCGATCGAGCAGCGCGGTCCTCACCGCAGGCCTCGCCGCCACGCGCGAAGCGGCCGCGCTCACCTCTTCCGTGCGCAATGCTTCGGTCACGTCCTCGCCATCGAGGAGGATCGCGCCCCCTCGGAACCGCGCGTCCATGGCGCGCGCCACTTTCGCGAGCGCGGCCTCGTCGTCGAGGTCGGTGGCCGCGCGCAGCGCCGCCAGCGTGGCGAGCCGGTAGAGCGCGCCGCTGTCGAGATAATGGAAGCCCAGGGCCTGCGCCACGCGCGCGGCCACGGTGCCCTTGCCCGAGGCCGAGGGGCCGTCGATCGCGATCACCGGGACCGCGTCACGAGACGAGGCGTCGGAACTCATCGAAGTACGTGGGAAACGTCTTGGAGACGCAGCCCGGGTCGTTGATGCGCACGCGCCTCGGGCCGAAGGAAGCGAGCGAGAAGCACATGGCCATGCGATGGTCGTCGTAGGTATCGACGGCGACGGGATCCAGGTGCGAGGCGGGAGGCGCCAGGAAATTCGCGGGGGGCGCGATCGCAAGGAAATCGGGGCCTTCGTCCACCGTCGCGCCGAACTTGCGAAGCTCGGTGGCCATCGCGGCGATGCGATCGGTCTCCTTCACGCGCCAGCTCGCGATGTTGCGAAGCCGCGACGGCCCCGTGGCGAAGAGCGCCAGCACCGCAGCCGTCATCGCCGCGTCGGGAATGAGGTTGAAGTCCAGGTCGAACGGTTTCAATCGCCCGCCGCCGCGCGACTCGATCCAGCTGGCGCCCATGGCGATCCGCGCGCCCATCTGCTCGAGCACGTGCGCGAAGTCCACGTCGCCCTGCAGGCTCGACAGTCCCACGCCCTCGACGCGAACGGGGCCACCGCCCAGCGCGCCCGCGGCGAGGAAATAGGACGCGGAGGACGCATCGCCCTCGACGTCCAGCAGGCCGGGCGAGGCGAACCCCGCGCCCTCGGCGATCTCGAACGCGCGCCACTGCTCGCGCTTCACCTCGACGCCGAAGCGTTTCATGAGGCCCAGCGTGAGCTCGACGTAGGGCTTGGAGATGAGCTCGCCCTCGACCTCGATGCGCGCGCGCCGCCCCGTCCAGGCGAGCGCGATCAGCAGCGCCGAGAGGAACTGGCTCGAGACGTTGCCGCGCACACGCACGCTCTGCGAACCCGAAGCGGCACGCGGCCCGATCGCAAGCGGCGGAAAGCCCCGTGCTCCGCGATACTCGATGCGGGCGCCAGCCTGCTCGAGCGCATCGACGAGATCGCCGATGGGCCGCTCGTGCATGCGCGCAACGCCCGAGAGCACGTAGTGCCCGTCGGCGAGCGCGAGCGCGGCGGTGAGCGGGCGAAACGCGGTGCCGGCGTTGCCGAGAAAGAGATCGGCCTTCTTGTTGGGAAATCCTCCGGAGCCGCCGATGCCGTGCACCACCACGTGCTCGACGCTGCCGCGCGTCTCGAGGACCACGCCGAGCGCCCGGAGCGCCTCGCGCATCACGTGCGTATCGTCGGAATCGAGGAGCGAGGTGAGCTCCGTGTCGCCGCGCGCGAGCGCGGCCATGAGCAGCGTGCGGTTGGAGATGCTCTTCGAACCGGGAAGCCTGAGCGTCCCTTCGGCCCGCGACGCGGGAGCCAGGTCCAGGAACCGCATGCTATTCCTGTCCCTGGCCGCGGCGCCCGCCGCCCAGGTTGAGCCGCGTGGCGCGCGCCTCCGCCATGAGGCGCTCGAGCCCGGGGCCCTCGCCTTTCTCGATCAGCTCGCGGAAGACCGCGAGCCGCGCACCGTATCGGTCGAGTTCCGCGAGGAGCGCCTCGCGGTTCTGCAGCACGATGTCGCGCCACATCTCCGGCGAGCTCGCCGCGATGCGCGTGAAATCGCGAAATCCGCCGGCCGCGAACTCGAGGAGCTCCGCGGCGTTGCTCCGGGAAGCGATCTCGTTCACCAGCGCGAATGAAAGCAGGTGAGGCAGGTGGCTCACGGCGGCGAAGATGCGATCGTGCTCCTCGGCGCCCGCGGTGCTCACGCGCGCGCCCGCCGCTTCCCAGGCGCTGCGCACGATCGACACGGCCTGCGGCGCGGTATCGCTCTCGGGGGTGAGCACGACGCGCGCGCCGCGGAAGAGCTCCACGTTCGCCGCTTCCACGCCGCTCGTCTCGCGTCCGGCGATCGGATGGCCCGGCACGAAGCGCGGAAAGCGCTCGCGAAGCTCCTCGCGCGCGGTGCGCACCACCTCCGCCTTGGTGCTGCCCGCGTCGGTGACGATGGCTTCCGGATCGAGCGCGAGCCCGACGTCGTGCAGCACGCGCCCGATCGCCCGCACGGGAACTGCGACCATGACGAGCTCCGAGCCGCGCGTGGCCTCGGTCACGGACTCGGCGGCGCGGTCGATCACGCCCAGCTCCGCGGCGCGCTGCAGGACCGCCGGATCCCGGTCGTAGCCCACGATGCTCGCCGCGAATCCCGCGCGCCGCGCCGCGAGCGCGAAGGATCCTCCGATGAGCCCAGCGCCCACGACCGCGATGGATTTCAGGCGCCGCACCGGCTAGCCCTTCTTCGCCACGGCGCGCTCGAGCGCTGCGAGGAACCTCGCGTTGTGCTCGGGCAGGCCCACGGTCACCCGCAGGTGCTCGGGCAGCTCGTATCCGGCGATGGGCCGCACGATGACGCCCTCGGCGAGCAACGCCTTGTACACGCGATCGGCATCGCCCACGCGCACGGTGATGAAGTTGGCATGCGACGGGATGTACTCGAGGCCGAGGCGCTCGAAGCCGCGCGCGAGCTGCTCGAGCCCCGCCGCGTTCACCGCGCGGCTCTTCTCGATGAACTCGGCGTCGTCGAGCGCCGCGGTGGCGGCCACCAGCGCCAGGTGGTTCACGTTGAACGGCTGGCGCACGCGGTTCATCACCTCGGCGACCTGCGGATCGGCGATGGCGTAGCCCACGCGCAGCCCCGCGAGGCCGAACGCCTTGGAGAGCGTGCGCGCGACGACGAGGTTCGGATGTTCAGCGATCCACGTGTGCGTGTCGGACCTCAACGCGTCCGGCAGGTATTCGCCGTAGGCCTCGTCCAGCACCACGATCACGCGCGGCGGGATGCGCTCGACGAAGCGGCGCACATCCGCCCACGGACTGAACGTACCCGTCGGATTGTTCGGGTTGGCGACGAAGACGATCTTCGTGTCCTCGCGCACCGCGCGAGCGAGCGCATCGAGGTCGTTGCCAAATTTCACCGCGGGCACGACGATGTGCTTCGCCCCGATGGCCTGCACCACGAGCGGGTAGACGAGGAACGCGTGCTGCGAATACACCGCCGAGTCCGCGCCCGTGAGGAACGCGCGTGCCACGAGCTCGAGGATGTCGTTGGAGCCGTTGCCCAGCACGAGGTTCCCGGGCGCGACGCCGAAGCGCCGCGAGAGCGCCTTCTTCAGCTCGAAGCCGTTGCCGTCCGGATAGTAGTGCAGCACGTCCAGGGCATTGCGGATCGCGGCGAGCGCCCTGGGCGAGGCGCCCAGGGGATTCTCGTTGGAGGCCATCTTGAGGATGCCCGCCTCGTCGAGGCCCAGCTCGCGCGCGGTCTCCGCGATGGCCTTGCCTGCGACGTAGGGAGCGATCGCCCGCACGTTGGCGGGCGCGAGGTCTTTGAGGTTCATCGTTCTAGAGGACTGCTACGGGATACGAGCCGAGGACCTTCAGGTAGCCGGCGATCTTCTCCACTTCCGCCAGCGCCGCGGCCACGTTGGCGTCGGTGCGGTGCCCCTCGATGTCGACGAAGAAAAGGTATTCCCAGATCGCGACCTTCGAGGGGCGCGACTCGAACTTGGTCATCGAGACCCCGCGCGTCGCGAAGGGCGTGAGCATCTCGTACACGGCGCCCGCGCGGTTCCTCGCCGAGAGGACCATGGAGGTCTTGTCCCGCCCCGACGGCGCCGGCTCGTATTCGCCGAGGATGAGGAAGCGCGTGGTGTTGTTGGGCTCGTCCTCGATGTTGGAGGCGAGGATCGCGAGGCCGTAGTGCTCGCCGGCGGTCTCGCCCGCGACGGCGGCAGAGCCCGGCTCGCCCGCGGCGCGGCGCGCGGCCTCCGCGTTGCTCGACACCGCGACCCGCTCGGCCCGCGGCAGGTTCGCGTTCAGCCACTCGTGGCACTGCGCGAGCGACTGGCCGTGCGAGAACACGCGCCGGATCTCGTCCAACGAGCGCGGCTGCTGCATCGACATCAGGTGGTGGTGGATTCGCACGACGACCTCGCCGCACACCTTGAGCGGCGATTGCGGCATGAGGTCGAGCGAGCGGCCGACCGCGCCCTCGGTGGAGTTCTCCACGGGGACCACGCCGTAGTCCGCGCTGCCCGACTCGACGGCGCGGAACACCTCGTCGATGGAGTCCGCCGGCATCGCCTCGGCCGCGAGGCCGAAGTGCTTGAGCGCCGCGCGCTCGCTGAACGTGCCCTTGGGCCCGAGGTACGCCACGGTGATCGGGCGCTCGAGCGCGAGGCAAGCCGACATGATCTCGCGGAAGATGAGCGCCACCGTCTCGCCCGAAAGCGGCCCGGGATTGCGCTCCTTGAGGCGCCTGAGCACCTGCGCCTCGCGCTCGGGGCGGTAGGCCTTGCCCACCTTGAGCGTGCCGATGGCCCGCGCGAGCCTGGCGCGCTCGTTCAGCGCCTCGAGGATGCCGTCGTCGATGCGGTCGATGGAAGCGCGCAGGCGATCGAGCTCGGACTCGCTCATGGCTCGACGCGCGGGATGCCGCGGATGGAGAGCACGCCCGGGATGTTGGCGATGCGCTTGATCAGCTCGGGATCGGCGGCGCTGTCGAGGTCGACGAGCGTGTACGCCATCTCCCCTTTCGACTTGTTCACCATGTTGTGGATGTTCAGCCCCGCCTGCGCCATCGTAGTCGAAATCTGCCCGAGCATGTTGGGCACGTTCGAGTTCGCGATCGCGATGCGGTGGGGCGACTCGCGCGCCATCTCGACGCCGGGGAAGTTGACCGAGTTGGCGATGGTGCCCTCCTCGAGGAACGCGCGCAGCTGGTCCACCACCATGAGCGCGCAGTTCTCCTCGGCTTCCTCGGTGGACGCGCCCAGGTGCGGAAGCGCGATCACGTCCGGGTTGCCCGCGAGCTTCTCGCTGGGAAAGTCCGTCACGTACTTGCGCAGGTGCTTTTCCGCGAGCGCCCTCGCCACGGCCGCCTCGTCCACGATCGCGTCGCGCGCGAAGTTGAGCAGCACCAACCGCGCGGGCGCGTGGGCGAGGCGCCTGGCGTCGATCAGGTGGCGGGTCTTCTCCGCGAGCGGCACGTGCAGCGTCACGAAATCGCTCGCCTTGATGACCTCGTCGATGGAGGCGGCGCGCTTCACGGCCGACGGCAGGCGCCAGGCGTTGTCCACGGTGATCTCCGGGTCGTAGCCCAGCACCTTCATGCCGAGCTTGATGGCCGCGTCGGCCACGAGGCCGCCGATGGCGCCCAGCCCGACGATGCCCAGCGTGCGGCCCGGCAGCTCGAAGCCCGCGAACTGCTTCTTGCCTTCCTCGACGCGCTTGTCGAAATGCGCGCCGTGGCCCAGCGAGTTCACGTACGCCACCGCGGGCACCACGTTGCGCGCCGCGAGGAGCATTCCCGCGATCACGAGCTCCTTCACGGCGTTGGCGTTGGCGCCCGGCGCGTTGAAAACCGGGATGCCGCGCTTGCTCATCGCCTCGACCGGGATGTTGTTCACGCCCGTGCCGGCGCGGCCTATCGCCTTCACGGACTCGGGAATCTCGGAAAGCGCGAGGGCGTGGGAGCGGAGCAGCACCGCGTCGGGCGTGGCGATTTCCTTGCCCACCACGTAGCGGCCCGACGGGAAACGCTCGAGCCCCCGCGCGGAGATCGAGTTGTAGACCACGACGCGGAACTTGGGCGTCGCCACGCTCAGCCGTTCTTCTTGCGGAACTCTTCCATGTACTCGACCAGCGCCTCGACGCCCTCGAGCGGCATGGCGTTGTAGATGGAGGCCCGCATGCCGCCCACGGAGCGGTGGCCCTTCAGCTGCGAAAGCCCGCGCGTCTCCGCGCCCTCGAGGAACTTCGCGTCGAGCGACGCATCGCGCAGCGTGAACGGCACGTTCATGCGCGAACGGTCCTCCTTCGCGATGGGATTGGCGTAGAAGTCCTGCGAATCGATGTAGCCGTAGAGGAGCCCTGCCTTCTTCACGTTCACCTTCTCGATCGCCGCAAGGCCGCCCTTTTCCAGGAGCCACTTGAACGTGAGCCCCGCGAGGTACACGGAGAACGTGGGCGGCGTGTTGAGCATGGAATCCGCGTCGGCCATGAGCTTGTAGTTGAGCACGTTGGGCGTGCCGGGGAGCGCGTGGCCCAGGAGGTCCTCGCGCACGATCACGACCACGAGCCCCGCCGGGCCGATGTTCTTCTGCGCGCCCGCGTAGATGAGGCCGAATCTCGCGACGTCGAGCGGCCGCGACAGGATGTGCGACGACATGTCCGCCACCAGCGGCACGCGGCCGGTGTCCGGCGTCCAGTGGAACTCGAGGCCGCCGATTGTCTCGTTGGTGCAGACGTGGACGTAAGCGGCGTCGGCCGAGAGCTTCCACGTGGGCTGCTTCGGGACGTAGCTGAAGTTGCGGTCCTCGCTCGAGGCCGCCACGTTCACCTCGCAGAATTTCCTCGCCTCGGCGATGGCCTTCTTCGACCACTCGCCGGTGTTCACGTAGTCGGCCTTCCTGCCGCCGCGCAGGAGGTTCATCGGCACGCCCGCGAAATGCATCGTGGCGCCGCCTTGCAGGAAGAGGACCTTGTAGTTCTTCGGTATCGACGCGAGCTTGCGAAGGTCGGCCTCGGCCTCCGCCGCGATGCGCACGAACTCCGCGCCGCGATGGCTCATCTCCATCACGGACATGCCGGCCTCGTGCCAGTTGACGAGCTCCCACTTGGCGCGCTCCAGGACCTCAACCGGCATCGTGGCCGGCCCCGCGCCGAAGTTGAAGATCCGCGCCGCGGCCTTAATGTGGTGCGCCGCCGCCCTCGCCGCCGCCTTCGGGGCCGCCTTCGGGGCCGCTTTCCGGCGCGGCGCCGTTGCCTTGCGGGTGGTTGCCTTGCGAGCCGTTTTGCGCGCCGTTGCCTTGCGAGCCGTTTTCGCCATTTTCGTCGTCACGATCCATGATGGTCTGCAGGCCCGAGAGCTTCTCGCCCTCGTCGAGGTTGATGAGCGTGACTCCCTGCGTGGAGCGGCCCATCTCGCGAATCTCGTTCACGCGGGTGCGGATGAGCACTCCGCCCGAGGTGATCAGCATGATCTCGTCGTCGGCCGCGGCGAGCGTGGCGGCGACCACCTTGCCGTTCCTCTCGGAGGTCTGGATCGCGATCATGCCCTGCGTGCCGCGCCCGTGGCGCGTGTACTCCGCGATCGGCGTGCGCTTGCCGTAGCCGTTCTCGGTGGCGGTGAGCACGCTCTGCTCCTCGTTCTCCGCCACGATGAGCGCGATCACGCGGCCCCCCTTCGCGAGGTTCATGCCGCGCACGCCGCGCGCTCCGCGGCCCATCGGGCGCACGTCGTTCTCGTCGAAGCGCACGGCCTTGCCCTCGTCGGAGAAGAGCATCACGTCGTGCTTGCCGTCGGTGAGGGCCACGCCGATGAGGCAATCGCCCTCGTCCAGGTCCACCGCGATGATCCCCGACGGGCGCGGGCGCGAGAATTCCGACAGCGCCGTCTTCTTCACAACGCCCTCCTGCGTGGCGAAGAACACGTACTTGTCCTCGCTGAACACCTTCACGGGAAGGATCGCGTTGATGCGCTCGCCCTCCTCCATCTTGAGGAGGTTCACGATGGGCTTGCCGCGGCTGGTGCGGCTGCCCTGCGGCACTTCGTACACCTTGATCCAGTAGAGCTTGCCCTTGTTCGAGAAGCACAGCACGTAGTCGTGCGTGTTGGCGATGAAGAGCTTCTCGATGAAGTCGTCTTCCTTCGTGGTGGCCGCCTGCTTGCCGCGCCCGCCGCGCTTCTGCGCGCGGTACTCGTCCAGGGGCTGCGCCTTGATGTAGCCCGCCTGCGAGAGGGTCACCACCACGTCCTCGGAGGCGATGAGGTCCTCGATCTGGAGCTCCTCGCCGTTCACGATGATCTCGGTGCGGCGCTTGTCGCCGAACTCGCGCTTCACCTCGGCCAGCTCGTTGCCGATGATCCGCGTCACGCGCTCGGGCTTGGCGAGGATGTCCAGGAGGTCCTCGATCAGCGCGATCACCTCGCGGTATTCCGAGAGGATCTTGTCCTGCTCGAGGCCCGTGAGGCGCTGCAGCTGCATCTCGAGGATGCGCTGGGCCTGCGTCTCCGAGAGGCGGTAGCCCGACGCGGAAAGCCCGAAGTCCTTCGGCAGCGACTCGGGACGGAACTGGTCGGCCGCGGAGCGGGTGAGCATCTCCTCGACGAGCGAGGAGCGCCATGCGCGCCCCATGAGCCCGGCCTTCGCGGCGGCCGGAGTCGCAGCGCCCTTGATGATCGCGATCACCTCGTCCACGTTCGAGAGCGCCACGGCGAGGCCTTCCAGCACGTGGCCGCGGTCGCGCGCCTTGCGCAGGTCGAACACCGTGCGGCGCGTGACGACTTCCCGGCGATGGCGAAGGAAGAGGTCGAGGAACTGCTTCAAGTTGAGCAGCTTCGGCTGGCCGTCGACGAGCGCGACCATGTTCATGCCGAATGTTTCCTGCATCGGCGTGAGCTTGTAGAGATTGTTCAGCACGATCTCCGCCACTTCGCCGCGCTTCAGTTCGATTACCGCACGCATCCCGGACTTGTCGGACTCGTCCCGGAGATCGGCGATTCCTTCTATGCGCTTCTCGCGCACCAGCTCGCCCATCTTGATGAGCAGCTGCGCCTTGTTCACCTGGTAGGGCAGCTCGTCGATGATGATCGCCTGCCGGCCGCCCTTGTCGAGGTCCTCGACGTGGGTGCGCGCGCGCATCACGACGCGCCCGCGGCCGGTGAGATAGCCCTCCTGCACGTCCGCGATGCCATAGATGATCCCGGCGGTCGGGAAATCCGGCGCGGGCACGATCTTCAGCAGGTCCGCGATCGTCGTATCGGGGTTCTGCAGCAACGCCATGCAGGCATCGACGATCTCGCCCAGGTTGTGCGGCGGAATGTTCGTGGCCATGCCGACCGCGATGCCGGCCGAGCCGTTCACGAGCAGGTTCGGGAACTTCGCGGGCAACACGAGCGGCTCGCTCTCGCTGCCGTCGTAGTTGGGGCCGAAGTCCACCGTTTCCTTGTCGAGATCGGCGAGCAGCTCGTGCGCGATCTTCGCCATGCGGATTTCCGTGTAACGCATGGCCGCCGCGTTGTCGCCGTCGACGGAACCGAAGTTGCCCTGGCCGTCCACGAGCGGATAGCGCAGGCTGAAGTCCTGCGCCATGCGCACGATCGTGTCATACACCGCCGTATCGCCGTGCGGATGGTACTTGCCGATCACGTCGCCCACGATGCGGGCGGATTTCTTGTAGGCCTTGTTCCAGTCGTTGGAAAGCTCGTGCATCGCGAAGAGCACCCGGCGATGGACGGGCTTGAGGCCATCTCGCACGTCCGGCAGCGCCCGGCCTACGATCACGCTCATCGCGTAATCGAGATAGGAGCGGCGCATCTCTTGCTCGAGGCTGATCGGGTGGGTTTCTTTCGCGAACTGTTCCATGGCGTTCCGGTGAGCGCAGCGCCGAGCGGGCTGCGTAAGCTATTGTTTTATCGTATAGTTTTATTGGACTCCAAGCTGAAATTCTAGCATGTTCCGGAGCGGCTTCCAAACCCCCGGACCGGTCCGGCACTGTGGCGAAAATGCAACCTCCCGCGGCTACACTGTTGCGCGAAACCCCACTTTTGGTTGTAGAACCAAATGCCGTTTGTGTATCATGTTGCGAGCAGTTTTTCGGGCTTGCCGCCTAGAGAAAAATCCAGCTTTAAACAATCACCTCACCTCTTGGGAGTTCCGAACATGAAATTTTCGATCCTTGGCCCGCTGTCGCTCGGCGCGCTCGCGCTTGCCGCCGGCACCGCTTTCGCCGACGCTGGCCCCAATGTGCAGGACTCCTCGGGCAACGCCGTGAAGGACTCGTCCGGTGCGTGCATCGTCGCAGCCGGCGGCCAGAACCTGAAGGAATGCCAACCCTCGAAGGCGCCTCCCGCGCCCATGGCTCCTGCGTCTCCCTCGGCTCCGGCTTCGCCCGCGGCTCCCGCCGCGCCCGCGGCCGCCGCCAAGGCCCCGTCGTCGGTGCGCCAGTCGATCGTGATCCAGGCCGACGCGCTCTTCGACTTCGACAAGTCGGTCGTGCGTCCCGACGGCAAGAAGAGCATCGACGAGGCGCTTGCGAAGCTGCAGGGCGTGGACCTCGAGATGGTCATCGCCACCGGTCACACGGACTCGATCGGCACCGAGGCGTACAACCAGAAGCTGTCGGAGCGCCGCGCGGAAGCCGTCAAGGCCTACCTCGTGAGCAAGGGCATCCCGGCCGCGAAGGTCACGACAATCGGCAAGGGCAAGACGCAGCCCGTGGCGACCAACAAGACGAAGGAAGGCCGCCAGAAGAACCGCCGCGTGGACATCGAGTTCAAGGGCGTCAAGCAGTAACGCTTCCTGACCCGGCAGAAAACCCCGCTTCGGCGGGGTTTTTTGTTTAGGCTTCCCCCATGCGATCCATAGACACGCTGATCCGCGCCGCCCACGTGATCCCGGTGGAGCCGCGCGGCGTCCTGCACGACCACGCGGTCGCAGTGAAGGACGGGCGCATCGTCGCGGTGCTTCCGGCGAGCGAAGCGCAGCAGCAGTTCGACGCCCGCGAATCGGTACATCTCGAAAGCCACGCGCTCATCCCGGGCCTGGTGAACCTGCATTGCCATGCGGCGATGGCGTTGATGCGCGGCATGGGCGACGACACGCCGCTCATGACGTGGCTGCAGGAGCACATCTGGCCCGCCGAGGCGAAGCACGTGAGCGACGAGTTCGTGCACGACGGAACGCTCGTCGCCATGGCCGAGATGCTGCGTGCCGGCGTGACCTGCGTGAACGACATGTACTTCTTTCCCGAGGCGTCGGCACGCGCG
>Ga0335070_10007856_pt1 | contig 12500 bp, 15 predicted proteins | sample Lox_Sample_13_FD_206722 | JGI IMG/M metagenome (GOLD analysis project Ga0335070, IMG submission 206722) | Soil microbial communities from Loxahatchee National Wildlife Refuge, Florida, United States - Lox_Sample_1.3 | ecosystem: Environmental > Terrestrial > Soil > Wetlands | place: USA...
CGCCAGGTCGGGATGGTCTTCCAGCACTACGCGCTCTTCCCGCACCGCACGGTGGCGCAGAACGTGGGCTTCGGCCTGCGCATGCAACGCGTGGACAAGCCGGAGATCGGGCGGCGCGTCTACGAGGCGCTGGCGCTGGTGCAGCTGCCCGGCCACGGCGCCCGCTATCCGGGCCAGCTCTCCGGCGGCGAGCAGCAGCGGGTGGCGCTGGCGCGCGCCCTCGTCACGCGCCCGGCCGTGCTGCTGCTCGACGAGCCGCTGGGCGCCCTCGACAAGAAGCTGCGAGATCACATGAAGATCGAGCTCAAACGCCTCCAGCGGGAGGTCGGCATCACCACGATCTACGTGACCCACGATCAGGAAGAAGCGCTCACCATGTCCGACCGTATCGCGGTCATGCATCGCGGGCGCGTCGAGCAGGTGGCGCCACCGCGCGGGCTCTATGAGACGCCCGCCACGGCCTTCGTCGCCGGCTTCATCGGCAACATCAACCTGCTTTCGGGTCGCGCCGCCGGATCGAACACGGTCGACTGCGGCACGGCGACCCTCGCGGCGACAGGCACGGCTCCGGCGGGGGCCGCGGTGGCGGTGGCCCTGCGCCCGGAGCGCATCCTTCTCGACCCGGCTGCCGCGATGGATACCGTCCTCCCGATGACGGTGGCCCACGTCGTCTACCAGGGCGAGACCGTCCGCTACATCCTGAAGAGCGACGCGGGATTGGAGCTCCAGGCCGTCGAGCTGGGCCAGGTCCGCTTCTCGGCCGGGGCCCGTGTCCGCGCGGGCTGGGCGGCCGCCGATGCCCGCATCATCAAGGAGGAGATCGCATGACCAGGATCGGCATGATCACGGTGGGGCAGGCGCCGCGCAGCGACGTGGTGCCGGACATGGCGGCCCTCCTCAGCAGCGACGTGGAGATCCTCGAGGCCGGGGCGCTCGACGGGCTCACCCGCGAGCAGATCGCGCCGCTGGCTCCCGAGGGCGACGACGAGATCCTCGTCACCCGCCTCGCCGACGGCTCGTCCGTGTTCGTGGGCAAGACCAAGATGATCCCTCGCGTGGAGGCGAAGATCGCCGCGCTCGAAGACCGTGGCGTCGCGCTCAACCTGCTCCTGTGCACCGGCGAGTTCCCGAAGCTCGCCGCGCGCCGACCGTTTCTGGAGCCGCAGCAGCTCCTGCTCGGCCTGCTCCGGGCCATGACCTTCCCGGGACGCCTGGGCGTGCTCACGCCGTCCGAGCGCCACGTGCCGCAGACCACCGCGCGCTGGCGCGCCTCCGGCTTCGACGCCCACGTGGCGCCCCTGTCCCCCTATGAAGAAAACGATGCCGCGGCCGTCCGCCGCGCCGCCGATGCCCTCCGCGCCGGGAACGCCGGCCTCGTGGTCATGGACTGCATCGGGTTCCGGCGCAAGACGCGCGACGAGATCGCCTCGCTCACCGGCGCGCCCACGCTCGTGGCGAACCTGCTCGTGGCCCGCGTGGCCGCGGAGCTGCTCGGCCGCTGAGTGTCCCGCTCCGCCCGCTTCCTGCTGCTGGGGCCCTACGTGCTCCTGCTCGCGGTGTTCTTCGTCGCGCCGCTGCTGCTCATGCTCGCGATCAGCCTCTCGCACCAGTCCTACGGGCAGATCGACTGGACGTTCACCCTCACGCACTACGTGCATTTCTTCACCGATGCGTACTATCTGGGCGTCCTCGCCGACACCCTGTGGCTGGGCGTCATCACCACGGCGTTCGCCCTGCTCCTGGGTTATCCGCTCGCGTACCACCTGGCGCTCACGCGCTCGCGGTGGAAGCCCCTCCTCATCGTGTTCATCCTCTCCCCGCTCCTGGTCGGCATCGTTATCCGCTGCTACGGCTGGATGATCCTCCTGGCCGACCGCGGCCTCATCAACGAGACCCTCGTGCAGCGCGGCTTCATCGCCAAGCCGTTGCCCCTCATGTACAACAAGTTCGGCGTCACCATTGCCCTCGTGCACGTGTTCCTGCCCTTCATGGTCCTCTCGCTCACCGGGGTGCTCAAGCGCATCGAGCCCCAGCTCATCGAGGCCTCGCAGACGCTGGGAGCTTCTCCGCGCCGCGCCTTCTTCGAGATCACGCTGCCGCTATCCCTCCCCGGCGTGCTCGCGGGCTCGCTGCTCGTCTTCTCCCTGGCCATCAGCTCGTTCGTGGTGCCCATCCTCGTGGGCGGCTTCAAGGTGCATGTCCTGCCCATGGTGGTCTACGAGCAGGTACTCTCCGTCTTCGACTGGCCCTTCGGGGCGGCCAACGCCTTCGTGCTGCTCGTGATCTCCGTGGCCCTGATCGCCGTCTACATCAAGGTGACGGAGCGGGCGCTCCGGGGCATCGTGTGATGCTGCGCGCCGCGGTGGGCCTCGTGTACGCCTTCATCCTCCTGCCCATGGTCATCGTGGTGCTGGCCGCCTTCAACGCGGGCAACTATTTCACGTTTCCGCCGCAGGGCTTCTCCCTCAAGTGGTTCGCGAACTTCTTCCAGCGCCGCGAGTTCATGCAGGCGCTCGGGCTCTCCACGGAGCTGGCCCTGTGGACGGCGCTCGTCTCCACGGTGATCGGGACGGCCGCGGCCATCCCCCTCGTGCGCGGCCGCTTTCGTGGACGCGGTCTCCTGAATGCCTTCGTGACCTCTCCCCTGCTCCTGCCCCAGATCCTCACCGGGGTCGCGCTGCTTCAGCTCTACACGCTCCTCAAGATGCAGGCGTCCTATGCGGCCTTGCTCATCGGCCACATCGTGGTCACCACGCCCTACGTGATCCGCACGGTCACCGCGACGCTCACCCATTTCGACATGGCTCTCGAGGAGGCCGGGCAGAGCCTCGGGGCCAGCCCGCTGCGCGCGTTCTTCGAGATCACGCTGGGGGTCATCAAGCCCGGGGTGGTCGCGGGCGCGATCTTCGCCTTCGCCATCTCCTTCGACAACTTCACCCTGTCCCTCTTCCTCACCAGCTCGAAGCTCACCCCGCTGCCCATCGAGCTCTTCGCCTATCTCAAGTACTCCTTCGATCCCACCGCCGCCGCGGTGTCGGCCTTCGCCATCGGGGTGGCCCTCGTGCTCGTCCTGGGCATCGCGCGGTTCATGGGGCTCGAGGAGTTCACGGGGTTCTGATGAGAGACGTCACCGCAGAGGAGATCGAAAGCCTGGCCATCGGCGCCTGGATCCTCGGGACCGGGGGCGGCGGCAGCCCGTACCTGGCGCTCCTCAACATGCGCCAGCTCTACAAGAAGGGCGTGGTGTGCCGGCTCATGGACGCCTCCGAGCTGGCCGACGACGACCTCGTCGCCGTCTGCTCCAACATGGGCGCGCCGCTCGTGGGCCAGGAGCGGCTCACGGATCCCCAGACCATGGCGCTCGCCATCACCATGATGGAGGAGTACCTCGGGCGCAAGTTCCGCGCCCTGATGTCGCTCGAGATCGGCGGGGGGAACTCCATCCAGCCGTTCATGGGGGCGGCGCTGCTGGATCTGCCGGTCATCGACGGCGACTGCATGGGACGCGCATTTCCCGAGGCGCAGATGACCAGCTTCGCCATCCACGATCTCCGCATGTATCCGCTCACGCTGGCGGACGTGCGCGACAACGCGGTGGTGGTCGCGCGCGCGGCGAGCTGGAAGTGGATGGAGCGCCTGAGCCGCAAGGCCTGCGTGGAGGTGGGCTCCATCGCCTCCACCTGCAAGGCGCCGCGCACGGGCAAGGAGATCAAGGAGTGCGCGATCCTCGGCAGCACCACCAAGGCCATCGGGATCGGACGGGCCGTGCAGGCCGCGCGCCGCGCCCACCGCGACCCGATCGACGCGGTGCTCGAGGTGGCGCACGGCATCAGGATCTTCGGCGGCAAGATCCACGACATCGCCCGGCGCACCACCGAGGGCTTCCTCCGCGGCACGGCGACCATCGAAGGACTCGACGAGGACCGCGGCCACACGTTCACGCTGGCGTTCCAGAACGAGTTCGCCGTGGGCTGGCGCGACGGCGAGCCCACCGTGATGACGCCCGATCTGATCTGCGTGCTCGACACGGTGTCCGGGGACGCCATCGGCACCGAGACCCTCCGCTACGGCCAGCGCGTGACCGTCATCGCGCTGCCCGCCCCGCCCATCCTCCTCACCCCGAAGGGGATCGAGCATGTGGGCCCGCGCGCCTTCGGCTACGATCTCGACTTCCGCTCGGTGTTCGCGTGAGACGGCGCATCGGCATCGACGTGGGGGGGACCAACACCGACGCCGTGCTCCTGGAAGAGGACGCCGTCGCGGCGGCGGTCAAGACGCCCACCACCGCGGACGTCACCACGGGCATCACCCGCGCGCTGGCGCAGCTGGTCGAGCGGGCGCCGGGGGCGCGGGAAGCGCATGCGGTCATGATCGGCACCACGCACTTCACCAACGCGGTGGTGCAGCGGCGCCAGCTCGGCCGCGTGGCGGCGGTGCGGATCGGGCTGCCGTCGGGCGCCTCGCTGCCGCCGTTCGTCGACTGGCCCGAGGACCTGGCGCGCCTCGTGCGCGCCGAGGTGATCATGCTCGAGGGCGGCCACGAGTTCGACGGCCGCCCGCTCGTGCCGTTTGACGCGCAGGGCATGCGGGCGGCGGCCCGGCGCATTCGCGACGCGGGCATCCGGTCCGTGGCCGTGGCGGCGGTGTTCTCGCCGCTGAATGCCTCCGGCGAGGAGGAGGCCGCGAGCATCCTGCGCGAGGAGTGCCCGGGCGTCGCGGTCACCCTGTCGCACCACCTGGGCCGCATCGGCCTCCTGGAACGGGAGAATGCGGCCCTGCTCAACGCCTGCCTCGTCGAGCTGGCCCGGACCACGACGCGGGCTTTCATCCAGGCCCTGCGTGGAAGCGGCATCGCGGCGCCGCTCTACCTGACCCAGAACGACGGCACGGTCATGCTGGCGGAAGTTGCGGAAGCCTACCCCGTCTACTCGTTCGCATCGGGCCCCACCAACTCGATGCGGGGCGCCGCCTTCCTCTCCAAGCGCGACGAAGCGCTCGTGATCGACGTGGGCGGCACGACCACCGACATCGGCAGCCTGCGGCATGGCTTCCCTCGCGAAGCCAACAACGTCGTCGAGATCGGAGGCGTGCGCACGCTCTTCCGCATGCCCGATCTCCTCTCCCTGGGCCTGGGCGGTGGCACCATGATCCAGGCGGCGCCGGCGCTCGCCATCGGGCCGGCCAGCGTCGGATATCGCCTGACCGAGCAAGGGCTCGTCTTCGGCGGCGACGTGCTCACGGTCACCGACGTGGCCGTGGCCGCCGGGCTCATCGATTTGGGCGACCGCACCCGGGTCGCGGCCCTGCCCGCCGCCCTCGTCAACGAGAGCCTCGCCCGCATCCGCGCCATGATCGAGGAGGGCGTCGACCGGATGAAGACGGACGCGGGCGAGATTCCGCTCATCGCGGTGGGCGGCGGCTCGTTCCTGGTGCCGCCGCGGCTGGCTGGCGTGTCCGAGGTGCTCAACGTGCCCCATCAGTCGGTCGCCAATGCGGTGGGGGCCGCCATCGCGCAGGTGAGCGGCGAGGTCGACCAGATCTTCCAGGACCTTCCCAGGGACGAGGCGATCGCCCGGGCCCGGCGGGCCGCGGAGGACAAGGCCGTGTCCGCGGGGGCCGATCGGGCCACGATCAGCGTGGTGGAGGTCGAGGACCTGCCGCTGGCCTACCTGCCCGGCAACTCGCTCCGCACGCGCGTGCGGGTGGTCGGAGAGATCGCGCGCTAGACCCGGCGCCGCCTCAGGACTTCACGTTGGCCGCGACCCAGGCCGCGTAGGCCTGCATGAACTTCTGCAGGAAGCTGCGCGTGCCGTCATTGGCCAGCTTGCCGGCTCCATCGAACAGCTTGTCGGCGCCGGCCAGATAGGCTTCGGGCTGCGCCATGGCCGGCACGTTCAGGAACACGAGCGACTGCCGCAGGTGATGGTTGGCCCCGAAGCCGCCCATGGCGCCCGGGGACGCGCTGATCACGGCGCCCGGCTTGCCGTTCCACACGCTGTGGCCATACGGCCTCGACCCCACGTCCAAGGCATTCTTCATGGCCGCCGGCATCGACCGGTTGTACTCCGGCGTGACGAAGAGCACCGCATCAGCCGCCCGGATCCGATCACGGAAGGCCGTCCAGGCGGCCGGCGGACTCGCGTCGTGGTCCTGGCTGTAGAGCGTCAAGTCCCCGATCTCGACGATCTGGAGCCTAAGGGACGGCGGCGCCATCTCGATGAGCGCATGAGCCAGCATGCGATTGATCGAATCCTTGCGAAGGCTTCCGACGATGACGGCAACGCTCCTGACCGCTTCCATTTGGCCGCTCCTCTCTGCGAACCGGTGCTCTCTGTGAGGCTGGTGGCGGGCGAGGCGCTCACCAAATAGTAGTACGCGACTGAGTCTAGCCGATCTGGTGAGCGCGCGTGACATCGAGAGGATGGTCGACCAGGGGCTCCACACGCTCGACGAATCGCACGGTGTGGGGCAAGCCGGCGTGGCGATCGAACGCGGCTCCGTCCGTCCAGCGCGAATGAATGTAGAAGAGTCGCGGATCGCGGACCGAGCGAAAGGCGTGGATGCTCAGGCAGCCCGGCTCCTCGCGCGATGGGGCAAGAACATCGCGCAGGATCTCCGCTACCGCGCTCTCGTGGCCCGGGCGCGCATGGAAGCGCGCAAAGACGAACAGCTCCATATGAGATTCTTCCCCCTTCCTGTCAAGGTCGCACCTGCTCGCCCAGAAACATAGCCATTTCCGACACACGTACCAATCGCTAAGGCCAGTGCGCCGGTTATGCGAGAATCGGTCACATACGAGCTGACCAAAGGAGGGACATCGTGAGCGTCAGCCGATCGGCTCTCATCACGGGCATCACGGGGCAGGACGGCGGCTATCTCGCCAGGTTCCTGCTGGATCGCGGCTACGCGGTTTACGGGCTCTTCGCACGACGCACCGCGGACACCCTGTGGCGCCTGCGCCACCTTGGCATCGAAGCTCGGGTGAGCCTGATCGATGGTGACATCACGGACATTGCGTCGATCTTGCGCGCTATCGACAAGGCCCAGCCGGGCGAGATCTACAACCTGGCGGCGCAGAGCTTCGTGGCCACCTCCTGGCGGCAGCCCCTCCTCACCGGGAACGTGACTGCGCTCGGCGTGGCGAATGTCCTCGAAGCCATCCGGATTTCCAATCCGGCCATCCGGTTCTTCCAGGCCTCATCGAGTGAGATGTTCGGCAAGGTCCAGCAGCCCGTGCAGGACGAGACGACCCCGTTCCATCCGCGCAGCCCGTACGCGGTCGCCAAGCTCTACGGCCACTGGCTCACCGTGAACTACCGCGAGAGCTTCGGCTTCCACGCCTCCGCCGGGATCACGTTCAACCACGAGTCGCCGCTGAGAGGCCTCGAGTTCGTCACCCGCAAGGTCACGGACGCGGTGGCCCGCATCCGACGCGGGAAGCAGAAGGAGCTGAAGCTCGGCAACATCGACGTGCGGCGCGACTGGGGCTATGCGGCCGACTACGTCGAGGCGATGTGGCAGATGCTCCAGCAGCCAGAGCCTGACGACTACGTGCTCGCCACGGGACGGAACGCCAGCGTGCGGGACATGTGCGACGTCGCCTTTCGTCACGTGGGCCTCGACTACCGGAACCACGTCGTCATCGACCCGGAGCTGTTCCGCCCGGCAGAGGTCGACCTGCTCTTGGGCAATCCGGCCAAGGCGAAGGCCAAGCTGGGCTGGCAGGCCACCACCGACTTCGAGACGCTGATCCGCATGATGGTCGACGCCGACATGGAGCGCGTCGCTCGGGACTGAGCCGGACTCAGCCGCGCTCCAGCGTTACCTCGTCGCCCACGCCGATGTCCCCGCCCTCGATGACGAAGCAGTTCAGCGCGAGCCTGCCGTCGAATCGGCGGTAGATGTCGCGCGTGATGTCCTTGTCCCGGACCTGGGTGTCAGGGTCGTAGGCCGTCATGATGCAGCGGAGCCGCAAGTCCTGCACGCCGATGAGCGCCGGGCCGATCCGCAGGCGCCCTCCCTCCCACCCGCGCTCCGCCAGCCCCTCGACGCCGCCGATGACGATGTTGGGCCGCAGGCGCCGGTGGTCGTGGCCGAAGGCGGCGATGGCGCCGTCAGTCGCCACGAGGAGCGGCAGGACGTCGAAGCGGTCGGCGCCGTCGTAGCGAACGAGCTTCGCCCGGGGCCCGCCGATCTCCTTGGCGACCGCCGCCGCGGCGGAATCTCGCCAGGGATGGCCATCCACGAGCGGCTCGCCGTCCGGCCCCAGCGTGCCCCGGTGGCCGAGGAAGCGCGGATGAGACCGCGAGGTGATCACCTGCCCGTCGCCATCCTCCACGTGGACCACGCGGTCGCCCTCGATTCCGAGTGGACCGAGATTCGCGCGCTGCAGCCGCTCGCCGGCCATCGTCTTGACCGGGTATCTCCAGATCTCCGCCACTTGCATGCTCACCTCCGGCGCGGAGATGCCTATCGCACTCCCGCATCCCTGCCGCTTCACCGATCCTTTAGACACGCCGCCGCGGGGAGCGGATTCCGACTTCCGGCCGCCATGCCCCGTGCCGCAGGCAACGCGGTTAGCCATCCTCCTCAATCCCGCAAACCCGGCCCACCCGCTCGCGCTGGAGGAGGCCAGGACCGCCGCGCGGTCTTTGGGTGGTCAGCTGCAAGCAGTGCAGGCCAAGGGACCGAGCGAGATCGACAAGGGCTCTGCCGCCGTGACCCGGGAGCACGCCGGAGCTCTCTTCGTCCCGTGGGATGGGACGTTCCTCGTCCATGCGGCGCGCATCGTCCAGCTCGCGGCCAGAGCCCGCGTGCCCGCCCTGCACGGCCAGCGGAGGTATGTCGACCTCGGAGGCCTGGCCAGTTACGGGCCGTCGGCCGACGATCCCGCCGTCGCTGGTCACCGGCGCCGACGAGGCCGTCCAATAGCGGAGCGACGAGGCCCGCCGCCCGTCTATACTGTGGCGGTCGACGGGAGCCGACCGATGCTGGAGCGCCTCCAGGGCGCAGGGAGGACGGAATGATCCAGGCCCGCAAGCTCGGCCACGTGGTCCTGAAGGTGCGCGATGTGGAAAAGTCCACGGAATTCTACATGCGCGCCCTTGGGCTCAAGGTGGCCTACGACCAGAAGGACTGGAAGGCGGTGTTCCTGAGCGCCGGCGAGCAGCATCACGACCTGGCGCTCTTTCAGCTGGCCACGGGCGAGGCGCCGGCGGCATCGCAGCCAGGCCTGCACCACATGGCGTGGCAGCTCGGGAGCTTCGCGGAGCTGCAGGCCGCCCATCGCGAGCTGGGCGAGCTCGGCATCCCGGTCGAAGCGGCCATCGCCCACAACGTGACGCGCAGCATCTACTTCCACGATCCGGACGGCAATCGCGTCGAGCTCTACTGCGACATGGTCGAGCGCGGATTCGAGGCGATGCAGACGATGGGACCACGGCGCGAGCACATGGACATCGAGACGGGCGAGATCGTGAGCGCGGCGCCCACAGGAGGGACACGGTCATGAGCCAGGACAAGCAGCGCTTCAGCGTGAGTCGGGCCGAGGGCGCCGTCTACAAGACGGGCCTCCGAAGCTTCATGGAGTACCGCGACCTCGGCATCTCCGATGCCACTCACGGGCAGTTCCGGGCGCACGTCATCCGCATCAAGAAGGACGGCCCGGGTGCTCACGACCTGCACACGACCGGCCTGCACCAGCACCTCTGCGACTTCCAGATGTTCTACGTCCTCAAGGGCTGGATACGGTTCGTGTACGACGGCCACGGCGAGCACACCTTCCGCGAGGGCGACTGCGTCCTCCAGCCGGCCGCTATCGTGCACAACGAGCTCGAGTGCTCGGACGACGTGGAGGTCCTCGAGATCTACTCGCCCGCCGTGCACGAGACGCGCGTGGTCGACAAGATGCCGGAGGCCGCGGCCGCCCGGTGAGCCTGGCCGCCGGCGGACGACCAGGCGTGGCGGCGTCCGCTCCGCCGGCGGTCGACTACAAGGTGCTGGTGCAGGACGACCGCATCCACGCCTCTCTCTACACCGATCCCCGCGCCTTCGCCGACGAGATGGAGCGCATCTTTCGGCGAGGCTGGGTCTTCGTCGGTCACGACAGCGAGATCTCGAATCCCGGCGACTTCGTCACCCGCACCCTGGGCGGCGAGCCGGTCATCATGGTGCGGGACGAGGGCGGCGCCGTCCTCGTCCTCGTCAATCGCTGCCGCCACCGCGGGACCCTCGTCTGCCCGGCGGCCCACGGCACCACCCGTACCTTCGCGTGCCCGTATCACGGCTGGACGTACGACCTGAACGGTGCATTGCTGGGAGTGCCGTATCCGGGCGGCTGATCTAGACGCTCCGCCCCCTTACCCTGCCTCTCCCCAGGTGGGGGAGAGGAGAAGAGGTCAACAGCCTTCCAGGGCGGCGATCCTCGGAAAGACCTCCGTGTCGGCCCGGCGCAGGTCCTCGACGAAGTCCACCTCGGTCCAGGGCAGCCCGGTGACGTCCACGGCCGCGACCGGATGGCGACTGACGATGAGGTGGAGGGCATCCTCGTACTCGCAGAGACCCCGGCTCTCCTCGCTCACCTGCTCCAGCAACCGCACCAGGTCCGGGCCCGCGGCGGCGCCACACCTGAAGAACCCGATGCCCTCCCCTACCTGCTCCCAGGCCTTGGGCAAGACCTTCTTGCCAAGGGCGATCACGCGACCCCGCTCCGTGTAGATCTTCACCTCCTCGCCGGTATCGGCGAAGCCCCGATCGATGAGAAGGGCATTCGGCGCGGGTGATCCCACGAGCCGGCGGAGGAACTCCCGCGGGAAGACGACGTCGGCGTCCATGATGAGCGTGGGCTCGCGCAGGATCACGTCCCGGGCGGCGAGGAGCGACAGCACCGAGCCCTGCTGATAGGCCGGGTTGTGCACGCATTCCACCGAGAGACCGGCCGGGACGGAGGCCGCGAGCGCCCGCACCTGATCGGCGCAGTGGCCGACCACGATGACCGCCCGACGGATCCCGACGGCGTGGAGGGCCTCGAGCATGCGGGCCAGCATGGGTCGCCCGCCCACCGGGAGGAGTGATTTCTGGGTCTGGTCGGTCAGGGGGGCGAGGCGTCGAGCGACACCGGCGGCCAGGATGATGGCCGTCATGCTGCCATCCGCGACCCGAGAGTGGCTCCGTCGGCTGCTCTCACTGCCGCTCAAGGTCGCACCGGGAAGCTCTCGTGTCTAGAACTTTCTGCTCGCGGCCACTGCCAACGGCCTTTCATTTGACCCCGAGCGGGGCCTCTGGCACGATCAATGCGGTGTCGTCCAGGTTCGCTGGTCTCCCGGCGCAGTCGCGCTAGACTCGGAGCCGGGCAGTCGCCTTGGAATTGGGGCCCTCTCGACGGAGGAAGATGCAGGCATGAGTCCGCTCTCGACCGGTGCAGCCACGGCATCATTGGTCCAGGCGTTTCGCCGCGACGGCTTCGTGGTCGTGCCTGGCCTGTTCGACGCCGACGAGATGCGCCGGATCTCCGACTGGACGGATCAGGTGCAGGCCGAGCCGGAGGTGCCTGGCCGCGCCATGATGTACTTCGAGCCCAGTCTCCTCCACCCGGGGCAAAAGGTCCTTCAACGCGTGGAGAATTTCTGTCCGTTCCACGAGGGCTTCGCCGCCCTGTGCGAGGGCGAGAAGCTCCGGGGCGCCGTCGGGAGCCTCTTCGGGGAGCCCGCCGTCCTCTTCAAGGACAAGATCAACTTCAAGCTCCCGGGAGGCGACGGCTTCAAGCCCCATCAGGATCAGCAGGCCGGCTGGAGCGCCTATGCCGACCTCTTCATCACCGCCATGGTCAGCATCGATCCGACCACGGCCGAGAACGGCTGCCTCGAGCTCTGCGCGGGCCAGCACACCAGGGGGCTCCTCGGGAGCGAGTGGACTCCGCTCACAGACGCCGACATGAAGCGGATGGACGCCCGGGCCGTCCCGACGGAGGCCGGGGACGTGGTCTTCTTCGACTCCTATACGCCGCATGCTTCGGGGCCGAATCTCACCCCGGCGCGCCGCCGTGTCCTCTACATCACCTACAACCGCCGCTCCGCCGGGGATCACCGGGTCCGGTACTACGCCGACAAGCGGAAAAGCTTTCCGCCCGACATCGAGCGCGATCCCGCGAAGACCTATGTCTTCAGGGTCTGACACCCGCCTCGAATGTTGATTCCACGGGCCGATTCTGGTACTCAAGATAGCCGTGGAAATCAGAGGATGACGTCGCGTCTCGCTCTCCGCACGCTCCTGGCCCTGCTGGCTGTCCTGGCCTTCGCCTCGCCCGCCTACGCGTACCTCGACCCGGGGACGGGAAGCATGCTCGTGTCCGCGGTGGTCGGCGTGGCGGCCGCGGTGGGCCTGGCCCTCAAGATGTTCTGGTACCGGGTCGTTGGCCTCTTCCGCGGCAGGAAGGCCGACACGGGGCCGGCCGGAGCCGAGAGCGCGTCCACGACGAAGGACTAGCGCGCCCGCGCCTGCGG
>Ga0335070_10007857_pt1 | contig 12499 bp, 9 predicted proteins | sample Lox_Sample_13_FD_206722 | JGI IMG/M metagenome (GOLD analysis project Ga0335070, IMG submission 206722) | Soil microbial communities from Loxahatchee National Wildlife Refuge, Florida, United States - Lox_Sample_1.3 | ecosystem: Environmental > Terrestrial > Soil > Wetlands | place: USA: Florida...
CGGAGCGGGGGCGAATGAGCCCCTTACTTCTATTATGACATATCTGGTGGGGTGAATTAGACAGGCGCTCTCCTAGTTTTTTCAGCGAGATGCGTTGGAATAGGGCTTGACAAGCCCGTTTGGGGGGCTTGCGCCTGGGTTGAGTGGCTGCTTCGGTTCATGGAGCAGCCATTCCGCTCAGGATGACAGGGGGGCGAGGACCATTGGCGACATGTTACAGACCGTTAAATGGGCCTTGCTCGACGGCATTTCGGCAGCCTTGATGAAAACAGAGCGCAACGTTGCGATTTGCAACGGCGTTTGTGGAAGTGGGGGATTTGACCCACAAGGACATAGCCATTGGTGTTTTCCCGCTAAATTGTGGTTCCAAATCGGGATTTGGGTTTATCGAACGTAAATTGCTTCTCTTTTATATTCTGCGACTTACATTGAATCTGTTGAGGTTTGCAACGGCGGCTGGACTTCGGGCGATGGAATGCAAAGTAGCAGGGTGGGAGGCGGTTGCAAGGTGCCCTGCGCAAAGTGCAACCCACGGCCTAAGCCTCTAGTGGTTTTTGCAAATTTGCATAAACGTTCATGGAGGTCGTGAGATTCATATGAAGAAAACCCTAGTAGTTCTGATGTTCGTACTAGCGGTCGCGGGTTTTGTGATGGCGCAGAACTGGTCGTCTCAAACAGACGTCCTGGGCGCCCACCAGAACCAGGGCCGCGGCTGTGCGGGCTGCCATGCTCCGCACAGCGGTTCACATGGCGCGGGCCAAGCCGGCACCGCTGACACCGGGTCATATGCGTTATGGGGCCAGGATGCCAGCCCGTTGTATGGGAAGACAGTGGCATTCGGTGACAACGGAAGATATGTTGAAGTGCTGCCCAATGGCATTGCGACTGGCGCCGAAGAAGTCGGCGGCATTCTGCTCTGCCTGAGCTGCCATGACGGCAACCTGACACCACAGAACATGATGCAGAACTGGTCTTATGAGCAACAGATCGGCCTGCTCACCAACACGACGTACGGCGCCGGCAAGATCCCGACATTGCTTGGCAATGACGGCAGCGGTGGCGGCAACTACACCAACGATCACCCGGTGGGCCTGAATGCCACGATCCGCTCCGGCAATGGACTGGTTTGGGCGAACAACACGTTCACCGTCACTCCAGGATCGGCATTCGACCAGTTCGTCGGCAACTACGGCTGGCCGGCACTGGCGCCTGGAAAGTGGTCCAGCCCCTGGGGCATCAACGGCTCGGGACAGCCTTACGTAGTGTGCACTACCTGCCACAACCAGCACGTGATGACCGTGTACGCATCGACGGCGGCGAGCCAGATCGTGAAGGACGGCGGCGGCAAGTTCTACGCTACGTACTTCTTCATCAACGGCCCCTACAACCCGAACCTGCAAGGGAAGATAGCTTCCAACCAGGCGGCGTCGACGACCCAGTTCTGCCGTCAGTGCCACTTTGGCGAGGCGAACGAGGCCAACAACACCAACAACATCACTACCGTATTCCAGTAGAGATAACGGTAACCCAGACAGGGGAGAGCCGGACTCTCCCCTATTTTTTCGGAGTCAGGAATTATGAGACGCCATCTCCCAATCCTCGCCGTGGTTCTGATCACACTGGGCGCGGCAGCGCAGGTTTCGTCACATCAGCCGACGATGGTCGCGAAAGCGACCGCGCCGCAGATTGCGCCCTTACAGGTCAGCGACAAGCCAGTGGCGCGCGTCAATGGCGCCGTGCTGACCGACCGCGACCTGCTGCGGGAGATGTACGCGATCTTCCCCTATGCCAAGCAGCACAACGGCTTCCCGAAGTCGCAGGAAGCTGCGATCCGGCAGGGCGCGCTGGAGATGATCATCTTCGAAGAACTGGTGTATCAGGAGGCGGTGCGGCGGAATATGTCCGTTCCCGCAGCGCAATTGAGCAAAGCGGAGGCGGAGTTTCGAAAGCAATTCGAGTCACCGGATCAATATCAGCAGTACATGCAGACAGAGATGCGCGGATCGACGAAGCGGCTGGAACAGCAGATCCGGAGATCGATTCTGATCGATGAGCTGCTGAAGAGCGAAGTGGAGAATAAATCGGCGGTGACGCTGGCGGAAGTGCGTGCCTATTACCTAAGGAATGGCGCTCGGTTTGAGCAGCCGGAGTCGTTCACGTTTCAGAGCATTTCCGTGGTGCCGCCGTTGAAGCCGACGGCGGAGCAGGCGAAGCAGGCGCAGAAGCAGGCAGAGGAAGCCTTGAAGCAGGCGAAGGCGACCAAGAGCTTTGAGGAGTTCGGGCTGCTGGCGGAGCGGATTTCGCAGGACGATTTCCGGGTGAACATGGGCAACCACAAGACTGTGAGCCGGGACAAGCTGCCGCCGCAGGTGGTGAAGGCGCTCTCGGCGATGCAGGCGGGACAGGTCAGCGGGCTGATCCAGATCGAGTCGGCGTACACGATCGTGCGGTTAAATGCGCATTCTGTGGCGCGGAAGCAGCCATTTGCGGAAGTGAAGGCGCAATTGAAGGACGAGCTGCAGAAGACGAAGTATGAGCAGTTGAGATCGGGGCTGGCGAAGAGGTTGAGGGCGAAGGCGAAGATTGAAGTGGTGTAGGCAACAGTCGTGGGTCGTCAGCAAAATTTTTGAGGTGGCGCGGGACACTCCTGTCCGCGTCTTTTCTGGTCTTTGGCTTCAAGGATGCTGCACCCAAAGCCACCTGTATTCCTCAGGCTTTTGTGCCAGGCGTTTCCGCACTGGATTCATGCGGATGTACTCGATCTTCTCTTGCAGGTTGTTCTCCGATCGCAGCACATGATCGAAGGATTCGTCCTGCCACACAGGGCCGCTTGCACCGAGGAGTCTGTTCACATCGCGCGCAGAGGTTCCCTTGATAGCCTTCATGATCCTATGCACGAGGACCGGCCATCCATCCTCATCGCGCAAAGGAGTAAACAGCAGGTGCACATGATCCGGCATCACCACAGCTGCGTGTAGTTCGATGTGTTTTTCGTCTTCATACAGGCAATGCTGCAGAACCAGGTCGCGCGCTCGTTCAGGGAACGGATCTCGCGTCAGCTTGCGAAAGGTCACGAACACTGCCCGATCGGCCTTCTGAAAATGAGGCAGTCGGCGTCGGTATTCGTAGGTGGGAACGGCAACCATAGGTCGGTGGGACGCGGACAATGCCTTCTGCGGCCGCTTGTCGTGTCTGCCTCACTAAGAAGAACCCAGATACAGGCCAAAGTCTGTGACAGCTGAACATCTGGGCAGTGGTGCTACCCCGGGCCTTCGCGGGCAAGAGTGCCCGCGCCACACAGCTGTCTCTGAGTGTTTCAACCCCGCGCCGGGTGATATGCCGCACTCAGGCCTGCAACTTAGGTTTGGCGCAACTCACAACCAACTTGTTTTCAGCTATTTAGGAATGGGACGGGGTTGTTGTGTTTGGCAACAGTTGTGCCCTTTGAAGAGGCTAACGGAACGTCCGAATTCCGAGGATTCTGGGGTTATGGGCAGGCACAAGATGAGAGCGGCGAGAATCATCGTCGGGGTGGCGTTTCTGGCGGCCCAGGTGTCGTTCGCCCAGATCACGGTCGGCGAGAATACTCAACTCAAAGCCGGTGGCCTGGCGACGTTTGGATACGCCGGCGACTACGGTAACGACATTCCATCGAATCACGGCCTGAATTTCGGGATGAGTGGTGAACTCACTGGTTCCTACTACAACCCGAATTTCCTGAATTTCAGCGTATTGCCGTATTACAACCGATCGCGCAATGATTCCGAGTTCCAGTCGCTGAGCAACGCCAGTGGAATTGCCGGAACAGCGAACCTATTCACGGGTAGTAACTATCCTGGGACGGTCAGCTACCACTACGATGCGAACAATACGGGGACCTTTGGAGCGCCGGGTGTAGCGAACTTCACGACCCATGGCAATGGGCAAGGCTTCGGCATTGGTTGGAGCGCGCTGGTGCCGGGTCTGCCGACGTTGTCGGTGGGTTACTCGCAGGGCAGCGGGAACGCGACCGTTTATGGCTCAAACGAGACGACCACTTCCGACACCAAGAACTTCAACCTGCATTCCAACTATCTGCTAGAAGGATTCCGGCTCAGCGGCTTTTTTGACCGCAACAGCTACAACAACCACTTTCCGCAATTTCTGTCGGGCGGACAGGAAGCCGTCAGCGATACGGCCGGACACGACTTTGGCTTCAGTGCAACCCACCAACTGCCCTTCAATGGAACTTTCTACGCGAACTACACCCGAGCAACATCGACGAGCAACTACGATTCTGAAAACGAAAGCAAAAATCATTACACCGACGATTCGGTGAACTCTGGTGTCAGCTTTCATCCCATAGCGAAGCTTGGACTGTTTTTCAATGAGAACTACACCAGCAATCTGAACGGCTACTTCAGCCAGGCGCTAGGTACGGTCGGAGCGATTCCGGTCAACTTCGGTTCCAACTCGAACTCGCTGACGCTCGGAGGCGGCGCGACATATCAACTGACATCTTTCATCTGGTCGCAGGGGCAGGTTATTCATTACGATCAACACTATTTTGGTCAAGATTATAGAGCCACATTTCTCAGCGGTTCGATCGGGATGTCGAAGCGGCTGTGGGACACATTAGCTTTTTCAGCAACAGTCGTGGACAACTACATCGATCGGAGTGGAACCAACGGGATGGGTTTCGTTGCGAATGTGAACGCGTTTCATCGTTTCGGGGCTTGGCAGACGTCGGGAAATTTCAATTACGCCCAGAATGTTCAGTCTTACCTGGTTACCTACACGACGTCTTCGTATAACTACAGCGCCAACGTGCACCGGCGTTTCCCCCATCACACCCAGTGGACGTCGGCATTTAACGGTTCGCACAGCGGTTTGACGCAGAACGCGGGCGACTCCAGTCACGCGGAAAACTTTTCGACATCGTTTAGTATGCGAACGCTGAGTTTTACCGGCAACTATGGTCAGTCGCATGGATTATCCTTCCTGGGCATTAACGGCCTGCAACCGGTACCCATCACGCCGGGCCTGGAGGGGTCGATTGTATTTAACGGCGATAGCTACGGTGGGGGCGTTTCATGGACGCCGGTGCGGAGAATGATCCTCTCGGCATCATACAATCGGGGAATCAGTAGTACCTTCGGCAGCTCATTCCCCTCTCACAACAACACCGAGGTTTTTAATACGCAATTGCAGTATCACCTGAGAAGAATCGGGTTCCAGGCCGGATATACCAAGTTCATTCAGGGGATCAGCGTGACGGGGCTGCCGGCCGCCAATACAAACTCGTTTTTTGTGGGGCTTTCGCGATGGTTCGATTTCTTCTGAGCGTCCGGCGCAATCCAGTTTTCAGCATGGGATTAGCGGTCGCGGGTCTTGCGCTGCTCGTCGCACTGCCCGTGTGGGCGAAGAAGACCAAGCCGGTTCCGCTGGAAGCGCCTCCGGATTTGCTGATGGATGGCGGACGGCGGCTGGCGTTTGAGCGCGTCTTCAGCCTGGAGCGCGAGGTCAAGCCGAAGCGAAGTTTTTGGACGCGGGTGGTGGACGTGATCGCGGGGCAGCCGGATTTTCATTACCTGGTGAGCCCGTACAGCATCACGACCGATTCGAAGGGACGGATCATCGTGAGCGATCCGGGGGCGCACGGGGTACACATCTTCGACTTCGGGGCGCAGAAGTATAAGTTCCTGTCGCGGCGGGATACGGATAAAGACCCGCTGGTGAATCCGCAGTGCGTGGCGGTGGATGCGCAGGACAATATTTATGTCAGCGATTCGGAGACGGGCAGAGTGTTCGTCTTCGACGAGAAGGGGAAATACCGGCGCGCGATTGGCAGCTTGAAGGGCGGCGAGGGCATGTTCAAGCGGCCGACGGGCGTGGCGGTGGATTCGACGGCGCAGCGGATATGGATCACGGACACGCTGCGCAACCAGATTTTCATGATGGATATGCAGGGCAGCGTGCTGCAGGTGATCGGAAAAACGGGGGCGGGAAATGGGGAGTTCAATTATCCGACCGAGCTGCGGCTGAATGGGCAGGATCTGGTGGTCGTGGATGCGATGAATTTCCGGGTGCAGGTGCTGGGGCGCGATGGGACGTTCCGGTACGCGATCGGGAAAGAAGGGGACGGAACGGGATGGATGTTTCGGCCGAAGGGAATTGGATTTGATTCGGAAGGCCACCTGTACGTGGTGGATGCGCAGTGGGGCGTCGTTCAGGTCTTCGACAAGGAAGGGCGCCTCCTTTATTACTTTGGCGGACGCGGGACGGAGCTGGGACAGTTTCAGCTGCCGGCGGGGCTGCAGATTGATGGGCAGGACCGGATTTATGTAGTCGACGCGTTCAATCGGCGGGTGCAGGTGTTCCATTACTACGGGGCGCAGGAGGCGAAGAAGTGAAAGGGTTCCTGCGATTTGTCGGGCTGGCGATTGTGGCTTGCGGAGTGGCGGTCGCGCAGGCGCCTCCGGCAGACACGCTCGGGATGCATAACCTGACGCCGGGGAGCGGCTCACAGGTCTACTCGCAGGGGAGCCTGGGGTGCACGTTCTGCCATGCTCCGCACAGTGGGCTGGGAGCGAACACGCCGCTGTGGAACCAGCAGCTCTCGAAGAGCGCCTATGCGCCGTACAACAGCACGACGTTTCACCAGCAGGGGAACACGCAGCCACCGCTGGGGGTTACGAGCAGTTTGTGTTTGAGCTGTCATGACGGGACGGTGGCGGTGGGACAGTCGGCGGCGTACGGGAAGATCCCGACGACTGGGACCATGAACAGCATGGATTCGTTTGGGACGACGCTGACGGGGTCGCATCCGTTCAGCCTGGTGATCCCGCTGAAAGACGCGGTGAATCTGCAGTCGTCGCTGGTGGCGTCGGGGAAGACGGCGGATCCGACTGGGGCGGTGAAGCTGGTGAATGGGAATATTGAGTGCACCAGCTGTCATGATCCGCACAATCAGTCCATCGATAAGATCGCGCAGAATTTTCTGGTGCGGGACAGCTCCAATGCGCAGATGTGCCTGGCGTGCCATGATCCGAATCGGACAATGACGGGGCAGGTGAATGCACTGGCGGGGTGGACGAACAGCATTCACCAGACGGCGACGAATCAGGTGTCGCCGGACGGCCATATCGGGCAATACGGGACGGTGGCACTGAACGCGTGCACGTCGTGTCATATGTCACATGATTCGGTCGCGCCGGCGCGGCTGCTAAGACCGGCAACTCCGGCGATGATTGGGACGGATGCGGCGACGCAGGACTGCGCTACGTGCCACAACGGCGGGACTTATATTTCGCCGGCGGCGCCGAACATCATGGCGGAGTTTGGGAAGACGGGGCATCCGCTGCCGTCAGGGAATAACGTGCACGACGCAGGCGAACCGGCGGTGTTGTCGAACAACCGGCATGCGACCTGCGTGGATTGTCATAACGCGCATGCTTCGCAGCAGATGTCGGCATTTGCGGCTCCTCCGGCGATCAGGCCGCCGCAGGTGGGAGCGACGGGAGTGAGCGCGGCGGATGGAACGACGGTGCTGACGCCGGCGATCAATCAGTTTGAGACTTGTCTGCGGTGTCATGGGACAGGGCCGGGGAAACAGCGGCAATTGATTTATGGATATTCGCCCATGCGGGTGGTGATCAATGCGGCGGATCCGCTGAATGAGATTCCGGAGTTTGCGGCGACTTCGACATCGAGCCACCCGGTCATGCATGACCGGACGAGTCCGTTCCCGCAGCCGAGTTTGTTGACGAACATGCTGAACGAGAACGGGTCGGTGTCAGCGCGGGCGATGGGCGGGCGCATCTTCTGCACGGACTGCCACAACAGCGATGACAATCGGGAGTTCGGCGGGACAGGCGCGGCGGGGCCACATGGGTCGGCGAATTCGCACATCCTGGAACGTAATTATCAGTTCAGCCAGGCGGCGGTGCCGGGCGGGATCGTGACGAATCTGTTTCCGAATCCTGACTTGAGCACGGCGGGGCCGTACTCCATGTGCGCGAAGTGTCACGATCTGAATCAGATTCTGGCAAATACCAGCTTCACGCAGCATAGTTTGCATGTCTCGCAATATGGATTTACGTGCTCGACATGCCACACGGCGCATGGGATGGGATCGACGTCGCCGACAGTGACGGGCGAGAGGATGGTTAACTTCGACGCGAACGTAGTGGGGCCTAATGGCTCAGCACCCATTTCGTACAACCACGGCACGAATACGTGCACGCTAACTTGCCACAATGCGGCGCATAACGCGGATGGGACGGTAACGGCGGGGGCAGCGGCTGCGAAAACCAAGTTTGGGGTCAGGTAGATTCCCGGGTTTTTCATAGTCTCGCTTAAAAAAAACGGAACGCAAGGTCCCTCGACTACGCCTGACTGCTCTTAGCTTGTCAGGCTCCTTTCGGGATGACAATGCACAGGAAATTCGACATTCCGGCAATGGCCGTGTTGTTTCTGACGGCGGCTGCCATCGAGGCGGTGCGATTGACGTCGCTGAGCGCGGTTGGGGATGGCGGGCTGTGGTGGCATCTGAGTTCGGGGTTGTGGATTTTGCAAAACCACGCTCTTCCGCACAATGGAATTTATTCGCAGGCGGGAGCGGCGCCATGGACGCCGGTCAGTTGGGGCTACGATGTGCTGCTCGCGGCACTGTACCGGGGAATGGATCTGCGAGCCATCCCCGCGTTGCTCATGTGTTTGAGGACCGCACTGGCCGTGGTGACATTTTTCCTGGCGGGCGGCGCGCGGGGCCGATTCTGGAGCGCGGTGATTCTGTCGACAATTGCGCAGTACGTTCTGGGCGGGATACCGCCTTCGCCGGCGTATTTTTCGATCGTCTTTTTCGCAGTTGAATTGTTTCTGATTTTCGAGACGCGGGAGCGTCCGCGAGCGATTTTCTGGCTGGCGCCACTGTTTTTGGCTTGGGCAAATCTCGACGATGAGTTTGTGTATGGGATTGGGCTATTGCTTCTGTTTCTGGCGATAAGCGCGATCGAGGGTGTGGTTGCTCGCCGGCGAACTTTCAGTGCTTTCTCCGGGGTTCACCTGTCCCGGTTGGTCGCGGCGAGCGTCGCGACGATCATCGCGAGCCTGATCACGCCATCCTTCTATCATCCCTACACAGTTTTCTTCCACAGTGTCGCCGGGACGGCCACAACGTATCTGCCGGATTTCAAGGCCATGAGTTTTCACCAGCCGCACGATTATTTGCTGCTGTTGCTGACCATGGGTGCGTTCCTTGCGCTCGGGCGGCGGCGGTCACGAGATGCGTTTCAGATTGCGTTGTTGTGTGTCGCAGCCATGCTGTCGTTTTATGCGCAGCGGAATGTGTGGATGGTCGCTTTGACCGCAGTGGCGATTATTGGCGACGCGGCGCTTCCGGCGCCCCGCGTCCCGTCTCAGGTCTCGGGTTTCAGGCCTCGGGTAGCGAGCCGCTTTATTACCGCAGGCGTGGCTAGCTGTGGGCTGCTTGTAATCATCGTTTGGGGCATACCACGGAGCCGCGATTCACTGCTGGCCAAGGTTGCGGAGACATATCCGGTGGCGGCGAGCAATTACATTCGCGAGCACAGCCTTCCGCAGCCGCTGTTCAACGCTTATGAATGGGGCGGATTCTTGACCTGGTATTTGCCGCAGTATCCCGTTGCCATTGATAGCCGGACCGACCTATACGGCGATGATTTCATCATCCTATATTCCAAGACGATGAACGCGGACGTGGCTTTTACGGCATTTCCGGCGATGGCGTCGGCGCGGACGCTGGTGTTTGCGAAGACATCGGTTCTCGGAGAGGCGCTCACTAACGTGGCGGGCTTCAAGGTGGCCTACAGCGATGATGTCGGGCTGGTCTTGATCAGGGACGAGGACCCGGTGGCGGCGAAGTAGAAGTTAGCGGTTTCCGGATTACCGCTGGCCCAAGGCGCGATTATGGGTGACGAGACAATGACGGCCAGCAACCACGCGCCCACGGCACAAGCGCCACATGCCGTTGCGGCTGCCGCGACTAACAGCCAACACAGAGACCCAGAGACACAGAGTGGGTGGTGGCGAGCGGCCGACCTCGGAGTTCTGGGAGTGTGGATTGCGGTGGTGGGGTTCACGCTGCAGTATCACGAGAAGTGGGCCGACGAAGCGCAGGCGTGGCTGATCGCGCGCGATCTCGATCTGAAGACTATCTGGTTTCATGAGTTGCGTTATGAAGGATCGCCGGGGCTGTGGCACACCATTTTATGGATAGCGCAGCATGTATTTCATGCTAAGTATGGCGCGCTGGGATACATCGGGATGGCGGGGGCGACGGCGGGGGCGGCTGTCCTCATTTTCAAGGCGCCGTTTCCGCGCTACATCCGGTGGCCGCTGGCGTTCACCTATTTCATGGTCTATCAGTACGCGGTGATCGCGCGGCCGTACACGCTGCTGCCGCTGCTGGCGTTTGTCGCTGCCCTGATCTTCAAGGATATTCATCATCCCGAACGCATGACTGTTGTGCTGGTGCTGCTTGCCAACCTGAGTTTGCATGGGACCATCCTGGCGGGGTGCTTCGGGCTGGGATATGTGATTGAGGCTTACAAGCAACGTGAGGCGATTGATAGGGGCACGCGCAGAAGATACTGGGTATGCATCGGCGTGATGGCGGCGACGTTCCTGGTCATTGTGGCGATATTGAAGCCCACGCCAGATGTGGGAGAGTTTGCTAAGAAGAGTCCCCTGGAGGAAATGCCAGCCGCAGTTAAGGCGATGCAGCCATCTAAGCTCACAAAGTTAGAGTCCGCAATTTCAGGGGCTTTCCTCGACTACTGGGTACCTTCAGCGCTGTTTATTGCACTTGCCGGATGGTGGTTCTACCTGCGTCGCAGATTTGTCACGTTCGCATTACCGGTCGGATTGTTGACAGGGTTATATGCGGTTATTCATGGATATGCGCATCATCAGGGGACAATTTTCACTGCTACTTTGGCAGCGCTCTGGATAGCTTGGCCTGAAAGCGATTCATCTGACACATGGACCCGTTTCGATCGCAAGGCACACGTTGCCATGCTGGTGGCTGTTATAGCCCTATGCGCGCTCAACCTCTGGGATGCCGAAGTTGCCATCCGCCATGAGTACTTATATCCCTACTCCGGAGCGGAGGATGCCGCCAACTATCTAAAGAGCGCCGGCGCAGACAAGGACAAAGTTGTAGGCTTTTTGTATGGGGTTGTGGGCATCCAGCCGTACTTCGAGCACAACATTTTAGCTAACATTCCGACCGCATACTATCACCACGGATTACCGTTACGCGGATTTGATATGGATCCGCAAGAATTTCGCCAAATTGATCCGGATTATGTCGTCGCATTCACGGAGCAACCACAACTGATGGCTTCGTATGGGCTGCCCGTGATTGAGGCGGAAGGATACGAGGTAGTTCATCTATCGGATGGATACATGCTTTACAAGCGAAGTGTTTACGTCCGCCAGTTGTACTTTATTCTGCGCCGTGTTCATGCTCAATCCTCCAAGAGCCCTTCAGATTCCAACCTCTTTCATAACAGGTGAGCCATTTGCCGCCTGGAATCGCGCGCTACTCCTTACGCGCTTCGGCTTCCGCCAGCCATCCTCGCCGCAGTTTCTCAGGTGGGACACTCGATAGATAAGGCTTGATATCGAGAATTGGGGTGGCGTCGAGCATGTCTACGCCACGAACATACAGACGCGGACCGTCGCGACGAAGCAGTTCGACTACCGTGAGCCCAATGGGGTTGGGACGCCTTGGTGATCGCGTGGCGAAGACGCCGTGCTCACGCGTGTCGATCGGCGGCTTACCGACGAGGTCAAAACCTTCGGACCGGTCGAACGCCCAAAGTATAAACAGGTGGGAAAAGCCTTCGATGTCCAGGAGACCAGGCGCGAATTCCTGCAGTACTTCGATCACGCCTTCAGCATCGTGTTTCGCGCCTGGTCCTTTGGGAATCTGTTTTGTGTCTGTGTAAGGAGTTCGGACGAATGCTATTGGCCGGAAGGTGAACATAATTCATCATCTCACGTCCAATAAACGAAAAAGCACCTCCACAAAACAGGAACCAGGCCTCCCTCTTTGGCGGCAGGGCCCAAGTGGTCGAGCAAACAAGAAGGGCCGAGCCTCGAAATGGGTTCGGCCCTTTTTTCTGAACCGTGCAGAGCACTCTTCCGGTGAACTTATGTACTTAGCTCAGATCCGTTCTTCTAACTAACTCTCAAGGTCCCGTGATCGTGTAGCTGCCCACTCCTACGCCGCTCTGGGAAATCCCGGTTCCCGCGGCGATAGCTCTCACAACGGTTGTGGTTGAAACCGTGATGGTGCACGGGTTGGAGCACGACGTCGACGAAGTCGTGGGGAATGACCCGTTAGTCGTGTAGTAGATGGTGACGCCGCTAGTCGTATCGGAGATGGCGACGGACTGCGGCGCGGAATACGTACCCGGCGCTGGCGAGAATGTCGGGGTATTGGCGGCGATTGTGTAGACCGCTACCGATGTAC
>Ga0335070_10007858_pt1 | contig 12499 bp, 11 predicted proteins | sample Lox_Sample_13_FD_206722 | JGI IMG/M metagenome (GOLD analysis project Ga0335070, IMG submission 206722) | Soil microbial communities from Loxahatchee National Wildlife Refuge, Florida, United States - Lox_Sample_1.3 | ecosystem: Environmental > Terrestrial > Soil > Wetlands | place: USA...
CGCTGCTGCTGGGCTTCATCCTCGGGCCGATGATGGAAGAGAACCTGCGCCGCGCGCTGCTGCTGAGCCGCGGCGACTGGGGCACCTTCATGACGCGCCCGCTGTCGGCCGGGCTGCTGATCGCCGCCGCCGCGATGGTCGTCGTCGTCACGCTGCCGGCGATCAAGAGCAAGCGCGAAGAGGCCTTCCAAGAGGCGGATTGAGGACGGAAGCGGTTCCCGCGGACCGTCTCTCGCCACGGTCCGGGCGCGGGCGCTGCGAGCTCCGCGAGCGCGCGGCCTGCCCGGCGACGCGCTCGTGCCACACTGGCGGCGGATGAAGCTTCCCGCCGCGCTCGCTCCTCTCGAAGGCCCCGTGTTCCGGGGCCTTTGGTTCGCCTGGCTGGCGGCGAACATGACGATGTGGATGAACGACGTCGCCGCCGCCTGGCTGATGACGACGTTGACGCCCAGCCCGGTGATGGTCGCGCTCGTGCAGACCGCGAGCACGCTGCCGGTGTTCCTGCTCGGCCTGCCGAGCGGCGCGCTCGCCGACATCGTCGACCGCCGGCTCTACTTCGCGACCACCCAGCTGTGGGTGTCGCTGGTCGCGTGGCTGATCGCCTTCCTCGCCCTCGCCGGTGCGTTGACGGCCGAGCTGCTGCTGGCGCTGACCTTCCTCAACGGCATCGGGCTGGCGATGCGCTGGCCGGTGTTCTCGGCCATCGTGCCCGAGGTCGTGTCGCGCGAGCAGCTGCCGGCGTCGCTGGCGCTGAACGGCATCTCGATGAACCTCTCGCGCGTCGTCGGCCCGACGATCGCCGGCGCGCTGCTCGCCAGCGCCGGCACGGCCTGGGTGTTCGTGCTCAACGCGGTGCTGGCCGGCGGCGCCTTCGTGCTGATCCTGCGCTGGCGCTCGCAGCGCCGCACCAGCACGCTGCCGGGCGAACGTTTCGTCGGCGCGATGCGCGTCGGCCTGCAGCACGTGCGCCAGTCGCCGCGCATGCGCGCCGTCGTCGTGCGCGTGTTCCTGTTCTTCCTGCAGGCGAGCGCGCTGCTCGCGCTGCTGCCGCTGGTGGCGCGCCAGCTGCACGGCGGCGGGCCGGGCCTGTTCACGCTGCTGATGGCCTGCCTCGGCGCCGGCGCGATCGTCGCCGCGCTGCTGTTCCCGCGCTGGCGCGAACGTTTCGACCGCGACCAGTTCGTCACCTACGGCTCGCTGATCCATGCCGCGCTGACGGCGCTGGTCGCGCTGGTGCCCGAGATCTGGGTCGCGGTGCCGGCGATCTTCGTCGCCGGCATGGCCTGGATCAGCACCGCCAACACGCTGGCGATGGCGGCCCAGCTCGCGCTGCCGAACTGGGTCCGCGCGCGCGGCATGTCGATCTACCAGATGGCGCTGATGGGCGGCACCGCGTTCGGCGCGATGCTGTTCGGCAAGGTCGCCGGCATCTGGGGCGTGCCGGCGGCGATCGTCGCCGCGGCGCTGCTCGGCACGCTGCTCGTGCCGTTCGTGCGCCGCTGGTCGGTCGAAGGCGAGGACGTCGATCACAGCCCGGCACAGCCGCGCGGCGCGCCCGAGCCGGTGATCGAGATCGGCGCCGACGAAGGCCCGGTGATGGTGACGGTGGAATACCGCATCGACCCCGCGCGTGCGGCCGAGTTCGCGGCGGTGATGCAGCTCACGCGCGCGGCGCGGCTGCGCCAGGGCGCGCTGTCTTGGGGGCTGTTCCGCGACACCGCCGTGCCCGGGCGCTACCTCGAGCATTTCATCGACGAGAGCTGGCTCGAGCACCAGCGCCGGCTCGAGCGCTTCACCGCTGCCGACGCCGAACTGCGCGAGCGCCGGCTCGCCTTTCACGTCGGCAGCGAGCCGCCGCTGCTGCACCGCTACGTCGCCGACGACGGCCAGCCGCTGCATCCGCTGTAGCCGCCGGCAGGCGACGGGGCGGACGACCATAATCGAGCGCATGTCTTCGTCGTCGTTCGTTCGATGAGCGCGGTCGTGCAGGCGGCGCCGGCGCCACGGCTCGGTGCCGGCCTGGCGCTCGCCGGTGCCGGCTCGATCGCGTTCCCGGGCAAGGCGATCATCGTCAAGCTGGCCTACCGCCACGGTGTCGATCCGGTCACGCTGATCATGTACCGGATGCTGTTCGCGCTGCCGTTCTTCGCCGTCATCGCCTGGTGGTCGGGGCGCGGCAAGCCGGCGCTCGACCGGCGCGACAGGGTCACGGTCTTCGGCCTCGGCTTCTCGGGCTACTACCTCGCCAGCTTCCTCGACTTCGCGGGGCTGAACTACATCAGCGCCAGCCTCGAGCGCCTGATCCTGTACCTGAACCCGACGCTGGTGCTGCTGCTGGGGGTGCTGTTCTACGGCCAGCGCGTCTCGCCGGCGCGTCTGGGCGCGCTGGCGGTCAGCTATGCCGGCGTGCTGCTCGTGTTCGGGCACGAGCTCAGTTTCAGCGGCGCCGGCATCGCGCTCGGCGCGGCGCTGGTCTTCGCCAGCGCAGTGAGCTACGCGGTCTATCTCGTGCACAGCGGCGCCGAGGTCAAGCGGCTCGGCGCCCTGCGCCTCACCGGGCTGGCGAGTTCGGTCGCCTGCGCTCTGTGCCTGCTGCAGTTTCTGCTCGTCAAGCCGCTGGCGGCCGCCGCGGTGGCGCCGCCGGTGATCTGGCTGTCGCTGCTGAACGCGACGCTGTGCACGGTCGCGCCCGTGCTGATGGTGATGATGGCGATCGAACGCGTCGGCGCGACGATGACCGCGCAGACCGGCATGATCGGCCCGCTGTCGACCATCATCATGGGCGTGCTGATCCTGGGCGAGCCGTTCAACGGCTGGGTCGTCGCCGGCACCGCGCTCGTGCTCGTCGGCATCTGGCTGCTGGCGCAGGCAAAGTGAAACCGACGAAAGGGCACGACCGAGATGGATCTGGGCATTGCAGGCAAGTGGGCGCTGGTGTGCGCCGCGAGCAAGGGGCTGGGCAAGGGCTGCGCGCAGGCGCTGGTGAAGGAGGGCGTCAACGTCGTGATCACGGCCCGCGGCCGCGAGGCGCTGGAGGCGACCGCGGCCGAGCTGCGCGCGCTCGACACCGACGTTCAGGTACGCAGCGTCGCCGGCGACATCGGCACGCCCGAAGGCCGCGCCGCGGCGCTGGCGGCCTGCCCGCAGGTCGACATCCTCGTCAACAACGCCGGCGGCCCGCCGCCGGGCGACTTCCGCGACTGGAACCGCGACGCCTGGATCAAGGCGCTCGACGCCAACATGCTGACGCCGATCGAGCTCATCAAGGCCACCGTCGACGCGATGGCCGAACGCGGCTTCGGGCGCGTCGTCAACATCACGTCGGGCGCCGTGAAGGCGCCGATCGACTTCCTGGGCCTGTCGAACGGCGCGCGCAGCGGGCTCACCGGCTTCGTCGCCGGCACCGCGCGCCAGGCCCGGCTGGCGGCGCGCAACGTGACGATCAACAACCTGCTGCCCGGTTCGTTCGACACCGACCGGCTGCGTTCGGGCTTCGCCAGCGTGGCCGGCAAGTCGGGGCAGACCGTCGACACGGTGGCCGATGCACGGCGCAAGCTGATCCCGGCGCAGCGTTTCGGTCACGCCGAGGAGTTCGGTTCGTTCTGCGCCTATCTCTGCAGCATGCAGGCCGGCTACCTGACCGGCCAGAACATCCTGCTCGACGGCGGCGCCTACCCCGGCACCTTCTAGCCGCGGCGCCGGCTCGAGACCACGATGCCGGCGACGATCAGCACGAACGCGAAGCCGTGGTAGGGCCGCGGCCCTTCGCCCAGCAGCACGGCCGAGAACAGCGCGGCGAACAGCGGCGTCAGGTTGGAGAAGAACCCGGCCACCGTCGGCCCGGCCGCGGCCACGCCCAGGCCCCAGCAGCGGTACGCCAGCAGCGACGGACCGATGGCGAGGAACACGAGCGCGAGCGCGAAGCCCGGCGTGAGACGCAGCGCGTGCTCGCTGGTCGCCGCTTCACCGGCCGCGGCGGCGCCGGCGAACACGAGGCCGAACAAGGCCTGCAGCAGCAGGAATTCGCTCCAGGTCCAGGCCGGCCGCTGGCGGCCGGCCAGCGCGGCGGGCGGGCGCGCGAGCTGCCAGCTGTACAGCGCCCACGACAAGGCCGCCAGCAGCATCCACAGGTCGCCGGCGACGAAGCGGATGGTCGCCAGCCGCGCGGGCTCTCCGCGCACCAGCACGACCAGCACGCCGGCCAGCGACAGCGCCGCGCTCAGCCATTGCGCGCGGTGCGGGCGTTCACGGTAGAGCAGCGCACCGACCCCCAGGCTCCACACCGGCACGCTCGACGCGATCAGCGTGACGTTGATCGGCGTCGAGGTCTGCAGCGCCAGGTACTGCAGCGCGTTGTAGCTGCCGACACCCAGCAGCCCCAGCAGCGCGAGCGGTTTCCAGCGCGCCCTGACTTCGGCGCGGCGCGGCGCGCTCCCGATCGCGCGCCAGCCCAGCGGCAGCAGCAGCAAGACGGCGGCGCACCAGCGCGCCGCGTTCAGGAACAGCGGCGGCACGCTGTCGGCGAACAGGCGGCCGACCATCGCGTTGCCCGCCCACAGCAGCGGCGGCACCACCAGCAGCGCGGCGACCCTCGGGGTCGGCTTCATCCGGCCGGCCGCGGCGCGCCGCAGTTCCAGCATTGCTCGAACGGCCCCTCGACGATCTCGTGGCAGGCGGCGCAGGCCCAGGTGCGGTGCGGCATGCGGCGCCATTCGGCGAGCAGCGCTTGGGCCCGCGCGAGCTGCGATTCGTCGTCCACCCAGACCTCGGGCAGGCTCTGGTCGGGCGGGATGTGGCCGGCGATGCCGCTCGCGTAGGCGCGCTGCACGCTGGCTTCGATGCCGGCCGCGCCCAGCTGGTCGGCCCAGAGGGTGGCGAGCACGAGGTTCGGGGCCTGCAGCAAGCGCTTCATGACGCGGCCGATGTTGCCATGGCCGCGGCAAGGGTCGGCGCCATCGCGTAACCTCTCGCCGGTCCATCACGAGGAGACCCCATGCCACGCGCGATCCAGATCACCGAGTTCGGCGGCCCCGAGAAGATGCAGCTGGTCGACGTCGCCGTCGGCGCGCCCGGGCCGGGCGAGGTGCGGGTGCGCCACCAGGCCAGCGGCCTGAACTTCATCGACGTCTACCAGCGCACCGGCCTGTACACGAACCCGCTGCCGCTGACGCTGGGCATGGAAGGGGCGGGCATCGTCGACGCCGTCGGCGAAGGCGTGAGCCACCTCGCGGCGGGCGACCGCGTCGCCTACGCGAGCAACCCGCCCGGCTCGTACAGCGAGCTGCGCGTGCTGCCGGCGCGCAACATCGTCAGGCTGCCCGAAGGCATCTCGTTCGAGACCGGCGCGGCGATGATGCTGAAGGGCCTGACCGCGCAGTACCTGCTGAAGAAGACGCTGCCGGTCGAAGGCCTGCAGCCGGGCGACCCGGTGCTGTTCCACGCCGCCGCCGGCGGCGTCGGCCTGATCGCCTGCCAGTGGGCGAAGGCGCTCGGGCTGCAGCTCATCGGCACCGCCGGTGGCGCCGCGAAGTGCCAGCTCGCGCTCGAGCATGGCGCGGCGCACGCGATCGACTACACGAAGGAGGACTTCGTCAAACGCGTCAAGGAAATCACCGGCGGCAAGGGCGTCAAGGTGGTCTACGACTCGATCGGCAAGGACACCTTCGAGAAGAGCCTGGAATGCCTGCGCCCGCTCGGGCTGATGGCGAGCTTCGGCAACGCTTCGGGGCCGGTGCCGCCGTTCGCGATCGGCACGCTCGGGCCCAAGGGCTCGTTGTACGTGACGCGGGCGACGCTGTTCACCCACATCGCGACGCGCGAGAGCACGCAGAAGATGGCCGACGACCTGTTCGCCGTCGTGCTGTCGGGGCAGGTGAAGATCCGCATCGACCAGCGGTACCCGCTGGCCGAGGTGGCGCAGGCGCACCGCGACCTGGAAGCGCGCAAGACCACCGGGTGCACCGTGCTCACGCTGTAGTCCTGGTGCGCAAGCGGTAGCTCGACAGCTGCTCGCCCCACCAGCGGCCGAGCATCGCGACGAAGGCCGCGGCCGCCAGGCCGTGGCGCGCCGGGTGGTCGGGGCGGATCGCGGCCCAGCCGCGGTGCGTGACGGTGACCTCGGTGCCGCTGCCGGCAGGCGTGAAGGTCACCTCGACCTCGGTCCGCTCGGCAGGCGAGAAGTTGGCGTTGCGCCACTCGAAGAGCAGGCGCCGCGGCGGCTGCCAGGCGAGCACGCGGCCGACCACCTGCGCCGGTGAACCGGCGCCCAGCGTCTCGAACACGCGGCCTCCTTCGTGCGGCTCGATCGCGATCAGCGCGCATTTGCCGCCCAGATGGCGGTACTTCGGCCCGCGCCGCCACCAGAGGTCGATCTCGGTGGTGAAGACCTCGAACGCGACCGCGGGCGGCACCGCGACGCCGACCGTGACCCGGGCCTGGTCGCCCGCCGTCATCGTTGGCGCGCCTCGGCGTGGGCCTTGAACGCCGCCAGCTGGTCGGTCCACAGGCTGGTCAGCGCGCCGACCCAGTCGTGCAGCGACACGAAGCCTTCGGGGCGCAGGCGGTACAGCCGCACCCGGGCGTCGTGCTCGGGTTCGTCGTCGGCGACGAGGCCGCTGCGGCGCAGCAGGCGCAGGTGGCGGCTCAGCGCCGGCGGGCTCATCGACAGCGCGGCCGCCAGCTCGCCGGCGCGGCGCGGGCCGGCGCGCAGCAGCTCGACGACGGCGCGCCGCGTCGGGTCGGCAAGCGCCGCGAACGCGGGCGCCGCGGGGTCGCCGCTCAGGCGCGGCTGCGCAGCCTTTGCGTGAACCACCAGATGTGCCCGTCGCAGTCGAGCGCACCGTAGCTGCGGTCGGCCCAGTAGTCTTCGCCGTAGTCGTGCACCTCGGGCTCGGCGACGATGGTCGCGCCCCGGGCGCGCGCCTGCGCGCAATGGGCGTCGACGTCGTCGACGTAGACCATCAAGCCCTGCGTGTTGGCGCCGGCGGTCAGCGGGCTGCAGCGCCGGCGTCCGAAGCGCGGCGTGCCGCCCTCTGCCTCTTCCTGGCCCACCATCACCACGCCTTCGCCGTATTCGAGCTCGCTGTGCACGATGCTGCCGCCGTCGCCTTCGACCTTCAGCCGCACGCTGAAGCCGAAGGCTTCGCACAACCAGGGAATCGCCTTCGCGGCGTCGCGGTAGTAGACGCCGGACGAGATGCGCGGCCAGTCGGGTGGCGGGGCTTTCATGGGGCGCTCCGATGATCGTTCGATGAGTCTCGATCGTATGAATAGTTAACCCAAAAGTCAAATAAATGCCGCGCCCGCGGGCCAGCGCCGCTCAGGCCGCTCAGTCGGCGACCGCCTCGCGGTAGGCATGCCAGCTCGCATGGCCGACCACCGGCCCGGCGACCAGCAGCCCGGCGAAGCCCGGCAGCAGCGCGGCGCCGACGACGAGCGCGATCAGCAGCGCCCACATCGCCATCACGCCCGGCTGCTCGATCACCAGCCGCATGCTGGTGATGCCGGCAGTGATGGCGTCGGTCTCGCGGTGCAGGATCATCGGCATCGAGACCACGGTGACGGCGAAGATGAGCGTCGCGAAGAGCGCGCCGACCACCGTCCAGGCGACCGTGAAGCCCAGGTTCGCCGGGTCCAGCAGCGCCAGCAGCGAGCCGCGGAAGTCGGGCATGCCGCTGAAGCTGACGGCGAAGATGACCAGCGTCACCCGGCCCCACAGCATCTCGAGCACGAGCAGCACGAAGCCGAAGATGCCGAGCTGCCCGGTGCGGGTCTGCCAGGCCAGCAGCGACAGGCCGAGGTCGGGGGGTTCACCGGCCTCCAGCCGCTGGCTCGCGTGGTACAGGCCGAGGCAGAGGAACGGCCCGACGAGCAGGAAGCCGGCCGACAACGCGAGCGTGTAGGCCGGGGCACGCGAGAACACCGCGATCAGCGCCCAGCCCATCGCCATGAAGCAGGCGCCGTAGAACAGGCCGATCGCCGGGCAACGGCGGAAGTCGTTCCAGCCCAGCCGCAGCCAGCGCCACGGCGCGCCCCAGCCGAGCCGGCGCAGCACGATCGGTGGCGGCGCCTCGTCGCGCGGTGTCGGCAGCGGCCCGGTGTCGTTCATGGCCGGCAGCGTAGGCAAGGCGGCGCGCCGCGTCCACCCGGGACCGCCCGGAGCGCCGGAGTACACCCCTTGTCAGCCGCGGCGCACGCGCCGCAGTTCGTCGACCACGAGGCAAGCCGCGCCGAGCGTGATTGCGCTGTCGGCGAGGTTGAAGCTCGGGAAGTAGCCGCCGGCGAACAGCGGCTCGAGGAAGCCGAAGCGGAACTGCAGGAAGTCGACGACGTAGCCGTGCAGCAGCCGGTCGACGACGTTGCCGACCGCGCCGCCGAGGATCATCGAGATCGCGAACGAGAACAGCCGCTGCGCGCCGTGGCGCGCCAGCATCCAGACCATCAGCGCCGAGGCGGCGACGCCGAGCCCGGTGACCAGCCAGCGCTGCCAGCCCGCGGCGCCGGCCAGGAACGAGAACGCGGCGCCGGTGTTGTGGGCGCGCACGAGGTTGAAGTACGGGGTCAGCGGTCGCACGTCGTGCAGCTGGAGGTAGCCGAGCACCATCGTCTTCGTGAACTGGTCGAGCACGATGACGATCAGGGCCAGGCCCAGCCACAACGGCAGGCGGCCGGGCGCGCGCGATGACGATGCCATGCCGGGGGACGCGCCCGGAATGGCGCGCGGGTTTCTTCGACGGGGCGCTACTGTAGCCCAGCCCGCTGCCGGCGGCCGCTCAGCCGCCGATCAATGCCTGCAGCTGCTGCACGAAGCTGCGCAGCTGCGCGTCCAGCGCCTGGCCCGAGGCGTCGAGCGCCTCGATCGGCGCGCCGCTGCGTGCCGCCTGCTCGAGCGCGAGCGCGGCCTGGTGCAGGGCACCGGCGCCGATCGCGCCGGCAGCGCCGGCCAGCGAATGGGCGTGCCGGCCGAACGCGGTGCGACGGGTCTCGGTGTCCAGCGCCGGCGGCGGCAGCGGCCAGCCGCCGACGTAATGGTCGACGAAACGCCGCAGCACGCGTTCGAGCATGGTCGGCTTGCCGGCCGCCATGCGAAGCGCGAACGCGCCATCGAGGCCGGGAATGGCGGCCAGGCGCTCGGCCATCGGCGCCGGCGGCGCAGCCAGCGCCGCGACCGGCAGCCAGCGCCGCAGCACCGCGTACAGCGACTCGGGGTCGACCGGCTTGGCGACATGGTCGTTCATGCCCGCGGCCAGGCAGAGCGCGCGGTCCTCGCCGTAGGCGTTGGCGGTCATCGCGATGATCGGCGCGGTGAAGCCGAGCCGCCGCAGTTCGCGCGTCGCCTCGAGGCCGTCGACCTCGGGCATCTGCACGTCCATCAGCACCACCGCGTAGGGCGCGCGCAGCGCCAGCTCGACCGCCTCGCGGCCATTGCCTGCCAGGTCGGCCTGCAGCCCCGCGGCCGCCAGCAGCGCCAGCGACACCTCCTGGTTGACGAGGTTGTCCTCGGCCAGCAGCACGCGCGTGCCGGCATGGCCGGCGCGCAACGCCGCCTCGCCGGCACCGGCGGGCGGCGCCGCGCTGGGCGCCGCGGCGTCGCCGCGCAGCAGGCGCAGCAGCGTGTCGAGCAGGCTCGACGCGGTGACCGGCTTCACCAACACGGCGCCGAAGCCGGCGGCCTGCGCGTCGCGCCGCATCGTGTCGTCGTCGTGCGCGCTGACCAGCACCGCCGGCGGCAGGCCGGCACCGAGCAGCGCCTGCAGGTGGCCGAGGGTCTGGATGCCGTCGAGCGGGGCCATGCGCCAGTCGATCAGCATCACGTCGTAGAACTCGCCGGCGGCTGCCGCGCCTTCGGCGCGCGCGAGCGCGCGTTCGCCCGATTCGACCGCGTCGACGCGCAAGCCGAACTGGCGCAGCCGGTCGGCGAGCGCGAGGCGCGCTTCGGCGAGGTCGTCGACCAGCAGCGCGCGCCGGCCGGCCAGCGCCGGGCTGGCGCCGGCGACGATGCTGCCGCGCCGCAGCCGGGCGGTGAACCAGAAGCGGCTGCCGACGCCGGGCGCGCTGTCGGCGCCGGCGTCGCCACCCATCAGGCGGGCCAGCCGGCGTGTCAGCGCCAGCCCGAGGCCGGTGCCGCCGAAGCGCCGGCTGGTCGAGCTGTCGACCTGCTCGAAGGCGTTGAACAGCTCGCCCAGCCGGTCGGGTGCGACGCCGATGCCGGTGTCGCTGACCGTGAAGCGCAGCTCGAGCTGCGGTCCGTCGTCGCCGGTGCGTTCGGCCTGCAGGCGGACCCAGCCGCGTTCGGTGAACTTGACCGCGTTCGACAGCAGGTTCAGCAGCGCCTGCGCCAGCCGCGTCGGGTCGCCGCGCAGCGGGTCGGGCACGTGGTCGGTGTCGAGCACGAGCTCGATGCCTTTCGCGCGCGCCTGCTCGCTGACCATCTCGAAGCAGCGCGAGATCACCGCGTCGAGCGAGAACTCGATGTCCTCCAGCGCCAGCCGGCCGGCTTCGATCTTCGACAGGTCGAGGATGTCGTTGAGGATGCCCAGCAGGTGCTGGGCCGCACTGCCGATCTTGGCCAGGCGCTGGCGCTGGCCGGCGTCGCGGGCGTCGCGCTCGAGCAGGTGGGCGAGGCCGATGATCGCGTTCATCGGCGTGCGGATCTCGTGGCTCATGTTGGCCAGGAAGGTGCTCTTCGCGCGGCTCGCCTGCTCGGCGCGGTCGCGCGCCTGCCGCAGCGCCTCGTTGGCCTGCTGCAGCGCCACCTCGGCCTGTTTCTGCGCCGTGATCTCGAAGCCGAGCACGAAGGTGCCGGCGACGCTGCCGTCGGCGCGCCGGTCGGGGATGTAGTGCACCTGGTGGAACAGCGAAGGCAGCCCGGGGCGCCGCGTCTCGCGCTCGAAATGCTGCGCCTGGCCGTTCAGTGCGGCGAGCAGGCGCGGCAGCTCGCGGTCGGAGTACTCGTCGCCGGTGATCTCGCGCGCGGTGCGGCCGATGATCTGGTCGAGCGGGCGCTGCCACCATTCGCAGACGCCGCGGTTGGCGAAGCGGCAGCGGGTCTCGGTGTCGTAGTAGGCGACCCGGCCCGGCACGCTGTCGGTGATCGTGCGCACGAAGCGTTCGGCCTCGGCGAGCCCGCGGTTGGCCTGGCGCAGCGCCGCCGTGCGCTCGTCGACCAGCGCCTGCAGTTGGTGGCGGTGGCGTTCGAGTTCGGACAGCATCTGGCGCCGTTCGGTGATGTCGGTGATCGACACCACGACCGCCAGCAGCGTGCCCGCCTGCGGGTCGCGCACCGGTTCGGCGCTGACGCTCAGCCAGTGCGGCGTGTCGTCGGCCGCCAGCGCGCGCAGCTCGATGCCCTGGCGCCCCTCGCCGGTCCGGAACACCGGCGCGATCGGCAGTTCGTCGGCGGCCAGGGCGCGGCCGCTGTCGTCGACCGCCCGCCAGCCGGCGACGCCGGCCAGGTCGCCCTTCATCGAAGCCGCGTCGGCGCCGAGGATGCGCGCCGCCGCCGCGTTGCTGCTGAGCAGCCGGCCCTGCGGGTCGAACACGAGCACGCCTTCGGCAAGCACCGAGACCACCGAACGGTAGTGCGCCTCGCTCTCGCGCAGCGCCTGCTCGGCGCGTTCGCGCTCGGTGATGTCGCGCCCGACCCCGAACAGGCCGACGACCGCACCGCTGGCGTCGCGCAGCGGCCCCTTGGTCGTGAGCAGGACCCGCGCGCCGCGCGCGCCGTCGATCTGCTCGACGAAGCTCTGCGGGCGGCCGGCGTCGAGCGCGTGGCGGTCGTTGGCACGCAGCGCGGCCGCCGCCTCGGCGCCGAAGAGCGCCGTGTCGTCGGCGCCGATCACCTCGGCGCTGGCGCGGCCGAACTGCTGCGCGGCGGCGCGGTTGAAGAAGACGTAGCGCCCCTCGAGGTCCTTGGCGAAGATCGCGTCGCCCGAGTTCTCGCTGATCGCCTCCAGCAGCTGCAGCGTGCGCAGGCGCTCGCTCTCGGCGGCATGTTCGCCGACCGCGATGCGCAGCGCGCGCCGGTGCGCCAGCCCGCGCACGCTGCCGCCGAGCGCGAGCAGCAGCACGGCGCCGACGCCGAGCGCGCGCCAGGCCTGCTGCCACGCCGGCGCGTCGACCTCGTCGCGGGCGAGCTGGGCGACGATCCACAGCCCGGTGCCCTGCACCTGCCGCGCCGCGACGAGCAGCGGGCGGCCGCGGTCGTCGACGCTGTCGACCGCGCGCGCGCTGCTGAGCGCGGCCGGGTCGGGCGCCGCCGCGCCGCTGCCGCGCTGCCACAACCAGGTCCGGCCGCTGGCCCGCGGCACCGGCCAGACCTCGAGGATCTGACGCAGCGCCGTCGTCGGCTCGAAGCGACAGACCACCGCTGCGCGCGCCGGCTGGCCGCTTTCGACGAGCGGCATCACGATGTCCAGCCGCAGCTCGGGATCGGCGCCGGGCTGGCGGTACAGGCCGGTGTGGACGACCTGGCCGGTGGCGAGCGCACGCAGCGCGCTGT
>Ga0335070_10007859_pt1 | contig 12498 bp, 7 predicted proteins | sample Lox_Sample_13_FD_206722 | JGI IMG/M metagenome (GOLD analysis project Ga0335070, IMG submission 206722) | Soil microbial communities from Loxahatchee National Wildlife Refuge, Florida, United States - Lox_Sample_1.3 | ecosystem: Environmental > Terrestrial > Soil > Wetlands | place: USA: Florida...
GATTCTCCTCCAGTCGGTGCAGCTTCGTCGTCCCGGGAATCGGCACCATCCATGGCTTTTGAGCCAGGATCCATGCCAGCGCAATCTGCGCAGCAGTTGAGTTCTTCAGCTGCGCGAACTTCGTGAGCAGATCCACCAACGGCTGGTTCGCCTTGCGATTTTCCGGCGTGAAGCGCGGAACTATGCTGCGGAAATCTGTCTTCCCGAACTCCGTGTCTGCGTTGATTGCTCCCGTCAGAAATCCCTTCCCCAAGGGACTGAACGGAACGAATCCAATGCCGAGTTCTTCCAACACCGGCAGGATCTCCTGCTCTGGCTCTCTCCAGAACAGCGAGTACTCGCTCTGCAGCGCCGTGACGGGTTGCACCGCATGAGACCTTCGTATTACTTGCACTCCCGCTTCGGACAGCCCGAAATGCTTCACCTTGCCTTGCTGAATCAGGTCTTTCACCGCTCCTGCCACGTCTTCAATCGGAACGTTCGGGTCGACGCGATGTTGATAGAACAGATCAATCACGTCCGTCCTCAGCCGCTTCAGTGATGCCTCCGCCACTTCCTTGATATGCTCCGGCCGGCTGTCCAGCCCAACCTGCTTCCCGGCCTCATCAATCTTGAATCCGAACTTGGTAGCAATCGCCACCTTCGCGCGGAAGGGTGCCACGGCCTCGCCCACAAGTTCTTCATTGGTATAAGCGCCATAAACCTCAGCCGTGTCGAAGAACGTCACCCCGCGCTCGTACGCCGCCCGAATCAGCGAAATCCCCTGCTGCTTCTCTGCCGCCGGCCCGAACCCAAAGCTGAGCCCCATGCACCCAAGCCCGATCGCCGACACCTCCAGGCCGCTCTTGCCAAGTTTTCTTTTCTGCATCGTCTCTCCTTCCAAATGCCGCGAGACTCACATCGCGCATCCATGCCGAGCATACGCTTTCAACCGTCCTGCCTCTTGCCTTTTCCACTGAACTTCTTGCCCGATTGTCTGAGAAGATCGCCTTGCCAAGAGCTCCGGCGGACGAATGTGAAACTTGGATGAGTTTTCATAGTTGACGGTCAACGTCTGCCGTATCGATCGGGACATTTAGGGTAGGCGATACCGACGCTGTGATTCCGATCTACGGAGAAACGAAGTCCGACAATCTGGACAAGTCGAACCGCTCTATAAAGGGCTATTCAATCGCGTGTGGCCCCGGGGGTGCAAGACCTCAGCCACTAACCTGGAGTTTTCCACAGCCGACGCTCAGATTCGTGTGACATCTGACCTTGACTGAGGTAGCAGGAAGCGCAAACTGATAAGTGCACGCAAGAAGCGGTCTCTTGGGAGTTCTGTTTTTGGCGGCTCCGAATTCGTGCGGTTCGCTCGAAGCTCGTAGTCAAGTGACACCCGCGAAGGGACGCAACATGCAGTCACGGCGTAAGCGGTGGGTCACAGCCGTCGCAAACAGAAAGCCCCGCAGGGCGAGATAAGCCTATGCCGAACGCGTTCGGAAAATTCCGACGAGGTCCAGATGCGAGCCTAAGCTCTTTGTTTGGAAGATTTTGCGTGTAAGTACCTGTAAATCCAAGATTTTGCGAGGATAGAAGCGATCCGCGCAGACCTAAGCTCTTTGAAAACAAGATTTTGCGGAACGTGATCTGAATTTTTTAAGCAGTCGCGTATACCGGCTCCGCCATACGCGCACTCCCGGAAGCATGCTCAAGATGATGGACCAAAACTGGAATCTGGTGCTCGTGGCAAGGTTCAGGCACGGTCATGTCCGTCACAACCTGCGCACCGGCATCCGGAGATTCTTTCGCCAGCACGATCACGCGGCTACCCAGATACAGCGCCTCCTCGGTATTGTGCGTGACGAACAGCACCGTTACACCCGTGTCGCGCCACAATTGCCGGATCAGCCGCTGCATGTCTTTGCGCGTCCCGGGATCGAGCGCACTGAACGCTTCGTCCATCAGCAGAATCCGGGGATGCGTGGCCAACGCCTGCGCGATCGCGACCCGTTGCTGCATGCCGCCGGAGAGCTGGTGCGGATATTTCCGCGCATCGCGTTCATGCAAACCGATCCGACGGATGTAGCGCATGGCCTCGTCGCGGATCTCGCGCCGCCGCCTCACAAATCTCGGCGTCAACCGCGTGAACATGTTGAACTCGCTGACCTCCGGGCCGAACGTGATGTTCGCGAGCACGGTCTTGTCGGGAAACAGCGAGTACTTTTGCGGCACATACCCCCGCGTGCGGTTCGGCTGCTTGTGCTCGACTCCGTCGATCAGCACGCGGCCGTGCACGGGCATCTCGGCGCCCAGGATCATTTTCAGCAGCGTCGACTTTCCGCATCCAGTTTGGCCGAGCACGCACACGAACTCGCCTTCGCGAATGCTTAGATCGATGTTCGTCAATATAGGCCGCGCCGGATTCCCGTACTCGACCGACAGATTCTGGATCTCAATCAGCGCCATACGAACTCAGGCCTCCTGGAACCACGGATGAAGTTTCCGGTTCGCGACCCGCATCCCCAGGTCCACCACGAACAGCAGCAGCGCCACCCACAGCACGTACGGGATGATCACATCCATGCCCATGTGCCGCCGCAACAGGGCAATCCGATACGCCAGTCCATCGGTCGACGCGATCATCTCGCCCGCGAACAGGAACAGCATCACCGCTTTCAAATTCAGCCGGATGCTGTTCAGCACGCGCGGCATGATCTGCGGCATCACCACGCGATAGGCCACGTCGAAGTCGCTCGCGCCCAACGTGAACGCTTTCACGATCTGCTCGCCAGGCACGCCTTTGGTGAGATTGAAGGTGTCCAGGATGACCGTCGGCGTCACGCCAATCACGATCAGCATGATCTTCGACAATTCGTCGATGCCAAACACGATGAACAAAATCGGCAGCAGCGACAAGGCCACAATCTTGTCGAAGAACAGGATAAACCGCAGGAAGAACACGCCCACGTACGGGAACAGCCCCATGTGCAGTCCAAGCATCACGGCCGGAATCAGCAGCAGGATCGAGTAGAGGAACCGCCGCGAAGTAGCGACCGTATCCCGCCAAAGCATGCTCGCGAAAAATCGCTGCCGCAGTGAAGCATTCTCAGGCAGTGCTTCGTCATCTTCTGCAGGATTCGTGCTCGCATTCGTCATGCCGTGCAACATCTGCGTGACCGTCGGCATAATCCGGTCTTCCGGATTCTCCTGGTGCCGCTTGGATGACACGTAGAAGTACATTCCGATGCCCAACGCGAAGAGCATCCACGAAAGCACAATCGTGGTGACCCGGTTCGGCTTGGCATGCACGAGTTGGAAACTGACTGACATGACCGTTGCTCAATCCCAAGAAGTTTCGCCGCCCTATAACTTGCTCTCCGCAGCCAGCTGCATGTAGGCCGCGTCAAAACTCAGCCGCACGCGATCTTTCTTCCCTTGTACGCTGCCATCGGGATATCGAATCGCGACGTCATCGACCGAGTTGATGTTCTTTCCGAGTAATCCGTGCTCGAAACAGAACTGCCGCACCAAAGCCATCTTCTGCTTCAGGTCAGGAGATTTTCCAAACGAAGCAGCGGCCTGCGGTTGATAAAACATCTTCGTCGTGCTCAGTTGCTCTTTGTAGGAAGTGAGCGTGTCGCCCGATCCTTCTGCAATCGAGCTCAGAACTTTGTCGCTGGCCGATCCCTGCGATGACATCAGCGCCATCATCTCGTACCACGCTCCGGCAAGCGCCTTAGCGAACTTCTGACCTGACCCATCCGGACGATCCAGCACCTCGCTGCGCATGACCGTAAGATCCAGAATTTCTCCGGGGATCTGGGACGAGTTGAACAGCGACTGGATTCCTTTCTGCTGCGCAATCTGCGACAGCATCGGCTTCCACGTCACAACGGCGGACACGCTGGAATCGCTCAGGAACGCGGACTGAATGTCCGCATCTGAAGTGTTAATCATGCGAACTTTGCTGATGGAATCGCGCAGCGAGCTTAACGTGAGCGCGCGGTCGAAGAGATATTCCGAAACCGTCTTTTCGACGAGCAGCATCTTCTTGCCCGCGAGATCTTTCATCTGGAACCCGTTCCGCGCCAGCAGGGCATCGTTGCCGTTCGAGTAATCGCCAATCAGGATGACTGTGGTCGGTACGCCCGAAGCCGCAGGCATGTCGAGCGCTTCCATGTTCGTCATCGTGCAGGCATCGATGTTGCGCGCCACGAATGCGTCGAGCGACGGCGCGTAATCGAAACGCTGCACTTTGATCGTGATGCCGTACTTGTCGGCCCACTTCTTCAGCAGACCCGATTTCTGCATGTAGTGATACGGCGTCCAGCCCGCATAAATGGACCAGCCCACGGTGAACGTGGGCTTCTGGGCGAGAGCAGAAATCGACAGCATCAGCCAACACAGAAAGATACGACAACGCATGGTTTTCTGGACTCCGTCCATGGTGGGTGAATTCTAGCTTTGCGAGTGAGGATCAATCGAAGGCAAACTTTGCATTGCAGCGATTTGAAATTTAGCGCAGCACAGAATTTTCAATCGGCGTAATTGAAGATTTCGATGCCTGCAAATAGGCACGCCAACCGCCGAAACGCGTGATCTCCTTCGCGCCGGATAGACCGTACGGCTCGCAGACAAAGCATTTCACCTCGTCACCGTCGTCGAGAGTGACGGTGCCGATTCCGAGTGGCGCGGGAATCGCAGCCACGAAGTCACCGAATCGATTCTCGGGCATAGCCCAGACTTCCACTTCGATCCCGGGCCCGCGGAATCCCGGATCGCGCATCAATCCGGGCTTGGCGGGAACAGTTCCGGCCAGCGCGTACATGCGATAGTCCGTGGCCGTACGGCAAGTCTTCACGAGACGCGCGCCGCGCTCGATCAGTTGATCGTTCAGTGGTTCGCCCGTGAGGTGAGCGCCAACGACTGCAACTTCCACGCACCCAGGGCACTTTGCCAGCAGCGGAGTTGCTCCGCCTACATATCGATGCGCGAGCGCCAGCAAAGCCTCCTCGCTGAAAGCCGGGCCGATGAAGGAGATTCCAAATGGCAACCCATTGGAACGGAAACACGCCGGGGCGGCAACGGCAGCCAGATCCATCAGGTTCACGAAATTCGTGTAGTAGCCGAGATTCGTGTTGAGCTTCACCGGTTCTGCCGCGATCTGCTCATGCGTGTAGATCGTGCCCGTGGTGGGCAAGACGAGAACATCCATCTCGCGCCACTGTCTGCGCGCTTCATTGCAAAGCTCGCGAAGGCGGTATTGTCCTTTGAAGGCATCCACGGCGGAGTACGACGTAGCACCTCCGATGATCCGCCGCACAATCGGATCCGTGTCGTCCGCGTGATCGCGAAAGAACTCCTGGATGGCGGCAATCCGCTCCGCAACCCAAACTCCACCGTAGAGAAGCTTCGCGGCCTCGCGGAACGGAGTGAAATCAATTTCGACCTTCTCGCCGCCAAGTCTCTGCAGCCTATCCATGGCAATGTAGTACAGCCGCTCAGCTTCGTGATCACCAAAGAATTCGAGCTGAACGGCTGACGGCACTCCGAAGCGGAAGTCCGAATAGAGCCATGGCGCAGCATCTTCCCCGGCCTGGGGTTCGCGCGAGAACCCATCTGCCCGATCAAAGCCGCGCGCCACGCCCCACGCCCCGTGCGCGTCCGAGCAGTTCCGGGCGAAGATCGAAACACAGTCGAGACTGCGGCAAGCCGGCACCACTCCGCTGGTGCTCAACAATCCGCGAGTCGGTTTCAATCCGATCAGGCCATTGAATGCCGCTGGCACGCGGCCCGAACCTGCAGTATCGGTTCCCAGAGAGAACGTAACCAATCCCTTCGCAACTGCGACCGCCGATCCCGAGCTCGATCCACCGGAGATATAACGCGAGTCGAACACGCTCGCGCACGCGCCGTAAGGCGATCGAGTTCCCACCAGCCCGGTGGCGAACTGATCCATGTTGGTCTTTCCGATCAGCAGCGCGCCGGCCTCCTCCAGGCGCCGAATGACCGGGGCCGTGACCTCCGCTTCGTACGCGAACGACGGACAACCCGCCGTCGTAATCATCCCCGCCACGTCAAAGTTGTCCTTCACCGCGAACGTCATGCCCGCCAGTGGCCACTCGGGATGAGCGTCGATCTCACGAGCTTTCGCGAGGGCGGCATCTCGGGGAACCACCGATATCCACACAGGATTGGGAGGCTCGGCCTCGATTCGGTCGTAGAGTGCCGCTACGCGCTCGCGGAAATTTGGTTCCAATCTCACGCACTCACCTCCGCCAATAACAGCAGTGTTTGCCCCGCCCACACCAAAGCTCCCGCGGCACATGCGAGGCTGTGCACGATTCCCGCTTTTGGTGCGGTCACGGCGATTTCGGTCTTCATTGCCTCCAGTACCATCAGCTTCTGTCCCGCTTCCACGCGCTGACCCGTTTGCACGGCGACGTTCCACACGCTGGCGGAAATTGGCGACCGAACAGGTGAGCATCCATCGGGAACATCGGCATCCGGCTTGGGACCTGAAGCTTCAGGCGCTTCGACGTACTCTGGCTGGCCGGCTGCAGCCCAGCGCTCGCGTTCCGCTTCGAAGGCAGCCTGCTGATGCTTCTTGAACGCTTCGGCCTCTGGCTTGATCGATTGCAGAAAAGCGTGATACTCGCGCAAGCGAAACGTGTGCGGTTCGATCCGTAGTGAATACCGTCCACGCGGGAAGCTCTCGCGAATCTCAAGCAATTCATCCGCACTCACGGGATAAAATCGCAGCTCATCGAAAAACCTCAATAGCCACGGTGTTCCGGCGGGGAATTCCGTGGTCGTGTGAAACGTGTTCCACATCTGCAGCGTGCGTCCGACGAATTGATAGCCGCCGGGCCCTTCCATGCCGTACACGCAGAGATATGCGCCTCCGATGCCAACCGAGTTCTCCGCAGTCCAGGTGCGCGCGGGATTGTACTTGGTCGTAACCAGCCGGTGACGTGGGTCGACCGGTGTGGCGACCGGCGCGCCGAGATACACATCACCCAAACCGAGCACCAGATAACTCGCTCCGAACACGATGCGATAAACATCGTCGATTGAATCGAGGCCGTTGATGCGGCGAATGAATTCGATGTTGCTTGGGCACCACGGCGCATCCGGGCGCACGCTCTGCATGTATTTCCGAATCGCCACCTGCGTTGCCGGATCGTCCCAGGAGAGCGGCAGATGCACGACCCGCGATTCCACCATGATGTCGTCCAGATCCGGAATGCGGCGCTCGCACGCGTCCAGCGCCTCCAAAAGTTCCTCGCGGCGCAGACGGGCATCGTAGTGGATGTGCATCGAGCGCACGCCCGGAGTGATGTCTATGATTCCCGGCAGATTCGCAGCTCGCAGTTGCTGCTCCAGCGCGTGCACTCGAAAGCGAAGATTGAGATCCAGTACGTTCGAGCCATACTCAATCAGCAGGTATCGATCTCCATCGGCCCGGTACGTCACAGCAGGAACGCCGTTTAAAGCTGGCTTGCTGTGGATCACGGCTTCTTCAGGAACAGGCTCCGGCAGCACAGGAAGCGATCCCGCCAGGGTCTCAACGCAGTGCTCTACCTGCCGTCGCAAGCTCTCCGCTTGATCGGCGGAGAGTCGCCGGAATCGGACGAGGTCCCCAGCTTTGAGCTGGCCCATCTTCCATATTTCTGCTTCGACGATCGTGGCCGGGCACACAAATCCGCCGAGACTCGGGCCATCGGGACCAAGGATCACGGGCATGTCGCCGGTGAAATCGACTGTGCCTATCGCGTACGCGTTGTCGTGGATGTTCGAAGGATGAAGTCCTGCCTCGCCACCGTCTTTCCGCGCCCAGCGAGGTTTTGGCCCGATCAGCCGTACTCCGGTGCGGTCGGAGTTATAGTGCACCTTCCACGCTGTCGAGAAAAACATCTCAATGTCTTGGGGCGTGAAGAAATCCGGTGAGCCGTGTGGACCGTACAGGACTCCAATCTCCCACTCACGGTTGTATTTGGGAATAGTGCAAGCGGGAAGCTTGTAGCATTGATGACGAACTGAATCGTTCTTCTTTATGTGCAGTACATCTCCCGCACGCAGCGCGCGCCCCTGCCCACCGAATTTTCCGAGGATGAAGGTCGACCGGCTCCCCAGATACGCTGGTGTATCGATCCCTCCCGCAACTGCCACATACGCCCTCGCCCCACAGCTCTGCGCAGCGCCAAGCTCGAGCAGCGAATCCTCTCTGACCGCGACCGCCTGCCATCGTGGCAGAGGGCGTCCGTCGAGCCGTGCTCCGAAATCAGCGCCCGTCAATGCGATCGTGGTCTCAGCAGTGAAGCGTAAGCTCGGGCCCGTGAGAGTGATCTCCAGCCCGGCCGCATCTTCCTGATTGCCCACCAGGCGATTCGCAAGCCGGAACGCCAAGGTATCCATCGGCCCAGACGGTGGAACTCCAACATGCCAGTATCCCAAGCGTCCGGGATAGTCCTGAATTGTGGTCTGCGTGCCCGGTTCGAGTACATCGATGGCATGCCGCGTGTAAGGAAAATCCTTGAGAAAGGAAGTAGTGACACCGCCAGCACCAAACTGAGTGCTTTCGCAGATCTGCTGCAGATATGGAAGGTTCGTTTCGATCCCGAAAAGCTCAGTCCTGCTGAGAGCGTCGCGCATCCTCTCAAATGCCTCGCGCCGATCCGCGCCGCGCACGATCACCTTGGCCATCATGGGATCGTAGAAGGGCGTGACCTCAGTCCCGGACTCCACCCAGGTCTCAACACGAGCACTCTCGGGCCAGCGAACATGCAGCAAGCGGCCCGCACTCGGCTGGAAATTCCGTGCAGGGTCTTCGGCATAGACGCGGACTTGAATCGATGATCCGGTCGGGCGGATCTGGAGGCTTGTCAGCGCAGGCATCTCTCCCGCGGCTTGCTTCACCATCCACTCGACGAGATCGACACCGGTGACCTCCTCAGTGACCCCGTGCTCCACCTGCAGCCGCGTATTCACTTCGAGGAAGTAGAAATCTCCGCGGGAGTTGTCGTAGATGAATTCCACGGTGCCGGCGGACTGGTACTGCACAGCCTTGCCCAGCCGGACAGCAGTTTCGAGCAGTTGTTTGCGAACGTCATCACTGAGGCCCGGCGCTGGAGTCTCCTCGATAACTTTCTGATTGCGTCTCTGGACAGAACAGTCGCGTTCGCCGAGCGCGATCACGGATCCGCGCCCATCGCCAAAGATCTGCACTTCGATGTGCCGCGCCGCGGTCACGAAGCGCTCCAAATACAAATTGCTGCTGCCGAAGCTGGCCTGACTCTGGCGCGAGACAGCTTCGTAGGCATCGCGCAACTCAGCCGCTGAAGCGCACAGGCGCACACCAATGCCGCCGCCACCGGCCGTGCTCTTCAGCATCGTCGGATATCCGATCGCCTCTGCAGCTTTCACCGCGGCATGCACGTCCTTGAGCACACCGGTCCCCGGCAGCATCGGTACACCGTTTTTCGCCGCGATTTCACGAGCCGTATGCTTCAGCCCGAAATCCCGCATCTGCTGCGGAGTTGGGCCGATAAAGACGACGCCCGCTTTGGCGCATGCTTCCGCAAAACTCGCATTTTCACTCAGAAATCCATAACCGGGATGGATTGCCTCTGCACCAGTTTCCGCAGCAGCTTTTAAGAGAGCCGAAATCGAAAGGTAGCTCTGGGAGGCAGGTGAAGGGCCAATGAAGGCTGCTTCATCCGCCTGGTCCACGTGCAACGAATGACGATCCGCCTCGGAATACACCGCGACAGAAGCCACGCCCATCTTGCGAAGAGTGCGGATCACGCGGCAGGCAATGGTGCCGCGGTTCGCGATGAGAACTTTACGGAACATTACGGCTCCGCGGCCCAGATCAGGACTTCCACCGGCGTGGGATTGTACGCATTACATGGATTGTTCAACTGAGGACAGTTGCTGATGAGCGCCACAACATCGGTCTCGGCTCTCATCTCGACATACTTGCCGGGTTCCGAAATGCCATCTTCAAACGTCAGTTTGCCTTCGGGCGTAACCGGCACATTCATGAAGAAGTTAATGTTGGCCGTGATGTCGCGTTTCGACATTCCATGATCCCAGTCGATCACGGCTTTCAGAAAGCTGCTGCGGCAGGCATGCATGTGGCGCTTCTCAATCGCGTAACGCACCATGTTGCTTTCGTTCGCACATGCGCCGCCCAGAGTGTCGTGACGACCGCAGGTGTCGGCCACGATTGTGAGCAGCACGGTTCCTGCAGTCGACATCAGCTTCGTGCCCGTCGTTAGATAAATGTTGCGCTGATGCTGAATAGTGTCCTGCGCGCTGTAGCGGTCGGAGTAGTCGTGTGCGTTGTAGAACAGCGTGTCAACAGCCTGATTCCCGTGCAGGTCGACAATCCGGAAGTACTGTCCTTTGTGGATCTCGTGAATCCATGCATCGCCCGCATCGATCACATGCCGGTAAATCGCCGCTTCCGGACGCAGCTTGCTTTCAACCAGGTTGTTGCCAGTGGTCAGGGTGGCGCTCATTGTCGCTCCTTACAGGAAATATCTTTCGGTCAGAGTGAAGCCCCGCCCGTTCTCGGGGCGGGACACTCGGCAGGGGTCGTCGATCGCCGCCGCCGTGACCTGTCGAATCGCGACCTGAACCGGCTTCGGCTGATATTTCGGATTGGGATCCAGCGGGTGCTGGCAGGTGTTCAAAAACATCAGCACATTCATCTCCGCGCGAAGATCGATGAAATCGCCAGCCTGCGAATTGCCCGGAACGAAACTTATCGAGCCGTCGTCGGACACATCCACCCGGCTGAAGAAATTCACGTTGGCCACGAGATCGCGGGGTCCGAGCCCCCACTTCCCCAACTCGACCAGAAAACTGTCGCGGCCATTCTTGTGATAGTCGTTGCGGTCCCGCTGATAGCTGGAGTGCCCGTACTTTTCTTCGACGATCTGGCGATTCGATGTGCCGGCGATTGGATCGTGCCAGCCCACGCTGTCGCCTATGACCGATAAGAGGACGCGGCCCATGTCGGAATAGAGCACGAAGCCCGTCGTCAGACGCGCGATGTGCTGGGCCTTGAGCGTGTCAGGCATGTTGTAGCGTTCGGTCGGGCACTCGAAGTTGTAGAAGATGCCGCCTACGTTAGCGCCTCCCTCGATGTCGGTAATGCGCAGAGCCGTGCCACGCTTCAGCACGTGCGACCACGAAGCTCCCGGCTGAATGGTCTCTTCCCAAAGAACAGACATTTCCATCGGATACCTACTCTCTGATTTGGTCGGATAAGAACAGGGATGCAACAAACGCTAGCGCTCAGCAGGCGGGCCGCAGCAGACACACATGCGGGTCAGACGAAGATAGACGTCCAGCGTGATATTGGCGCGCGAGCGTCGACCGGAAGAGTCCCGCATGCGCGGTAGTCTTGCACACGGGACGCCGCAATACCAATCACAAATACAGTTAGAATGCATCACGTTCTTCGATGGCGGCGCCGTTAGGCAGCACGCTTCAACCACGCCATCGGCTTGCGGGACGCCTTCCGGTTGAAGAACGCTCCCAATGCCGCACTGGCAAATCCAAGTCCACCGGTGATCGCCAGCAGCTTCACGTGGGTTTCGGCCCAGAGCTCCAAGCTGAAGTTGTGCGCGCGATTGTCGAACGCTCCGTGAGCGCCGTGATCTCCGGGAAGCGGCTCGTACAGGTTATTCGGGCGGTTCGGATCTTCATGGCCGTCGTATTGCTGCGCATCGTAGCCGATGCGAGCGAGATAGCGATCGGCGAACGAAGGAGCCAGCTTGTTGCCGAATATCGCTTTGACAGTCGACCAGCCCGGATAATATTCACGCCGCTCCGGATGATGTGCCGCATAGTAGATTGCCCGCGCCGCAACTTCGGGTTGAAAGATCGGCGGGACAGGCTGGGCCTTGCGTGGCAAGCGGCTCTTCACCCATCCGAACTGCGGAGTATTCAGTGCGGGCATCTGCACCATTGTCGTCTTCACGTTACTGCCATCGTGCATCAATTCAGTGCGCAGCGAAGCGAAAAACCCAAGCACTGCGTGCTTTGACGCGCAGTAAGCCGCTTGCAGGGGAATGCTGCGGTACGCGAGCGCCGATCCCACGTGGACGATCGTCCCGCGGTCGCGCGGCAGCATCCGCTTGAGCGCGGCAAGCGTGCCATACACGTAACCGAGATATGTCACCTCCGTGACGCGCTTAAAGTCCGCCGCAGTCATCTGCTTGATGGGAGAGAACACCGACGTCATGGCGTCATTTACCCATATGTCAATCGGGCCGAGTTTCTGCTCCACCTGCTCGGCCGCGTTCTCAACTGCTTCGGCGTCGGCGACATCGACGGGAAGCACCAGCGCTCTGCCGCCGGCGGCCTCGACCTCGCGACGCGCACCCTCCAGGCCATCGTGGCCGCGTGCCATCAAACCAATCCATGCTCCGTGGCGCGCGAACTCCCGCACCGCTGCACGGCCCGCGCCGGCCGAAGCGCCGGTAATCACGACTATCTCCC
>Ga0335070_10007860_pt1 | contig 12498 bp, 7 predicted proteins | sample Lox_Sample_13_FD_206722 | JGI IMG/M metagenome (GOLD analysis project Ga0335070, IMG submission 206722) | Soil microbial communities from Loxahatchee National Wildlife Refuge, Florida, United States - Lox_Sample_1.3 | ecosystem: Environmental > Terrestrial > Soil > Wetlands | place: USA: Florida...
CGCCTCCGTTTCTCTCAACTGGCGCGAAAAGACAGTCAAACTCGACCTCCCTGCGCTCTCGATCACAACCTGCATCTGGCGATAAGTGCCGGTTAAATCCAGGCCGGATTGTTAAAGCACTTGCCGGCGTGGTAGTTTGGGCACATCAGCGTGGGAGGCTATGTTGTCCTCAATTGCTTTGCCCATCGCCAACCCGGCAATCGTCGAGCAGTTTGAAAAGGACCTCAAGTTCCTCCAGTTGTTTTTGCTCCTGGTCAACAAGTCCTGCCCCATAAAACGTGTCGACCTGGTATGGGCGGAGGACGGGCCGGTAGGCAGGGTGGGGCTGCGCCAGAAACATCTTTCCACTGAACAGGCGCTGGCCGGGCCCTGCGCGCGGCTGCTGGCTTGCGATGACTTGCCCGAGCCCACGTACTGCTACATCGTTAACGACCATGGCAGGCACGAAGCGGAATCCTGTGGCGTCTCGGACAAGGCCGCGGAGCTGCGCGTCCGCAAAACGGGCAAAGCAGAGGTATACCGGTGCCACGCCGGTCTGGTGGATATTGCCGTTCCGGTCACATGCGACGGCCAGTACATTGCCACGCTTTTCACCGGGCAGGTTCTGCGCGAAGCGCCAACCGGGGAGCAATTCGTCAGGATCCGCAAAGAAGCTTCCGCGCTCACCTACATCGATTGGAACGCACTCGAAAAAGCCTATATGCAAGTTCCGGTGGTTTCGGACGCCGACATCCAGCGGACCATCAACGTGTTGGAGGTTTTCGCCGAATATCTCGCGACCGTCTGGAAGCGGCTTTCCGAGATGGTTCGCGACCAGCAGCGGAAGGATCGGGAATCGCATCTCGAACGCAAGGAGTTTGCCCACCTGGTTCTCGAGGGCAACGTCGCCAACCGGCCGGTGCTGCGGGATCTGATGAGCCGCATCGGCTTCACGCGGTATCCAAACCGGGTCGCCGTGGTGAAATTCGAATCCGAGGAAGACTACCACAATCCAGCCACCTCGTTCGATTTGGCCCTCACCAGGGGCCTTCAGGCTATCGACGAGCTGTGCGAGAGCGTTCCCAACGTCTGCTGCGCCCATTTGCGCAGCCGCGGCGTGTGCATATTCTTTCGTGATCGCGAGGAGCAAGGTGCGCCCTCGCTGGCTGCACAGACCTTCGTTCACAAGCTGCTCTGCGCCATCTCGGCGCGCTGTGACCTGCGCGCGCGGATCGGCATCGGCGGCGCCAAGGGCAACTGGCATTACCTGGCCGACTCCTATCACGAAGCGTGCATTGCGCTGGCCAACTCTTCGGATCAAGTGGCCGTTTATCGCACTCCGCTGGCGCCGAATGAGGAGCTGGGACTGGCGGTTGGCCGGATCTGCCGCAGCATATCGGAACGAAGGCTGATCGAAGCCAGAACACTCGTAGCGGGCTTGCCCATGCTCGTCCACAAGGAGATCGGCGATGGCGCCGAACATTTGACTGCACAGCGGCATTTCTTCGCTTATGCACTCGACGCGATCGGATATGCCTCACGGCAGGCAGGAGCCGCTGACATATCCAGCCGGCACGCGGAAGGGGAGACCGGCCTGAGTCGCGCCGCCGGCTGTTTCGAGCTGCAGCAGACCTTCGTTTCTTCCGCCGAATCGTTGCTGGATTCTGTGCGCCGCCTTTACGCCGGACGGCCCCAAAAACTCGTGGAACGCGTGTGCCGGATCATCGAGCGCCAGCTCCAGGACAAGTGGACGGCTCAGAACATCTCCGTAGGCAAGGCCGGCGACGCGCTGGGGATCTCGGCCGGTCACCTCAGCCGCGTCTTCAAGCGAACCACAGGACTGACCTTCGAGCGTTATTTGATGACCCAGCGCGTGGAAGCCGCGAAACGAATGCTGCTCGAGCCTCTGGCGACGGTTTCGGAAGTGTCGGAAAGCTGCGGGTTTTCCGATCCGGCCTATTTCGCCCGTGTCTTCCGAAAAGTTGCGGGATGTTCCCCAAGCGAGTATCGCAACGAACCGATGCGCGAACCGGCTCCGCGGCCCCGTCCAGATCCGCACAGCTATACTGGGCCATAGGATCTTTCTTTGGGATGAAGCTGGCCTGTGTTTTTCTGTGTGCCGCAGTCGTCAGTTCTGCGCAGAGCCCGCAGGAACTACAGCGGATGGTCGACGAAGGGCGCGCCCTGATGGGAAAAGGGGACGCCGCGGGAGCTCTCGACGCGTTTCGCAAGGCCAGCCATCTCGCGCCAAAGTCTCCCGAATTGCACGACCAGGTCGGATTCCTGCTAGCCGTCCTCAAACGCAATGCGGAAGCCCGCGACGAGTTCCAAAAAGCCATCGCACTGAACGGCGGTTATGGGCCGGCGCATTATCATCTCGGCGTCGCATTTTGCCTGGACGAGAACTATCAGCGTTGCATCCCGGAGTTGCAGGCGGCGGCCCGCCTCGACCCCAAGTCTTTCGCGTACCGCTTTCATCTGGGGAATGCTTTTTCGGCGGCCGGGCGGTATGCGGAAGCTGCTGTTGAGTTGCAAGCCGCCGCTCACCTCGAGCCCGATAACGCGGACGTCTGGAACCGCCTGGGTGCGGCGTACCAGAAGGCGAACGATCTCGCTCACGCCGTGGATGCATACCGACACGCGTCCCAACTCAACCCCGGAAACCTCGACGCCCGGAACAACTACGGCCTGATGCTGGTTCAGACGCGGGAAGCCGACAAGGCGATCGAGGAGTTTCAGCACGTGCTGAAACGCGACCCGGGCAACGTCAGCGCCGCGATCAACATCGGAACCGCATATATGTTGAAGGGCGACCTGGACCATGCCATCGTCCAATTCCGAGCCTTGATCGCCAGGAATCCAGATCAGGCGATTGCGCACTACAACCTTGGCCTCGCTCTCAAGAATAAAGACGATCTCGATCATGCGAGGTCCGAATTTGAGAAAGCCATCGAACTTGATCCCAAGATGGCCGAAGCGCATTACACATTGGGCATCTCCTGGTGGCAAGCCGGCGATTTTGACCGGACCGTTGCGCAGATGAAAGAGGCGGTGAGTCTCCGGCCGGATTACGGAGAGGCCTGGTTTATGCTGGGAACCGCTCTAAAGCAGAAAGGTGAGCTGGCGGAAGCTCTCTCGGCTTTGCGCGAGGCGGTGCGACTCCGACCGGATGATCCGGGGCCATACAACACTCTGGGGCAGGCTTTGCGGATGAGCGGTGATCTGGAGGGCAGCAAAGCGGCCTTCGCTCAGGGAGCCAAGGTGAAGGCGGTGAAAGAAGCGCAGCAAGCCGAGATGCTGAATCGTAAATAAGCGAACCGGGAGCCGGTTGTGGGCCGACTCACTGCGGCAACGACTTCAGCTTCTCCAACAGGGCTCTGCCTTCCTCTGTATGGCCTTCAGCGATCAGGGTCCGGCCAAGCAGAAAGTTGGCGGCGTAGTTGTTCGGATCCAGAGCCAGCGCGTGCCGCAGGATACCCTCGGCGTTGTTATAGTTCTGGGTGTTGTAATAGCACTTGCCGAGCAGAATGTACGGTCCGCTGTAATTTGGGTTCAGCCACACGGCGCGCTGCAGATGCGGGATCGCCTGTTCCCAATGCTGCTGGCGTGAGTAGACATCCCCCAGCCGGTACCACACCATCGAAAAGTTCGGATCGATCTCCAGTTCCTTGGTGAGGTCGGTGATGGCGTCTTCCAACTCGCCGCGCACGATCGCCACCTCGGCGAGCAAGAAGTAAGCCTGCGGCAGTTTCGGATCGAGCGCCAGCGCCTTCTTCACCTCGGTGACGGCTTCGTCCCGAAATTCTTTCTTGAGCATCATCTGGCCGGCGAGCAAATGTCCCGCGGCACTGGCTGGATTCAAACCAAACAGCCGTGCGAATGCCGCCTCGCTCCGGTCCGGCTGCGCGGTCTGGAGATACGCATAGCCCAGCATGTAATTGGCTTCATTCACGTTGGGTACCTTCTCGAGCCACGGAATGGCCTTCTGCGCTTGCGACAGCATGAAGTAGCTCTGGCCAATCAACAACACAGACTCGCGGTATTCGCTCGAACCGGGCGTTTCCGTCTTTACCGCCTCTTCCAGAGCGGAAATCGCATCGGCATATTTTTGATGCTTGTAGAGATCAACGCCCCGGTCATGGACGCCAGCCGTCACACCTGCCAGCCACAGCGCGACCAACCCCTGCCACATGACTCCAGAATACACGCGCATTACTTGTGGCGATGCACTGCCACCAGATCGCTGTGTACCGGGACTCCTCCGCTTACCTTTACATGTAAAACGGCTTCAAACTGCGGGAAGGGTCCTTTCGAGGGAGCGCCCAGCGCGCCGAGCAACTCCTCGAGTCGTTTGGTCCGGCAGACGAACTCCGCCGCTGCCTGAGTTCCGAGGGTGGTCAGCCCTGCCAGCACCAGTGCGTGCTGGGCGTTTGTGAGACCCGGCACCAGGCCTACCACCGCGTAGTCTTCCCGGATCGGTATGGTGGCGGTCGAAAAGTATGTGCTCTCTTCGCCGGGCCGTCGATGCACGTTAACAATGCTCAAGTCGCCCTTGCGTGGGCCGTCGCCGGCCACTCTGAATATGAAATCCTGAGTTCCGGGCATCTCACGTAGCGAGAGGTTTTCGGAAGGCGAGCCGATGAAGACCAAGTCGCCGGCCTTGGCATCGTCCCATGTCAGAAGGCGGCCGCGTTTCAGCCGCATCACACGATGCAAACTCGTGAAGAGATTGTCCAATTCGTGGATCGCCATCACCTCGCCTACACCGGTGTAGTGGTCGAGAATGACGCTGTTGGTATCAGTCGCTGAGTTGAAGTAGCGGAGGCCTGTTTCCGGCCGCCCGACAAAAGCCGCGTTACTGTACACCACCAGCGGCGGCTCCGGCCCGTCGAAAAATCGCAGCCACAGGGCACGCAGCGCGTCGGCGGATTCCGCCGCCGGGATCTGGACGGATGCGGGACGCAAAGCAAAGTCCAAAGCGAGCGCGCTGATCACCGCAAACACACTTACCACCCCAGTCGTCATCCAATGCCGCGGCGCGCGCTGTGGAATGGGCGCCACTGCCGGCACGGCCACCGGTTCGGGCACCGGCGGCCTCAATTCCGGCTCTCGATAATGGAATATGAGCTGATAGGAACCGCGTGGAATCTCGACCACGACCCGGTCGTCTATTCCGTCGCTGGCATAATACTCGGCGAGCTTTGAACGCAGCCGCCCGGTTTGCACCCGCACGGTCGAGTCCAGCCGGGGATCAAAATCGGGTGCCCGCCCAAACACCTCCGTGGCAATCTGATACTCCTTGACCGCCGACCCGGGACGATCTAAGGCCTGCTTGGTCAGGAAACGCAACAAATTGCACAGGGATTCAGACCCGTGCAGCACTGAACTTGAGGTGAGTTTATCGATTTCAGCTAGCTTGGTTTCGCGATCTAGGTCGTTAACCCCTAATGCCCCCATTGACACCCTCGGTGACATGGAGTGTAACAAATCTCCTAAATGACTGCAATGCCGTGGGATGTTAAAAGTAACAGTATCATACTACACGGCTAACTTGTTTCTACTAGGGAATTGGCCCTACTCTAGACAATCACTAAAAAGGGTCTGTTCCAGGTTCGTCGCTCCCCGAAGGGAGCAAGGAGAAAGAGAATGCCTAGTTTACGCAAATCGGCTCTGATCGCTCTGTGCGCGTCGCTGCTGCTCGGTTTCAGCCAGATCGCTAGTGCCCAGCAGGTGTTTGGCAGTATTGTCGGAACCGTGACGGATCCGAGTGGCGCGGCGGTGAATAACGCCAAGATCACCATTTCCGACATTCAGAAAGGCACGAAATTTGAGGTGATAACGAACGAGTCCGGCAACTACACCAAGGGCCAACTCATTCCGGGGCAATATCAGGTGAGCATTGAAGCGACTGGGTTTCAAAAGGCCGTCTCCAACCCCGTCACAGTGCTGGTCGACCAGGTAGCCCGCTTCGATGTGGTTTTGCAGGTCGGCAATGTCAGCCAGGAAGTGGAGGTGACGGCGGCTGCTCCCTTGCTGCAATCCGATAAGGCGGACGTTGCCCAAACCTTTGATGCCCATCAGATAGATGAGCTGCCAAGCGTGGGACGCAATCTCCAGGCATTCGAGCTGCTGCAACCGGGAACGGTACCGTTCGGCTGGGCGCACGCCTCCGATGAAAACCCGCAGAACAGCGTGCAGATGGTCGTGAATGGCCAGGTTTTCGACGCCATGGGGTACGAACTGGACGGAACCACCAACCAGGACCCGATATTGGGGATCATCGTGATCAACCCGGTCTTCGATTCGGTTAACGAGGTGAAGCAAGCGAACCAGAACTTCGACGCAGAATTCTCATACACCGGCGGCGGAATGGCGGCCTACTCGACCAAATCGGGCACCAACGAACTGCATGGGAGCGCCTTCGAATTCCTGCAAACGAACACTCCCGGGTTCACGGACTTTGCCAGAAACCCATTCACGAACGCCAGCCCGCCGTACCACCAGAACCAGTTCGGCGGAACGATCGGCGGCAGGGTGATCAAGGACAAGCTGTTCTTCTTCGCGGATACGCAATTGAACCGCCAGAGACAGGGCGGCTCCGTTCTCACATCGGTGCCCACGGCCCAAGACCGCAGCGGGAATCTGGGTGACTGGCTGGCCGCCAGCCCCAACTACCAGATTTACGATCCGGCCACCGGCAATGCGGACGGCACCGGCCGCCAGCCCTTCGCCGGCAACGTGATTCCCACGAGCCGTTTGAGTCCGCAGGCTCTTGCGCTTTTGAACTATTGGCCCGCACCCAATACGGCCGTGACCGGCACCTCTTATGTCAACAACTATAGCGCCACCGCCTCTGTTGCTATCGAGGGCAACCAATGGGACACGCGCTGGGATTACTACCTGAATGAGAAGAACTCCATCTTCGGCCGTTACAGTTACGCGCAATTTACCGAGGCGGGGCCCGGCGCCTTCGGCCTGGAGGCCGGGGGGCCGAATGTGGGCAACTATGCGGGCAACTCCAGCGCCCGGAACCAAAGTGTTGCCGTAGGTTGGACGACCACGATCAGTCCGACGCTCATCAATGAATTCCGGTTGGGCTGGATGCGGTATCACGTCTTCGATACGCCCAACGGCTACGGAACGCAGCCGGCGCTGGCGGCTGGGATACCCGGCCTGAACCTGGACAAGACCTATACCTCCGGTATGCCCTATTTCGACATCCAGGATCCCACTAACGACATCAAGCTGGGGTATGCTCTGGGCGTCAACCAATGCAACTGCCCGCTGACGCAGAGCGAGCGGCAGATTCAGTTCATCGACAACTTGACCAAGATCCATGGCAACCACACCTTCAAATTTGGCGCGGATCTAAGATACGCGCTCAACCTGCGGGTCCCCAGCGACAGCCACCGTGCCGGCGAGCTGTACTTCAAGAACGCTGCCACGGGCTTTATCGCCGCACCGGGCGCAAGCCCGGTCAACGGTTTAGCACTGGCATCGTTCCTGCTAGGAGACGTGAGCAGCTTCGACCGGTATGTCAGCAGCAGCACCGACGCCCAGGAGCGCCAGAAGCGCTTCTTCTGGTACGGACAGGACAATTGGCGCTTGACGAACAAGCTGACCGTCACGCTGGGGGTGCGCTGGGAAATGGTGTTCCCGGAAACGGTGAACGCGAACGGCAATGGCGCCACGTTAAATCTGAGCAACGGTCTGATGTATGTTTTCGGCGTTGGCGGCGTATCCACGCATGGCATTCAATCCATGAATTGGCACGAATTTGCGCCCCGGATCGGCGCGGCTTACCAGGTCACCAAGAAGACCGTCGTACGTGCAGGGTATGGGTGGTCGTACAATCTGGGGACCTTTGGCTCGACGTTTGGCCACAATGTGACGCAGAACCCGCCAGTGCTGGACTACCAGAACGTGAACCCCCCAGCCAACGCACCGTTCGACGCAGTTTTCACGCTCGCCAATGGGCCCTCGACTCTCGTCCCGATCACGGTGAGCTCCAATGGAACCTTCCCGCTCCCTAACGGGATCCAGCCGAAGTTCCGGCCGGCCACCATGACCATGCCGGTGGTCTACCAATACAACGGCGTCGTCGAGCGGCAAGTGACGGACAAGATTGCGGTCTCCGGCGGTTATGTCGGCAATTCAACCCGCCACGGCTGGATGGGCACCAGTAACACCGTTAACCCGAACGAAGCGATATATTATCCGAACAACGGCGCGCCATACGCGGCACGGCCTTACACGGCGCTGTATGGATGGACGCAGGACCTGGGCTATTATTGCAACTGCACCAACCAGCAATACCACTCCTTCCAATCCACGGTGACCGTGAAGAACTGGAATGGTTGGACTGTGCAGGGGAATTACACCTACCAGAAGCTTAAAAGTTGGGACGGGCCCTACGATACCAACTACTACTTCGAGTATGGTCCGCAGAACGGATCCGGCGGCTACGGAGACAGCAGCCTGATCCCGCATCACCAGATCACGATCGCACAGAACTACGATCTCCCCTTCGGAAAGGGCAGGAAGTACATGTCCACTGTCAGCAAGCGGGTAGATGCGGCTGTAGGCGGCTGGACGCTTGGTCTGATCACGACCTTCTACAGCGGCCTTCCATTCTCGCCAACTCTAGAAAACTACGGCTCGAACGTCAGGCCGAACGCGGGCCCCAACAATCGCCCCAATAAAGGGAGCGGAAGTACGACCCCGTCCTCACAGAACCGGAATCAATGGTTCACGGGATGCCCGGGTGGACAGTGTACCTCCGGCCCGTACCTATACCCGGCGAGTTACGCCTTCGGCAATTACCCGATCGATCAGTTGATCGGCCCGCATTTCATCAACTTTGATTTCATGGCGCGGAAGGAGTTCCACATCACAGAACGTATCTTGTTCGGACTCCGCCTGGATTCCAGGAACTTCTTCAACCACACCAACCTCGGCGGCCCGAATAATGATGTTCAGAGTCCCACGGTCGGCCAGATCACCGGTATCGCCTTCGGCGGCAATAACGGCGTGGGCATGCGAACGCTGCAATTGTCAGCGAACATCAAGTTTTAGAGTTTCGGTAGTGCAAATTCCGGCCGGCAGGGCAAACGCTCTGCCGGCCTTTTCTGTTTTGGGTGAGACCGGTGACCGCTCCCTCTGGTCGCGGTTCGGTAAGAGCCACACCGAGACTGAGCCGCGACCACAGGGAGCGGTAAAAAAGCAGTCGTTGATTCCAGGGTTAACGAGTGCCCACGTTTGGATCGATCTTCCTGGCCAGCGCTTCTTCCGCCTCTGCCTCGGCGGTCTTGTGCTGCTGTTCCAATGCCAGCCCCAGGCTGTAGTGCAGAGAGGCGTACAGAGGGTTTACTTCGATCCCTTGACGATAGATCCTGATCGCCTCCTCGTATTGGCCTTTGCCATAGAGAGCGGCGCCCCAGTTGAGATAAGCCAAAACATAATCGGGATCGATTTCCAGGGTGCGCTTGTATTCGGGAATTTCGTCCGCATTGCCCAATTCGCCATAGGCGAGCGCGAGGTTGAAGTGGGCGCCGGCGTCCTGGGGATAGAGCTGGCTTGCAAGGGTCAGAATCTTGACACTAACGGCGGGATTGCCGCTCTGCCCGTACGTTGCACCCAGCCAAGTGAGCGCGCGGAGAAAATGCGGATAGATTTTCAATGCTTCGAGCAATCCGTTGACGGAGTCTTGCAGCTTGCCCTGTTTCCGCAGTTCCATCGCCCTGTTGAATATCGCTTCGGCCTCCACACGGAAATTCCGCGGCATGCGCTGAACCAGGACGTACTTTCCATCGGCTTCGACGATATCGGAAATCTCTCCGGGCTGAAGCTTCAGGGCCGCTCCGGACCACGCCGGATCGAGCTGGCTTGCGTTTAGATCCCCCAAATAGCCGCCCTTGCTTGCCGTGCCGGGCTCGGTCGAATTAGCTCGGGCAAGTTCGAAGAAAGATCCTCCCGATAAGAGCTGCTGCCGGATTTCCGCCGCTTTCGTCCGGTCGTTCAAAACCATCATGCGGAGAAACAGATGCCTGGGAGTGATCGTGGTTCGCCAGGCGGGATTATGCGCCTGCACTTTGACCTTCTGCTCCGGATTGACGCGAATCCAGTGCTCGGCGATGACGAAGGCGCCGCGTGTTTCGTCCAGCATATGACAGCCGGAGCAGCCTGTGGTTCGCTTCACCGGGCACAAGGCGGCATGATTCGTCACGGACGCGCTATGGCATCGCAAACACGTTTTGACGGCCCTGGCGGCCAGCACGGAGCCGGGAGCATCCTGATGCGGGTCATGACAGTTGATGCACGTGATCTCACCGCCGCTTTGACGCCAGCATTCGCTGTTCTTCAATGCCGTCACCTGATCGGAAATCAGCACGTCGTCGGGCATGGGGTCTTCGATGATGCTGGAGCCTGCGTGGCATTGGGTGCACGGGCGCATCCGCTCGGCCATGGGCAGCTTGTTCGGATTCCACATGGCGAGGTCACGCGAGTGAGCGCTGAGCGCGGCTAAATGCGGTTGGCCTGGGCCGTGGCAGTTCTCGCAAGCAACGCCGGTTTCGACCTTCGTTCCGTGAGTTCGCGGCGCGCCGTGGCAGGAAAGGCATCTCTTTTCCAGATACGGAGTTAATACCCGGCCCATGGCCGTTTCATAATTCGAGGGCTTCTCCTCAGGGAAACCGAGCGAGAACGCGAGCTTGTTCTGCTGCGCATAGTGGAAGTACCGGGCTTCGAGCAGACGCGAAAGCGGCAGCGGCTGGCCTTCCAGCGCGGGAACGCGGAACAGAAAACTGATCCCGTGGCGGTCGCCGCCGACCATGGTTTCCACCGGAAAATCGAGCTCTGGGCGCCCGGGCATTTGCACCCGATATTGCAGGTTCTGGCCTGACCTCTGAACCGCGTACTTGATCTCAGGGTCCGGACCCTCGGCGTGCGTCTGGGAATAATTCTCCGGGAGTTGCTGGTTAATGGCAACGCCCTGCCAGGTCCGCGCCATGTTGGTGCGGGACTGCAACGTGGCGATGTTCTTGTGACAGCCGGCGCATACTTCGCGCCCCAGGTAGCCGCTTTCGCCTGCGCTCGCGAGCGACGAGACCATCAGCAGCAGGTAGATCAGACGCACGGGTGGGGCAGACCACGGGCCCATGTAGTCTGCCAAACTCATGCCAGCCCCTTATCCTCAATGGCGGTCACGACTTTATTTACCTTCAAGCTCACAATTTTATCCGCAATCGCGCTTGGAGAGTGAATACACGGCGTTGATCTTGACCGCTCCTTTTAGTCGCTGTAACACGACGCGCAGTCGGGCGGCAGCGATTGTCTGGATTAGGGACAGGGGAGCCAGTTCCGGCCAGCTTTACCGCGCGCCAACGTTGGGATCGATCTTCCGGGCCAAGGCCATCTCCGCTTCCGCTTCGGCGGTCTGCTTCTCGTGTTCCAGGGCCAGCGACAGGCTGTAGTGAAGGGAGGCAAGCAGGGGGTCTACCTTGATTCCCTCTCGATAAACCTTGATAGCGTCTTGGTACTGGCCTTTTTCATAGAGCGTGGCGCCCCAATTTACATAGATCACGACAAGATCGGGATCGATTTCCAGGGCGCGCCGGTATTCGGGGATTTCCTCCGCGTTGCCCATCGCGCCATAGGCGAGTGCGAGGTTAAAATGGGCGTCGCTGTCCTCCGGATAGAGCCGGGCTGCGAGGGTCAGAATTCCAACACTAACGCCCGGATTGCCGCCTTGCGTGTACATGGCGGCGAGCCAGTTGAGGGCGCGCAGCAGCCGCGGATAGATCTTCAATGCTTCGAGCAATTTGTCTTTCGATTCCGGCAGCTTACCTTGCTTCCGCAGGTCCATAGCCTGCTTGAATACCGCTTCGGCATCCTCGCGGAAGTTCCGCGGCATACGCTGAAGGGTGAAGTACTTTCCGTTTGATTCGACTACATTCGAGATCTCTCCGGGCTGGAGTTTCAGCGCGGCCGAAGACAAAGCGGGATCGAGCTGGTTTGGCTCGAGGTCCCCCAAGTATCCGCCAGTTTCTGCGGTGGTGCGGTCGATCGAATTGGTCCTGGCAAGTGCGAAGAAAGAACCGCCCGCGAGAAGCTGTTGGCGGACTGCCGACGCCTTTTCCCGGTCGCCGGAAACGATCATGCGGAGATACAGACGCTTGGCAGGAGTCTTCGTTCGCCAAGCCGGATTGTGGGCGGCCACTTCGACCTTTTGCTCGGGATGGACGCGAATCCAGTGATCCGACATAATAAACGCGCCGCGAGTCTGGTCAGGCATATGGCATCCGACGCAGCCTTTGATGCGATTCACCGGGCACAGAGCGGCATGAGTCGATACTGTCGCGCCATGACACCGTAGGCATGTCTTTTCGGATTTGGCGGTCAGCACGAGACGGGGCGCGTCCCGATGCGGGTCGTGACAATCCGTGCAAGTGAACTCCCCCCCGCTTTGGCGCCAACACTCGGTATTTTTCAACGATGTCACTTGATTGGAAATCAGCGTGT
>Ga0335070_10007861_pt1 | contig 12498 bp, 11 predicted proteins | sample Lox_Sample_13_FD_206722 | JGI IMG/M metagenome (GOLD analysis project Ga0335070, IMG submission 206722) | Soil microbial communities from Loxahatchee National Wildlife Refuge, Florida, United States - Lox_Sample_1.3 | ecosystem: Environmental > Terrestrial > Soil > Wetlands | place: USA...
CAGCAGTTTCTTGTAGGTTTCTTCTTCGAAGCCGACGATCAGCGTGCGGCCCTTTCGCAGGGTCGGCGCGCGCAGATTGCCGGTGGGCCCCAGCAGCAGCCCCAGCAGCGTGGCGCGGTCGGGGCGGCCCTTCTTGAGGTCGACGTGCTCGACCTTCTTGCCCTTGGCCACGTACAGCTCATCGACGCCGTGCAGCACGTCGAGCGCAGCGGCGCCCTTGATGGTGGCTTTCTTCGCGTCGGCCTGCTCGGTCACGGTCACCTTGTGCCTGGCAAGGAACCCTTGCGTCTTGGCACACGTCATTCAGCCGTTGCGGTGGTAGCTCCAGTCGATCTTGGCCATGTCTTTCTCCCTCGTTGGCGTGCAGGTGACGATCGCGGTTGATGGCAGCATGGCGGCGGAACGGGATGCTAGCACAGCTTTACGCTACTGGAAGACCTGGCCATAGCGCTCGCGACTGGCGATGGCGGCGAGGGGCTTGCGGCTCTTCCGGCCTCGCCCGAGCTGGTCGGCGGGGTAGCCGAACGGCAGGATGGCTAGCGTATCGAGCGCGGGGGGCAGCCCCAGCAGTGCGTTGACCTTCGGCAGGCTCCCGAAGCCGACCCAGTTGGACCCGACTCCTTCCGACCACGCGACCAGCATCATCGCATGAATCGCGCGGCTGGCGTCGGACACCGCGTAGCCGGTCTTCTCGACCGCCACCACGATCGCCAGCGACGCCTGGGCGATGTAGGGGCCGGAGCGGGCCAGCGCCCCCAGCTGGCGGAGCGTGTCGCGGTCCTGTATGACGACGAAGTGCCACGGCTGGAGGTTCATGGCACTTCCGGTGAGACGTCCCGCCTCGACGATCTTGTGGATGATGGGGTCGGGCACCGGTCGGTCCAGGTAGCGACGGACCGCCAGCAGGGTTCGAATCGCCTCGAAGGTCTCCATCGCCGCTCCCCCTCGGTCGCGACCGGCCGACCGGCTCGTTGACAGCCTCGACTCCTGACAATAGGCTCCTACCACGGCGAGGAAAAGCCCGGCGGGGAAACGCCAGCGGAGCAAGGAGGCCAGCCCATCGTGTCGAGACGGACTCGCCCGCCATCCTGCCCTGGTAGTTTGTCCTCCGGCCCCCACGGCTCGATGGCCACGCGATCCGTCCCCAGGGCCGCCTCGACGGTAGCCGGGATCGTCTTCGTCGCGGCGGCTCTGGCCGCGGGGTGTGCCTCGACCCCCTCGCCGCGAGCCAAATACGGCGATGCGGCGACCTGCGGGCCGCTCGCCCTCGAAGCCTACTCGTCCCCCGCGGTCACGCGGGCGGGCGTCGGGAAGCTCGAGATGGGGCCGGGCGCCGTCGCGGTCGATGGGGCCCGGCCGGCGTACCGGACGTACGTGGAGACGCTCCGGGAGCGGATCCGGCTGAAGTGGCGGTCCCCGGGCGCCGCCGTCGCGGACCGGACGCAGGGAGACGTGACACTCGATCTCTTCATCGCCCGGGACGGTCGCCTGGAGCACGTGCAGCTCGCGGAGTCCTCCGGGGCCCAGGCCCTCGATGACGCGGCGGTGCTGGCCGTGAAGTCGGCCCAGCCCTTTCCGCCGGTGCCCGAGGATGTCTGCCGCCAGACGCTGGGTCTGACGATGGACTTCTGGTACCAGCTGAAGTGACGCGTCGACGATCAGCGAGTGTACCGCCGCGCATACTGGGCCACGCACGCCGCCTCGAGCGTGGCCGCGTCCCGGTAACCGGGGCCAAAGCGCTCGACCGAGAGCGGCGCGAGATCGGGATCGCTCTTGCCGTCGACGATGAGATCCGCCAGGGCGCGCCCGGTGGCGGGTGAGAGGCTGAGCCCGCCCACGCAGCAGCCCGAGGCGACGAAGAGCCCGTCGAGCCCGGGCACGCGGCCCACGATGGGCCGGCCGTCCGGCGTCATGGTGGGCGCGCCGCCGCGGTGGACGGCGATCTTCGCGTCGCGCAGGGCGGGGAAGTGCGGGGCGACCTCGTCCACCATTGCGCGCAGCACGCCGAGGTCCAGCTCGAGCGCGGCGATCTGGAAGCCGGGCGCCAGGCCCTCGCGGCCGAGGACGCGCGGGGCGTCCTCGTAGCCGCCGAAGAGCAGGCCCCCCTGCTCGTAGCGCACGTACACGCTGGCCTCGACGAGCCGCACGATGGGCTGGAGCGGCTCCACCCCGGCGATCGGCTCGGTGATGAAGAGCTGATGCCGCACCGGCACGATCGGCAGCGCGATGCCCGCGGCGGCGGCCACGCGCGCAGCCCACCCGCCCGCCGCGTCCACCACCACCGGCGCGCGGATCTCGCCGCGCGGCGTCGCCACGCCGGTGGCGCGGCCGGCCGCGCTCAGCAGGCCCTGGACCGGCGTGAAGGGGAGCAGCCGCACCCCCAGCTCACCCGCGCGGGTGGCGAAGCCGATCGCGACCTTGGCCGGATCCACCCAGCCGTCGCTCGGCACGTGCAGGATCGAGCGCGCGGCGCCCGGCTTGAAGTGCGGCGCCAGCCGCTCGGCCTCGGCCGCGTCGATCAGGCGCGCCTCGATGCCGAGGCTCTTCGCGGTCTCGTGCGCCAGCCGCACCCGCTCCACCGCCGCGTCGGTGTAGGCCGCGCGCAGGCTGCCCGAGCGATGGAAGTCCACCGAGCGGCCCATCACGCTCTCGAAGCGCTCGAAGGCCTCGCAGGCCTCGTGGCGCAGACGCGCCAGCGTGGGCAGCGGGTCGGCCTTGCTGGTGAGGCCGGCCGCGCGCGGGGAGGTCTGCGAGCCCAGGGCGTGCTGGTCCACCAGCGTGACCTTGAGCCCGCGCTTGGCCAGGTGGTACGCGGTGCTCGCGCCGAAGGCGCCCGAGCCGACGACGACCGCGTCGGTGGTGGCGGCTCCGGTCGCCACGTCAGGCGAGCCTCGAGCCGTGCGCGGTCTCCTCGTCGGTCACCGGGCGCCGCCCCCGCAGGAAGTCGAAGTCGACGCCCTCGTCGGCCTGCAGCACGTGGTCGAGGAACATGCGGAGATAGCCGCTGGTGACGCCGTCGGGCCGGGGGATCCACGCCGCGCGTCGGCGCGCGATCTCCTCGTCCGCCACCCGCAGGGTCAGCCGCCGCTCGGGCACGTTCAGCTCGATCTCGTCGCCCTCCTGCACGAGGGCCAGGGGACCGCCCACCGCGGACTCCGGGGTCACGTGCAGCACCACGGTGCCGTAGGAGGTACCGCTCATCCGCGCGTCCGAGATGCGCACCATGTCCTTCACGCCCGCCTTCAGGAGGCGCGCCGGCACCGGCGCGGCGCCCCACTCGGGCATGCCCGGCCCGCCCTTGGGCCCGGCCTGCTTGAGCACCAGCACGGACGTCTCGTCGATCCGCAGCGAGGGATCGTCGATGCGCCGCTCGAGATCGCGGTGATCCTCGAAGACCACCGCGCGGCCGCGATGGACCATCAAGTGCGGGGAGGCGGCGGACTGCTTCAGTACCGCACCCCCCGGGCACAGGTTGCCGGTGAGGATCACGGTGCCGCCCTCGGGCGAGAGCGGCAGCGATAGCGGCCGGATGATGTCGGCGTCGTGGCACGGCGCGGTCTCGACGTTCTCGCGCAGGGTCTTGCCGTTCACCGAGCGCGCGCGGCCGTCCAGCAGTGGCAGCAGCTCGCGCAGCACCGCGGGCACGCCGCCCGCGTAGAAGAAGTCCTCCATGAGGTGCTTGCCCGACGGGCGCACGTTGGCGAGCAGCGGCGTAGTGCGCGACAGCTCGTCGAAGCGCCGCAGCGGCAGGGGGATGCCCGCGCGGCCGGCGATGGCCACTAGGTGCACGATCGCGTTGGTCGAGCCGCCCAGGGCCATGTCGGCGCGGATCGCGTTGTCGAAGGCCGCCGCGGTCAGGATCTCGGAGGGCTTCGGCCCGCGCGCCAGCGCGATCTCGACCGCCCGGCGGCCGGACAGCTCGGCCAGCGCGAGGCGGCGCGAATCGGCGGCCGGGATCGCCGCGTTGCCGGGCAGGGCGAGGCCCAGCGTCTCGGCCATCGCGGCCATCGTCGACGCGGTACCCATGACCATGCAGTGGCCGGCCGAGCGCGAGAGGCACGCCTCGATTTCTGCCCACACTTCGTCGGTGATCTCGCCGGCCCGTTTCTGGGCCCACATCTTGCGCGCGTCGGTGCCCGAGCCGAGCTCCTGGTTGCACCACATGCCCTTGAGCATGGGCCCGCCCGTCACCATGATCGAGGGCACGTCGGCGGACGCGGCGCCCATCAGCATGGCCGGGGTGGTCTTGTCGCAGGCGGCCAGGAGCACGACCGAGTCGAGAGGATAGGCGCGGATGCACTCCTCCACGTCGATCGCCATGAGGTTGCGGAAGAGCATGGTGGTCGGCTTCATCAGGATCTCGCCGAGCGAGATCACCGGGAACTCGAGCGGGAAGCCGCCCGCGCTCCACACCCCGCGCTTCACCGCCTCCGCCACCTGGCGGAGGTGCGCGTTGCAGTTGTTGAGCTCGGACCACGAGTTGCAGATGCCGACCACCGGCCGCCCGTCGAACACCGCCTCGCTGAAGCCCTCGGCCTTGAGATAGGCGCGATGCATGAAGCCGTCGAGGTTCTTGGCGGCGAACCAGTTGCGGCTGCGGAGCGATGGCGTGGCGTCGCGTGAGGTCGTCATGAGGTCCACATTCTGCCTTGTTTGCTAGACTTCCGCCATGAGAGCGTCGGGCCCCGGCTGGCTCCTCTGCACCGCCGCGCTGGCCGTCGCCTGCTCGACGCTGAGCCCGTCCCAGGACAAGAGCCTCGAGGAGGTGCGGGGCTTCGCCGACGACACGGCGCGCCGGTACAGCCTGCCGCCCATCCACGTGCTGGTGAGCCACGACCCCGAGAGCCCGGTCGGCAGCTACCGCCGCGGCTTCTTCGCGGTCAACGAGCTGGTGCTGGCCTCGGAGTACCGCGACGCCATCGTGGCGCACGAGCTGGGCCACTACGTCCTGGGCCACGACGCCCCCCTGACCGGCGTCACCCCCGAGATGCGCCTGCGCGAGCGCGAGCAGCGCGAGATGGACGCCAACGCCAAGTCGGTCGAGATCCTGGTCTGGGTGCGGAAGGTGCCGGAGGACCAGGCCCTGCGTCTGGTCTACACGTACCTGCTCAACGTCCACCGCCGGCTGCAGCGCTCCCCGAGCGAGGACCTGCTCGGCCACCGGCCCCCGTGCGAAGAGATCGCCGACCTGCTGGCCCGCTACCCCCGGCAGCTGGGATGGACCTCGCGCCTGGAATGCGCCCCCGGCCGGTCGTCAGTGGGCGGATAGACAGCCCGGGAGCCCACATGGTATAAACATCCGTTCCCGTCACGGGCTCGTGGTGCAGCCTGGTTAGCACACTGGACTGTCAATCCAGAGGTCGCGGGTTCAAGTCCCGTCGAGCCCGCCAAATAATCGCACGGTTACGAGGGGGCGACTTCAGTCGCCCCCTCCACTGTGCCCAGAACTGTGCCCTCGATCCTTCCACGGTGAACGGGCGGGCATGACCGAGACTGCGATCCTCGTCGGCTGCGTCCGCGAAGTCCGTCGACACGCCCTCATCCTCGCCGCCGGCACGCGCATCACGATCCCACCCGAGCTATCCCCCCGCAAGTAGTGGACTCCCAGCCCAAGTCCCTCAGCGGCAGGCGTTGCCGTGTGGGCGCAAGCCTAATGCCATGAACCGGAGAGTCTTCCTCTCAACCGTGACGGGGGGCCTCCTCGCCGCGCCGCTCGCCGCCGGGGCACAGCCGGCAGGGAAGATGGCTCGCGTAGGAATTCTTGGCATCGGTCCGACTCCGAGCCCACAGGAGCTGGCGCGGTCGGTCTCGACGAATCGCTTCTGGATATCGATGAGAGAGCTAGGCTGGGTCGATGGCCAGAACATGGTCGTCGAGCGACGGTTCGGGGAAACTGCGGATCAGCTTCGCGCAGGTGCCGCTGATCTCGTGCGCCTCAAAGTCGACGTACTGTTCGTGGGAAGCGCGGGCCTGGCCAAGGTCCTTCAACTGCAAACGAAGACCATCCCCATCGTGGTTGGTCGCGCCGAGGGCGATCTCGTGGCCGCCGGACTGGTGGACAGCCTGGCCAGGCCTGGGGGCAATATCACGGGGTCACAGCTTCTCAACGATGATCTTCTCCCGAAGCGCCTCGAGCTTCTCAAGGTGCTGCTACCGAACCTTTCGAAGGTCGCGCTCCTTCGAGAGGATGTCACGACCTCGGCCCTCCCCCGGCTACCCGCTCGCTACGATCAACAGGCTGCTGCGGCAGCGCGGACCCTCGGCATCGAGCTCCATACGTTCATCGTGCGCCAAGGGGCGGATTTCCCTGCCGCATTCCTCGGCATGACGAAAAATCAGGACCAAGGCGTATTGGTGACGTCGTCGACCTTCATGTTCGTGCATAGACGGGCTATCGTGGATCTGGCGGCCGCGCATCGGATCGCCGCCGTCTACGAGCTCCAGGGGTTGATCGAGGAAGGTGGGCTCATGTCCTATGGAGTAAGTTCTTCGGAGATGGAGCGACGAGCCGCTACCTACGTGGACAGGATTCTCAGGGGCGCGAAGCCGGCCGACCTGCCCGTCGAGCAGCCGACCAAGTTCGAGCTCGTCATCAACCTCAAGACCGCCAAGGCCCTCGGCCTGACGATCCCGCCGTCGCTCCTGCAGCGGGCGGACCAGGTGATCGAGTAGCGCCGTGGCGAGGTTGCTCGCCACCCTCGCAAGGCGGCACATGAGACAGGCAACGTTCGTATTTTGTACTGGGCTTCTTGCTGGATGTGTCATGCACAGCACGACACGCGAACATTCAGAAACTACTACCCAGATTATTTATCAGATTTCAGAAAGAGAGGCGTTCGTCACAATACTTGATATTTATGCGATCGAACTACCAAAACAAAGTGTCGATGGCCGAGAGGTTCGTGGCTACTGGTACGACATTCACAGTAGTGGATCACGCATGTTCGAGAATCCACTCCGACACAACAGAATCCGTCAAATGATTCAAGAGAAACTCCAAAAGACAGCGATCGTCGTCACCAATGTTCAGGATGCCGAATATGAAACGGACGGAAAGGAATATCCCGGCCTCAAGCGAGATGCGCGAGACATTAAGCTGGGAGTCCAGCCCTCTGGGGCGAGCAATGTTGACCGCCTGAACGAACTCAAGGCGATGCGGGATAGAGGACTCATCACGGAGGAGGAGTACCAAGCAAAGCGGCGCCAGATTCTTGACCGGATGTAGCGAACCGCCTGAATGCCCGAACGTGACGCCTTCATGAGCATCGGGCGGCTGGCGAGCTGGACGGGGCTCTGGGCGCGACGCTGATCGCCGTCCTCAGCGGGTTCCACGGCCGGTGGCAGGACGTCATCGAGGCCACGCGAGGGCGGCCGTCTGGTCGGCTGTCGCCAATCGGCACCGCCACAACTCGAGGCGGAGCCAGGATCGCCCGTTGAGTCCGCCACGATCGCCACGATCTATAGATTTAGCGACTGGCCGGACGTCGAAGACGTCTTCCAGCTCTCAGAGCGGTACTTGCGCGAGCTAAGGGCGATTGTGGCGGACGGACAAAAGCAAGGCTATTTATCCTAGGACGGGCCAGGGCCCCTTTGGGCTTTTTCGACCTCAGCCATCGAAGCTGATAGCTTCGCCCCGGCCTCTTTCAGATCCGCCTCCGCCACGATCGCGTAGCGCCGGTAGATGCTCTCCGTCTTGTGCCCGGTCACCTGCGCCTGGGCGCGCTCGCACCCACCACCGTCACGATATCGCGTCACGCGGAAGCCTCGTCGGATTCTTCGGTTGAGTTCTCTTGATCTTTCTGGGTTTGCTCCGGCCCGGGATTCGTAATCATCCCCAGGCGCCCTCCGAGAGTACGCAACAGGATGTAAACCCCAGAAATCAAATGCAACAGCCATGACCGTGGCAGTCTGCGTTGCGCCCCGTCGGCCTGTGTTGGAACCGGAATGGAACCACGACTGCCCGCTGGCGCGACCGCGGCCTACTAGCTAGCCGCGCCCGACCTATGAGGGCCTTGCTACACTAGCCAGCATCATCCGCCGCGTCGCGGACGAGACGTCGTTCCGCTGGCCGGGCGCTATGCTGAACGTTCGGCGAAAGGAATCGCCGTATGGCTGATAAGGGACCGATCCTGGTCACCGGGGCAGCCGGTCAACTCGGGGGGGTGGGGCGATCGGTGTGCGGCCTGCTTCTCGAGCGCGGACTCCCGGTTCGCGCCATGGTGCGCCGCGAGGACGACCGGGCGGCCGCTTTACGGGCCGAAGGGGCGGAGGTGCTGGTCGGAGACCTCCTCAACCCGGTCGACGTCTATCGGATCGTGAGCGGCTGTCGGCGGGTCTACTTCGGCATGTCCGTGTCGGCCGGGTACCTGGAAGCGACGGTCACCATGGCGGTGGTGGCCCGGGAAGTCGGGGTGGACGCCGTGGTCAACATGTCGCAGATGACCGTATCCGAGATGAGCATTCAGAACACCACCTCGAGCGGTCAGCAGCGGCAGCACTGGCTCGGTGAGCAGGCGCTTGCGTGGTCGGGCCTGCCGGTCGTGACCATCCGACCGACGATGTTCCTGGAGAGCTTTTTCCAGCTGGCCGCTCCGACCGTGCGCGCCCGCGGCCGCATCGAGCTGCCGTTCGGACGGGGCAAGACCTCTCCGGTTGCGGCGGCTGATGTCGCCCGGGTGGTCGCGGCCGTTCTTGCCGACCCCGGGCCGCATTTGGGCCGGATCTACGAACTCACCGGTCCGCGGTCACAAGACATGCACGGGGTCGCCCGGGAGTTCTCGGACGCGCTCAACCGTGAAATCACGTACGCCGACATCCCCGCCGAGGAGTGGGAACGCGGGATCAAGAAATGGGGGGTGCCGGAGCACCTCACCCGGCATCTCGTGGCGATGGGTGAGTTGCACCGGGCGGGGCGGTATGACCGGCTGGCGGACGGCGTGGAGCGGGTGGCCGGCCGGCCCGCGATCAGCGTCCGAGAATTCGTGTCGCTTCACGCGGATGAGTTCGGCGGTCGCCGATCGTAAGGGGCGCCGGCCGAAGAACACGCTCCCCCATGCAACCAGACACGCACGTAGTGGGCGCTTCGGCCGACTGCTGCCACGTCAGGAATCTCGTTGATGTCCGTCAGTCTCGACCCATCGCCGCGAAGAGAATCTGCCATTTCCACCATCGGTCATGGGCCTCCTCCTGGGCCGGTGCAGACACCGGCCGTGTATGGGAAGCCATGCCACTGGCATTCGTGGGCCCGCTCGGCCTCTCCCTCTTCCCAGGCCCGGCGGAGGGCCTCTTGCCGTTCAGGCGACACCGAACACCCGGACAGCGTTCCGGCTAGGAGCAGAGCAACCATCGCCTCACATGCCACGATTCGCACGGCTGGGTAGTGTCTCCTCTCCTCGATCACCTGATCCGCCCGCTGCAGGAGCGCGGATGGGATCGTCAGACCGAGGTCCCGGTGTCCACGAACTCTCCAAATCCGGAGATCGCCGGCAGCCGAGCCCTGGCCGCCAGCTCCACGATCCGGCCACGATACCGGACTGTCAGCCGATCGATGAACACGATCAGCCCTTCAAGCCTGCGCAGTGGCGATCGCTACGAACGCGTCATCAAGCTGCTTAGGGTCTGTTACGCCTTGAAACTGAAGCTTCATTCCAGGCCTTTGGGCTGCGCCTCGGCGGGAGCGGCGCGGCGATGAGGCCGCCAGGCAATCCACCGATGGAGGTCCGTCGATCCAACAAGCCCCTCGGTCGTGTGGCCCTCCACGCGATGCAACTCTGGACTGATGAATATAGTTCTCCTGCGGGGAGGGGGCTACCGGAGGAATTCGACGAGGGCGGGAATGACCGCGCGGGGCGCTTCCTCCATCAGCCAGTGACCGACGCCGGGGATGATTCGTCCCGTGACGTCGGAGCCCACGAGCTTCGCCTGCTCGATCAGGAACGGGCCTCCCGCCTTCTCTCCCGACAGGACGAGCATCGGCATGGAGAGGCGGGCCCTCGCCAGGAGGGCGAAGTCCTCGGCGTCCCGCTCGAAGGCGCGGAAATACTCGAAGCCGGCCCGCATGGCGCCGGGCTGGGCGTAGGCCTTGGCGTAGAGCCGACGATCGGTCTCGGGAACCGAGCGCCTGGGATCGGCCGCGAAGTCGTTCCAGAAATGCTCGAGGTAGGTGCGTTCGCGCCCCTTCACGAGCGCCAGCGGCAGGTCGCCGTAGAAGTGGAAATGCCACAGGTCACGCAGGAGCCACACGCTCTTCCAGTCGCCGATGCCCGGCAGGAACGCGTCCATCAGCACCACCCGCTCGGTGGCCTCCGAAAACTGCGCGGCGTACGCATAGGCCACCATCAATCCGATGTCGTGGCCGACGATGCGGACGCGATCGAGCGCGAGCCCCGCGGCCAGCTCGTGGACGTCCACGGCCATGGTCTTCTTGTCGTATCCCGAGGCGGGCTTCGCCGAGCCCCCGGCGCCTCGCAGGTCGGGGACGACGACAGTGTGACGCTCGGCGAGGATCGGCATGATCGGGCGCCACATGTGGCCGGTCTCGGCATAGCCGTGCAGCAGGATCACCGCGCTCCCGTGCCCGCCGATGAGATAACGCAGCCGCACCCCGTTCACCTTGGCGAAGCGCTCGGTGAAGCCGGGGAGCCGGACCGCGGTTCTTCGGGGGCTAGCCATGTTCGTCGTTCCTTTCATCAGGGAATCACGCAATGAAGAGCGCCTCGGCATCACGCGGCGTCACGCGGTGGGCACGGTCCCGCCGTCGATGACGTATTCCGTGCCGGTGATGGAGGCCGCCCGGGGAGAGACGAGGAAGGCAATGAGGTCCGCGACTTCCCTGGGTTTCGCCGGGCGTCCGATCGGGATGCCGCCGAGCGACGCCATCAAGGCCTTGCGAGCGGTCGCGAAATCGGTCCCCCTGCTTGCCGCCAGCTCGTTGACCAGCCCGACCGACGCTTCTGTTTCGACCCAGCCAGGGGAGACTCTGACCACGCGGATGCCCTTCGGGCTCACCTCCTTGGACAGGCCCTTGCTGTAGTTCGCGAGCGCGGCCTTCGCCGCGGCATAGGCGAGGGTCGCTTCGGGCAGCGGCAATTGGCGCTGAATCGAGGTGACGTGGACGATGACGCCGGAGCCCTGGTTGAGCATCGCCGGCAACAGCGCGCGATCGAGCCGAACAGCAGGGAAGAGATTCAGGTCGAGCGCGCGGCCGAGGAGCCGCCGACAACGTGGACGATGATGTCGATGCCCTCGAGCCTGGCGTGAACAGCGTCGACGATCTCCGCGCAGCCTTCGACGGTGGTAATGTCCGCCGCCACGTGCAAGTCCTCCGCGAGGAGACGAGCAGGCCGCGAGCGGGCCGTGGTGAGAACGATCGCCCCGGCCTCCGCAGCCGGATTGCGACCGCTTCACCGATCCCACTGGTCGCCCCGGTCACGAGCGCCCGGCGACCATCCAGCTCCCGATTGTCACTCATCGGCTGACCTCCACTGCTACTGATGCGGCTGTCGTTGGAGCGCCCGGCGTTACTCGTTCTCGTCCTTCCTGACCTCACAGGCCCGCGGGTGCTCGTGTTGCCGCGGCGGATCGGCTCAGAATCGCAAAGTAGGCGAGGCCCCTCAGCATCGACTGTGCGGCGCCGACCTCACGGCCGGCGCCGCGGCGTCACGCTTTCAGGAAGGCCAGCAGATCGGCGTTAATGGTATCGGCCTCTGTCGTGGGCATGCCGTGTGGAAAGCCCTTGTAGGTCTTCAATGTGCCATTCTTGAGCAACTTTGATGACAGCGGCGCCGAATCGGCATACGGCACGATCTGGTCGTCATCGCCGTGCATCACCAGGACCGGCACGGTGATCTTCTTCAGGTCCTCGGTGAAGTCCGTCTGGGAAAAGGCGACGATGCCATCGTAATGCGCCTTAGCGCCTCCCATCATGCCCTGGCGCCACCAGTTCCAGATCACCGCCTGAGACGGTTTCGCCCCCGGCCGGTTATACCCATAGAAGGGTCCAGCCGCCAGGTCGTAATAGAACTGCGCTCGGCTGGCGGCGAGTTGGGCTTGAAACCCATCAAACACCTCCTTGGGCAGCCCGCCGGGATTGGCGGCCGTCTTGACCATTAGCGGCGGCACCGCGCTGATGATCGCCGCCTTAGCCACCCGCCTCTCGCCGTGGCGCGCCAGGTAGTGCACCACCTCGCCGCCACCGGTCGAGTGGCCGACATGCACGGCACCCCTAAGGTCGAGATGTGTGGTCAGTGCCGCGAGGTCGTCGGCGTAGTGATCCATATCGTGGCCGTCACCGGATTGGGTGGAACGGCCATGGCCGCGCCGGTCGTGGGCGATGACGCGATAGCCGTGCCGGAGGAAGAACAGCATCTGCGTGTCCCAATCATCGGCCGACAGCGGCCAGCCGTGGCTGAATACGATGGGCTGACCCGTGCCCCAGTCCTTGTAGAAGATCTCTACGCCGTCTTTGGTGGTGATCGCGCTCATGTCGGGCCTCCTTCT
>Ga0335070_10007862_pt1 | contig 12498 bp, 9 predicted proteins | sample Lox_Sample_13_FD_206722 | JGI IMG/M metagenome (GOLD analysis project Ga0335070, IMG submission 206722) | Soil microbial communities from Loxahatchee National Wildlife Refuge, Florida, United States - Lox_Sample_1.3 | ecosystem: Environmental > Terrestrial > Soil > Wetlands | place: USA: Florida...
CGTTCAGCCGCGAGCAGCGGGCCTGGCTCTCCGGCTTCCTGATGGCGCTGTTGACGCCGCCCGACCAGCCGGCCGAGGCCGCGGCGCCGGCGGTCTCGATCGCCGTGCTCTACGCCTCGCAGACCGGCACGGCCGAGGGCCTGGCGCGCAAATGGGCGCGCGCCGCCAAGGGCCGCGGCTTCGATGCCGCGGCGCACGACATCGGCAGCCTCTCGCTTGCCGACCTCGCTGGCCTCGGCCATGCGGTGGTCATCGCCGCGACCCACGGCGAGGGCGAGCCGCCCGACAGCGCGCTGCGCCTGACCGCCGAGCTCGCCGCCGCCGAGGGCGCGCCGCTCGCGGGCCTCAAATATGCGGTGCTCGCCCTCGGCGATTCGAGCTATCTCAAATTCTGCGGCTATGGTCGCTATCTCGACGATCGCCTGGCCGCGCTCGGCGCCGTGCGCCTGGCCGAGCGCGTCGAGGTCGACGGCGACACGGCGGGACCGTTCGCCGCCTGGCGCGATCAGGCGATCGAGGCGCTCGCGCGCGAGGCGGGGGCCGCGCCTGCGCCGGCCGGCGGCGCGGCGGCCGAGGCGGTGGCGGACGAGGCCGACGCGCCCGGCACGCGCAACAATCCCTTCGCCGCGCCGATCGTCGAGAACCGCGCGCTCACCGCATCGGGTTCCGACAAGGACGTGCGCCACATCGCGCTGTCGCTTGAGGGCGCCCCCTTTGCCTACGAGCCGGGCGACGCGCTCGGCACCTGGCCCGAGAACCCCCCCGAGATGGTCGACGCTATTCTGCGCGCGACCGGCTGCGACGGCGACGCCTTGGTCAAGGTGGACGGCGAGACGCCGCTCGGCGAGGCGCTGGCGCTGCGGCTCTCGATCGGTCGGCTGACTCAACCGACCTTGATCAAGTTCGCCAAGGCGGCCAACGATCCCGAGCTCTCCGCGCTGCTCGAGCCCGAGCGCGCCGACGATCTCGCGGCGTTCCTCTACGGCCGCGACGCCATCGACCTGTTCCTGCGCTACCCCGGCACGATTGCGACGCCCGAGGCGCTCGCGGCGCTGCTGCCGCGCCTGGCCCCGCGCGTCTATTCGATTTCATCGAGCCTCACGGCCCATCCGGGCGAGGTGCATCTGACCGTCGCGGTCGTGAAATACCGCAGCCTCGACCGCGCGCGCGTCGGTATCGGCTCGACCTTCCTCGCCGAGCGCGCGGGCGCGGGGCCGGTCCGCGTCTATCTCCAGGCTAACAAGCGGTTCCGCCTGCCCCCCGATCCCAGGACGCCGATCGTGATGATCGGCCCTGGCACCGGCATCGCGCCGTTCCGGGCCTTCCTCGAAGAGCGCCGCGCCGTGGGCGGCGCCGGGCCGGCCTGGCTGTTCTTCGGCGACCGCCGAGCCGCGACCGACTTCCTCTATCGCGACGAGCTCGAGCATTTGCGCAAGGAGGGGGTGCTGAGCCGCCTCGACCTCGCTTTCTCGCGCGATCAGGCCGAGAAGGTCTATGTGCAGAACCGCATGGTGGAGAACGCCGCCGAGCTGTGGCGCTGGATCAAGGACGGCGCGCATATCTACGTCTGCGGCGACGCGAGCCGCATGGCCAAGGATGTCCACGTGGCGCTCAAGACCATCGTCGCCAAGCAGGGCCGCATGTCCGACGCCCAGGCGACGCTCGAAGTCGACCAGCTCGCCGCCGAAGGCCGCTACGCGCGCGACGTCTACTGATGCATATGTCGATGGACGTCCGGGCGGCCGATCGCTCGGAGCGTCACCGCGGCGCGAGCGCCTGGTCTCTGGTCGTTCGGTTGCGCAGCCAGGAAAAGGCGTAGAAGTAGCAGATCCACAGGATGACGGAGATGCCGTAGAAGCTCAGCGTTCGCCACGACCACAGGGGCCACGAGCCGGATCGTCCAATCGCGATCGCGTTCGGGTGCCAAGAGAAGAGCGTCGAGCGCCATCGATTCCACATGACGGTAATTTCGGCCTTTCGGTCCTGCGCCGTTTTAGCGTCGTTGAAAACACGCTCGCTGTTGCGCTTGAACCACCACCAGGAATCTTCGTTTTCGAGCTCAACGCCCGCGTCGGCCCGGTTTCGCATGTAGATATATTCCACGTCACGTGTGCTGCCGCGCGCGTCGGGATCGCTCCGCCGCACTTCGGTGCCGCTAACCGTGCCGGTGGTCCAGGTTGGACGCAGATATTCCCAACCGAACCAAAGCGGTATGCCAACCACCAGCGCCGCGATTGCCGCCACAACGCCTCCCGTGCGCCTCAGAATGAAGGCGAACAACACTATGGCGAGCAGCAGGACATAGCCGACCGAGAACCAGATCTCGAGCATGGCTGGCCTTCATCGCGATCGGTTGGAAATGTGGTCTAGTTCCGATCAGTCTGCGGTGCACCCCCGAGACCGTCAAGCGTCCTCGAAATTCCATCGGGATGGTCAGCCTACTGACCCCAGCTTCCGAGAATCACCGCTACGACAAGCGCGATGGCGACGAACCATAGCGTAGCGACCGACTTCGGCTTCCGAACCTCGCGGCTCTTTTCCCGAGGCGATTGGCCGCGGCGCCTCGGCAATTGGTCCACCAGGCGAGTGGCAATCGCCCTCGCGTTCGATGTCTTCCAATCTCCATCTGGGAGCAGACCGATTGCCGCCACTAGCGCGCGTTCGGCAGTTTCGCCGGGCAGATCTGACAATCGAGCGGCTTCCGCCCACGGATCGAAGCCGAGCCTCGTCAACGCCGAAAGGACGGTCAGCTCTATGCCGTTCTTCTCCTCGCCGATAGACGCGAACAGAAAATCATCGAATTCGGAATGACCGAAGGAGAATCGGCTGAAATCGTCCCGCACGGCCCACCGTCTATTGCCAGGTGACGCGAACGGCGACTGAAAGCTTAGTAGTCCGCGCCACTCACGCCCGGGCCTGGCATTGCCGGCGCGGCCTTCGCCGGTTTCTCGGCGACCATTGCCTCGGTGGTGATGAGCAGACCGGCGATGGAGGCCGCGCCCTGGAGCGCCAGGCGCACGACCTTGGTCGGATCGATGATCCCGGCCTTGATCATGTCGACATAGGTACCCGTTTGCGCGTCGAACCCCTGATGGGCCTCACCCTTCTCCAGCAGCTTGCCGGCAATGACCGCGCTATCCGCGCCGGCATTCTCAAATATCTGCTTGGCCGGCGCATGCAGCGCGCGGCGAATGATATCGATGCCGACCCTTTGATCGTCGTTCTCGGGATTGAGGCGTCCGAGCCGCTTGCTCGCATAGAGCAGGGTGACGCCGCCACCGGCAACGACGCCTTCCTCGACCGCGGCGCGGGTCGCATGGATCGCGTCGTCCACGCGGTCTTTGCGCTCCTTCACCTCGATCTCGGTCGCGCCACCGACCCGGATGATCGCGACGCCGCCTGACAGCTTCGCCAGGCGCTCTTGCAGCTTCTCCTTGTCGTAGTCCGAAATCGACTCCTCGATCTCACCTCGAAGCTGCGCGCAGCGGCTCTGGATATCGGCCTTCTTGCCCGCGCCGCCGATGATCGTGGTGAAGTCCTTCTCGATGCGCACCTTCTTGGCCTTGCCCAGCATCTCGAGCGTGACGTTCTCGAACTTGATGCCGAGCTCCTCGCTGATGACCTGGCCGCCGGTCAGGATCGCGATATCCTCGAGCATGGACTTGCGCCGGTCGCCGAAGCCCGGCGCTTTCACCGCCGCGACCTTGAGGTCGCCGCGCAGCTTATTGATCACGAGCGTGGTGAGCACGTCGCCTTCGATGTCCTCAGCGACGACGAGCAACGCCTTGCCGCTCTGCACGACGGCTTCGAGCAGGGGGAGAATCGCCTGCACGTTGGGCAGCTTCTTGTCGTGCAAGAGGATGTAGGGCTGATCGAGCTCGGTGAACATCTTCTCGGCGTTGGTGACGAAGTAGGGCGACAGGTAGCCGCGGTCGAACTGCATGCCTTCGACGATTTCGAGCTCGGTCTCAAGGCCCTTGGCCTCCTCGACCGTGATCACGCCTTCGTTGCCGACTTTCTGCATCGCCTCAGCGATCATCTCGCCGATCTCGCGATCGTCGTTGGCAGAGATCGTCCCGACCTGGGCGATTTCGGCGTTGGTCGAGACCTTTTTCGACGCCTTCTTGATGTCGGCGACCACCGCCGCCACAGCCACGTCGATGCCGCGCTTCAAGTCCATCGGGTTCATGCCGGCGGCGACCGCCTTCGAGCCTTCGCGCACAATCGCCTGGGCCAGAACAGTCGCGGTCGTCGTGCCGTCGCCGGCAAGGTCGCTGGTCCGGGAGGCGACCTCCTTCACCATCTGCGCGCCCATGTTCTCGAACCGGTCGGCCAGCTCGATCTCCCTCGCGACCGTCACGCCGTCCTTGGTGATACGCGGGGCGCCGAAGGATTTGTCGAGTACGACGTTGCGACCCTTGGGGCCGAGCGTCACCTTCACCGCATTTGCCAGAATGTCGACGCCGCGCAACAGCTGCTCGCGCGCGTCGCCGTCGAATTTGACTTCTTTGGCAGTCATGGTCCCGTCTCCTTTTGCTATGCGGCTTTCTTCTTCGCGGCGGTCCGTTCGATCACGCCCAAGATGTCGGATTCCTTCATGATCATGAGGTCCTCGCCGTCGATCTTGACCTCGCTGCCCGACCACTTGCCGAACAGCACGCGATCGCCGGCCTTGACGTCGAGGGCATGAAGCGCGCCGTTCGCATCGCGCGTGCCTGGCCCGACGGCGACGACCTCGCCTTCCGTCGGCTTTTCCTGCGCCGTATCGGGAATGATGATGCCGCCGGAGGTCTTCGCCTCCTGTTCGACGCGACGAACCGCGACGCGGTCCTGCAGCGGACGCAATTTCATGGGTGGTCTCCTCGACCGGATTTCTTGCGAGAACGTGGCACTGTCGGATCGAGAGTGCCAATGCGCACTCCACGACATGGGGCGGCGGGGCCACGAATACAATGAAGCAGCCACCGAACGGGTCGTACGATTTGCCGAACAGACGTGGTAGTCCGTTGCAATCGTGTCGCTATTCACCAACCAAGTATATTCCAGCGGCATCAAAACCGGACAGGAACCACACGGGACGGTCAAACAGACAAGATAGTCGTTCATATGTCTCGCCGGAGGCGGACGGATCGGAAGGAAACGATGGCGCGCAACTCGCTCGAAGAAGAGTCATGGCAGGCAACAGAGCGTCTACCTCCACTTTCCGACGTCGAAGAAACGGGCCGACGTGGCCGCACGCTGAAACTTCGCGCACCCAAGGACCCGCGACGTGTTGCCCGAGCGTTCCAGATTGCAGTGGGGAGCCCCAGCGTTTATTTTGACGCTTGGGACCTCGATTGCATTTCGGGCATCTCGGAACAATGGTCTCGGACGCCGCCGAATTCGTAGCTGCCGCATTGTGCGCGCTCTCGATTGCGACGCTCGGCGAGTATGTCGTTCATCGACTAATGCATTGGGGAGTTTTGTATCCAGAGGGGCACCGCTGGCACCACGAGAGCGGCCAGGCGCGCACGTTCCTTTGGGATTTCCTCGACTACGGTAGTGGCGCAGCGGCGTTTTGTTGGCTGGGCTTTCTCGTATCGACGGCGAGCGGGTTCGGCTGGATGCTGGGTGTGTTCGCCTATGCGGCACTCGCCTCCTATTCGCATCAGATGCAGCACGCCAATCCAGACCTCGTCTTCTGGATGCGGCGGCCGGTGCATTGGCTGCATCACTCGAACAGAATGACTAGCCACAATTTCGGCATCCTGGTCGATTGGTGGGATCGCGTGTTCGGGACGTATAGTCCGATCGAACAGCCGCGGACTCGGGCAGGTCGCAGATACCGACTAAAGCAATATCTCGCCATCCCATGGCGTTGACGCCGGGCGGTCTGGACCCACGAGCGAATAGCGCAGGACGAGTACGCTCGAGATAGCCAACCTGCTCATGCTTGACATCCCGCCGACGCCGGCCGGTACCCGGTCGCGGCGGGGCAGCAGATCGCGATCAAGACGTGCGCCGCGTACGGCACGCTCTGCGCCGACACCTTCGTCGCGGCGCCGGGCCGATGTATGTCCGGGTAAACGCGGTCGGGCGGATAAACGGGGTCAAAGTGGGACCATGTCCTAAGACGAAACTGCCGTGAGCGACGCCGCCTGCATTGCCTTCCTGCAATGGGCGCTGCCGCGCCTTGATCTGCGCTGGGCCGGCTTCCGCAAGGTGCACGGCCAGGTCTGCAAGCGGCTCAGACGGCGCATGGACGAGCTCGGGCTCGAGGATTTCGGCGCCTATCGTGCGCGTCTTGAGGCCGACCCGCGCGAATGGCGCATCCTCGATGATTGCTGCCACATCACGATCTCGCGCTTCTTCCGAGACCGGGGCGTTTTCGAGGTGCTGCGGCGGCAAGTGCTGCCCGACATCGCCGGGCGGGCGCGGCGTGAGGGCAGGGCGGCGTCCTGCTGGTCGGCCGGCTGTGCCTCGGGCGAAGAGCCCTACACGGTCAAGATCCTGTGGGACCTCGAGGCCGCGCGCGCGGCCGGCGATCCGACACTCTCGATCGTCGCGACCGATATCGACGCCGCCATGCTGGAGCGCGCGCAAGAGGGCTGTTTCGCATCGACCAGCCTCAAGGAGCTGCCGCCCGAGTTCCTCGACGAGGCGTTCGATCGCGTCGATGCGCGCTTCTGCGTGCGCGGGCGGCACCGAGCCGGCGTCACATTCATTCGCCATGACATCCGGTCCGCGGCGCCGCCCGGCCCGTTCGACCTCGTGCTCTGCCGCTACCTCGCCTTCACCTATTTCGGCCTGGCCCTGCAGCGGCAGGTATTAGTGCGGCTAGTGCAAAGTCTGGCGCCGGGCGGCTACCTGGTGATCGGCACGCATGAGCGCCTGCCCGAGGCCGCGGCGGAGCTGGCGCCCGTGGCCGGCTCCGAGCAGATCTTTCGGCGATCGGGCACCGCCGGCGGCGATTGACCCAGGTCAACGTCGCCCGCCGCCGAGTCGGTATCATGTTTCCCTTAGTGGAAATCTCAGCGGCACGAGCGGGCGTGGAGCGCGCCATGACGGAACTGCCCGAAGCCTATCCCGCACGCTATTGGCACAGGCTCGACGACGGGCGCCTGCAGTGCGATGTGTGCCCGCGGCTGTGCAAGCTGCACGAGGATCAGCGTGGCTTCTGCTTCGTGCGCGCGCGCCAGGGCGACCAGATCGTGCTGACGACCTATGGCCGGTCGAGCGGCTTTTGTATCGATCCGGTCGAGAAGAAGGCGCTCAATCATTTCCTGCCGGGCACCGCGGCCTTCTCTTTCGGCACCAGCGGCTGCAATCTCGGCTGCAAGTTCTGCCAGAACTGGGACATCAGCAAGGCACGCGAGGACGCGACGCTCGCCGAGCGCGCGAGCCCCGAGGACATCGCCCGCGTGGCGGCGCAGCGCGGCTGCGCCAGCGTCGCCTACACCTACAACGACCCGACCATCTTCCACGAATATGCCGTTGACACCGCGATCGCGTGCCGGGCGCGCGGCATCAAGAACATCGCCGTGACCGCCGGCTATGTCTGCCCCGAGCCGCGCGCCGAGTTCTACCGGCACATGGACGCGGCCAACATCGACCTCAAGGCGTTTACCGACGATTTCTATCACAAGGTCTGCTACGCGCATCTGGAGCCGGTGCTGGAGACGCTCATCTACGTCAAGCGCGAGACCAAGGTCTGGCTCGAGATCACCAATCTGGTCATCCCGGGCCTCAACGACTCCGAGGCCGAGCACGAGCGGATGACGCAATGGGTCGTCGAAAATCTCGGGCCGGACGTGCCGATGCACTTCACTGCCTTCCATCCCGACTGGCGGATGCGCGACATTCCGCCGACTCCGGCCAGCACGCTTCTGCGCGCACGCGAGATCGCGCTCAAGGCGGGCGTGCGCCACGCCTTCACCGGCAATGTCTACGATCCGATGGGCCAGGCGACTTATTGTCACTCCTGCCGCGCGCTCCTGATCGCCCGCGACGGCTACCGGATCACCGCCTGGCACCTGACCGCCGACGGGCGCTGCAAGAAGTGCGGCACGGCGTGCGCCGGCGTCTTTGGCGCCAAGCCCGGCACCTGGGGCGCGAAGCGCGTGCCGGTCGCGATGAGTGCCTGACGCTGCCCGCCGCGGCCGGGGCCGCGGCCGATACCGGCCCGCGGGAAAGTGGCGGGTCAACGTGCATGAGGAGGACACCCTATGAAGGCTCTCAGACAATTTGGCGTGGTCGTCAGCGTCGTCGCGCTGATCGGCCTGCCGGCCATGGCGCAGGAACCGCGTTACAAGCCGGTTCCGGGCCAAACTCAGACCGGCGACATGTCGGAACTGGTGAAGAAGCTGCGGAGCCTGACCGACGAGGCCGAGCGGTCCAAGGCGGCCGATCCGGCATTCATCAAGGACCTTCGCGATCTGGCCAACGCCTATGACAATCCGTGGCCGCTCAAGGTCCTCTACGACAACTTCCGCGACGGCGACTTCACCCGGAATCCGGCCTGGACGGTTATCGCCGGCACCTGGCAGGTCGACACCAAGGGCCAATTCACCGGGTTGCACAGCGCGATCGCCAAAGCCAAGGCCGAAAGCACGCAGGGCGCGGGCGGCAGCGGCGCGTCGCAGATCGTGGGCAACGTGCTCGAGACGCTACGCAAGCAGCAGCAGGGCGCTCAGGGCACCGGTCAGCCCGCGCGCGAGGAGCACGCGACGATCTTCGCTCCCGTCGGCATCAGCAACGCCTTCTCGATCCGCCTGGAGCTCGCGTCGGGCGAGGGCGGCCGGTTCGACTTCGGGCCTGCCGTCGGGCCGAACCGCGACAGCCTCTATCGCATCGCCTACATGCCGGAGGCGGAGAGCGGCCTCGTCTTGTCGCGCGTGACGCCCCAGGGCACCCAGTTGCTGGCCAGCTCCAACGGCAAGATCGTCCTGGAGGACAACAAATCGCACGTCATCGAGTGGAAGCGCGATCGGGCCGGCAAGATGACCGTGGCCCTCGACGGCAAACCGCAGATCGAGGCGACCGATACGCAACTCAAGAGCCGGTTCGACGGCTTTTTGATGGACAATGGCGGCGGAAGCTACTGGATACGCTCGGTCGAGATCGCCGGCGTGAAGTAGCGCCTGCGCCGAGTCGATTTTCTTCAACTGTCTCTCGATCCCTGGTCGTTCCGCCCAGGCACCGGGGGCCGAGGGATCCGGCGAAGCAGGATTGGTGAAGTCTTACCGCGCGCGCCAGTCAGGGCGAGCGCTCGCACAGCGCCCGAACGCTCTCCGGGCGTCCCAGGATCAGGGGCTTGCGCCACTGGCGCAGCCGGCCCGGGTCGAAGCGCATGAACGGCGTCCACGTGGGGCCCGAGCGCATGTGCACGACCCCGCCGGTCGCCTCGATGAGGGGAATGCCGCCGGCCACGTCCCAGACATTGGGTGACGAGAAGCGCGCGACCTGCAGCAGGCCGGCGGCGACGAAGGCGCATTCGACGGCGGCCGAGCCGGTCTTGCGCGCGTCCCAGCGGTGGTCGAAGTCGGGCGCGAGCGCGGGCGCGCCCATCAGCCGGCGCTTGACCGCGGGATTGGGATGCAGCTCGAGCACCTCGCTCTCGAAGCGCAGCCGGCCGCCGGCGCGCGCATGATAGACGCCGGGGCGCAGCGAATGGGTGGTCGCGCACCAGACCGCGCCGACCACGGGGCGGCCGCGGCGCAGCACGCCGATCGAAGCGGCGAAGAATGGGAAGCCGTTGATGAAATTCGTCGTGCCGTCGATCGGGTCGACGGCCCAGACGATGCCGTCGCCGCCGGCCGGCACATCCTCGAATTCCTCGCCCAGGATGCCGTGGTCGGGGAACGTCTCCGCGAGGCGCTTGCGAATCATGATCTCGGTCTCGCGGTCGACGTCGGACACCGGGTCGCGGTAGAGGTCGGCGGCGTCCTGCGCCTCGGCGCCCTTGTAGCGCACCGCGAGCGCGCCGCCGAAGGCGCGGACGATCTGCGCTCCGGCCAGGGTCGCAAGCTCGACGGCCAGGCGCTCGAGCGCCTCCAGGCGCGCATCGGTGAGAGTGCCGGCGCGGGCTTCCTGTCTGGTCATGACGCGGCCTCCGGGACCAGGAGCTGCAGCGTGGTGTCGTCGCGCGCGACGGCGACGGCGCCGCGCACTTCCGGCAGGAACTCGTCGGCGACGTGCAGGTGTTCGTCGTCGAGCTCGAACAACACGTGGCGCGCCGCGCGGCGGCGCAGGGGCGGCGCGCGCCCGTCAGGCTCGGCCAGCCAGTCGACCATCGCCTGGCGGCCCGACGTTGGCAGCCAGGTCACCGTCAGGTGCGGCGCTTCCGGATCCCAGCCGGGGACCAGGCGTAAATTCGGGCCGACGATCGCGATGTTCATCACTTCGACCAGCAGCGCCGGATCGGGCAGCGCCTCGCCGTCGACGACGACGCGCGCGGGCACGGCGCGCGCCTCGCGCAGGCCGTCGCGCAGCGCGTAGCGGCCGCGGTCGCGCTTCTCCTGGCGCGTCGGCGCGTCCGGCAATCGCATCGACGAGCGCGCCAGCGCGCCGATGCCGATCGACTCGACGAAGCAGTGCACACCGTTGGCGCCCTGGGCCCGGCACAGGTGCAGGGACCTGCGCCGCGCGGCGCCGAGACCCGCCAGGACTTTGTCCGGCGGCAGGCAGGCGCCGTAGGAGCGGGCGATGTTGTTGGAGCCGCCGATCGGCAGGATCGCGAGCGCGGCGCTCTGGCCCTGCAGCGCGCAGGCGACGCGCTCGACCGTGCCGTCGCCGCCGGCGACCAGGACCGGCCCGTCGGCGTCGTGCGCGGCACGCCGCCAGCCCTCGTCGTCCATCGAATGATAGCGCGCCCGCAGGCCCGCGCCCTCGACCGCCGCCATCACCCGGTCGGCCGGCCAATCGGCCTCGCCGGCCTTGGGCTTGTGGATCAGCGTGAGGTCCATGCCGCACCAATGGCGGGCGGCGGCAAAGGTTCCTCGGCCGTTGGGTCGAGGTCGTGAACAAGGCGGTTGCCGGCAGGCGGTCATCCGCGCCGAGCCGCGTTGACGACGCCGGAATCGCCGTGCCAAGCTTCGCGTGGGGACAGAGGGGATCATGCGTCGACTTTTGCGCGCGGTGGCGCTCGGTCTGGGCGTCGCCGCGGTTGTATCGGTGTCGGGTCCGGCCGGGGCGTCAGGCAATCCGGGCTGCGACAAATTCCGCCAGTCGATCATCGACATGGAGTCGGGCTCGGTGCGGCCGCCCGGCTGGTTCAACCTCGATTCCTATCTGCGCCTGCTCTACCAGGGCATGTGCATCACCAACCCGACGCGTCCGCGCGCGCCGGAATACTGGTATCGCGCCGACGGCACGCCGACGGGCGTCCCGTCGACCGAGACGCCGCCGGCCGACGGCGCCTATGCGACGACCGAGGAGATCGGCCGCGCCTGCGCCGGCACCGATCCGGGCAATCCCGGCATGTGCGCCCTGCTGCGCGGCGCCGCCGCGGCGTGCGCCGCGCCGCGTGACGAGCGGCAAAGAAAGCTGTGCGTGCTGTTGCAGATGGAGACCGGCCCTGTGCGCGCGGGGCCCAAGGGCGACGAGCTGCCGCCGCTCACCGTCGGGCTCGACGGCGGCCCCTATCGCCTCGACCGGGATTGCCTCGGCGTGCTGACGCAATTCGGCGACGATCTGGCCGCAAACACCAAGGCCGACCAGCGACAGGGCTGGCTCGAGACGATGCAGGCCCATTGCCCGGATCTGCTGGCGGCGCTGGAACGGCGGACCGGCGCCAACGCGCAAGGCGATCCCGCGCGCTTCTGGCCCGCCTTCGGCCAGATTCTGCTGTCGGGCTTCGCGCCGGCCGGCCGGGCTGCGCCCGCATCGGTCGCCAACGTCGCGACCGATCCAGGCTTCCAGCGCATGTGCGCGCAGGCCGACGCCAACATGCGCATCTGTGAGCAGCGCCTCAACAACATGCGCTCGGTCGGCACCAAAGAGACGGGCGTCGTGTCGCAGGCCGGCGCGTTCAATGATTGCCGCCTGCTCTACGGTCAAGTCCTCAACATGTGTCGCGCGAGCGGCGTCGTGGTGCAGCCGGCGCAGGGCGCGGGGGCGCAGATGTCGCCCAAATGCCAGGCGCTGGTGAAGGAGTATATCGCCGCGGCCCAGGCTCAGGACGGGCCGCGGTCCGTCGCCTATCACAATGCGCTCAAGCAGGCCGGCGGCTGCGGCGTGCTGGCCAAGGTCGAGCCGCATCAGGCCGCGGCCGGGCAGGATCCGCGGTTCGTCGCGCGCGCGTCGACGCCGCTGCTCGACGAGACGGCCGTGGCGTGCGACCAGTCGCCCGAGGCGTGCGCCGAACGGGTCAGGCAGCTGGCCGCCGGCACGTCGCCAGAGGCTGTCGCCGCGATGTACAGCAACGCCATCGGCATCGGCCTGTCGCTCGGCAGCATGATGGGCGGCGCCGTGCTGTCGGGTGTTCCCGCCGGTCCCAATACCGACATGACCACGCTCGCG
>Ga0335070_10007863_pt1 | contig 12496 bp, 12 predicted proteins | sample Lox_Sample_13_FD_206722 | JGI IMG/M metagenome (GOLD analysis project Ga0335070, IMG submission 206722) | Soil microbial communities from Loxahatchee National Wildlife Refuge, Florida, United States - Lox_Sample_1.3 | ecosystem: Environmental > Terrestrial > Soil > Wetlands | place: USA...
GGGCGGATCGGAACTACCGCCGATGTCGCCGGAACGGCGCTGTTCGCCATGACCAACACGTTCATGACTGGTATGACGTTGAAGGTGGACGGCGGCGAACCGCTGGTCTAGTTGAGGCACTTCGAGGTGACACAGTGGGAACCCTGGTTTCGGTAAACGTGGGCAGGCCCAGGGACGTCCAATGGCGGGACAGGGCCGTCTACACCGGGATATGGAAGACCCCGGTCGAGGGGCCCGTCATGGTGCGCCGCCTCAACCTCGACGGTGACGGCCAGGGCGACCTGGCCGGCCACGGTGGCGAACAGCGTGCGGTCCTGGTCTACCAGGTGGAGTCGTATGACTTCTGGAGGAACTACCTTGGTCGCGAAGACCTGCAGCCTGGCCACTTCGGTGAAAATTTCACCGTCACCGGGCTCGCCGATGGCGAGGTATGCATCGGAGACCGCTACCGCATCGGTGAGGCGGAATTCGAAGTCACCCAGCCGCGCGTCACCTGCTTCCGGGTCGGCATGCGCCTCAACGAACCCAAGATGCCCAATCTGCTTGTCTCCCAGCATCGCCCGGGCTTCTATTTCCGGGTGATCAGCGAGGGCACCGTGCGCGCCGGCGACGACATCGTGCGGACCCGGCGTGGCCGTCACGAGCTCAGCGTCGCAGACGTCGACGCGCTGTTGTACCTGCCGGACCGCAACAACGAGCAGCTCCGTAAGGTCGTCGACGTTCCGGCGCTCAGCCCCGGCTGGCAACGGTCCTTCCGCGACATGCTGGCCGAACCCGCGAGATCGATCGGAGTCGAACCGGGCTGGAATGGATTTCGCCCGTTGCGGGTCACGGAAATACACCGGGAAAGCTCCCAGGTGCTGTCGATTCGCCTCGAGTCCGAGGACGACGCCCCGTTGCCCGCGCCGCTACCGGGTCAATACCTGCCGATGCGACTTCCCGGAGCCGGCGAACCGGCGCCGCTGCGCAGCTACTCGCTTTCGGGTGATCCCGGTGCGGGGGCCTACCGGATCAGCGTCAAGCGCGAAGAGTACGGCCTGGTGAGCCGGTGGCTGCACGCCCACATCCGGCCGGGGGCGGTGGTCGAGGCGGCCGCTCCCCGCGGCGACTTCTATCTCGCCGAGGACGACAATCCGGTAGTCCTCTTTTCGGCGGGAATCGGCGCCACGCCCGTCCTGGCGATGTTGCACGCGCTGTCCGCTGCCCGCAGCGGTCGCGACATCTGGTGGTTGCACACCACCCGCAATCCCGAGACACATTCGTTCGCAACCGAAGTCGCGACTCTTATCGACTCCTTGCCCCACGCGCGGCAGCAAGTCTTCTACACCGAGATACAGGGCCGACTCAACCGGGAGTCGATCGCGGCGCTGGGCCTGGCGCCCGATGCGACCGTATACCTATGCGGCCCAACGCAATTCATGGCCGATGTGCGCGACTTCCTCACGGCCGTCGGCCTCGACCCTGCGTGCATCCACAGCGAACTCTTCGGTGCCCTGCCGGCGATCAACCCGGGAGTTGTCGAGACGGGGGAGCGCAGACCGCCCCACCCACCCGACGGCACTCCGGGCACAGGACCGTCGATTACCTTCGCGCGCAGCGGGTTGACCGTCAATTGGTCGCCGGACTACGGGAGCATCCTCGACTTGGCCGAGGCGTGCGACGTGCCGACCCGCTTCGCCTGCCGAAGCGGTGTCTGCCACGTGTGTGTCACCGGCGTGGTCGCCGGGGCGACGACCTACGTGCAACCGCCGCTGGAAGCGCCCGGCGAGGGTGAAGTGCTGATCTGCTCGGCCGCGCCCGGCGGCGACCTGGTGCTGGATCTGTGAAGGTCTCCCAGCCGCTAGGGGGCGATCGCCAGTTGTCCGCCATTGGCTTGCAGGATCGCGCGTTGATGTAGCTCGCCTGCGGGGAGGCCAGAAACGTTACCGCATTGGCGATCTCGTCGGCCTGCGCCACCCGGCCAAGCGTGGTGACCGTGGCGAAGCTTTCGGCGAGGCCGGGGCTGGCGGCGGTTCCCAGCGTTTCGGTCGGCCCGGCTTGCACGGCGTTCACCCGCACCCCGGACCGGCCGAATTCGTCGGCCCACACCCGGGTCAGCAGTTCGAGACCGGCCTTGCTGGCGCCGTATATGCCGGCCATCCGCGCCGGGACGGCGGCGGCGAGGGTGCTGATGTTCACGACCACACCCGCGCCCCGCGCGGCCATACCGGGCACGAGTTGCTGAACCAAGATGTAGGGCGCGCGCAGGTTGATGTTGATGTGTTCGTCGAAGAACGCGTCGTCGGTGTCGGCGGTCGGCCCGAACTTGTACACGCCGGCGTTGTTGATCAGGATGTCGACCGGGCCAGCCTCGACCGCCAGGCGCCGGAGGGCGTCGGCCTCGGACAGGTCGGCCGCGACGAAACGTGCCTTCCCGCCCGCATTTTCGATCTCCTGCACCGTCTTGGCGCCGCGTTCGGCGCTGCGCCCGTGCACCACCACCTCGACGCCGAGCGCGGCGAGTTGCAGTGCGACGGCCCGCCCGATGCCTGCGGTGGCGCCCGTGACCAGTGCGGTCGAACCCTCAAGGGTTGTTTCCATGCGAGCCCTCCTGACGAATCCCTGCACATTCCGCAGCGCATAGCGCCCCGGCGCACCGCTTTAATTCCGGCCCGGCCGGCGGGGCTATCGGTCTTGCTGATGGCCGCCATTAACTAAGCTGAGCCGGTATCGGGAGGAGCGGGCCAGGAACGGCCACCAGCTATGGAGTTGCGAGAACTCAGTGCCTTTGTCGCCGTCGTGGAAGAGGGCGGCATGTCGGCGGCGTCTCGCCGACTACACGTGAGCCAGTCGGCGATTTCACAGACGGTGAGCGCGCTCGAGCGCGAATTAGGGGTTCGTCTGCTGGAGCGGGTCAGCACCGGAGTACGGCCCACGAAGGCGGGGGCGGCCTTGCTCGAGGAGGCGCGCGCCGTCCTGGCGCGATACCGGCAGGCGGTGCGCGCGATGTCCACCTACCGCGGCGCGGCCGGCGGGGCCATCAGACTCGGCATCCCGCTCGAATTGGCGCCGCACGTGCTGCCCGGAGCGCTCGCCAAGTTCGCGGCCGAGGTGTCCGAGACGCGTGTCGTTCCGCGTCATCTGTCGACGGCCGCGCAATTCGTCGCCCTGCGCAGCGACGAACTCGACGTCGGGCTGGTGCGCGAACGTCCCGCCGGGTCCGAATTCGACGCCATGCTGGTGGCCCGCGAAAGCCTTGGGGTGCTTCTTGATTCATCGGTCGCCGCGGCCCGGGTCGGCGTCGACGGGATCTCTCTGCGCGACCTCAAAGACCTGCGGTGGACGGGCTTTCCCCGGTCGAGCAGTCCGGCCTGGTACGACGAGCTCACCGGGGCGCTGCGTAGCCACGGCATCGAAATCGGCCCACCCGCGCCCGACGGCCATGTCCTGATCGCCGACGTAAAGTTCGCCGCGGTGAGCGGCGGGCATGCCTTCGCGCTTGCCCCGGAAAGCCAGCCTCGACCGCTGCCGGACAACGTGACGTGGGCCCCGCTGATCGGCGCGCCCCTGGTGCGCCGCACCTGGGTGGTGTGGCCGGCCGACTCGCGCCGCCGCGATATCGGCCGGCTCCTCACCTCGTTCGAGCTGCCGGACGACGCCTGACGGCGCGCGGACTAGGGGGCCAGGCAGACCGACGCTTCGGCCGTGTAGCACAAAAACGTCAGCGTCTCCTGCAGATACAGCTGCACCGTCTCGGCGTCGTGGCTCAGGTACCCGATCGCGACGTCGGTGCCCAGCTGCAGATCGAAGTCGCCGCCTCGGGTGGTCAAGACGAAGGCGCCATCGATGGCCGGCGCCCAGATGATGTCCCCGTCCACCAATCGGTTCAGGTGCTCGCGGATGGGATATCCGTGTTCGGTGGTCTCACTGACCTTGGTGTACACCTCGGCGGCCAGCAGCACCGAGTACGGGCCGTCCACGCCGGCCAGCCGCAGCCCGGTCAACGCGTGCGAGATGGCGTCCGGCATATCGCGGGGATCCTCGGGCAGCTTCAACGGCGGGTTGGAGCTGCAGCCGCGGATGCCGTCGATCGACCCGGCGGTGTAGCCCTCGAAGATGGCGCGGTCCTCGACGAACGCCAGCTTCTTGGCCGCGGCCTTGACGGGATCCCAGTCGGAGTCCTGCGCGCCCCGCTCGACGTTGTCGATCTCGTAACGCGACAGGGTGAACGGAACCCGCAGGCGGACAAGGGGTTTGCTTTCCCGGAGGTGGGCTTCCACGCCGTCGTTGGGCGCCGCGACGTCGAGGAGCCGGCCGGTGCTGATCGCCGCGGTGACGGGTCCGCCCGGTTCGCTGACGTCGACGACGCGCCGCCCGGCGATGTGGCGCTTGAAGGTTCGGGTGGCCTCCAATTCGATTTCGGCCCAAGCGACTTCGGTGACCGGTGCCAGGTCGCGGTAGAGGTTGTTCATCGAGTGGTTCCTTTCAGGCTGCCGATCGCGAGTGAGCCGTCATCAGATGCCGCCGCCCGCGCCGTAACCAGCGGCGCGGGCAACGGCGGTGGGTCGTCGAGGAAGTCGACGGTCGGGGAGAAGAACAACCCGCCGGTGACCGCGGTGGAGAAGTCCAGGATGCGGTCGGTGTTGCCGGGTGGGTCGCCGAGGAACATGTTCTGCAGCATCTGCTCGGTGACCCGCGGCGTCCGCGAATAGCCGATGAAGTAGGTGCCGTATTCGCCCTTGCCCAGCTCACCGAAGGGCATGTTGTGCCGGACGATCTTGAGCTCGGTGCCGTCGTCGTCGGTGATGACGTTGAGCGCGATGTGGGCGTCGGCCGGCTTGTCCGCGTCGCCCAGTTCGATGTCTTCCAGCTTGGTCCGGCCGATCACCAGTTCCTGCTCGGTGACCGACAGCGCGTTCCAGGACGACATGTTGTGCACGTACTTCTGCACGTGCACGTAGCACGAGCCGGCGAAGTCGGGATCCTCGTCGCCGATGACGGTCGCGCTGACGGCCAGTGGGCCGTCGGGGTTTTCGGTGCCGTCGACAAACCCCAGCAGGTCGCGGTTGTCGAAGTAGCGGAAACCGTGCACCTCGTCGACCACGGTGACTGCGCCGGCCATCGCCCGCAGGATGCGGTCGGCCAACTCGAAGCACACGTCCAAGCTCTCGGCCCGGATGTGCAGCAACAGGTCGCCGGGCGTGGCCGGGGCCGTGTGCCGCGGGCCGTTCAACTCGATGAACGGGTGGAGTTCGGCGGGACGCGGCCCGGAAAACAGGCGGTCCCAGGCGTCGGAGCCGATCGAGACGATCGCCGACAACCGTTTCGGCGGCTCGCGGAAACCGATCGCGCGCACCAACCCCGAAATGTCCGGCAGCGCGTCGTGCACCGTGGCCTCTCCGCCGTCGTCGATGGTGACGACGAGGAAGATGGCGGCTGGTGTCAACGGCTGGAGGATGGGTTGCGGCTGAACCGGAGGCACTCTGCCGACCCTATCGTGGCGACGGCGGTCGCCGACAGCCATGATGTTGGACATGTCGGCCAGCGCCGCAGGCCTCTGCGAGTTCATCGACGCATCCCCGTCGCCGTTTCACGCCTGCGCCACGGCCGCCGCTCGGCTGGCCGGGTCCGGGTATGCCGAACTCGGCGAATCCGACCGCTGGCCGGCGCAACCCGGCCGCTATTTCACCGTGCGCGCCGGATCGCTGGTCGCCTGGAATTCCGACGGGCCCGAAGGGCCGTTCCGGATCGTCGGCGCACACACCGACAGCCCCAACTTGCGGGTCAAGCAGCATCCGGACCGGCTCGTCGCCGGCTGGCGCGTCGTGGCGCTCGAGCCGTACGGGGGCGCGTGGCTCAACTCCTGGCTGGACCGCGACCTGGGCATCAGCGGGCGGCTGTCGGTGCGGGACGGGGCCGGGGTCGGCCACCGGCTGGTCCGGATCGACGACCCGATCCTGCGGGTGCCGCAGCTGGCGATCCACCTGGCCGAGGACCGCAAGTCGGTGACCCTGGACCCGCAGCGACACGTCAACGCGGTCTGGGGCGTTGGGGAACAATGGAGTTCATTCGTCGGCTACGTCGCCGAGCGGGCCGGGGTGGCGGCCGGCGACGTGCTCGGCGCCGACCTGATGACGCACGATCTGACCCCGTCGACGGTGCTCGGGGCCGACGCCGACCTGTTGAGCGCGCCCCGGCTGGACAACCAGGCCAGTTGCTACGCGGGGTTGGAGGCGCTGTTGGGTGCCGAGGCGCGGGGCTTTCTGCCGGTGTTGGTGCTCTTCGATCACGAGGAGGTCGGGTCGTCGTCCGACCGCGGCGCGCAGTCCAACCTGCTGAGCACCGTGCTGGAGCGGATCGTGCTGGCCGCGGGCGGCAACCGGGAGGACTTCCTGCGCCGGCTGCCGCCGTCGCTGCTGGCCTCGGCCGACATGGCCCACGCCACCCATCCCAACTACCCGGAGCGGCACGAGCCCGGCCACCTGATCGAGGTCAACGCCGGGCCGGTGCTCAAGGTCCACCCCAACCTGCGGTATGCCACCGATGGGCGCACCGCGGCAACGTTCGAGCTGGCCTGCCGCCAGGCCGGGGTCGGGCTGCAACGTTACGAGCACCGCGCCGACCTGCCGTGCGGTTCGACGATCGGGCCGCTGGCCGCGGCCCGCACCGGCATCCCAACCGTCGACGTCGGCGCCGCGCAGCTGGCGATGCACTCCGCGCGGGAGTTGATGGGCGCGCACGACGTCGCCGCCTATGCGGCCGCGCTGCAAGCGTTTCTGTCACCCCGCTGACCTACGATCCGGCCATGACGCTAAACGTAGAAATGGTCACCTTCGACTGCAGCGACCCGGCGACGCTGGCCGGCTGGTGGGCCGAACAGTTCGGTGGTACGACGCAGGAGCTGCTCGCCGATGAGTTCACCGCGGTGACGCTGTCGGAGGGACCCAAGCTCGGATTCCAGAAAGTGCCCGAACCGACCCCCGGGAAAAACCGCGTGCACCTCGATTTCAGCGCCGCCGACGTCGATGGCGAGGTGGCGCGGCTGACGGCGGCCGGGGCCAACGAGGTCGGCCGGCACCAGTTCGGCGACAACTTCCGCTGGGTGGTGCTGGCCGACCCCGAGGGCAATGTCTTCTGTGTCGTCGGGCAGTAGCTCGCCGCTCAGCCCTGGGTGAGGATGGGCGGGTCGTAACGGATGACGTTCTCCACGACGATCCCGTCGCGGGTGCGAACCCGGTCGATCCCGCGGATCTCGAACGGCCCGCCGGGCCCGGTGCCCCTGCCGACGTAGTGCAAAAACACCAGCTCCTCGCCCGCGGCGGCGCCGGGCACGGTGGCGCTGTCGACGACGTCGAGCTTCAAATCCGGTGCGGCGTCCAGCAATTCGGCGATCTTTGCCGTGTAGGGCTCGATGCCGCGGACCGGCTCGGGGTCACCCGGCCAGTAGCCGACGATGTCGTCGGCGAGGATGTCGAAGCCGCGCGACATGGTGGGCGCGGCCCAATACGCCGCGAACGCCTCGGCGCTGAACTTCGGGGCCGTGTCGGCCGGAGCGGATTGGATGTCGGTCATGATTCCTCCCGGTGTCGGGCGCTTCGATCGAGCGCGTCGTGGCCAGCGTGTCCCCTCGCCGTGCGGCGGCACAATTACCTGCGAGGTCATCGCCACGGGTCGGCGGCCGTGGTTACCGTTGCCTCGTGGGCCATGCGGCCGTAGGTGTCCTGTTGCGCGAATGGCGCGAGCGGCGACGGGTGAGCCAGCTCGACCTGTCGTTGACCGTCGGCGTCTCGGCGCGCCACCTGAGCTTCATCGAGACGGGCCGCTCGCGACCCAGTCCGGAGATGGTGCTCGCCCTCGCCGAGGGCCTCGACGTTCCACTGCGGGAGCGCAACACGCTGCTGCTGGCCGCCGGGTTCGCGCCGCGTTACCAGTCGCGCCCGCTGGAGGACGCCGCGCTCTCCCCGGCCCGTAACGCGGTGCAGCGCCTCCTCGATGCCCACGACCCCTACCCCGGCATCGTGATCGATCGCTGCTGGAACATCGTGGGCGCCAACGCCGCGGCGTCGGCGCTCACCGTCGGTCTGCCCGCGGAGCTGCTCGGACCGCCGGCCAACGTCTACCGGCTGTCGCTGCACCCCGACGGCCTCGCCGGGCGGACCCTGAACTTCCCCGAATGGGCGGGCTACTTGCTGCACCAACTCCGGCGCACGATCGCACTCACCGGCGACCCGGGGCTGCGGGCGCTCGAGGACGAGGTGCGCGGATACCCGGGAGTCGCGGGCGCCGCCAAAGCGCGCGGCGCGCCACCGGACAACGCCGACGCGCTGCTCATCCCCTTCGTGCTGGACGTCGGCGGTGGGCAACCGCTGTCGATGTTCACCACACTGACGACCTTCGGGACCCCGCTCGACGTCACCCTCGCCGAACTGGCCGTCGAGCTGTTCTATCCGGCCGACGCCGCAAGCGCCAGCCTGCTTCAGGGCAGGTAGCGCTCTTACACTGTTCGGGTGACTGTCTCCGGAACAGGGGCGCGGACCCAGATTGACACCGTCGACCACGCCGCGACCACGCCCGACCAGCCGCAACCGTTTCACGAGCTGGGCCTCAAAGACGACGAGTACCTGCGGATTCGCGAGATCCTGGGCCGCAGGCCCACCGACACCGAGCTGGCAATGTACTCGGTGATGTGGAGCGAGCACTGCTCCTACAAGTCCTCCAAGGTTCACCTGCGCTACTTCGGCGAGACCACAACCGACGCGATGCGCGCGGGCATGCTCGCCGGCATCGGCGAGAACGCCGGCGTCGTCGACATCGGCGACGGCTGGGCGGTCACCTTCAAGGTGGAATCGCACAACCATCCTTCCTACGTCGAGCCCTATCAGGGCGCGGCCACCGGCGTGGGCGGCATCGTGCGCGACATCATGGCCATGGGCGCGCGACCCGTCGCCGTGATGGACCAGCTTCGCTTCGGCGCCGCCGACGCGCCGGACACCCGCCGCGTGGTCGATGGCGTGGTGCGCGGCATCGGCGGCTACGGCAACTCGCTGGGACTGCCCAACATCGGCGGCGAGACCGTCTTCGACGCGTGCTACGCCGGCAACCCGTTGGTCAACGCGATGTGCGTCGGTGTGCTGCGTCGGGAGGACCTGCATCTGGCGTTCGCGTCGGGCGTCGGCAACAAGATCATCCTGTTCGGCGCGCGCACGGGGCTCGACGGCATCGGCGGGGTGTCGGTGCTGGCGTCGGACACGTTTGGCGCTGAAGACAGCGCCGGAGCCTCGCGCAAGAAGCTGCCGTCGGTTCAGGTGGGCGACCCCTTCATGGAGAAGGTGCTCATCGAGTGCTGCCTCGAGCTCTACTCGGGCGGGCTTGTGATCGGCATCCAGGATCTCGGTGGAGCTGGATTAGCTTGTGCCACTTCCGAATTGGCGTCCGCCGGGGATGGCGGGATGGCGATCCGGCTCGATGCCGTCCCGCTGCGGGCCAAGGAGATGACGCCGGCCGAGGTGCTCTGCAGCGAGTCGCAGGAGCGCATGTGCGCGGTGGTGGCACCGGAGAACGTGGACGCCTTCATGGCGGTGTGCCGCAAATGGGAGGTGCTGGCCACCGTTATCGGCGAGGTCACCGACGGCGACCGGTTGCGGATCACCTGGCACGGCGAGACGGTGGTCGACGTGCCGCCGCGCACCGTGGCGCACGAGGGGCCGGTGTACCAGCGGCCGGTCGCGCTCCCCGAATCGCAGGACGCCCTGAACGCGGACCGGTCGACGAGGCTGCCGCGTCCTGCCACCGGCGCCGAGCTGCGCGCGACTTTGCTTGCGCTGCTGGGCAGTCCGCACCTGTGCAGCCGCGCGTTCATCACCGAGCAGTACGACCGCTACGTGCGCGGCAACACGGTGCTGGCCGAGCATGCCGACGGCGGAGTGCTGCGCGTCGACGAGTCGACCGGTCGCGGCATCGCGGTGTCGACCGATGCGTCGGGTCGCTACACGCTGCTGGACCCCTACGCCGGGGCCCAGCTGGCGCTGGCCGAGGCGTACCGCAACGTGGCCGTCACCGGCGCGACCCCGGTAGCGGTGACCAACTGCCTGAACTTCGGTTCGCCCGAGGACCCCGGGGTGATGTGGCAGTTTTCGCAGGCGGTGCGGGGGCTGGCCGATGGCTGTGCGGCCCTTGGCATTCCGGTGACCGGCGGCAACGTGAGCTTTTACAACCAAACGGGATCGGCCGCGATCCTGCCCACGCCGGTTGTCGGCGTGCTCGGCGTGATCGACGACGTCGGTCGACGGCTCCACACGTCCTTCGGCACCGAACCGGGCGAAACCCTGATGCTGCTGGGCGATACGCGCGACGAGTTCGATGGTTCCGTCTGGGCGCAGGTGAGCGCCGGCCACCTGGGCGGCCTGCCGCCGAGGGTCGACCTGGCGCGCGAGAAGCTGCTGGCCGAGGTGCTGGCCTCAGCGTCACGCGACGGGCTGGTGTCCGCCGCGCACGACCTGTCCGAGGGCGGCCTCGCCCAGGCCATCGTGGAATCGGCGCTGGCGGGCGAAACCGGTTGCCGCATTGTGCTTCCCGAGGACGCCGATCCGTTTGTGATGTTGTTCTCGGAGTCGGCGGGCCGAGTGCTGGTGGCGGTGCCGCGCACCGAGGAGAGCCGGTTCCGTTCGATGTGCGAGGCGCGGGGATTGCCCGCGGTCCGCATCGGCGTCGTCGATCAGGCCTCGGGCGCGGTGGAGGTTCAGGGGTTGTTCACGGTGACCCTGGCGGAACTGCGCGAGACGTCAGAGTCGGTGCTGCCGCGCTTCTTTGGATGAAGCGGCTGCAGGCGCTGCTGTTGGCCGCCGCCTTGGTGGGCTGGAGTTTCGTCGGTCCGCGGTTGCCCCCTGCTTGGCGCGTCACGCTGCAGGCGGGCGTTGGCGCGCTGCTGGTGCTGGTGACCGGCGCGCCGCTGGGCCTTCGCCCGCCGCGGTTGTGGGCGGGAGCACGGCTGGGGTCGGCGGCCGGGGCCGCGGCGACGACCGCGATCGCCGCCACGACGGCGGTGCCGATGGTCCGGGCGGCGATGGCCGTTCAGGAGCCGCCGGCGTCGGTGCCGGAGTGGTTGCTGGTGCGGATCCCCCTCGGCACAGTCTGGGCCGAGGAGGCCGCCTTCCGCGCCGCGCTGGCCACCGCCGGTACCCGAGCGTTCGGCCGAAGCGGTGGAAGGCTGTTGCAGGCCGCCGCTTTTGGCCTCTCCCACGTCCCCGATGCCCGCGCGACGGGTCAGCCCGTGGCCGCCACCGTGCTGGTCACCGGCCTCGCGGGTTGGGTGTTCGGTTGGCTGGCCGACCGTTCCGGCAGCCTCGCCGCGCCGATGCTGGCGCATCTGGCGATCAACGAGGCCGGCGCGATCGCCGCGCTGACCGTGCGACGCTAGGGGTATGCCCGCCCGTCAGCGAGCCGACCCGGCAAAGACCCGCCAGGCCGTGTTGGCCGTTTTGGACTGGTTGCGTACCGAATCCCGCCCGGCGCCCGACCGGGACGCCCTGGCGACCGCCGTTCGGCTCACGGCGCGCACCCTGGCGACGGTCGCGCCCGGCTCCAGCGTCGAGGTCCGGATCCCGCCTTTTGCCGCCGTCCAGTGCATTGCCGGACCCCGGCACACCCGCGGCACACCGCCCAACGTCGTCGAGGCCGATCCGCGCACGTGGCTGCGACTGGCGGTCGGCCTGGTGCCGCTCGAAGAGGCGAAGGGCGCCGGCACGCTGACGCTGTCGGGTTCCCGGGCGGGTGAGATCGGCCACTGGCTGCCCCTGTTCGATGTCAGCGAAACATAAGCCTGAACTGCAGGTTTAGGGTCGTGCGGCGGATTTTCGGAGCCCAACACGCCCGTCGGATTCGGCGCCGCGGCCGTCCAGCCCGTAGACTCCGTTACGTCACCAATCGTTCCCCAGGGGGCCGCCAAACCGTGACCGTCGCTGGAGCCGAAGCGCCCGAGCAGGACCTGAATTCCCCCCGCGAAGAATGTGGCGTATTCGGGGTATGGGCCCCGGGCGAGGAAGTCGCCAAACTCACCTACTACGGCTTGTACGCGCTGCAGCATCGCGGGCAGGAAGCCGCGGGTATCGCCGTCGCCGACGGATCCCAGGTGCTGGTCTTCAAAGACCTCGGCCTGGTCAGTCAGGTGTTCGACGAGCAAACTCTGGCCGCGATGCAGGGCCACGTGGCGATCGGGCACTGCCGCTACTCCACCACGGGCGACACGACGTGGGAGAACGCGCAGCCGGTGTTCCGCAACACCGCGGCCGGAACCGGGGTTGCGTTGGGGCACAACGGGAATCTGGTCAACGCCGCCGAGCTCGCCGCACGCGCCCGCGACGCGGGCCTGATCGGCACGCGATGCCCGGCCCCGGCGACGACCGACTCCGACATCCTGGGCGCCCTGCTGGCCCACGGCGCGGCCGATTCCACGCTGGAACAGGCGGCGCTGGAACTGCTGCCGACCGTGCGCGGGGCATTCTGCCTGACGTTCATGGAA
>Ga0335070_10007864_pt1 | contig 12496 bp, 13 predicted proteins | sample Lox_Sample_13_FD_206722 | JGI IMG/M metagenome (GOLD analysis project Ga0335070, IMG submission 206722) | Soil microbial communities from Loxahatchee National Wildlife Refuge, Florida, United States - Lox_Sample_1.3 | ecosystem: Environmental > Terrestrial > Soil > Wetlands | place: USA...
TTCCTCGCAGCAAGAATCGCGTCCGGTAACCCTCTTGGTTCCTTCTGTCGGATGTAGTGGACATCCACCATTGAAGAGATATTTCTGACGATTTCAAGAAGGTCGTCTTTTTTTGTTTTTTTCAGATGCATCTCAAGCTCTGGGGATTCATCGAAATAATCCTCGATCGACCGTTTGCCTCTTCCGGTAATAATAATGATATCATCCAGTCCGGCTTCCACCGCCTCCTTGACGACATAGTGGATTGCTGGCGTGTCGATGATCGGCAGCATTTCTTTTGGCATGGATTTTGTCGCAGGGAGAAATCGAGTCCCAAGACCTGCTGCGGGGATTACTGCTTTTTTCAGAGTCATCATCACCAACACACTCCTTCATAGATTTTCGCGGATTTTGCTTGCTCAAGCCGCCTGCCGTCGATGACGATTTTCCCTTGAAAATCCAAGGTGGCGAACTCTTTCCACTTGGTCGTGATAAGTATTGCATCTGAGGATAAGACATCCCGGGCAGATGAACAGTATTCGATGGTAGGATACAGTTTCTTGAAATTCTCCATTGCTTGCGGATCATATGCTTTGACATGCGCTTTGTTTTTGAGGAGTTCTTGTACGATGGGGATCGCTCTGCTGTCCCTTACGTCATCGGTATCTGGTTTGAACGCAAGTCCGAGAATCCCGATGGTGGTATCTTTGAGCGAAGGGATGTATTTCTTGAGTATTTTTACGAGCCGCGACGGCTGGTCGTTGTTAACCTTCCGTGTGCTTTCTAGGATATGAACCGGTTCTTTTATCTCCGAAGCCCAGGCGATGAGCGCGTTGACGTCCTTGGGAAAGCATGATCCTCCCCAACCAATCCCTGAGTCGAGGAACGCCCTGTCGATGCGCTTGTCAAGTCCCATCCCGGTGGCGACGTCGTAAGCATCGATCTTGAGGTGTTTGCACAGGTTCCCGATCTCGTTGATAAAAGAGATTTTCGTGGCAAGGAAGGCGTTGCTTGCGTACTTGATCATCTCAGCGGTCGACAAGGTCGTCTCAACGAGTGGGCAAGTGAAACCCCGGTACAGTTCTCTGAGGGTGGTTCTGCTTTTTTCGTCAAAGCAACCAATCACGATACGGTCGGGTTCCAGGAAATCCTTGATCGCGACTCCTTCTTTAAGGAATTCAGGGTTCATCGCAAGCCCAAGGTCTGTCCCGACTTTTTTTCGCGCGTACTGTTCAAGGAGAGGCAGGATAATCTGCTGTGTAGTCCCTGGGAGCACGGTACTCTTCACGACAAGGAGGTGCCATCGGTTGAGGTCTTTCAGCTCAGTCCCAATCTGCTGCACTGACTCCTTGATAAAACGCAGGTCGATGCCTCCGTTTTTCAGCGGAGGTGTTCCTACACAAAGAAACGTGACGTCGCTGTTTTTGAGAGCGGTGGCATACTCTGTCGTCGCAGTGATGTTATCCTTGTACACTCGCAAGAGGTCTTCGAGTCCATCTTCATAGATAGGTGAAACCCCAGCCTTGATTTTTTTTACTTTCTCAGCATCGATATCAACACAAATGACGTTGTGACCGAGTTTCGCAAAACACGCGCCGGTGACAAGACCAACGTAACCTGTTCCAATGATTGAGAGTCGCATAGTGTGAGAGTAGAAAACTTCCGGGTTCTTTTAAAGGTTGGCGTCAAGCACATCACGGATTGCTTTTCCAACAGCCTGGTCCGAGGTAAGCGTTGCTTTCCAGCCGAGGTCGTTGATTTTTTTCGCATCAAGCTGAAACCGAGGCACGTCCCCTTTCCACCCGCGCACTCCCCCAGTGTATCGGAAAACGACATTCCGAAGGCCCATCTCTTCGACGACCATCTCAGCGATACGAGTCACTGTGGTCGTGCTGTCGCAGCTGATGTTGAAGAGGTTAACTTTCTCATGAGCATGGTTAAATCCATACATGATGCCTTCGACACAGTCAGTCACATACAGATATGGTTTGCATTGTTTCCCGTTGCCGAGGATTTCGAGTTCCTTAGGATTCTTTCTGAGTTTTTCGATGAAATCGACGATGACACCATGAGTGCCTCGGATGCCGACGATGTTTGCGAACCGGAACAACCAGGCTTGGAAATCGAACGTACCGCAGAACCCGCTAATGAGGCCTTCAGCGCCAAGCTTCCCGGCGCCGTACAGCGAGATAGGAAGCGTAGGACCATATGTCTCTGGAAGATAGGATTCGACGGTCTCACCGTAGACAACGGAGCTTGAGGAGAACACAATCTGTTTTATGGAATTCTGCCGCATGGCCTCCAGCACATTGTACGTGGCGATCACCCCTTGTTTCATATCAAGATCTGTCTGGGTCTCACCGAGCCGCACATGAGGATTTGCGGCGAGATGAAAGACGACGTCATGCCCCTGGATTTCTTTGGTGACCCGCTTGAGGTTGAGGAGATCGGCTCTGAGAAAACGGAAATGTTGTGTATCGAAGTGCTGCTGGAGAAACTGTTTGTCCCCTGAGCTGAGGTTGTCGTAGACGGTGACTGTATGTCCGCTGTGGATGAGTGAGTCGACGAGATGACTTCCGATGAATCCTGCACCACCAGTCACAAATGCGTTCATGGTGGTGGAATCTTTGTAGTTGTTTATTTTCCCTTCGCTACGAACAGGTTTGCGGAGGAGACGGTACATTTTATAAAGAACCTCAGCTTTCGTTGCTTCGGAAAGGAATCATCTTATGAAACAACGGATCCATCGCGATAAACTCATGTTCCACTGGATTACGAAAAATCATGAAATCGTCGCTGGTTTTCGGCGGGTCCGTTACGGAACCTGCAGTAAATGCGGCAAGAGCATCTCAGAGGATGAGACCCTGTGTGATGCGTGTTTTGCCCGTGAAAAGGCGGTCAGCAAGAAATAAAATAAAAAAAAGGGAGAAGGTATCGGTTCCCTTATGTTGGTATTAACTAATAATTGGTGTTTCTTTTTGAGGAGACGAATGATGAAGGTTATCCTTTTTTGATGTTGATTGCTTTCGGACCGCGGTCGCTGTCCTCAGTCTCATATTCGACTTTATCGCCTTCGTTCAGGCGCATCTCTGGTGGGACCGCGGAGCGGTGAACAAAGATGTCTTTTCCATCCTCACCAAGGATGAATCCATATCCCTTGCGTGAATTATACCATTTTATTGTTCCTTTCATGGTTGTTGTTCCTCCTTAACTCAGGGGGTTTTTGGCACAAAAGAATACAAACAAAGTGTTTCAAAGACTGCTTGCTTTGAAACGTTCGTTTCTTTTCCTTTGCTGTCATTGGAATTCGATTATTGTTTTAAATAAGTTTCTGTGTCAATACAATTCTTCATAGGAATGAAATCATGTTCTACGTCAGGATGGTGTACGCAAGATAGACGTCAAGGAGAATATAAAAAAGAAAAACACACGTGACCGTTCGAAAAACTATGGGTACTAGTTTTGTTGGATCAGCGGAGTATTTCACAAAACTCCATATGCCGACCAGGATCGGGAGGATTGAGAAAAGCGCTATTAACCAGAAGTTCAGTGGTATATCAAGTAGCGGGAAAAACGCAAATAGTACATAGCAACAAATCACCAGACACACCGAGAGTATTCCAAGGAGGAAGCCAAGGCGTTCTCCTCTCCGAACCACAAAGGTCAGTTTTCGACCAATGGTATCCGCTTTTTTATCTGGTAATTCGAGGTACAGGCTTATGGTAAAACCAAAAATCATCAAGGGAATGGAAAAGACAACAAATCGTACATCTATCGTCCCTCGCAGCATAAAATACGCAAGACCAGGCATGATAAAACCAGCTCCGACCATCGTCAGTAGTTCACCAAAGCCTCGGTAGACGAGCCTGAATGGCGGTGACGTGTAACACCATCCCAAAAAATTTCCTATCACGACATAGATGAAAAAGGAGACTGGATAGGAAAACGCAAGCATTGCGACGAACCCTAAGAGGATTGAGATCCCAAACAGGGCTGTTGCAAGATGACGCGCGGTGTTCATTAACTCGGGATGATCGATAAGGATGCTGCTTCCTCCAGAAAAAAAAGTATGCATCGAATGAGTGTCGATGGCAACATCATTGTAGTTATTCGTATAAATTGCTGCAAGAACCCCGGTAAAGAGAATCACGTATCCAACCACGAATTTCACAACGTCAAACGATGCACCAACGACCACTGCAAATAATGCTCCGAGTATGTATACAAGGATTGCTGCATGAGCAATGAAACGACCAAGTTTCACAATATTTACGAACTTGTCAAGCACCACAAGGAGATCACCGAAAAAATGTGGAGAGGCGTTTATGAAATTTTGAGAGAACTGGTGATGGTCTGGGTTTTTTGTATGTATCCCCAGAGGATGCAGTAGGCCGAGACCGTGAGGACATCGCCTGGATTCGCGGTGACATTATACGTGTACGTCAGAATCAGTATCTTGGGCTGTTTTTGATAGAGATGAGACTGGTAGACGACCCCGTTTTTGTCGACTTCGATGCGGTACACATAATGGATCTTCGTCGCAGGTGAGAAATGGAGTACCGTGACCTTGAGGGTATGGGTGGTCGCCTGATATTGCATTTTGATGTATCGCGGTGCTGTTGCCTGCGTTTGGATACACAAGGCCGTTGTGCTCATGAGTACGATGCCTATGATTGCGAATACTTTTAGGTATTTCATATCTTCACCTCTAACATGCTCCTACAATATGCCAGATTTCACCGGTGGGGATGACAGACCCGGGCAACTTTTCCGTAATCACATAGATCTCCCCGGATTCGTCTTGTCCCATCGCCGGGATATAGTGATTCAACGGTTTGTTAGTCTGAAGGAAGAACTCCATCCGTTTCCAGGTCTCTGGACCGGTCTTTTCGAGATAGAACAGCTTCCCGCGCCCACCAAAATACGTATCACTCCAATCCGCAAAGAGGTACTTTCCTGTCAGTGAGGACGAGAGGTTCCCACGATAGACGTACCCACCTATAATGCAATGGCCGATGTAGTGGCTGTAGTCATTCACCGGAGGTGTGAGATCGCTGAGGTTGATATGGAGCTGCTGGGCCAAGGCAGGGTCGAACAGATGGTTCCCCTCCATGATCCTCCAACCATAGTTATCCCCTTTTTCTACGATGTCGATTTCCTCCCATTTATCCTGACCGACGTCTGCGACGAAGAGATCCCCTGTTCCTGAATCAAAAGACATGCGCCAGGGGTTGCGGAATCCGACTGCGTAGATTTCGTCATTACCCGTGCGATTGACAAACGGGTTGTCAGAGGGAATTGCGTAGGGTGACCCATGGTCGACGTCGATACGCAGGATTTTCCCAAGTGAGGAGTTGATGTTCTGCCCGTTCCCATGAGGATCTCCTTCTCCTCCGCCGTCTCCGGTCGCGATGTACAAGTAGCCATCTGGTCCGAACGCGAGTGACCCTGCGTTATGATTGAACGCGGGGTGTTCGATGGTGAGCAGAATTTTTTCAGACGCTGGGTCTGCGATGTCTGGGTTTGCCGTGACTTTATATTCGGCGAGCACGTCCAAATGGTCCATGCCTGGTGTCGTGGTCTTAGCGCTGTAGAAGACGAAGAACCTCCCGTTTGATGCGTACTGCGGATGGAACGCCAAACCAAGAAGACCCCGTTCATCATAGAATGGGATCAGTTTGATGAGCTTGCTTTTGATGTCCAGGAACGGAGTGCTCAGTACTGTCTCATTTTTAATGATGTTGATCTGACCGGTTTTTTCCACGATGAACATCCGATTTGATCCATCACCGGCATTCGTGACAAGTACTGGCGATTTCATGCCGCCGGTGATTTTTACTAAATTAACTGTGACTGCGTTGTCGTTACCGGGGAGGATGACGACCTTGAGCCCCATGATTTTCCCGTTTCCGGTGTCGTTCGTCTCATTTGCATTATCTGCAGATGCGGTGACCGTAATGTGGGTCTTTCCAATGCCGATCACCAGGGGGATTTTGACAATGGCGCTTTGATCTGGGAAGAGCAACGGGATGTCGCCAGATGCTTGTTTTCCTAAAAGAATGAGTCCCTTATCCAGGGTAATCGTCCAATGGACATTGGTCGCATTCTGCAAACCGATGTTGTGTACTACCGCGTGAACTCCCAGTGTTTGGAAGACCTGGTAGCTGACGTCGAAGTCCCTGGTCATGATTTCTGCCTGCAGCGCTGTCGGACCCGCGGCGGTCGGTACCGGTGATTGTGTTTGGTGTGTTGTTGCTGAAGCAAACCCAATGGTTATCAATAGCATTACAATTAATATTCCTACGAATTTTTTCCTCATGGTTTCTCCCATGATATTTCAAGGGTTGTTTCTATATAAGAATGATTCAAAAATGATAGCATAACGAATCAAAAATAATTAAAAAGTCCAGTGGCCTACGTTTTGTTTTTCTGCTTTTTTCGTCTCTTGAAACGTGTCATAATCGTTTTAAAGAAACGCGTCATTATGCTCAGTGCGTATGCTTTCGTTGATTTTCCTTCTCATCGGGTTGCTCGCTTTTTTCGCATCGCTTGTTCCGATTGGCATCATCCTTCAGCTGTATTTCAAAAATCGGAATAGCCCGGTTCTTCGTAACCCGTATTCCGTTGCGGTCATCGTTCCTTGTAAAGGACTTGGAAAGAATCTTGAAGCAAACCTGAGATCAATCTGCAGCCAGGAGTACCCAAACTACCAGGTCGTCTTTGTGTTGGACTCCTCAGAGGATCCTGCGTATCCGGTTGTTGAAGCTGTCGCCAACTCTGTTAGGAATGCAGGGATAGTGTATTCTGAGAAAATCCCTGAGGCGAGTGGAAAAATCGGTGCACTCATCTCCGGCGTGAAATCCGCTGGTTCTGTCGAGGTGTACGCGTTTGCTGATTCCGATATCCTTCCGCATCCCCAGTGGCTTGCGCATCTGGTCGCTGGTCTTTCTGAGGAGAAGGTAGGTGCGACGACCGGTTTTCGTTGGTTTTTCCCTCATAATCTCTCCACCGCGCTGATTTCAGCCTGGAACATGGCAAGCATGGTGACGCTGTTTCACCCTCTGAGTAACTGTGCGTGGGGCGGATCGACTGCGATAAAAAAATCCTTGTTCGACTCGTTACACATCGAATCGAAATGGAGGACGGGGTTCTCCGATGATCTGATTCTGACAGAGGCCGTAAAAAAAGCAGGGTACAGCATTCGGTTCATCCCAAGCTGCATCTCAGAAAGCCCTGTGGAGATAGATTTAAGAAAATTTCTTCGCTGGGGGACCGGACAGTTCACCTGGGTGCACTGGTACAACCCGAGTATCTGGATATCCTCCCTTTTTGGTTTCCTCATCCTCCAGATCATCATCCTGTCTGGAATCGTCCTTCCTTTCATCGGGTACATCATCCCTGGGTTGTTGATGGTTTCGCCACTGGTGTTTGAAATGATCTACGGTATCATCGGGTTTTTTGCTCTTCGGAGTTTAATGAAATATCCAAAAGAAAAATTCGGATCCGCCATATCGTATTTCTTTCTCATGCCTGTCATTAACTTTCTCTTCGCGTACCACATGATTCTTTCAGGTCTGAAGACGCAGATCAAATGGGGCGGGAAGTATTATACAAAGAAGGACGCATTAAAGAAAATCCGTTCTCGATGATTCAGGTCCCCATGGATATAAGGAGAAGAATTTTTCGTGTTTATTTCTTGGAAAAATACGTCTTCAGTTTTTCCCAGTACCACTCTTGCCAGCCTTCAGCAACATCGTCATACAGCGATTCAGGGATGTCGGTCTGGGTGAAATCAAGTCGGGTCCCGGTTCCCTCTTTTTTGAATTCAAAGGTGATGACGGAGTGATGTCCCTCCGGCCAGTCTGCGCCTCGCCATTGTTGGACGATTTTTTTGTCTGGAACCAGCTCGACGTTCACGCCGGTCGCCCAGTCGTCCCAGGCACGGAACGAATCGCCGACGCGTCGGCCGATGGTCGCTTTTGCACCAGTGAACTCTGAGTGTTTCTTTGAATCCATCAGCGCATCGTAGAGCTGATGTGGTGTTGCGGTAAAAACGACTGACTGATGAAGTGTTTTTGTTTTCATTTTCTCATACGTGTCAATAAAATGGTGCCTATATAAAAAGGTTTCAAAACCTTAGTGTTATGAAGAGTTCAAAGTCCTCTGGCGAAATGCTTAAATAATATAAACAATACAGATATTAACAATTGTTAATACTGGACCCAAGGAACCTGAACTCATGAGAAAACAACACATTATTCTCGTCTTCATCACACTCATCCTCTGCCTCGGAAGCTTGACGGGATGCGTCCAACAGCCGATAAAACTCGACGGCACTGAACTGCGGAACTACGAAGGGCACAGCCTGAACTCCATCAACGATTTCCATGAAAACTCCATCAAAGGACCGCAATACATCAACATAACTACTTATCGTCTCCATATCACCGGCCTTGTCAAAACCCCAACAAACTACACCTACGCGGACCTGATTGAGCATCATCAAACATACAAGAAATTCAACGTCCTCAACTGCGTCGAAGGCTGGTCGGTCGCAATCCTTTGGGAAGGAATCCGCGTCAAAGACCTCCTCAACGAAACTACTCTTCTCCCCACCGCAAACACGATTATATTCAAAGCGGCAGACGGATACACCACGTCGTTTCCCCTTGATTACATCATCAATCAAAGCATCCTGCTAGCCTTCAAGATGAACAACGTCACACTCCCGCCAGAGCGAGGATTCCCCTTCCAGCTTCTCGCAGAAGGAAAATGGGGATACAAATGGATTAAATGGGTCACAGAAATCCATGTGACAAATGACCCGACCTACAGAGGATACTGGGAAAGTAGGGGATACTCAAACTCAGGGGATTTGAACGAAAGTTTCATCGGAGAGTGATGGACATGAATACTATGAGAATCGCTCACCTGCTGACACACGTCCTCCTCCTCATCGTCATCATCCTGTTCATTCTCACAGGATTCGGTATTACCAATTATCAGATCATCGAGCCTCTTACCCTTGGCATCCTCTCAAAAGTGACCTCCTATCAAATCCACCTTAATCTCACTATCCCACTCATCATCCTCCTTGGTGTCCATTTCGCCTTCCTTCTGGAAAAAAAACGGAAGAAACTCAGCACACCTTAAACCCTTTTTTTCAAATCTCAAGAAAAAGCAATAAAAGAACACAATCTTTTCACCTCCTGTGCATGTAAAACATTTCGGCGTACTGACGATCCTGCTTGCCAGCATCATGTGGGCGGTGGAGCCAGTCTTCGTCAAGCTCTCCTATGAAAACTCAGATTTCCTCCACACCTCAGCTATCCGGGCGATGTTCGCATTGCTCACCGCAGCAGTCTACCTTGTTGTGACAAGAAAATCACCGCTGAAGGTAACTAAAAAGCAGTTCCCGCCTCTGCTGTACATCGCCATCGTCGGGACGCTTGTCGCAGATTTCCTCTACTATGTCGCCCTCTCGCAAGTCCCGGTGATCAACGCAGTCATCCTTGGCCATCTGCAGACCATCTTCATTATTGTTTTCGCTTTCTTTCTTCTGAAAAGCGATAAGCTTTCGTCCTTCGACTACCTCGGTATCGGCATCCTGATTCTCTCAGCGGTCCTCGTGACAACAAAAACATTCGAAAACCTCCTAGCTTTGCGCTTCGGGACGATCGGGGACCTCATTGTGCTTTCTGCGACGGTCGCCTGGGCGACAGCGTCCATCGTCATGAAAAAATACATCAACGCTATGGACGCTGGAATCATTACTTTTTATCGATTTATCTTCGCTTCATTTGTTTTTGCACTCTACCTCGGCTTGACTTCCTCGCTTGTCATCGCAAACGTCTATCAGGTGCTCATCGGCATCATCATCGGAATAGGGACCATCCTGTACTACGAAGGACTGAAACGACTGAAAGCAGCGCAGGTATCGGCATTAGAACTCTCCACACCGTTTTTTGCAGCGATCCTCGGGTTTTTCATCCTCAACGAAGACATCACTCCGCTGCAGATAGGGGGAATCTGTTTGCTCATCGCTGGGGTGTATTTCATCTCAAAAAAAGAATAAACCATTATGTTGTCTGCATCGCTTTTCGAATCGCGGAGGCAAACGTCTTCACATCGCTTGGCTGTGTGGTAAACGAGCACATCAACCGGACCTCGCAGGTGCGTTCATTGAACCGATGGAAATAATACTGTTTTTGCAACGCAACGATGCATCGATTTGGGATGATGGCGTAGACCATGTTTGCCTCGACTTTTTCAGAGATCTGAAGACCGGGAATGTCCTTAAGTTCTGATGCAAGCAGCCGGGCCATTTCGTTCGCATGGCGCGCGTTCCGTAGCCATAGATTGTTTGTAAGAAAAGCAGAGAACTGCGCGGAGATGTACCGCATCTTGCTCGCCAGCTGCATCCCTTGTTTGCGGATAAACTCGAAATGTTCCGCAAACTTGGGATTGAAAAACACGACCGCCTCCCCGAACATCATACCGTTTTTCGTCCCACCGAACGACAAAATATCCACACCAGCTTTCCCAGAGATCTCAAACAAACCTTGGTCCAAAAACGCTGCCGCGTTACACAAACGAGCACCATCCATATGCAGGATCATATGATGTTCATGCGCGAAGCGAGCGATCGTCTGTATCTCCTTCGGGCGATACGCGGTGCCTCGTTCCGTCGCTTGGGTCAGAGAGATTGCTTTCGGCTGTGCCATATGAGGATCGCCGACGCCGATGAGATGCGGTTCGATGAGGTCAACCGTCAGCTTCCCATCAGGGGTTGGAATATTCACGAGTTTACAGCCGATGAAATTCTCAGGACCGCAACACTCGTGCACCGTCAGATGTGCACTCTCCGCGCAGAAAATCGAATGAAAAGAACCCACCGCACTCTTTAATCCAAGAATATTTGCTGCAGTACCATTATACACGAAAAACACAGGGGTGTCCTTCCCAAAAATCTTCTGAAGCTGCTGTACGGCACGAGCGGTGTACTCATCAAGTCCGTACGCAGTGGCATATCCTTCATTGACTGCTGTGAGAGCATGGAGTATGTCGGGATGAACGCCAGAATGATTATCGCTTCCGAATCCGGTATAGACTGACATGCGTGCATCAAAGAGCACTTGTTATAAAAATTCTTCGACATTCCAAAAAATTCTTCTTTGAGAAACAGCCCCGGGCGGATTTGAACCGCCGACGTTGGCTCCAAAGGCCAAAATGTTGCCACTACACCACGGGGCTTTTTCATATCGGGAATCTTTGATTTTATTTAAGCGTATGCATTATTCGAGTTAATATTGCGATTTACTTCTTCTGTGTTGCTTTTTGGTGCTTCGCCCATGTATCACGGAGCTCGACGGTTCGATTAATGATGAGTCTCTGCGTGGTCGTGTCAGGGTCGATGCAGTAATACCCGAGCCGTTCGAACTGGAATCGCTCGTAACTCTTAAGTTCGCGTATCGCAGGCTCTGCCATGCAGTTCGGCACCACCTCTAGGGAGTGAGGATTGAGGAATTCCTTGAAATCTTTCTCATTTTGTCCAGCAGGGTCCTGGACGGTGAAGAGCCTATCGTACAACCGCACTTCAGCAGGGAGAGCGTGTTGTGCAGAGACCCAATGGATCGTTGATTTCACCTTTCGTCCATCAGGTGCGTATCCTCCCTTGGTCACAGGATCGTACGTGCAATGCAGCTCGACGATGGTGCCATCTTTTTTCACGACGTCGTTGCATTTTATGAAATAGGCGTAGCGGAGCCTGACTTCACGACCTGGTGCGAGCCGATAGAAATCTTTTGGCGGCTGTTCCATGAAATCATCCTGTTCGATGTACAGGTTCTTTGAGAACGGTAGTTTTCGAGTTCCCATCGCAGGGTCCTCAGGGTTGTTCACAGCCTCGAGTTCTTCTACCTGTTTGTCCGGGTAATTATCGATCACCACCTTGAGAGGCCGGAGCACTCCCATGTAACGCGGTGAGGTTTTGTTCAGATCCGCTCTGATGCAATATTCGAGGAATTCGAAGTCGACGTTGCTGTTAAATTTTGCCACCCCGATGCGTTTACAAAACGTCCGAATCGAAGACGGTGAGTACCCGCGTCGTCGCATCCCGCTAATTGTGGGTAAACGAGGATCGTCCCAGCCGTTCACGTAGTTGCCCTCGACAAGCTGCAGGAGCAACCGTTTGCTCATGATCGTAAACGTGAGGTTCAGCCGTGCGAACTCGATCTGCTGGGGATGGTATACCCCGAGTGCGTCGAGGAACCAGTCGTACAAGGGTCGATGGTTTTCAAACTCAAGGGTGCAAATCGAATGGGTGATTCCTTCGATGGAATCCTCTAGACCATGTGCCCAGTCGTACATCGGGTAGATGCACCAGGCATCACCGCTGCGGTGATGACTCGCGTGGAGGATCCTGTACATCACCGGGTCGCGCATGTTCAGGTTCGGATGCGCCATGTCGATCTTAGCGCGAAGGACTTTTTCGCCGTCAGCAAACGCACCAGCTTTC
>Ga0335070_10007865_pt1 | contig 12496 bp, 7 predicted proteins | sample Lox_Sample_13_FD_206722 | JGI IMG/M metagenome (GOLD analysis project Ga0335070, IMG submission 206722) | Soil microbial communities from Loxahatchee National Wildlife Refuge, Florida, United States - Lox_Sample_1.3 | ecosystem: Environmental > Terrestrial > Soil > Wetlands | place: USA: Florida...
GTTGCGATCGAAGATCCGCGAGACGCGGCCGCGGACGTACTTCACGCCGTCCTCTTCGATCGCCCGGCGGACGAACTCCTCGTACATCTTCCCGCCGGCACGGATGTCCATGTAGAACACATACGCATTGCCGCTGTGCACCTTGTGCCGGTACAGCATGGCGTGCTTGGCGGTGTACATGCAGCAGATCTTCGAGCAGTAATCGATCCCCTTCGCCGGATCGCGCGACCCGGCGCAGGCGATGAACGCGATCGTCTGCGGCTCCTTGCCGTCAGACGGCCGCTTGATCACGCCCGCCGTCGGACCCGATGCCGACGCCAGCCGCTCGAATTGCAGGCCGGTAATCACGTCCGGGTATTTGCCGTAGCCGTACTCGGGGAAGAAGTCGGTGCCTTTCACGTCGTAGCCGGTGGCGCACACGACCGCGCCGACATCGACCTCGACAATCTCGTCCACTGCGTCAAATCGAATCGCTTTTGTGGGGCAGGCCTTCTCGCACAGCTTGCAGCCCTTGCCCCGCTGCAAAAAGATGCAGTGCTCGCGATCGATGACCGGCTTGTTCGGCACGGCCTGCGGGAACGGCACGTAGATCGCCGTTCGCTTGCCCAGGGCCGCGTTGAACTCGCTGGGGATCTTCTTCATGGCGCACTTCTGCATGCAGGCGCCGCAGCCGGTGCAGAGCTTCTCGTCGATGCCGCGGGCCTTCTTGCGAATCTTGGCCTTGAAGTTGCCGATGAAGCCGCTGATGCTTTCCAGCTCGGAATAGGTGTACAGCGTGATATTCGGGTGCTGCGCCACCTCGACCATTCGCGGCGTCAGGATGCACTGCGAGCAGTCCAGCGTGGGGAAGGTCTCGGAAAGCTGGGCCATGTGCCCGCCGATCGACGGGTCACGCTCGACCATGACGACCTTGTGTCCGGCGTTGGCGATGTCCAGGGCCGCCTGAATGCCGGCGATCCCGCCGCCGAGCACCAGTGCTGTTTTGGTGACCGGAACCTGGATCGGCAAGAGCTTGCGGTTCCGCTTGACCTTCTCGACCATGACGCGAACCAGGTCGATGGCTTTTTCCGTCGTGGCCGGCAGCTTTTCGTGAACCCACGAGCAATGCTCGCGGAGGTTGGCCATCTCGCAGAGGAACGGGTTGAGCCCCGCCTCGGCGCAGGCCCGACGGAACGTCGGCTCGTGCATTCGCGGCGAGCATGCCGCCACGACCACGCCGGTCAGCTTCTTCTCGCGGATGGCGTCGCGAATCTGGTTCTGCCCAGGGTCCGAACACATGTACTTGTAATCGACGCTGTGTACGACGCCTGGGATCAGACCGGAGACGCGGGCCACTTCCGCCGTGTCCACCGTGCCGGCGATGTTCTCGCCGCAATGACAAACAAATACGCCGATTCGCGCCATAGATTACTCGTCCTTTTGCCCGGTGGTCTGCAATTCCGCCTCCGCCTTCGGCTCGGCCGGCGCGGCTGCCGCCGCGGGAGCAAACTCCACCGGCACGATGTGCCGATGCAAGCCGAGCGTCCGCTCGTCCAACCCGAGGGCCAGGCCGAGCAGTTGCGTGATGTAAAGGACCGGCATCGAGTACTGCCGGCCCAGGCTTCGCTCAATTACGTTTCGCCGCATGTCCAGGTTGGTGTGGCACATCGGGCAGGCGACGGCGATCGCCTCCGCCCCACGCATCGCCGCATCCTCGAGGATCCGCCCCGCCAGCCTGGCGACGGTATCAACCCGCGACACGGACAAGCCCGCGCCGCAGCACTCCACCTTGTAGGCCCAGTCGATGGGCTCGCCGCCCGCCACCTTGACGATATCGTCCATCATCTGCGGGTCTTCGGCCCGCTCGCACTTCACGACATCCGTCGGGCGGGTCAGATAGCAGCCGTAGTAGCAGGCGACCTTGCGATTGAACGGCTTGGTCACCTTGGCCGCGAAGCCGTTGGTGGTGGTGCGGCTGGCCAGAAAGTCGAGCGCGTTCAATATTCGCACGCTGCCCGTGCACGGCATCTCGATGATGCCGCTGATGTCTTTCCGCAAGGCGGCGTCATCTGCCAGCGTGCTTTGTGTGATCATCATCCGGCTGTAGCACGCTGAGCAGGGCACGAGCAGATCTGTCATCCGGGCACGCTCGGCCAGGGCCAGGATTCGGGCGGGCAGGGCAAGGGCCAGTTTGTGATTCAGCGTATGGGCCGCACTCGCCCCGCAGCAGTTCCAGTCCGGGACCTCCTGCAGCTCGACGCCGAGGGCCGGGGCGATCGCCTTCAGCGACTCGTAATACTCGGGGGAGGAGCCGGCCAGCGAGCAACCTGGGAAGATGCCGATTTTCATTCGTGCCCCTCCTTCTTATCGATGGTGCGCTCGAAGATCCGTCCCACGGCGTCCTTGCCGTCGATGCCGTGCGGCATCAGGTGCAGTTTGCCGCGAGCCAGCATCTTCGGAGCCATGAGCACGTCCTGGAACAGGTGGAAGGTTCGGAGCTTGTATTTGGAGATCAGCCCGACCTCGAAGAGGCGTCCGCCGCTTCGCATCGACGCGAGGAAGGACTCATGAAACGCGAGGATGTCCTTGGCCTTGGGGTTGACCATGTTCCGGCGAAGGGCCTCTTCGCGAAGGTACTCCATGATCTTCGGAAGGCTGACCTCTTGCGGGCATCGGGCGTGGCACATCTCGCAGGTCAGGCAGAGCCACGGCGAAAATGCACCGATGGCCACGTCCTCCAGCTCTTTGATGCCGAGCTGCAAGAGCCGCAACATCTGGCTGGGCGGCACATCCATCTCATCCGCCAGCGGGCAGCCGGCCGTACACTTGCCGCATTGGTAGCAGCGATAGGCCGACTCGCCGGTCGCGGCTCGCGCTCTGTCCGCGAGACAGACGGGGCCGTGGTGGCCATGCGAATCATGAGACATCAGTTACCTCCCTAAGGCCCGGCCCTCTCACCGGGACAGACAGCATGCCAGCGGGCATGTTTCCTTGGGATGACAGGTTCTGACGCTGCCGACGGCCGACCTTGAGTTGGACCGTCGGCATCCGGCCGCGCCATTTACTGCTCTAACACGCGGCATTCCAAAGGACCGGGTGGTCCGCATCAGGGTGTAACTATTGCATATCGCGGGGTTTGTGTCGAGGTGAAATCGCTTTTGTGGCGGTCCGGCGTGTGGTGTTTTACCCTTCGCATTGTGAAAATCCGCAGGCCATCGAGGCTTTGAAACCGCCCGGTTTCGGTACGCAATCCTGTAGGCGCCAGCATACTCAGACGGCCCTATCGACGATTTCAAAATCGCTCGTGAGTTTGCAGTTTCCATCGAAGCTAGCCGGCGCGTGTACCGATTACAATGCGCCGCGAGCCGGAAGAAGGGGGCGTCCTCGCACCAGCAACCGGAGGGGACCGGTGCCCGGAGGGGCGGATTCCCACAAGAGTGAAATCATGAGAAGACTGACTCGACGAGGATTCCTGCATTGCGCCGCCGGCGCTGGCTTGGGCTTGAGCGGATCTCAATTGCTGACCGGTTGCGGGGGCACTCCACCGCCGCTTATCGGCGCGGTCACTGATGTACCGGTGGACACGACTTCGCGTGTCTCGGTGATCCGAGGCCTGGACCTTTACGAGATGACGCACCAGGCCCTGGATGCGGTAGGGGGGATCGAATCTGTCGTCCATCCAGGTGAGACCGTCTTCATCAAGCCGAATCTCGGCGGGGTCGATTTCGTCTCGCACAACAGTTTCCTGGGCGGCGAGAGCGCCAAGGTCGAGATCATTGTGACCGTCGCGGAGGCGTGCCTGCAGGCCGGGGCCTCCAAAGTAATCATCGGTGAGGGTGGGCAGGTGCGGCAGTTTTCCTGGGAGCATGCCGTCACGCTGGACGGCTCGACCAACCTTGCCGCCGAAGCCGCCCGCCTCAACGCCGCCTATCCGGACAAGCTCCAGCTCGCGTGCCTGATGGTCGATTCGCCGGAGTGGGACCCCGTTCCGTCTCCGCATACCGACCTCGGCGAAATCTACATCTCGAGCCTGCTGGCCCGCGCCGATCGCGTGATCTCCATCGCCCCGATCAAGACGCACCGCTGGACGTACATCACCGGGACGATGAAGAACTTCGTCGGCTCGACTTCTTTCGATCGATATGGCAGTGGCATGCCTTGGCGATACGCCCTGCACAACGCCGCCGGCGGGGTGTCGCAGTGCTTCCTCGATATCGTGGCCGGCATCCGCCCCGACCTCGCCATCGTGGACGGCTCGATCTGCTGTGAGGGCAACGGGCCGCACGTGCTTCCGATCTGGTGGGGCACAACGGTCGACGTGCGGAACCGCCTCGGAGACTGGTTCCTGCTGGCGGGCACCGATCTGCCAGCCCTGGACGCAACGGCCGCCCGGATCATCGGCCAGGACGTCGCCGGGGTGCCGTACCTCGTCAACGCCTACAACCAGGGTCTCGGGCAGATTCAGGAAAGCCAGATCCAACTTGTCGGCGCATCGCTCGACGAGCTTCGAATGAATTGGACGCCCGCTCAGCACCTGGAGGGCTTCGGGGATGTCATCCTGCCCACGCTCATTCTCCAGTCGCTTGGGCTGTGGTAAAAACCAGACGGGTGCATTGGGTAACTCCCGAGAACCTCCGTGCAACGCGGCTGATCAATCCCCCTGCGCGACAGGCTGCGTGCTGTCGTCCGCAATCGGCTCAGCAGGCTCTCGGCAACGAAGTAACTCTTTGCCGCTTCGCCTGTCGGTGATTTGGTTGATCATGAACGCCCCCGATTTCCATTCACCGACAATCATGAAACGTGTTGTCCAGACTTCCGGCCCGACCGGCAACGCCTCGGTTGTCTCCAACTGCGATCGCAGGCAGTATCCTTTCAGCCTGAATACGCAGAGCCAGTCAGCACGGCTCTTCAACGGGTTGAATTTGCACGGCAAGTCGTAAGCGGCGAAACGCAGAAGCCAGTATCGTCCATTGATGTCAGTGTTTGCCGGATGCTTCGTCTCCAAAGACACTCCGCGGGCCTCGAACACCTGCTCGCCATCCGGCGGCAGGATTGCGGCGATCGCCTCCTCCACATTCGCGAGCGAAACGCCTCCTTTCATTTTCCTGTCACCTTCCGTCAATCCATCATCTGTGCCGTCCATCGCCGCGATATCGCCGCTCGCTGGCGATGTAACGACCTGGTCTGTGCTGATCTTCGACTGCGTGCACTCCGGCAGCTCACGCCTCCTGACAGGAGGCACATAGACACCATCGGAAATGAACCGGTAATCCCATTCATCCCCCTCTTCGCAAGGCACAAACACGGTCTTATCACGCTGCATCACGAACAGAAGGTAGCGACCAATTCGGTAAGTGCTCATGTAGTACGCGTCCGTCTCGAATTGCAGCGCCTGCGTCGACGACTCGTCAATGTCTGTCCGCGGAGAACGATATACGATTCTTACCCACTTGAATTCGCAGGTGACCAGGGCGTTCTGCGAGCCCCATGAGTTCCCCGCAGCCGGGGCCCGGCTCACCGAAAGGATGTCCGCCACTCCAACAACATCGCTGAGAGCCAACACCTCCGGCATGCAAAGCATCCAGCGGCAATTGAATTCCTCCCCGCGAGCAAATGAGCCAACCAGAAGGATGGCCAGCCCCAAGCATGCGATCGAACGCAGCGATCCGTGTGATTTGTGTCGGACCATGCGACGACCTCCGTGGCCGAGGGTCCTCTCTGACCTGCGTCGGGCAGCAAATCCGGCGTGAATTGCACCTGCCCACACCTCGCGGACTTCTGCGGGTTCTTCTATCGCTTCACTATCTCTGCCGGGGCGAGCACCAGCGCGGTCCGCGTCGGGATGTATACCTGAATGCTCTGCGGGCGGTGATCGCATCCGCGGTTCTGCCAGGGATAAACCTCGCCAAGCTGCAGATTGGCGTGGCCGCCGAACCATAGTTGGTCGGTATCCATGATCAGCTCATAGTCGGCCTGCTCGGGCACGCCGAAGCGAAAGTCGGGATGCGACCTGTTGGGATGAAAATTGAATACGAACAGCAGCCGCCCCCGCCTATAGACCAGCACGTTCAGATCCTCGTGAACGTGCAGCTTGTCCCATTCCTGCTGGGCCAGCAGGTCGTAGTCCACATCGAGTTGTTGCATGGCACGATCAAACTCCGCCAGATCGCGATAACGCAGCAGCGGATCGTCCGCCAGCGACCACTGACGGCGGGCGTACTTATATGAGAAATTGTTGCCTTCCCGCGGAAAATCGATCCATTCCGGGTGCCCGAACTCGTTGCCCATGAAGTTCAGATATCCCTCGCCGCCGAGCGAAAAGGTGATCAGGCGGATCATCTTGTGGAGGGCCATGCCGCGATCAATGATGATATTCTGGCTGCCCTTGATCATGTCTTTGTACATGGCGGCGTCCATGAGGCGGAAGGCGATGGTCTTGTCGCCGACCAGAGCCTGATCGTGGCACTCGGCGTAGGCGATGTGTTTCTCGCCGTGGCGCCTGTTGGTCAGCGTGCCGTACAGCTCGTCCATCTGCCACTGCTCGTCCTGACGCTCTTTGAGGAGCTTGATCCAGTAATCTGGGATGCCCATGGCAAGGCGATAGTCGAAGCCGATGCCGCCCTCCGCGACCGGCCGGGCCATGCCGACCATGCCGGACACGTCCTCGGCGATGGTGATGGCGTTGGGATTGATCTGGTGGGCCAGCACATTGGCCATCTGCAGATAGGTAACCGCATCCTCGTCGACGTACGGCGGGAAGTAATCGTCGTAGGAGGCAAATTTCCGGCCCAGGCCGTGGTCGAGGTAGGCCATGCTGGTCACGCCGTCGAAGCGGAAGCCGTCGAAGCGGTACTCCTCCATCCAGAAGCGGATGTTGCTCAGCAGGAACCGCTGGACTTCCCACTTGCCATAGTCGAAGACCATTGAATCCCAGGCGGGGTGCTGTCCGCGCGGGCCGGCGTGAAAGTACTGGTGGTCGGTGCCGTCGAAGTAGACCAGGCCCTCGTGGGTGTTCTTCACGGCGTGGCTGTGGACCAGATCCAGCAGGACCATCAATCCGCTGGCATGAGCGGCATCGACCAGGGCCTTCAATTCCTCCGGCGTGCCGAACCGCGAGGACGCAGCGAAGAAGTTGCTCACCTGGTATCCGAACGATCCGTAGTAGGGGTGTTCGAGAATCGCCATGATTTGTATGGCGTTGTATCCCGCGTGGATGATCCGCCCCAGCACGCGCTCCGTGAAGTCCCGATAGGAGCCGATGCGGTGCTCTTCCAGGGCCATGCCGGTGTGGGTTTCGTAGATCCGCAGATTGCCATTCAGCCTGGGTATGGGATGCCGCCACTGATACGGCTGCGGCGGGTTCCAATACTGGCCGCAGAAGTCGTGCGATCGCGGGTCGTACACCGTCCGGCGGATGTATGCCGGGATCCGATCCTTGGCCCCCAGGGCGCTGTGAACGTGCACTTTCAGGCGCCCGCCGTGTATGAAGCGCCGCCCGTACTCGGCATCGGGCAGGAACAGGCTCCACACGCCAAACTCGCCGCATTGCAGTGGATGAGATTGCCGGTTCCAGCCGTTGAAGTCGCCCACCAGGTACAGGGCGTTGGCGGCCGGCGCCCATTCGCGGTACCAGACGCCTGGCTGCCCGTCGCGCTGCCCCCGGTTGAAGCCGTAGTACAGATGCCCGCTGCTGAACGCCTGCAGGGAGCCTTCCGCCTGCTCAATGCGCTGCAGCATCGACTGGCACCGCTGGTATCGGTGACGCAAGCGATCAGCGTACGGCTCCAGCCACGGGTCGATGTCGATCAATCCGGTGCCGTCGGTGCGTTTCACTTTCTCCGGTGTCGTGTTGGTGGCCATAGCCGCTCCCGTTGCTGGCACGCCATCTTACGGCGGCTTGCCGAAACTGGAAGGGCCCTGGCAGCCGATGGTGCCCACGGCAGCTGGCGGTGGTGTTTCGGCGTCGCGCGGCTGCGAGAAGACCACGCGCCGCACTATCGCGCTCGCCAAACACCTGATAACCTATCGGCGATGATCGCACCGAGCCCATTCGCGGGCGCCGACTGCGGCCAAACGAGTGTCCGACGAGCACAGCCGTGATGCGCAACCACCCACGACTCAATGGCGTTCTGACGGGCCTGGCCGTCACAATCCTGACGGCCTCGTTCGCCTTGAGCGAAATCGGTCAGAGGCTCGAACTGCTGGCCTTTGACTGGCGGATGCGGCACTGCAACACGCTCCAGCCCACGACGCCGATCGTTCACCTGGACATCGACGACGGATCGCTTGATCGCGTGGGACGCTGGCCGTGGCGGCGGGATCAGCTCGCCGATCTGATCCGCGCGGTCGGCGAGATGGGCGCCAAGTGCATCGTTGTTGACTTTCTGCTCAGCGAGTACGAGCAACCGCTGATCGATGATCCACGATACGGACCGTTCTCCGACGTGGAACCACCTGCGGAGATCCTGGGCGAGATCTCGGATGAGAACGCCATTTTCGGGGATCTTGAGCTCGCCGACGCCATCCGAACTGCCGGGAATGTGTACCTGGCCACACAGCTTGACCTCTTGGCTCCGGGCTTGGCGGGGTCGCTTCGCGAGCGGCTCCAGCAGTGGTGGAAGCCGGCCGGATCGGCCGATGCTCGAGCGGCAATCGCCGCCCTCGGCCTCGAGGATACTCCGGATGAGCGCGTCCGCGTCCAACGCGAGATCCTGCGCCTTCGCGTGCGACATGAACTTCTGCAGGACTTTACGCTGACTGAGGAGGATATCGCCGCGAAGCTGGGTTGTGATGCCGGTGAAGTCGCCGTGGTTATCGCCGGCGTGAAGTCGGAAGCAGCCAGGGAGCTGGTCGCCATGCTCTTCACGGAAGGGCGGGCCCCAACCCTGGAGACGGTGCTCGTGTCGATCCTCGGCCAGCAGCGGGATCGGAATACCCCCGATCGGGCGGACGTTCTGGCCGCTTACCGGTGCCAGCTCGGACTACTCGCGGTTCAGCGATTCACGCCTGCCCTGGATGCCTCTCTGCGGGGCGCGGTGCAACGAGTGGTCTCGGTGATCCCGCCGTACTTCCGTCTGGCGGACGCCGCCCACGGGATCGGCGCGGTCAATTTCAGCCCGGACACAGACGGCGCTGTTCGGCGCGTGCCGATCGTCGTCGATTGGCGCGGCAGGGTGGTGCCGCACCTCGGCTTCGCGGTCGCTTGCGATGCGCTGGGGCTCGATCCGGCGCGCATGACTCTCGGTGACAGCCGGGTTTTGTCAATCTCCAGCGTCCGCGGGCGAGAGCCGTGCGATGTGCCGTTGGACCAGCAAGGGAACATGATCATCCCCTGGACCGCAACCGCCAAGGAATGGCGCCAGGGCCGTGACTTTCCGCATCTCTCAGCGGCAAAGGTCTGGTCGCTGGTGGAAAAGCGCCGCGAGATCGGGAACAACGAGACGGCCATCAACTACAAGCTCGCAGACGTGATCGCGGTGAGCAAAGGGCGGATCAAAGCAACGACCGAGGGGGGCGAGGCGGGCGGCGAGACGTCCGCGGTGCTGCAAGCCGACAGTGCTTATCGCAACAACGTGAACCGGCAGCTTCGCTTGCAACGCAGCGCCCGACTGGCCCGGCTGCGCCGCGACCAGCCGGAGGACAAGATCGCGGAGTGGGAGTCGGAGGCGGCGAAATTGCTGGAGGAGATCCGTCTGGAGCAGAAGACAGCCGTCTCCGCGGTGGAGCTGACCTGCCAGGAACTCGACGAGCTTCCGCCGGCCGAACTGGCCGCCGACGCCGAGCTGCGGCAAACCGCCGACCGGTTCCGAGGGGCCCGCGATCTGATCACCGGCGACATCGCCGCCCGCCGGGAGGCCAACCGCCGACTGGAGGAGGAAGCAGCGGGGATTCGCAAGGAACTGGCGGCGCGGCTTGAAAACAAGTACGTCTTTCTCGGCTTCGCGGCCACGGCGACGGGCGACATCGTCACGACACCAATCGACCCGCGGACCAATGGCGTGATGTGCCATGCCCAGATCCTGAACGCCTTCCTGCAAGGGCAATTCATCACGCCGCTCCATCCCGGCACGACGCTGCTGTTGTGCGCCGCCCTCGGCGCCGTCGCCGGGTTTATTACCGCGCTCCGCGGACCCAAGCTCGCCCTGCTGGCCGTGCTGGTGCTGATGACGGCATACACGGTTCTCAACTCCTACGTTGAGTTCATGCGACTTCATTCCTGGGTGACTCTGGCCGGCGTGCTGGTGGCGATGGCCGTGGTCTGGGCGGCGGTCACTCTCTTCCGGCAATTGACCGCCGAGCGTGAGAAGCGTTTCTTCGCCAAGCAGCTCAGCCAGTACACCTCTCCCGCCATTGCCTCGCGGATCGCTGAGAGCCCGCAGGCCGCGGCGGCCTTCAAAACCGTCCAGACCCGCGAAGTCACCTGTTTCTTCAGCGATCTCAAGGGCTTCACCACGATCACGGAGCAGGAGGGGGCCGAAGTCGTCCAGTACGTCCTGAATACCTACCTGGAGCGGATGAGTCGCGCGATCTGGTCCAAACGGGGCCTGATCAACAAGTTCATGGGCGACGGAATCATGGCATTCTTCAACGCCTCGGTCGACCCGGTGGCGAACCATCAGCGGGTCGCGTGTGAGGCGAGCCTGATGGCGTTGGATGAACTGGAGAAGCTCAAGATCGAGAAGCGCGACCATCCTGCCGGGCGGATCTTCGAGAAGCTGGAGATGCGAGTCGGCCTGGCGTCGGGGATGTGCATGAACGGGGACATGGGCTCGGAGCTCAAGGCGGACTATACCGTGATCGGCGACGTGGTGAATCTGGCCGCGCGGTTGGAGCCGGCGAACAAGGTGTTCGGCACGCGGCTGATGGTATCCGGTTCAACACAGGCGGCGGTCGCGGACCAGTACGAGTTTCGCTACCTGGCGGAGTTACGGGTGAAGGGCAAGGCCCAGACGGTTCCGGTGCACGAGGTTGTTTGCCGCAAAGGCGCCCTTGCGGACGAGCATCGCGAGTACATCCGGCGGTTCGAGGCCGGGGTCGCGCTTTACAGACAGCGAAAATGGGACGAGTGCATCGTTCACTTCACGCGGCTCCTGGCCCGAAGGCCCGACGATGTCGGCGCCAGCCGTTACATCGACGCGTGTCAGGAGTTCAAGGTGTTTCCTCCCGAAGAGGGCTGGGACGGGGCGCTGGAGCTGAAGGAGAAGTAGGCCTGTCGGGCAAGGCGTGGCTGTTCCGTTTTTTCCAAAAACCGCTATGCTATTGTGCATACGGAGCTTAGATCATGAGCAGATCCCCTGCGACTCTCTTCGGCGGCCCCCAACACAACGGCTGCCGCGTCCTGGTTACCGGCCAGGTAGGCCTGGACAAGAAACCCTTCCTCGATGAGGTGGCGCGCATCGCCGGTGAGCGAGGCCACCCAGTCACGGTCTGTCACATCGGCGACATGATGTACCGCGAGGCGCCCGATGTTATCCGCGGCCGCATCCTGGACCTGCCCCGGACCCGGCTGAACACCCTCCGCCGCGCCGTCTTCAAGGACATCCTCGCCGCCGCGGAAAAGAACGAGAACGTGATCGTCAACACGCACGCGACCTTCCGCTGGAAGCACGGCCTTTTCGAGGCCTTCGACTTCGACCACATGACCGCTTTCAACGCCGATCTCTACATCACCCTGGTGGACAACGTCGACGCCATCCATGAGCGCCTCTCCCGCGAGCACGACATCGTCCACACCCTCAAGGACATCATGGTCTGGCGAGAAGAGGAGATGCTGGCCACGGAAATACTCGCCCATGCCATCGGCGGCCACGGCCGCTTCTACGTCCTGGCCCGCGGATACGAAGGCGAAAGCGTCAAGTCGCTGGTCAATCTGATGTTCGAGCCGAAAAAAAAGAAGATATACCCCAGCTTCCCCATGTCCCACGTCATAGACATGCCGGAGGTGCTGGCGGAGATCGATTCGTTCCGCGCGGCCCTCGCCGAGCACTTCATCTGCTTCGACCCCGGGGATCTGGACGAAAAGCGCCTGCTCTTCGAGGCCGGCGAGGCCACCAAGAAAGGTGAGCAGACCATCACGCTGAAGGTCAACGGCCGCAACGTCACCTTCAGCGTTCCGGACGTGACCAGCGTGGCCCGCGACATCGACGGGCAGATCTATGCCCGCGACTTCAAGCTCATCGACCAGGCCGACATGATCGTGAGCTACATTCCCGAGCTGCCGGGCGGCATCCCCGGCCTTTCCAGCGGCGTCGAGCGAGAATTGCAGCACGCCTTCGAGGGCACCAAGGAGGTATACGTCATCTGGCGTCCCAAGAAGGAACCGTCCCCCTTCGTCACCGAGACGGCCACGAAGGTCTTCGCCTGCGTGGAGGATCTGTTCGAGCATTTTCAGGCGAAGGGCTACATCGGCGACTATCAACTCAACCTCCTGCGCTCCATCACGGCCCCGAAGGACCGCGGCAGGTTCGGTTGAGTCTCGCCGCAGGACGGCAGGCCGCTTCCGCGTCGCGGCCGCGGG
>Ga0335070_10007866_pt1 | contig 12496 bp, 14 predicted proteins | sample Lox_Sample_13_FD_206722 | JGI IMG/M metagenome (GOLD analysis project Ga0335070, IMG submission 206722) | Soil microbial communities from Loxahatchee National Wildlife Refuge, Florida, United States - Lox_Sample_1.3 | ecosystem: Environmental > Terrestrial > Soil > Wetlands | place: USA...
CCCCGCAACATGCCTATGGGGTAGTTCCCTATTGTTATCTTGAAGAAATATTCTTCGACAAATCATGATGACCTTCACTTGGCTTGTTGTTGGCAAGTAAATCAAATGGAATTTCTTAAGAGCCTGTTATCTCGGCTGAATGGTATGATTTCTGTAAAAAGGAGGGGAAAAATGGGCGGTGAGTGAATGTTACTGGTTTTAGGCCTGCCAACAGGAATGAAGCTTTCACCCCCAACGATCTCCCTTTTCGCTCTTCAAAAATCTACAGAAAGCACAACAGCGTACGATAAATTACTATCCCTGATAGCGGGCTGCCAGACAGGCTTTTGGGGAGATCTGGAATTTTTAGCCCTCAAGCCTTGTTTTCCATTTCTGGATGGTTCGGGCGCCGACCATAGTCTGCCTCCCCTGGCAGGAACCATTCCAGCAGATCTCCCGAGGCGGGGATGCAAATCGATTGAGCCGGGCACTGCCGGCAGCGCGTTAAGTCGCCTGAGAGGAACTGAGGGAGATAGATCCCGGCCTGGATCCCGCGGCTGATCGCTTCTGGGTTCTACCCGTGACAGGAACGCGGTGTCGAGAACAAACATGACGCAGCCTTGAGCACAGGCACACATGCACTCCTGGGTTGCATTGCCCCCCAATCCAGTTTTCTACGATTCGATGAGATGCTGCCCAGGTTGTCAGAATATACCCAAAGCCCGCCGGGAAAGCCCAGGACTTTGGCCATAGGTAGTGCCCGAGGGCTGTTCCTACTCCTCGTAATGAAACCGCCCCTGGAGGAATTCGATGCGGTCTTCAAGAACCCGATATACCAGGCGATGCTCCTGATTGATGCGCCTGGACCACACGTTTCCTGAGAAATACCTCAATTTCTCCGGCTTACCAGCTCCGCCCAGAGGATCTCGCAGCACGGCGTCCACCAGCTTCAAAAGCCGGGCAGCAGTCGCCGGTTGTTTTTCTACCCAATAGACCAAATCTTCGAGGAAATTTTGGGTGAAAACTGCCTCAGGCTTTGTTCTCATCCAGGCCCACGGTCCGGCGCAGTTCTTCGATGCTCATTTTTTGGCCTTCTCCCCGGTCGGCCTGCTGGATCGCTTCCAGCAGCCGGCGGGCATTCGCCGGTGAACTCAAGAGATAGACCGTTTCGATCAGGCTCTCATATTCTTCCGCATCGATCATCGTCACCCGTTTTCCATTTTTGCGAGTGATGAAAACGGGGATTTTGTCATTCACAGCCCTGTCCATGAGCTCGGCAAGGCGGGCTCGTGCCTGGGAATAGGTCATTTGAATATCCATTGGTCACCATCCTGTACAGTACTACTGTACCATTAATGCATCTTCCAGTCAAGAGCGAAAAAAACGAACTCAAAAGGAATTTTGCCTAACCTCATCCGCTTTCTTGCCCTCCTTGCCTACCCGTCCATCTTCTGGAGGAAGGTCAACGGCCAACGGATGGAGATAGCCCGTGTTCTTATGAACATCGGAACCCGCCTTACTGCATTGGAAATCGTTTCAATTGCTGGCTATATTCCGCCTCACCCGGCAGAAACCATTCCATCAGGTCTCCCGAGGCTGGGATACAGACCTCCTGGGCCGGGCACTGCCGGCAGCGCGACAAGTCGCCTGAGAGGAACTGGGGGAGGTAGATCCCGGCCTGGATCCCGCGCTTCGCGGCTTCCAGGGCAAAGATCAGGCGCGCCTCGCGCAGCTGCCTGCGCTCCACGGTTTTTCCGCTCATCCAATGCCGGTAGACCACTTTCTCAACCTGCGGGAAGGGCTTAGCTGGGTCGGCCGCTTCCATATAAAAGGCTGCGATGACCTCTAGTTTCCGGCCTACCCAGGTGCGCGGAAAAACAAGACTTGGAGAAAAATCATGCACCTCGATCAGCGTTGCCTCTTTCTCCAGGATGACCAGATCGGCTTTCGCCGCGAGCGTATCGCCGCTCACCAGTCGGAGGATGGTGGGCACGCCTATCCCGTAAATCACTTCCTGCAAGGGTGGGGGATAGAGGGCGGCCATATGCAGGGAATCGCTGTACGCGTCGGCCAGACCATATTTCCCCATTCCGGGCATCTCACCTGTGACGCAGCCTAAAGCGGACAACCCACTTTCGTCGATCTGACCTGCCAACCTCGTGAGCCCTGCGGTTTCCAGCATATCTTGATACCGGCGGCTCATGCGCGGCTCTTTGTACGGCTGATGGTCTTTTCCCTGGATCTTGCCCGAGAGGAACTGTTCCAGGATATTCTTCCGGTACTGCGCGTAGTCGCTCAGCAGCCTGAATCCCTGCGGATCCAATTTCTTTTGCGTCCACCAGGCTTCCCATACCAGGCTGACCAATCGGGTGAAATCGATCTGCGGGTATTTCCCACCCGCGTACACCGCGAGCGCCTGGGAGAGCGCCATCCCCGGCAGGTCCAATGTGGTCACGCTGGGTAGGGGAGACTCCTTGCTTGCCTGACCAGGCCTGTTTCCCTGCATGAGGGGTGATTGGTGCTTGAGATAGTAGAAAAGCGAGCAAAACAGGTAGTCGTGGATCTCCTCCAAAGACCGCATACCCTACGCTCCTCCCCCATAAGCCTCAGCAAGGGAAAGCAGCCCAGCCTCCAGCCTCCCCCCGCGAAAGATGCGCCAGATCCGGGCTTCCACGAGGGGACGGCTGGCCACGCCTGCTACCAGATCACGGGTGGTCAGGAGCACCACCAGGGGGGAACCGGGATACATCCCAGCCTTTCCCTGCAGGATGCGACCAACGGACCGCAGCCGCCCTTCATCCAATAATTTCCCCGTGTCCACCAGGTAGAGGATCACCGGGACGGGGGCGGAGGCGACTCTGGCTCTGTACGCGAGAAAATATTTTTCCAGCTTCCAGTCCAGAGATTTTCCGGACCGGGTGCCCCGGTCGACCTCCAGCCAGAAGAGCATCACGCGAGAAGTACCGGTGACAAGCGCTCCTACGGAGTCGGGAAAGATCACCAGTCGGAGGCCCTTTATGGTGCTGGAAGAGGAAACCTGGTGGAATTCCTGGCGCGTCGCGGCGAGGTCCCAGGCTGCGAGCACTTTTTCCCGGGCCAGGCGCAGCATGAACTCCAGAGCAATCCCATTGTGTTTGGCCTCCTGGCGAAACTGGCGCGCTCGCACCGGCCAGCCTAAATACCAGTTCAGCCCTTTCTGCTCCATCCCGTACACCGCAGCCAGGAAGACGAGCCCTTTCTCCCCAAGATAAAATTGCTCGGGCCCTCCAACCGGGCCAGTGATTACCAGGGATTCTGCACACAAACGGGACAGGCGGTGTGGAAAGGCCCGCCGGCTTTTTTCTCGCGGGTCCAGCACCCGGTACCCAGAAGCGGTCAACCCTGGAAACCGCGCCAGGCTCTCCAGGAGCTGAACTTCTCCCGCGGTCATATTTTTTTAAATACCCAGCGCCGCGGTCTGTGCATTGTGATGATGTTTGGCCCAGCCCGACAGCGTGGGTGCAGCTCGAAACGAAAGGAAAGAATGGTCTGGGAGAAAAAAGTCCGGCTGTAAGCAGGGGAGGGGCCAGGCATCTGGCTGTACCTCCGCAGAAAGGCGCTCTCGCAGCGGATGCCTTTTTCCCACAGGCAAAGGTGCCTTAGTAGAGCGTTGAAAAGCCCTGGTCACAAACAAAGCAATATTGCGTGGCGTTTACACGTACATGGCTCGCCGGCGGTGTCTCCCCCGGTGACTGTGTGTGGCTTGCTTGGCAAGGTGCCTCTTTCCGGTTGTGGTGAGCCTGATTGTCGGGTCGACCACGATCCAACCCTGGTCGAGAGCCTGCTGCAGAGCCTGGTGCACCGGCTTTTCGTCTGGTTCATTCTCCTGAAGACCCAGCACCTGGATCACCGGATGGTTGTTTAAGGCTAATGCGTGCTCTGCGAGCGTAATGAGTTGATCCTTATCCGCTACCTTTCCTTGTTGGATGAGATAGAGCATCCAATCACACATCTGATCCCGCCTATACCGCTCCATCATTGTCATACTGATCCGGTATTGGTTTAGATCCGGGGATTCTTCGCTGTTCAGTGTGCGAAACAACTCGATCCCCAGCTCGATGGCGCTCTTCAAGATCAGCGCTGCAACGGCCAGGCCGACGAGCGCGTCCAGCAGCCCAAATTTCAGCAGCGAAGCGATCAGCCCAACAGAGACGCCAATTGCGACGAGGATGAGGTTGCGTGAATCAACCGATTGGGTAATCAACCCAAAACTGCCAGATTTCAACCCTACGGAGCGCTGGTAAAAATACAGCCCGGCGCAGGCGAATGCGAAGAGGAGCGCGGCAAAGAAAGTGAAGAAGTCCACATCCGGCTGATAGGGGCGAAACAATCCGGCTACGGCCTGGTAGAGGGTCAGGCAGCCGGCGCCAAACAGCATCACCACCTGGAAAATGTTGACCAGGCGTTCTTTTTGGAATCGAAAGCCCAGGTATACCAGCAAGCTGCAAAGGCCATCCATCAGCGTGTCCAGAGAATCGTTGATGAGGCCGACTGATCCAGATAACAGCCCGGCGGGAAGCTTGATGAGCGCCAGGATCAGGTATGTCGCCAGAGAGACCTTGGAGGCGGTTTCTGGAGATTGCAGGCGGTCAAGGATGTGGCGCGCCTGGTTCATATCACGAAGGATCCGGTTGGCCGCTTCGCGTCCTGCCTCCGTTAGCGAATACCGTTCTCCATCGAGCATCGCCCAGCCGCGGCGCTGCAGCTCGGCCATAGCGACAACCAGGTTTGCGCGGCGCTGCGATCGTTCTTCGGGGGATAACCTGAGCTGCCAGGCAAACATCCCAAATAAGCGGTGATAGGCGCTGAAGTAATCCTCGATCTCAGACAACGTGCGGGGCCCATCCGCGAGGGACAGGGCCAGCTCATAATACTGGCCGTATTCGTTACGCTTTTTCTGGCGAGCATTGCGGTCGCGTCGGTTCATGGAAATGTATTCCGAAAATGGATGTTTTTCGAGAATTGACGTACAATTTATTATATCCCTAAGGCAGGATCTCTGATGTAAGTCTTGTCCTGGCGCGTGGATGTGAATAATTTGAGCAAGCCAATCCTCCAAAAGTCATGAGAATAATCTATCCCCTCTTTCCCGGAAATCTATCTTTCGGCAGTTTTTTCTGGCACGCCATTGCAGTATTTTCAATTCAGACTGATTTTTCCGGTGAACCCGATGGCTCAAAACAACCAGACGATCCCGGCGGACGCATGCAGATTTCTATCAAAGTCATGCGTAAATGGTTCGATTCGCTCAGTGCATCAGGAGGGCGTATGAAAAGGAACATGGGTTTTGTCATTATTTTGATCGAAACGGCATCCATAGGATGTCTGTTATTCTTGATGGGACGGGCGGGTCTTCCCAAAATATTCGATGTGTTTCTGGTGTTCTGCCTGCCGATTACCTTTGGCTTGCATGTATTCGAGGAATTCATCTTTCCCGGCGGCGGGATTGAGTGGTTTGCGCTCTATCATCCGGAATATACTAGTGCCTATACACCTTCTTATTTCTTCAAGGTCAACGTCATTGCGCTCGTTTTGTCCATCTTGACCACCCTGGGTACTTTTGACTTTAGCGGCGGGTTTACCTTTTTTGGTATCCGGGCCTGGATTGCTTTTTTAGCTTTTCAGGCCATCAATGCGATTTTTCACCTTCGCGGAAGCATCGTGACCCGGCGATGGTCGCCCGGGCTGGGTACAGGCATCCTGCTGTATCTTCCTTTAACGATCGTTGGCTTCACGTACTTACTCCGAACGGGCGTGGTCGATATGATTTCGGTAGTGATTTGCATTGCCGTGGCGTCATGCATCCAACCAGTTCTGGACGCTATCAAGAAATCGTCTATCCAAAAACAGAATTCGGCCATCAGGAGTTGAAGCGAGGATTATAAATATCTGTATACTACTGATAAATTCCCAATGAGCGCATGGAAGGATCGCATCTACCATCTAGAAGGCAGTCCTTTTGCGATTGGTTATCGCATGGGCCAATTGTTGGGTTCGAAACTGGAAGCCAACATCGACCGCTATGTTCGAGAGCGAGTAACCCAAGACATCTCATTTGACATAGAAAAATGGCGCTTAGGTGCATTACCCTGGCTGCTCAACCTGCCGGAGCGCTTTCTCAGCGAGTTAAACGGACTTGCCCAGGGGGCAGATCTTTCGCTGCAACGGCTGGCCGAGTGGGCCTATCTGGAGGCATTCCTTTCCGGCCAATGCAGCGGCGCGATCCTCACCATCGATCAACAAGTATGGGTAGCCCGCAATAACGATATCTTCGTTCCCGACATGTGGGGCTACGTTACTATTCGGGAAGTCACTGGAAGGGTCCCCACGATCAGCTTTGGCCTGGAAGGCGACGTCTTTACTCCGACGGGGATTAATCAGGAAAAACTATGGCTGCATTACAACTATGTGCCAGCCGTGGATGCACCTGACGAGCGCCATACTTTCCTGCCTTGTTATGCGTTCATGGTCGAGGCGCTTGAGACCTGCCGGACGCTCGCAGATCTCGAAAGCTTATTGACTAGTCTCCACCGCGACGATGGGATGCTACTCTTCGCGGTGGATGGCAAGGACAACGCCTTTGCCGTATATGAATGCGGCAGAGCCGATTTCTACAAACGGCAGGCTGCAATTGGGTGGGTGGTCGGCACTAACCATTATTGCATTTATCCGAACGCCCCCTCGATTTCCGGGTCGACCAGTACGATGAGCCGTTACCAGCGCATAGAAGCGCTGGTGAAAAGTTTTGACACTCAAAGCGAGAAGGCCACTCCGGTCAAGGGGCTCATCCAGGTCTTGGCCGACGATGGCGTTGAGGTCAGAAACGGAGATATCATCACTTCCTATGCGAATGTAGCCTGCCCAGGCATGCAGGAGATCTGGTATACCTTTGGCAGGTACCCGGCTGCGAGCTGCGGCAACTGGCAAAAGCTGGAATGGCCCTGGTAGTCCAGGTTCATGAAAGCCAAGCTCATACAATGACGCTCCTCAGGTAGAACCCAAGGAGCGTCATATTCTGCGTTTTCTGGCGGTTGTGAAATTCGCAATGACAAATATTTTTACTCTGCCGCAGGCAGCCCAGCGGACAGAGATTTGCTGCGCTCAATTGACTGCAGGGCCAGGTACCGGTCTCCGAATTGCTTGACCTTGTCCAACTCATTGTCGTACTGGTCGTAATGGACTTCCTCTTCGGAAACCAGCTGCTCGAAGATCTTTTTGGTCACCGAGTCTGCGTTGGCAGAGCATTCGTTTGCCCAAAGATTGTAGTCATGCGCACTGCTTTCTTCCATCTGTCGCGCCATTTCAAGCATTTCCGCGACTTCCCCCACAGTCTTCACTTCGCCAGAGGCCTTCATGGTCACGTCGCCCTTCAGGAATAGTATTCGCTCGGCCAGGATCTCGACGTGCCCCATTTCCTGAATTGCTGTACGCCGGAACAGGCCGGAGAGCAGGTCATATCCCTGGTCATCCAGATGAAAGTGGAAGTACATTTATTGGTGGACGGCAGCCAGTTCATCCGCTACGGCGCGGTTCAATAATTCGATGCTTTTCTCGTGCATTTTTCCCTCTCCTTAGTTTGTGGATTTTCGTACAAAGCCTCACCTCTCTATTATAACAAAGTGGATGAATTTTCGGCTTATAGGAAATCCTTGCTTTCCTCGGTTCTGGGTTGCCCAGTATGTGCACGTCTGGCGTCCTCCCCGGCGCGGCGAGAACCCTGCCGGCACGCGACGATGCCGCCCGAGATGCAGGCCTGAGGTATTATTTGTGGGAATAAGCTGTGTCTACGCCACGTACCTCGGAATAGCGATACAGCCATTGCGACATTACACCCATCAGTTTATGCAGAGATAGGATCATCACCACAAGCAGACCTATTCCCAGCAAGACCGCCAGAAGCAGGGCTGCCGGGGTATAGTGCAGACTATTTTCAACCGCGGCTGCCAGCCAGATGCCGACCGGTACAAAGATAACCGATGTGACGACCCCGGGCACATAGTCTTTGAACTGGAAACAAATCAAAATGTGGATCAAGGCCATGTGAATGAGCAGCCCCAGGAGCGCGGCAAACCAGAAATAGTAATTCTGAAAAACGACTGAAAAGAAGCTGGTTAGTGAAAAAACCAAAAATTCGATTTCCACGCCGATGGAAAGAGTCGGTGTCTGCCAGTGACGGATCTGGCTCAGCCCAAGGCGGACGATTGATTTGGTGCTTGAACCTAATTACTGCACCGGTCCTACCGTGGATTGGTCGTTCATATCCATCTCCGCGTTTTTTGTTGATAGGCAATCCAAGCAGAGCCAAATTTCTCGGCCAACATTTTTTCCTCAACAACGATAAACACCCTGTCCATGAGAATTGGAAACAAAACGACAAAAACGAATGGCGTTATTGCCCGCAGGAGGATTGCCATTCCAGTCAATATCAATGAAAAACCAAGGTACATCGGATTTCGCGTGATGTGGAAGACCCCTTTTATGACCAGATTCGAAGATGGCTCAAAAGGTTTCACAGTCGTTTTTGCTGCTTGAAAAGCTCGATCAGCCAGTATATTCAGCAGAGCTCCAAGCGCGATTGGGAGAAACCCGATTAGATTCCAAAACGGAGGGATGATCCATACCCCTGGATACAGGAAATATAGCACGACCATAAATACGATAGACAACAAAAGATATGTTGGCGGTAATATCCTTGTTTTGCCTGGCGTATGTGGGGGTGAAGAATTCGTTTCGGCGTAATGAAGGGTATCCGCTTTGCGGGTTGATTTAGGGGAGCCGTGCATTTTACCTCCTTGATTTTTAATCCCATGAGTTCCGAACTGAGGAAAATTATCCTTTTGAAGGTTTCCTTCATGACTGAAATATCCGGTTAGGATCATCAGCAATTCAATGCTATCCACGAAATGTGGATGAATTATGAAGAGGCGATGGAGGGGTTGTGAAAATCACCCTGGTATCGCTAAAGAGGAAATAAATTTCTTATCTGGAAAAGTCAGAAGGTCTTAGGAGTAGCCAAAAGGGCGGAGATCGTCTCTCAGTTTCTGCAGGCTGCTGCACACCCCAATAACACTAGATCTCCTCGATCTACCAGAAAAATGCCTTGCTCAATCTGCTTGAACCAGGGAGGTAACCATTGTATAGTAGATGCGAATTCCGTGATTGCTTTTCGGTTGTAATCCACCCTCCAATTCAAATTCCAGACGCAAAGAACAGCTGTATCATCCGGCTATGTATTTACCATCTTGGGAGAACGACGATGTCTGAACGACGAATTGAAACCAGATCCAGCGAGACCGCGAGTTTCACCTGCTTTTCGCGTGGCTGCGCAACCCGCGAGAGAGACCCTCGCTTTCGCGGGCCGGATGATATGGCGGAGCTGCTCTTCCCGCCCATGGCCAAACTGATGCTCAACGTGGCTCCGCTGCGGAAAATCATCCTGCGCCAGATGTTCCCTCCTGGCATGCACGAGTACATTTTTGCCCGCACGAAGGTGATGGACGCTGCCTTTGGGGAAGCGCTGGATGCCTGTTTCCTTCAAATTGTCCTCCTCGGCGCCGGTTTTGATACACGCGCCTTGCGCTTCGCCAGCCGAAACCAGGGGACGAAGATTTTCGAGCTGGATGCTCCCACCACGCAACAAGCCAAGCTCGAGGTCCTGCGCCGGAAAAAGATCTCATTACCGTCAGAACTGGTTTTCGTCCCGATCAACTTCGATCGGGAGGAAATATCTACAGCGCTCACGAAGGCTGGCTACCAGGTGGGGCAGCGGACCCTGTTCCTTTGTGAGGGCGTCACCATGTACCTGACGGCCCAGGTCGTGGACAAAACGTTGGATTACATCCGCTCCAGTTCCGCTCCCGGCAGCCGGGTGGTTTTCGATTATCTTCTCGCCGCCGTCATCCGCAAAGAGAACCGCTACTACGGCGAGCAGCAAGCGTTTGATCGGGTGGCCAGGGTAGGCGAAAGCTGGATCTTTGGACTGGAGGATGGCGAGATCGGGCCATTCCTGGCGGAACGCGGCTTCGAATTGATCGTGAATTACACGTCAGTTGACCTGGAGAAACTCTTCCTGACGGAACCGGACGGTAAGCTGCATGCCCGTGTCAACGGAACGCACTGCATCGCCACCGCTGCGGTTCAATGAGATAACGCTGGTTTGTAAAAGCCGGTGAACCAGTGATCCGCACGCCAGCCTTGACCTGGATCGGGGGTACGCCATGAAACTCAAATGGTTTGGCCAGTCCTGTTTTTACCTCACATCGAAATCAGGCACACGCGTGCTGATGGATCCCTGCGCCCGCTGGTTTGGCTACCGGATGCCACGGGTAGAGGCTGAAGTGGTTACTACCAGCCACGATCACTGGGACCATAACTACATCCAGGCGGTAAAAGGCAATTTCTATCATATTGACCAGCCGGGAACCTGCCAGGTCAGGGATATTTCCATTCGCGGAACGCAGGCCTGGCACGATGCCTTCCAGGGTTCCAAACAGGGGCAGAATATCATCTTCACATTCGATGTAGATGGGCTGAGTGTCTGCCATCTGGGCGACCTGGGGCACCTGCTCAATCCGGAACAGATTGCGGACGTCGGCAAGGTGGATATCTTGCTCCTGCCAGTAGGAGGCCGTTTCGCGATCACGGTAGCCGAAGCCATGGAGGTGCGCAAGCAACTCCAGCCGGTGATTACCATTCCAATGCACTACCGCACTCCCGTGCTCGGTTTGGGCGGGTTTTTCTTTGCACGGGTAAATGATTTTCTATCCATGACAGGAGAGCCAGCCAGGGTGGTCCAGGAGCTGTCTATCGACCTGGACTCCCTTCGAGCGAATGCCGGCATCATCCTCCTAAAATACGATTAAAGGCGGAGGCCGATTAGCGGAGCACCGGATCGCACTGGGGCATTAATCTATACTTTTTTGCCAGATGGCATAAAAACGAGGATAGATGGCTTAAAAACACGGTTGAATCGGGAACTGGCCCACGCGCTGCGAATTCCAGCGGGCGAAACCTTTCGCCCGCTGGAAACGCATCTGGTCAATGGGTTGCTGTTTAAAGAACTATTTGACGCCGGTAACCACCAGGCCGATCCTGCCGCTTGTGACCTTTCCTTCCCGTAAACAGGTTTCTGCCAGCATGGCTTGGAGCTCGGCAGGTGTATAGGCCGCCCCGATCGATGTCGCCAAGCCTGGACGCATGGTGGTTGGCCGGACGCTCAGCCACAGAAAGGCGTGCATCCACCCCTGCATATCGCGTCGCAAATCGGAGATGAAGAATTGTCCTTCCGGCTTGAGCACTCGCCAGATCTCATCAAAGGCACCGCAGGGATTGGCCCACTCGTGCAGGGATCCGTTGGTAAAGGCTGCGTCGAAGGTGTTATCTTCAAAAGGAAGCTGGTCACAGCTGCCCAGGCGGTACTGTGTTCTATCTGTCAAACTATAAGCCTGGGCATTGTGCTGAGCCAGTGCGTGCATGGCTGGACTGATGTCCAGCCCAATCAGGCGGGTGCCCGCAGTCTGCTTGAGCCATTCCAGGCCCAAATAACCGGGGCCGTGGCCGATCTCGAGTGCAAGCCCGTGAGTTATCCCCGCTTTGAGCAGGCTGGGTGTTTCCATCCAGCCTTTGTCGCGGAAGCTGCGCTGCATCTGGTCATACTGGGCCACGGTGAACTCACCCTGGATGCCGTGATCGGTTTCGGGAACGCGAGGTTCGGTCATTTTGTTCTCCTATTTTATATTGAATATTCTATGTTGAATATCAGTTAAAAAAAGAAATGATCAGCGGCCTTTGCCGCTTTCCAGGGTTTGCAAAAGTTTCGTTACCCACTCCAGCTCGGCCTGGGTATGCAGGAGCGTATGATCGAAAATAGCCGCAGCCAGCGCCGGGACTTCTGGAAGAGCCAGCTGCTCTGCCCGGTGATCCTGCACATAATCCAGCGCCGCTTGTAAGGCGGCTTTTCTCTGTTTCAAATAGGCGGCCACTTCAGCCAGGGGCAGGCTGTCCAAAAAGAAAAGGCAAATGTCCAGGGGATAATATTCCCGCTCGAAAGTCTGCCAGCTTTCCCGCAGTAGGCGGTAGAACTCCTCACGACCGGAATCGGTGATTTGAAACACGCTGCGCGAAGGGCGCTTGCCCGACTGCTCGACATGCACCTTCTCGACGAACTTCTCCTCGGCCAGCTTGTCCAGGGCAAAGTAGATCGAGCCAAAAGCGATGGAAGTCCAATCGCTCATGTGTTCTTCGATAATTTGCTTGATCTCATACCCGTAGAGCGGGCGCTCGCGCAATAACCCCAGGATCACCAGTCGGACCGTCATCATTTCTTCTTTGTTCTATATTATATATTCTAGCTTGAATATGAATTCTTGTCAATTGCGTTCTTTGTTTGTGTTTGTCCCAAGATTGGTAGGCGAATTTGGAAAAATCGCCCAGGCAGTTTTTCTCCAGGAAACAGGATGGTGAGCTAAGCCACGCCTAC
>Ga0335070_10007867_pt1 | contig 12495 bp, 3 predicted proteins | sample Lox_Sample_13_FD_206722 | JGI IMG/M metagenome (GOLD analysis project Ga0335070, IMG submission 206722) | Soil microbial communities from Loxahatchee National Wildlife Refuge, Florida, United States - Lox_Sample_1.3 | ecosystem: Environmental > Terrestrial > Soil > Wetlands | place: USA: Florida...
CATGGTCATCTCGGTCTTCGAGCGGACCCGGGAGATCGGGATCACCATGGCCCTCGGGGCCTCGAGCAGGGATATCGTGGCCCTCGTTCTCCTCGAAGGGCTCTCCATCGGGATCCTCGGCGGCATCCTCGGCGATCTCCTGGGGATGGGGATCGCGGCGGCCTTAAACGCCGCCGGAAAGCCCCTCGTCCTCTCGGCTCTCGGGGATGCCTTCCCGGGCATCGCCGAGGGATCCCTCGCCATCGTGACGCCCCCCATGCTCGTTCTCGGGCTTATCGTCTCCGTGGCCCTCTCCCTCCTCGCAGGGATCTACCCCGCGCTCAAGGCGTCCCGGCTGAACCCCGTGGAGGCGATCCGCCAGGGGGCGTGAAGATCCGGAAGGATCGATACTGTTTAATAGGTAGTATGCAATCCTTTCATTGTTTTCATACCAAGAGCTCCAAAGTCTTTTGAATCGTATGCGGTATGGCGGGCGCTGCCCCGGCGCCCGTCACCCCGGTCAGTCGGAGGTGCAGAGGAGTGGAGAGACCCGGTCCCGGAATGCGGTTCCCCTTCCCTGGAGCCCTGCGTGGCCGGAGCCCCCGGACCCGGTTCCCCTCTTCCGGCCCCCTCCTTCTCGGCCTCGCCTTCCTTGCCGTGGGGGCACTGGTCGGGACAGCCGCGGCGGACAACTACGTCGGCGGGCTTCCCCTGACCACAATCCAGACGGGCACGGTTTCAGGCGGACTGTACGTGGACGCATCGATGCTTTCCTGGGGGACGCGGGACGTGGCGAAGAGCTTCTCCCTTCCCCCCGATGCGACGGGGGAGAACATCCAGTGGGCACGGCTCTATGTCATGGTCTATTGCGGGCACATGCAGAACAACTACCGGGGCAAGGCCACCATCACGTGGGACGGGAACGGGGACGGCAGCTACGAGACGACCCTCGGGTCAGAGGACCTGAACGTAGCCTACGTGTATGCGTCTAATGGAGGTATCACTCCCGCAGCGGTGAACGACCATACCAACCGGGTCACAAGCGACTACCTGATGTACTACGATGTCACCTCCCTCGTACGGTCCCGGAACCCGAAGGCGCGGGTCGTGACCACGGCGGTTGATGGAAGCTTCGACGGCCGGATCAAGATGATCACCCTCGTCGTCGCCTATAACGACGGGGACGCGGACAAGGTGTATTACTGGGTGAACCAGGGGCATGACACGGATACGTACTACTCCGATGATATTCTTGGGCAGGATTACGTGGGTTCCACCACCTTCGACCTCTCGGGTGTCCCGGAGGAGTTCGACGAGGCCCGGCTCACGGTGAACCATATCGCAAGTGCCGATGGCCTCTACGCATTCAATGGCGACGAGATCGATACCGACCCTATCACCGGCAATTACCAGGGAGCGTACTTCGGGTACAATATCTGGGATGTTTCAGGCATGGTCCTCCCGGGGGAGGTAAATGATCTCTCCTATGACCGTTCCGGCCAGGGCGGCTCCGGTGAATTTTCGGGCCAGTTCTACAAGATCCCCCTCGCCGTTCTCACCGTCACCGTCCGAGGTCCGGCCCCCGGCTCCCAAAACGCTCTCCCCGGCTCCCTTACCGTCACCTCGGTACCCCCATCGGCCTCCATCTACCTGGACGGCGCCTTCACAGGCTTTGAGACGAACAACACCATCACCGGCCTTTCCCCCGGCGAGCACGTCATCCACTTAGAGAAAGAGAACTACCGGGTTCCCGGGGACGATTCCATCGAGATCCTTGCAGGGAAGAACATCTCGTACCACATGGACCTCGAGCCCATCAACGGGAGCCTTCTCGTCTCCTCCGAGCCGGACGGGGCATGGGTATTCCTGGACGGGATCAACCAGTCCGTCCAGACGCCGTCCCTCATGGAGCAGGTGATCACCGGGACCTACAACCTGAGCCTGAAGAGGGATGGCTGGGAGGACTACCTGGAGGCGGTGACCGTGGAGGAGGATAAAACCGCCGAAATCGTTGCCGTGCTCGAGCCCATGGTGGAGGAGGCCACTTCTGCAACGGGGAGCATCACCGGCTACGAGGGCAAACCCCTGGAGGTCTTCGCGAGCGGGATCCTCCGCGGCGACCTCACCATCCAGACGGTCTCCTCCTATACCGGCCTCATCCCTTCGGGCGAGTCCCGGGAGTTCCTCCTCCCCGTCCAGGTACCCGCGAACGCCACGGTGGACCTCGCGAGGCTCTACACCTTCACCACCTGGGGGCACAACACCACGTCGCGGACGGGAGTGACTCCCCGATTGAGGGTGAACCTCGGGGAGTCCCGGCTCCGGCAGGACAGGATCTACGTTGACCGGAAGGGGCAGGGTATTTACGATTACCCGGTCACCACCCATGCCTACAACGTCACCGGCCTTATTCCTGACAATGGAACGTACCGGATCTCCATCGCAAACAACCTCCCGTCCGGCCAGACCTTTGCCCTCTACGGCGTCGCCCTCGCCCTCGTCACCCGGGACGCCGGCCGCCCGTACATGCAGTACTTCCTCGCCGAGGGAGCGGACGTGCTCTTCGCCGATCCGGCCCTCGGGGTAGACCCTGGAGAGGCGAAGACGGCCCTCGGGTTTTCAGGGATCCCCGAGCCCGGAAGGATCGGGAACGCAAGCCTCCTCCTCGCAAGCACCGCGGCCTCGGGAACGAAGACCGACCGGAACCGGGTGACCCTGGGGGAGGAGGCATGGGAGAACCCCCTCTCGGGGGGCTCCTCTGCCATCAGCACCGCTGCCCTTGGCATGACCGGCCGCGTGCCGGGGCCCTCCATGAACGGGACCATCGAGAGCGTGATGGGGGAAGGGAAGGGGGACTACATGGAGAACCGGCTCGCCGCTCTCGTCATCCATTACGAGGGGGAGGACGAGCCGAGGGGCTTAGCTAAGGACCTCGGGGGATCCGGAACGGCCGCCCCGGCGATTCTCCCCGTGGAAGAGGTTCCCCTGAACCTGACCCCGGAAGGCCTTTCTGCCCAGCGGATAACAACCCTCTCCGGTGACCTGGAAATCCTCGTCAGGCACGGGTCGAGGATCAGCCGGACCGAGGGAGAGGTCGGGAGCCTCGAGATCCAGAAGCTGCCTCCCCCGGAAGAGGCAGGCCCATCCTGGGCGTACCGCATCGGGTCCCCGGGGATGCAGGCTGACATACCCCTCGTTCTCATCGCCCTCCTGAACAGGACCCTGCCGGATGCTGACGGGGTACCGGCCCTATTCCTCTACCACCCCAACCCGGGCGGCTGGGTGGAGGTGGGCAGCAGGTGGGATGCCGCCACGGGGCGTCTCACCGCGGACATCATTTCCCTTGGCTTCTATGCCGCGGGGATCCCGGGGCCGGCCGGCTGGGCCTGGGTCCCCGAGGGGGAGAAGGGGAGCGCCCCATCCGATGAGGCGGGTGGGATCTCAGGTCCCGGTACCTCGCCCGAGCTCGTGGAGCTCGATCCGTCCCGGCACACGTACACCCTCTCCATCCACACGAACCCCCCGGGGGCCCTCGTGTACCTGGACGGGGTGTATCTCGGGAAGACCACCCCCCTGCGGCTCAGGGAGGTCCCTGGTGGTGCCCACAACCTCACCCTCGCCCTCCATCTCTTCTCGGCCCGTGCAGAGGATATCTTCCTCACGGGGGACACCACCCTTGCCGTGAACCTCACCCGGGAGGGGAACACTTACATCGCTGATATGCGCCGGTTCGAGGAGATCCCCCTCGACTGGGAGAAGAACCCGTTTGGCAGCGTCGCTGTCAGCTCAGATCCCTCCGGGGCGGTGATCTACGTGGACGGGAAGAAAACCTCCATGGTCACCCCCAAGGTGATCTCGGGCCTCTCCCAGGGGCTGCACACCATCCGGGTGAACAAGCCGCTGGTCATCTACCCCGTGGACCAGAAGAAGGTGCTCGTGAACGTAAACATCATCGCCCCGCTCCGCTTCGATGCCCTGGAGAGCCCGGCGAACCGGACCCTCTCCATCACATCCCCTGGGTACACCGGGAGGCCCTTTTCCGTGAACGGGATGTATGCAGGGGATACCATTCCGGCTCAAGCCCGGGTTCCCCTCTTGAACGGTTTTATCACCGTGCTCGAAGACGGGATCTTCCACTCCTTCCCCGTCCCACCCTGCCTGGGCGAGGGGGACACCCTCACCATCCCGAGGGACGGGAAGGCCCTCGCCGGGGTATTCATCGAGTCTGCCCCCCCCGGGGCCGAGATTTCCGTTGACGGCTTCCAAACCGGCATCTCGACACCCTACCTCCTTTCAAACCTGACCGAGGGCTGGCACCTCATCGGCGCTTCGAAGGAGGGCCAGCTCCCTGCCGGGGAACTCCTCTACGTGGAGGACCAGTATTCCCTCACCATCGATCACCAGCTCTTCCTCACCCTCCCGGATTACCCGTGGGGTTCCCTGACCGTGGAGTCCGATCCCCCGGGGGCGAAGATCTACCTCTTCAACCGGGACACGCGGGTGAAGACTCCCTTCACCTTCCACTACCTGGAAATCGGCACCCTGGAACTGAAGGTGATGGATAGGAACCTGACCAAGATCCGGGAGGTGACCATCCAGCCGGGTAAGACTGTCTATGCCCGCGTGGATCTCACACCACAATGAGGATGACAGGCCCGAAGGGTCTCCCTCAGGTAACCATGGGCAGGATTCGGCACGGACCAGAAGCCTGAAATATGATAAAATAATACCGATAGTCTGTCTAGTATTACAAAGTAGCCTCATTTACCTGATGCGTATGCAGATAACCCCCCTCCACCGCATGGGAATCCGGAACCTCATCCGGGCGGCACGCCTCGCCGGAGCGGCGCTCCTCATCACCTGTGCGCTCTTCCAGGCCGCGACCGCGGGAGACACCCTCACGGTCAAGGGACGGATCGTGGCCACAGCCGCCCCGGCGGCCGGGTTCTCGGCGGCCCCCCTCTCCGGCCCGGCACCCCTGGCGGTGCACTTCACCGATGAATCCACCGGGGATATCACCGCGTACGCCTGGGACTTCGGAGACGGCGGCACCTCTGCCCTTGCAGGCCCGGCCCACACTTATACCGGCCCGGGCACGTACACCGTCCGGCTCACCGTCACCGGGCCGGGCGGGTCCGATGAGGAGCTGAAGTCCGGCTACATCAGGGTGACGGGGGCGGGGAAGCCACCGGTGGCCGTCTTCACGTCCTGGCCCCCTGCAGGCTTTGTGCCCCTCACCGTCCGGTTTACCGACCACTCTTTCAGGAACCCGACCCGGTGGAGCTGGGATTTCGGGGACGGCGGGACTTCGTCCCTCCCGAACCCGGTCCATACCTACCAGCGTGGAGGCCTCTTCCGTGTCCGGCTCACTGTCTCCAATGACTTTGGCCACGACAGCACCTCCCGGTTTATCCTCGCCCTCGGGCGCTGGCCGTGGCACAGGTAGATCCGGCCCGCCCGGATGGACGGGGAGTTCCAGGCAGGCTCCCGGGGCCGGTACTGGCTCCTTACGCCCCTCCGGCCCGAACCGGCGCAGGAATGAAGGGGGAAGAGGTTCATACTTGTGTGTGTTTTATATTTCAGTTTGTTAATACTTAGTATTACGATAATAAGAAAAGATCATAAAACTTAATACGAACTGAGCCTACCTTACCTCCAGTCCCGCACGCCCCGACTTAGCGGGTACGGAGGAATGACGAATGAAAAGACCCTATCTTGGAGCCATCGCTCTCGCGATGGTGTTTTTGCTGCTCCTCCCGGGAGCGGCCATGGCCGCGGACCTTTCGGTCAGCGGCAATGTGATTGATGAGGACCTGAGCGTGACAGTGCTTGCCATCAACCCCGGCTCGGCCTCTGGTCACGACGTGATAAGCGCCAACGAAGCGAATACCCTGAGGGCCACGGTTGCGAACACCGGCGGTCTTGCCGCGGGTGCGTTCGATGTGACGATGGTGATTGGCACCTTCTCACAGACGCTCCATGTCGCGAGCCTCGGTGCAGGTGCAACCACAACGCTGGACTTCACCTACACGCCCACGGCGACCGGCGCAATCTCCATCGTTACCACCGCTGACTCCGGTTCCGTGATCACGGAATCCAACGAGGCCAACAATGCCCTCACCACGCCCTCGGTCGTGTACTACAACGGGTACAAGGGCAAGCGATACACCGCGGGCAACGACTTCACGACCGTGAACACCTACACCGGCCGTGATGGCGTGGTGTATTCGACCGGGAATGCGGTGTACCAATCCGCCAACTGGATGGCCTACTCCGCAAGCTTCACCGCAGGGCCGAGTTCAGCGAACCTGATCATCCCCAGCGGTGCGAGCATCGTCTCTGCACGGCTCTATCAGTCCACCAACTGGGACCAGACCCCCGGGGAAAACCCGGCCAGCCTCTGGACAGCGACCTTCAACAGCGGGTCTCCTCTGACCCCCACGGCAACCTACACCGACCGGAAGGGCTATGGCTCGTACAACTACCCGTCACAAGTCTACATGTATGATGTAACAGGAACCTTCAACAAGGCGGGGACCAACACCTGGAGCCTGTCGTACGGTTCCAACCTGAACGTCGCCCTCTACCCGACGTACATGATCGTCGTCTTCCAGGACGCTGCCACCCAGACCGAGAAGACGATCTTCATCAACGACGAGTGCGACCTGCTCTACTCGAGGGCAGCCTACAACACCAACAATGCCGAGGCCACCGCCTATGCACCCTTTGCCGGCGTTGACGTGACCGGCATGGCGAGCGCAAAGGCCATCGCCTTCGTGGCAGCGGTGAACGAGGACGGGCAGAGCCAGTTCATCTTCAACGATGTTGATAAGGATGACTTCTACATCAGCTCCACCGCGAGCACCGCCTCCACGGTCTCCATCAAGGAGTTCACCCTGACCAACGTTGTCGCAGGCGCGAACATGGCCAAGTTCCAGAGCCGCGATGCCACGGACGGCGACAACATGCAGGCCCAGAACCTCATCCTCGTCATCGAGAAGACCGAGGGTGCCGTGAACGCTCAATTCACACCCGCGACCCAGGTCACGGGTGACAGGGACTTCACCGTGAACTTCGACTCCAGCGCATCCACGGGCAACATCGTTAGCTATGCATGGACGTTCGGCGACGGTGGGACCTCGACTGTGGCAAACCCGAGCCACAAGTACACCGCCCGTGGCATCTACGATGTTGCACTGACGGTCAACGGCCTCTCCAGCTCGGACACCGAGACCAAGAACGCGCTTGTCGTCGTGAAGGAGCCGGCGCCCGTCGTCGACTTCACCTATTCCCCGGCAAGCGGCGTTGAACCGCTCCTCGTTGACTTCGATGCGACCGCCACCGGTATAGTGAATTCGTGGAAATGGGAGCGCAGCTCCGACGGCGGCTCAACCTGGGCGCAGTTTGCGACCGTTGAGGACCCGCAGGATGTCTCGTTCAACGATGGCACCTGGTCCATCCGTTTGACGGCAACCGGCCCGGACTACTCGGACACCGAGACCAAGGGCAACATCATCGCGGTCGGTGAGGCAACGGTGCTTATCACCTTTACGCCGGATGGATCCATCGACTTCAGCACCATGAGCGCCGGTGTTGATGAGACCGGCAGCAGGACCGTTAATGTTGATGTCACGGGTGGGACTGCCTGGACAGTCTCCGCGGCCGCGAACAACGGCGGTTACATGAAGGCCGGAAGCCTCCAGCTCGCGAGCCCGTTCCAGCTCTCAAAGGACGGGATTACCTTCCAGGACATGACCTCGCCCTATACTAACTTCGTACAGGGCGCAGCCGGCGTTGACGGGAGTGGCACGGCAAACGTCAAGCAGGCCATCGCATCAGCTGATGCCCCCGGAGCGTACTCGATCACGCTGACGTTCACATACGGCTTCGGCTGAGGGAAGAGGCAGGGCAGCACAATCGAGGGGAAGAAGGGGGATCCCCCTCCCCTTAACCCGGTCGGCAGATGCCCCTGTTCCGCAGGGGTGCCTTGTAAACGGGCCGGGTCAGGGAATGCCCTACAGCGCATGAAGACCGGAGTGGAAGGCGGGACACGGGGAGGCGATGGAGCGGAGGCCTCCGATCTCCTCCTTTCCCAATGTGAATTTGCCACTTCCGGCAGGGGTGCGCAGCGGGTCAGACCGTGGCGCATCCGTCCTGCCGTAACCATCGGCAGAAAGGGTGGGAGGGTTCCCACCGGGTAAGGAAGGTGAACTTACGCGTATGAGAACGGAAAAGAACGGGATCCTCCTCAGGAGGATCATTATCCTCGCGGCGCTGCTCCTCTGCCTCGCGGGGGTCGTAGCGGCCGACCCGCACGTCGGCGGCATCCCGCTCACGACGGTTAAAACCGGTACCGTGTCCGGCGGGGTGTACATCGATGCAGGGAACACCTGGTGGCCCCCGAATCCCGGGGTCCAGGACGTGGAGAAGACCTTTACCACCATCCCGAACGTGAACAACATCGCATGGGCGCGGCTCTACGTCTCGGTCTATTGCGGGCACATGCAGAACAACTACCAGGGCACCGTGACCACCAGCTTCGACGGGAACGGCGACGGGACCTACGAGACGGTGCTCGGCACCGAGACGATGAACGTCGCCTACACGTACCCGAACCCGGTCACGGTGAACGACCATATGAATCGGGTGACGAGCGACTACCTGATGTGGTACGACGTGACCTCGCTCATCACGTCGCAGACGCCGAAGGCACATGTTGTCACCACGGCCCTTGACGGAAGCTTCGACGGCCGGATCAAGGTGATCACCCTGGTTGTGGCCTACAACGACGGCGACTCGGACACCGTCTACTACTGGGTGAACCAGGGGCACGACACGGACACGTATTTGTACGCCGGCGATTACATCGGTTCGACCAATTTCGACCTGTCAAGCCTGTCCGGCACCGTTCAGTCCGCGACGCTCACCGTGAATCACATGGCAAGCTCCGATGGGACCTACGCGTGGTATGGTAATTCAATTGTTACGGATCCGCCAACCGGTAATTTCCAGGGGTCGTACTTCGGGTACAACATCTGGGACCTCACCTCATCTACCACGTTTGGGGATACCTATGACCTCACGTATGACAGGACGGATCAGTTCTACAAGATCCCGCTTGCTGTCCTGACTGTGAAAAAAGAGCCCACCTACGTAATCCCCGGTGCGGATTTCAGCGCCACCCCGCTTTCTGGTACTACGCCCCTCAATGTTCAGTTCACTGATCTCTCGACCGGCCCGCCGACGTCGTGGAAGTGGGAGTTCCGGTACCGGCCGAGCGGCGGTGCATGGGGGACTTATACGGAATTTAGTGCCCCTTATAATACTCAGCAAAACCCCTTGTATACCTTCACCGGAGTCGGTGATTATATCATCAGGTTCACGGCAACAAACAGCAAAGGCAGCAGCCAGAAAATAAGAGGCACAACCTCTGTCCCGTATATCACTGTGAACGCTCCAGTGAATCCCGACCTGACCATTACCGATCTCCGGCCTGTCACAAACACGCCCTTCGCTCGGGAGACGAACACGGTGAAGATCACGGTCAAGAACATCGGCGGCACGGCCTCTCCTGCAACGACGCTGGACCTCGTGGCAAGCGATGGGTTCACAGCATCGGACCTATCAGTTCCGGCGCTCGCGAGCAATGCGGAGACCGTGATCTCCATCCTTGATACCACCGTGCGTGACACTGCCGGCGGTTCCCTGACCTACACAGGAACCGTGGACCCGTCCAACACGGTGACGGAATCCAACGAAGCAAACAACGTTGTGGCCAACAGCTACACGATCGCGTACAACGGGTACAAGGGCAAGCGTTTCTGGGCCGGATCAAGCGATGTCACCACGGAGAAGACCTTTGACCTGCACGGTGGCCTGCTCTACTCGCCAGGGGACAGTGTCTACCACTCTGGCGGTGTCGGGGGCAGCGGGTGGTCCTCGTACACGGTCACCTGGACGGCCGGGAACCTGCCGGTCCCGTCTGGCGCCACGGTCCGGGAAGCCCGGCTCTACGTCCCCTACACCTGGGACAACACGGCCCAGATCCCTGACCACTTCCACCTTACCTTCAATGGAATTGCCCTGACGCCCCAGAACCACTACGAGGACCGGAGCAACTTTGGCGGCTATCCGGACTATGACTACGGGCTCCTCACTTACGATGTGACATCCCACGACGGGACACCCCTGTTCAATCCGGCCGGGAATACCGCCTCCCTGTCAAAGGATGACGCGAACACGAACGTGGCGATCTACGGCCTCACCCTCGCCGTGGTATATGAGAAGAGCACCGAGACCCGGAAGCAAATCTTCCTGAACGAGGAGTTCGACATCCTGGGCGCGGACGAGAACGGGTACGCGACCACCCCTGAGGAGGCCACCGCCTACGTGCCGTTCTCGGGGCTCACGATAGTGCCTGCAAACGTGGCAACTGCGAACCTCATCACCTTCGTCCCGTCCGGGAATGGCCCCGAAGGCGTCCTCCTCTTCAACGGGAATACCCTTGGCACGAATGTCTGGGACTACGGGTCCTCTTCCGGGACACAGGTAGCCGTGGACACCCGGAATGTGAAGGCAACCCTCCTCGCAACCGGGAACGAGGCCGGGATCCGCTCCACTGTGGGCGGAACGCCGCTGATGGCCGCCTCCCACGCGTTCCTGGTGGCTGAGTACACCGAGGCAGCACCGGTTGCCGGGTTCACCGGGACACCCCAGACCGGTGACGCCCCGCTCACTGTAACCTTCACGGATGGATCTGCAGGGACCATCACCGCGTGGGACATGGAATACGGCGACGGTTCAGCTCACGGGTCCGGGTCCGGACCCTGGAGCCACACCTACATGGCTGCCGGTAACTACAACGTGAAGCTCACGGTCACCGGGCCTGGCGGCACGGATGACGAAGAAAAAATCGGCTACATCACCGTGACCGAGGCAGCTCCGCCGGTCGCGCAGTTCACCGCGTCTACCACGAACGGCGCCGCGCCGCTCTCCGTGACCTTCACTGACCAGTCAACCCCGGTAGGGTCTATCAGTTCATGGAAGTGGGAGTACCGTACCGGAACTGGCAGCTGGACGGAGTTCTCCACGCTGCAGAGCCCGACGCAGATCTTCTCAACACCGGGGACCTACGATGTCCGGCTCACGGTGACGAAGGGCGCCATGAGTGATGACGAGACGAAGACCCACCTCTTCGCTGTATCTGCCGGTCGTGAACCGCTGTCAACGGTTGCGAGCGGCACTGTATCGGGTGACCTGTATGTGGGCGCGTTCCAGACGGTCCCCTTCGCCAGCCAGCCTTCCAGTGCTCCCTCCCGTGACTTCGACCAGTCCTTCAGCCTGCCGGCATCCGCGGTGGGGAACATCCAGTGGGCACGGCTCTTTGTGACGACCTATGGCGGTTCTGCAGGGAACAACTACGGGCACCGCCAGACCATCACCTTTGACGGGAACGGCGATGCAGTCTATGAAGCGACCCTCGGGACAGAGGACTGCGACATCGCCGCTGAGGGGAACGGTAACTCCTATCCGCTCAACGACCATGTCACCAAGGTCTTCTCTGACTACGAGGCATGGTACGACGTCACGGGCCTGATCATCGCGGCGAACCCGGCAGCCCATGTGAGGACGGAACCCATTGCCGGTATCACCTTCGATGGCCGGCTCAAGGCTATCACCCTCGTTGTCGCGTACAATGACGGCGATCCCGACGAGGTGAAGTACTGGGTGAACCACGGGCACGACTGGATCAACTCGGGCACGACCCAGACCAGCTTTGCGACCTCGTCGGTGACGCCCGGGTTCACGAGCGCAACCGGGAGGAACCTCGCCACTTCGAGCAAGGACGGGCGGTACTCCTTCAACGGAGTTCAACAGGCATGGGCTGACCCGGTCGCTCCGGTGAACTACTTTGATTTCAATACCTGGGACCTGAAAGCAAGCAATGCGATCACTCCCGGTTCGAGCAGTACCCTGGTTTATTCCCCTGCAGCAGGACAGTCATTCAAGACAGTCCTCTCGACTGTTACCGTGAAATACGCGACCACTGCACCGGTGGCAGACTTCACGCCTGGGGAACCTGTATCCGGTGATAAAACCCTCACCGTGGTGTTCACCGATGTGTCCACCGGCTCTATCACCAGCTGGGACATGGACTTCGGCGACAGCTCGACCCACGGAACCGGGCCGGGTCCCTGGAGCCACCAGTATACTACCCGTGGAACCTACAGCCCGTCCCTCACGGTAACCGGGCCGGGCGGCTCGGACACCGAGACAAAGACCAGCCATGTCCAGGTGAAGGAACCGGCACCGGTCATCGACTTCACCCCCGCGACCCAGGTCAGCGGCGTTGAACCCCTCACGGTGAACTTCGACGCAACGAACACCGGCGGGGCAGTGACCTCCTGGAAGTGGGAGTACCGGCTGAGTGGGGCACCCACCTGGACCCAGTTCGCGACCACCGAGGACGCATCCTTCACCTTCAGTGATGGTACCTACGATGTCCAGGTCACAGCA
>Ga0335070_10007868_pt1 | contig 12493 bp, 12 predicted proteins | sample Lox_Sample_13_FD_206722 | JGI IMG/M metagenome (GOLD analysis project Ga0335070, IMG submission 206722) | Soil microbial communities from Loxahatchee National Wildlife Refuge, Florida, United States - Lox_Sample_1.3 | ecosystem: Environmental > Terrestrial > Soil > Wetlands | place: USA...
CTTTGCGGTCGATCCGGTGGTTGCCGCCGAACTTGTCCGGGAATCCGATACCAGAAACCTCAGGGATTCGGAGATCCTCGATGTGGACGAGGAAGCCTACCGGGCAGGGGAATTAAAAACCCGGATCTTCGGCATCGCCCGGACGCCTTCAGGTGCCGGTAAAGTACAGGCCGCAAAGCAGGTGTACGAGGAGCCTGACGAGGAACGGGCAAAGCAGGAGATCGCACGGTTCATGCAGGAAGTGATACTGCCGGACACCCTGTACATCCTTGGCGCGGGGACGACGACAGAGGCGATCGCGCACCGGCTCGGCATACAAAAAACCCTCCTTGGTGTTGATGCAATAAAGGACGGCAGGGTGATAGCGGCAGATGTGGATGAAAAAACCATCCTCGATCTGGCGGAAAGGGAAAAGGAGATCCGGATCATTATCAGCCCGATCGGTGCACAGGGCTTCATCCTGGGAAGAGGTAACCAGCAGATCAGTGCCCGGGTGATCAGACTGGCGGGCAGAAAACACATCATCGTTGTTGCCTCTCCCCACAAGCTCGCCGAGCTTCCGGAACTCTACGTCGATTCGGGCGATCCGGTCCTTGATACCGAATTCGGGAGTTCCATCCAGGTGATCTCCGGGTACCGCATCGCGCAGCGGAAGAGGATCCACCAGTCCTCGCATGGATGAGGATAAATGTCCGAAGGAAATTAAAGACCAGATCTGGCTAAAAAAAAGAAGATTATTCCGGTACTTTCGGGGGTTTCATCAGGGCGAACGCAATGATAATGCCGATGACTGCAAGGACCAGCACGATAGGGAATACCCCGAGGTAGGAACCGCTGGATGTCTTGATGAACCCCGCCATCTGGGGGCCTGCGATCGCACCGGCACCGTACGCAAGAAAGAGTATGCCGTAGCATCTTGGGTAATCGCAGGTGCCGAAGTAACTGCCGCAGGTTGTCGGCGCGATGGCCAGCCAGCCTCCGAGACATCCCCAGAGGATGACGAAGGTGATGAGGTACACCGGCACGGTAGGGATCTGCCATATAAGGAACGACACGATAGCGATCAGGGCAAATGAAGCCATAGCGGTGTTCCGCGGCGTCAGCTTGTCGGTAAGCGCACCGAAGACGGGGCGCCCGAAGCCGTTGAAGATGGCAAAGACACCGACCAGAACTGTTGCAAGCCCTGCCTCAACCCCGATATCCGATCCGACGGGCTTTGCGATCCCGACCGCCATGAGTCCGGCAAGGCAGCCGATGAAGTAGCATGCCCAGAGGCCGTAAAATGCCGATGTTTTCAGCATCTGCCCCCGGTTCAGTTCACAGGTCTTCTCGCCCGGCTTGAGTGCCGGTGGTTTCCAGCCTTTCGGTGCCCAGCCTGACGGCGGGAATTTCAGCGGCAGAGCGAGGATCACGGTCAGGATGATGAACGCGATACCGAATATCCTGAACGTGTTCATTACCCCGTACGCGCCGATGAGCCACCCGGCTATGTTTGCGGTGAAGAATGCTGAGAACCCGAACCCGAGGACCGTGAGTCCGACCGCCAGGCCCCTCCGGTCAGGGAACCAGCGTGCAGATACGGCAATGGGCACCCCGTACGCTATTCCGACGCCAATACCTCCGATGATCCCGTACACTACGTAGAGCACCGGTACCGAGGTAGCAAATGAAGCGAGCAGCCAGCCAAGCCCGGTCAGGATCCCGCCGAGAATCGTGATGTTCCGTGGCCCATGCACCTCGATGTACTTCCCGGAAAGCGGCATGGCGATGGCGAAGAATGCAAGGAAGACCGAGAACGGCAGCAGGATATCGTTTGCCGTAACGGTCTGTCCCAGGTCCTTGGTAAAGTACATGGTGAGAGGTGCGACGAACACGCTCCACGAATAGATGGTGCCCAGGCAGAGATTGATGACGAGACCGAGCAGGACCAGGATCCATCGCCCGTTCTCCGGTTCCATACCCATGATCTTTTCCCTCGTGTTTTCACTCATAACGGTTCCTCACATATTTTCTTAAATGACCCCTCTTTTTAATGGGGTTTATTCCTCCAGTGTGGAGATGTCTCCCGGGTCAATACCCATCTCTTTTGCCTTGAGGACACGGCGCATGATCTTGCCACTCCTCGTCTTGGGCAGCTTGTCGACGAAATCGATCTCGTGGGGCATCGCGATCGGCCCGAGTGTGGTCCGGACATGGTGCAGGAGATCCTGCTTGAGGTTATCACTCGGTTCGTTCCCCACCCGGAGGATGACGAACGCTTTGATCGAGTTCCCTTTCACCGCATCGGGTTTCCCGATGACTGCCGCCTCGGCAACGGCATGGTGGGAGACGAGCGCGCTCTCCACCTCCGCAGTGCCGATGTTATGTCCGGCTACGATGATGATGTCATCCGCCCGGCCGAGGATCATGATATAACCATCCCTGCCCTTGACGGCAAGGTCGCCAACCGCGTAGACCCCGCCGATGGTATACCAGTACTTACGGTACCGCTCATCGTCCTTGTAGACCGTGCGCAGCATCGCCGGCCACGGGGATTTGATCACGAGCAGCCCTCCGGTCCCGGGTCTGACAGAGTTCCCGTCTTTGTCTACCACGTCCGCTTCTACACCCGGAATAGGTTTTCCGGCAAAACCCGGGCGCATGGGCTCTCCGATCACGGTAGTGATCATGGTCATGCCGGTCTCCGTCTGCCACCAGGTGTCGATGATGGGACATTTCTGCTTCCCGATGACCCGGTAGTACCACTCAAACGCCTCGGGATTCAGCGGTTCTCCGACTGATCCGATGATACGCAGGGAACTCAGGTTATATTTATTTGGCCACGACTCGCCCATCTTCATGAACATCCTGATGGCAGTCGGTGCGGTATAGAAGATGGTGATCTTCTGTTCCTCAATCAGGCTCCAGAAGCTGCCGGCATCCGGGTAATCGGGAGTCAGCTCGGTGATGAAGACCGTGGCACCAGCGGCAAGGGGCCCGTAGATGATATAGCTGTGGCCGGTGATCCAGCCGGGATCGGCCGTGCACCAGTAGATGTCGTTATCCTTGATATCAAAGACATATTTGCTCGTATAGTAGGTGCCGACCATGTATCCCCCGCAGGTGTGCACGATGCCCTTGGGTTTTCCGGTCGAACCGCTCGTGTAGAGGATGAAGAACGGGTCTTCGGCATCCATTACTTCGGGGGGACACTCATCTGACATCCCCTTCATCATATCGTAGAAATCCAGTTCCCTTTCGTGGAGATCGAGCAGGGGATCCCTCCGCCTCAGAACAACAACATGTTCCACGGTAGACGCGTTGATGATCGCCTCGTCTACGATCGCCTTGAGCTGGATTGCCTTGCCACGACGGATGGAGATATCTGCCGTGATGACGACTTTTGCATCAGCGTCCTGGATCCGCATGTTCAGCGCTGCAGAGCCAAATCCCCCGAACACCACGTTATGGACCGCACCAATACGGGCGCAGGCGAGCATCGCGATGAGCTGCTCGGGAACCAGCGGCATGTAGATACAGACGCAGTCGCCTTTCTTCACGCCGATCTTTTTGAGCGCATTGGCGAATCGTGCCACCTGCGAAAGGAGCTTCTGGTAGGTGAAAATCCGCTCCCTGCCCCCTTCGCCTTTCCAGATCAGGGCTACTTTATTGCGCCGGTGATTGTTGACATGGCGGTCGAGACAGTTTGCTGAAATGTTCAGTTTCGCATTGGTAAACCACTTGACGTACGGGTAGTTCCACTCCCTTACCTTGTCCCATGGCTTGATCCAGTCAAGCTCCTTTGCCATCTTATCCCAGAACGCATCGGGGTCTGCCAGAAATGCATCGTACGCTTTCTGGTAATCTCCCATCCATGCATTTTTCCTGTACTGTGGGTCGGGTGTGTATGATTTCACATCGTCGACAAGCTTGACATCGAAATCTTCTGTCATTTCCCACCTATTTTACATTATTAATCATGCTGAACATCCTATTTATATTTTGTCGAAATCTCGTTCGACAGATATGTCCGGGCAATGAAAACACAGGCACTGCGCTCTGGAGGGGATCAAGTCTACCGGCAAGAAGTGAACCGCCTAACTACCTTGGATTAGGCTACAGAAGAACGGATATAACAAGGGTTATCTATCCGGGTTTTTCAATATAAGATCGATGCTCAAAAAATTCAAGGGGTGTCTGCTGGGTGCGGCAATCGGCGACGCGCTTGGTATGCCCAATGAGAGTACATCTCCGAACCTGAATAAGATGAAATACGGGTACCGCCGCCCGTACAAAGGTCATCCCAATGAGGGGCTGAACGCTGGCCAGTATACCGATGATACCCAGCTGATGATCCTCGTTGGAACACTCCTTGCAGATGGCAAATACAACGAGGAACGTTACGCGACGGCACTCCGCGAACTCTATATGCGGGGGGCCCTCCGGTTCCCCGATGGGTCCATCTCTGCTGCATGTGAGCGTGTGGTCAGGGAAAATATTCCCCAGAAAGGCGTCAAATCCACAACTGCCGGCTGTCTGCCCATCGCGGTCCCCTTTGCGCTGGCGTTCCCCGACATGAACGAGGCATGCGAACGTGCCGTGAGGGCCTGTAACATCACCCATTCCCACCCGGCTGCCCACGCCGCAGTTTCAACCGTCGTCACCCTTCTCTACCACGCGATCCATGATTCGCCGAATCCGATTGAAAAGGCTGTTACCAAGGCACTGGCCGAAGACGAGATCCTTGGTGGCAAGATCCATAATGCCCTCCTGCTGGAAAAAGACGGGATGGACACGGAGACCGCCCTCCTCAAGATCGGTAACGATGTCTCGGTTTTCCAGACCCTCCCTATCGCGCTCTTCCTGATCAACCGTTATACCCATCCCCCTGATCTCCTGACCGTGTCTGCCAATACCGGTGGGAATACCGATACCATTGCCCTGCTCTGCGGCGCATACCTTGGCGCTGCCAAAGGAATGGACGCGCTTCCTGAAGATCTCCTCAAGGGTCTCGAGGACCGGGACCGGATCGAACTTCTCGGGCAGCGGCTCTACAATGTCTATTCGCGTAAAAGTGAGAAATAGCAGCGTTAATCTTAAAAAAACTGAAAATTATCCGGGCACTTCCGGAAAGCCTCCCTAAAAAGCATTAAATTTTTACAGCCGGATATTATTGTATGAAAATTGCGATTATCGGGGCCTCCGGTTATGCCGGTGGTGAGCTGATCCGCCTTCTTGCTCACCACTCCACGGCACGAGTCACGTGTGCCACTTCACGGAAACTTGCAGGAACCCCCCTCGACCAGATCCATCCCCACCTGAAAGGGTTCACCGACTTGCAGTTCGAGAACCCTGAGATCGATGCAATCGATGCTGATGTGGCATTTCTCGCCGTCCCCCATACCGCGGCAATGACATATGCCCGCAAACTGCTCTCCCGCGGCATCAAAGTCATCGACCTGAGCGCAGATTACCGTCTGCCAAAGGAGGTCTTCGAAAAGGTGTACGGCGTTCCCCATACAGATTACTTCCCTGCGCCCTACGGTATCCCCGAACTCCACCGCAAGGATTGTATCAACGCGAAATTCGTGGCAAACCCCGGCTGCTTCCCTACCGGTGCCACCCTTGCCGCAGCACCCCTTGCGCAATTCGCCCACACGATAATATTCGACTCCAAGACCGGTGTCAGCGGTGCCGGGGACAACCCCTCTGCAACAACGCATTACCCGAACGTCGCGGATAACATCGGACCGTACAAGTGGACCACCCACCGTCACCTTGCCGAGATGAAACAGGAGATGGCCTTTCTTGGATCGAAGGCGAAAGTCTATTTCACGCCCCACCTCGTCCCCGTCAACCGTGGGATCCTGACAACGACGCATATCCTGCTGAATGAACCGATGGAACAAAAAGAAGTGGAGAAACGCTACCGCGACTTCTATAAGGGCGAATATTTCGTCCGGTACCAGAAGCCCTCGCTCGCCGCAGTCCGCGGGAGCAACTTCTGCGATGTCATGGTGGAGAGTGAAGGGCACCGTATCGTCGCCATTTCCGCAATCGACAACCTGGTGAAAGGTGCGAGCGGCCAGGCGATCCAGAACATGAACCTGATGTGCGGTTATCCCGAAAAGGACGGTCTTGTCGTGGCAGGGATGCTTCCCTAGGTGAAGACCATGCTCGTACAGGATGCCATGACAAAGGACCCGGTAGTCTGCTCCGCGGAGACTCCCCTTCGGGAAGTGGTGGCGCTGTTCAGGAAACACCATATCGGCGGGCTCCCGGTTATGGAGGGAACGGAGCTGGTGGGAATCGTCACAGAATCCGACCTTATCTCGCTCCTTGAGACCGAGAGGATATCCGATGACCTCTGGCTCCCGTCACCCTTTGAGATCATCGAGGTGCCGATCAGGGAATATATCAACTGGGAGAAGACAAAACATGCACTTGCCAATATCGGTGATATGCCGGTAAAAAAAGTGATGACCCACCGGGTGGTCACGGCAACGGAAGATATGGACGTCGAGGCAGCTGCTGCCCTCATGCTGAAGGAAGGCGTCGCACGCCTGCCGGTACTCCGGGGGAAGAAGTGCGTGGGGATCATCACGAGGGCTGATATTATCAATGCAATCGGATCGGCCTATTCCGGAAACGAAGCGGCGGGTGTCTGAATGTCGTACAGGAGTATCTGCGCTGTCCCGGGTGTCAAGGCCTGGGGCATGAAAGAGGGAAAGTTCGGCCTTGCACTCATTGAGGCGCACGGAACGGCGGCGGGTGTGTTTACGGAAAATCTGGTAAAGGCTGCCCCGATCGAGCTGATGCGTAAACAGATACAAGCTGAAAAACTGGAGGCAGTCATCGTCAACAGCGGATGTGCAAATGCGTATACGGGAAAACGGGGGTATGCCGATGCCGTCGCCATGACAGAGTACGCCGGATCGGCACTCGGCGTGCAACCGTCTCATACCGGCGTGGCAAGTACCGGGGTCATCGGGAGGTATCTGGATCTGCCCCTGATCAGGCGGCAATGTGAAACCCTCGCACCCAGGCTCGACCGCACCCCTGAAGCCGAGATCCTTGCCGCACAGGCGATCATGACGACAGATACCTTCCCCAAACACGCGCTCGTGCAAAAAGAAAATTTCTGCATCGGAGGTATCACCAAAGGAAGCGGGATGATTGCACCGAATATGGGAACGATGCTCGCATTCATCTACACCGATGCAGAGATCGGCGCGAAACCGCTCTCTAGTGCCCTTCGGCAGGCAACCCGCCGCTCGTTCAACCGTGTCGTGGTCGATGGTGATACCAGCACCAACGATATCGCGCTCTGCACTGCCACCGGTGAAGCAGGCAGGGTCAAGGTCGCAGAATTCTCCGTGGCGCTTGAAGAGTGCTGCCGCTCCCTTGCCGAGCAGATCGCGAAAGATGGCGAGGGCGCGACAAAGCTGCTCGAAGTCACCGTCACCGGGGCAAAAAAAGAGGTTGATGCAGAGAAGGTTTCCCGCACCGTTATCGAATCACCTCTCGTAAAGACAGCGGTGTATGGAGAAGATCCCAACTGGGGCCGCGTTATTGCCGCAGCCGGCCGGGCGGGAGTGAAATTTGATCCGAATGCCGTGTCACTCTGGATCAGCGATGGCAGTAAAAAATATCCGCTCGTAAAGTCCGGCGAGATCATCGCCGATCTCGGTGCGGCCAAGACAGCAATGCACGGCAGGAAAGTGATCTTCGTCCTCGATCTTGCGGCAGGAAATGCTCGGGCGACCGCCTGGGGGTGCGATCTCACCGAACGCTATGTAGAGATTAACGGGAGGTATACCACATAATGAAGCGTGAAGATGTGCTCATGGAAGCACTGCCCTACATCCAGCAGTTCCATGGCAAGACGTTCGTGATCAAGCTCGGGGGCCATGCAATGGTGGATCCGGTCGTGCTCGAAAATGCGATCCGGGACGCCGTGCTCCTCCATTACGTTGGCATCCGCGTTGTGCTCGTGCACGGCGGCGGCCCCGAGATCAGCGAGAAGATGAAGCAGATGGGCAAGGAATCGGTCTTTGTCGGAGGGCTCCGGGTCACCGACCAGGAGACCCTTGAGATCGCCCAGATGGTGCTCGTCGGCAAGATCAACAAGGGGATCGTCTCCCTGATAGCGAAGTGTGGCGCCCGCGGCGTCGGCCTGTCCGGCAGCGACGGGAACCTCATCCTCGCAAAGAAGATGGATCTCCAGAAAGTCGAGATCGGCGGTGTCCAGAAGGAAGTGGATCTCGGGCATGTCGGCGAGATCGAGTGGATCGATCCCGCGATCCTCAACACCCTGCTCGACAAGAACTATATCCCTGTTGTTTCCCCAATTGCCATCGACAAGAACGGGGGCAGCCTGAACATCAATGCCGACACCGCGGCGGGGGATATTGCCATCGCACTGAATGCCTACAAGCTCGTCAACATGACGGATGTCGATGGCGTCATGGACAAAAACCGTACGAAGGTCTACCGGAAACTGACCGTCCGTGAGGCAAACGATCTCCAGAAGTCGGGGGCAATCGGGGAGGGCATGATCCCAAAAGTCCTGTCTGTCATCAGGGCTGTGGAGAACGGTGTCAGTTACGCCCACATTATCAATGGGAATATCGAGCACAACCTCATTCTCGAGCTCTTCACCCATGACGGCGTCGGGACGATGATCTCCATGAGCTGAATTTTTTCCCTATAGACATTTTATTAACGTAGTAATCGGTAACAAGCTAACAGGATTCCCATATGGATAAGACAATAAAGATCGTTGCGGCTCTTCTCGCGGTTGTGGTCATTGCCAGCATGGCAGTTCTGTTTTCCGGCACCCCGGCCCAAAAAGAGAACACGGAAACGATATATTTCTTCTATGGTGCGGAATGTCCCCACTGTCACAACGTGATGCCGTTCATCGAGAATATGACACAGAAATATCCCGGGGCGGATATCCGGATCCTTGAGGTCTGGCATAACGAGACCAACCAGCAGACGTATCAACATGCGAACGCTGCTGCCGGCATCGCACCTCCCGGGGTCCCTGAAATCGTTATCGGCAAGACGGTGCTCATCGGGGAACGGGACATCCCGGCAAAACTCGAGGGCCTCATCCAGGCCTCGCTCAAAAAAAAACCCTGAGAAGTCTGCCTCAACAGAATGAACCCCCCAGCAATCTCTCGTTTTCCGGCAGCACTGTCAGTGCTGTCTATTTCTATGGAGACGGGTGCGAACACTGCGAAAAAGTAAAACCCCTGATCACCAGTCTCCGGGAAAAATATCCCGGACTGCATCTTGAAGAGCTGGAAGTCTACCACAATGCCAGCAACCAGCAGAAATTCGTGGAGATGAACCGGCAGTACAATATCAGCACCTCGGGTATTCCGGTCATATTTATTGGCGATCAGGCACTTGTCGGGGAGACGGAGATAAACAACCACCTCGAGGAACGGATCCTTGCGGAGAAAGAGCGGGCTGCTTCATGCAACACATCAGCCACGCATCCGGCATCTCCTGAAAACTGCCCGGTGACAGCCGTCCCGCTGACGCCCCAGATGGTGGTCGTTCCGGCACTGGCTGACAGTCTCAACCCCTGTGCTCTCTCCGTGCTCCTCTTCCTCCTCATCTCCCTTTCTGCGGCCGTAGACCGCCGGCGGATCCTGCTCATCGGCGGTTCGTACATCGCAGCGGTCTTCCTGTTCCACCTCCTCATGGGGATTGGGATCTTCTCCGTGCTCATTCTCTCCGGGTATTCGAAGCTGTTCTCGCTCCTTGGCGCTGCTATCGCGGTGATCCTCGGGGTGATAACAGTGGCCGACGTGATAAAGAACAAAGGGACGTTCATCCTCTCTGTTCCGGAATCGGGGAAAGGTCTCCTCTCGCACTATATCCGGATCGCATCCCTGCCGGCAGCATTTATGCTCGGGATACTCGCCGGACTGCTCGGTTTCTCCTGTACCGGAGGTATTTACATCAGCATTCTTGCCCTTATGGGAAGGACCCTTACTCTGACGATCGGTCTGCCGTATCTCATCCTGTACAATCTGGTTTTTGTCCTGCCCCTCCTCCTCGTAACACTGCTTGTCGCATACGGAGTATCCCCGGAAAAGGCAGAAAAGTGGAGAACCGAAAACCGGCGGGCACTCCGCACTGTTATCGGAATTGTCATGATCGTACTTGGTCTCGTGATCTTCTTCGGATGGTTCGGATAATTTTTTTAAAAGGGTTACGGCAGGCCGGTATCGCTGGAGCACTCCCGCTGTCGTTCTTCGCTCATTGCAATCAGAATTCTGAAGATTTTCTGGACGGAAACGGGATCGATCCCGTTCTCGACAGCCTGGTCAGAGACGGATTCGAGCACTTTCGCGGTTCTCTTCCGGTCTTTGATCGCCATCCCGTCCCGTATCTTAATCTCCGCCACCCTGTTTGCCAGCTCCTGCCGTTTCGCGATAAGCCGGATAATGGCGGCATCTATGTTTGAGATCTCAGCCCGCACGTGTTCGAGCGACATATCATGTACATTCCCCCCGCATTTTCATAAACGTAATGCTTACGAGCATCAAGCATCAAACAGTTATCACAGGAAAACACATCTGATCAGGTGTCTTACATGCTCGAACGAATATCCCGTCGCGAAGAAGCGGATCTTTTTATTGCCTGGATGGCAATTGCACTCGCTTTCACCATTATCAACATCACACCCTATGGATTACTCGGCCCGTTTGCGGCGATCAGTCCTTTAAACGCCCTGATCTATTTCGGGATCGCACTCCTGACGGTCGGGATCGGGTTCATCCTCCATGAGATGGCCCACAAGTTCGTGGCGATCCGGTACGGGTACTGGGCGGAATTCGTCAAGGATAACACCATGCTTCTCATCGCGGTCGTCATGGCGGCGCTGGTCGGGTTCGTTTTCGCAGCACCGGGTGCAACCGTCATTTATTCTCCTGAAGGGAGGGGCCTGAGCAGGGAGCAGAACGGGATCATATCAGCGGCAGGACCGGCCATCAACCTTGTCCTCTGTGTCCTCTTCGCCGCTCTGTGGTTCATAAGCGGCAAAACGGGCCTTATTGGAATGATCGGCCTTGCCGGGGTCCAGATCAATGCGATGATCGCGGCGTTCAACCTTATCCCGATCAGTATCCTCGATGGGACAAAAGTATGGGCATGGAATAAACCGCTGTTCCTGATCCTGATCATCGCAGCGTTCGGCATACTCTATGCTTCGTTCTCTTTCTTCCACTGAACCCTTTTTTATTGGTCTTTCAACTGTTTGATGACCCCGACGACGTTCTGCCCTTTTAAAAATGCCTCTTTCAGCGCGGTCGGGTGGTTTTTGATCCCCTTGAATTCGTCCATGTTGTTTGCTACGATATTGTCATAGTATTCAAAACCGGCGTCATGGAAGAGGGCTGTCAGGGAGGGGTATGCCCCGTCAAAGACATGGTCCCAGTTCTGTCCGGCGGTCGAAATAAAGATACCCTTGTGGCGGGTAATATGGTCGGGGGAAAAACTGAGTGTCTTCAACACAAATCTCCGCGCCCAGAGGTACTGTCCCCGGTCGATAAACCCCTTGAGCTGCGCCGTAATCCCCATGCTGTAGATAGGGGAAGCGACGGCAAGGCAGTCTGCTACCAGGATCTTCTCGAAGAGCGGCGGGGCGTCATCCTGGACAATGCAGTTGCCGTCCTTATGGCAGGCGTTGCACCCCCTGCATGCCGAGTACTCAAGGTCCTTGAGCACGACTTTCTCAACTGAGGCTCCCGCGGATCTCGCACCTTCGAGGAAGCTGTCCAGCAGGGTCTCGGTGTTCCCATGGCGGTGCGGGCTCCCTGAAATTCCAAGAACGTTCACGACCATGGCAACCTCAGGTTGCGAGCCTTTTCTTCAGCTCAGCGATCATGGTTTTTCCCAGCTTAATAGCATCGGCCCTTGCAGTCGGGTGTTTTTCGATTGCGCCCTTCTCGTCAACATGGTTGATCATGAGGTAGCTGATATCGGCATCCCTGATCTCAATGACGTGGTAGAAACATTTGACGGACGGTACAGCCGCATCGAAGACGTGGGGCCAGTCCTGACCGGCACTGGCAAGGAAGGCACCGAGCCGCTTTCCTTTCCGTTCCGGCGGCACCACAGGGAGTTTGAGGACATATTTTCTCGACCGGAAGACCTGCGCCCGGTCGATCAGCGCTTTGGGAAGGGCGGCGATGCCCATACAGTATATCGGGGAGGAAAGGAGGATGCAGTCAGCTGCGATGATTTTGTCGTGGTATATGTCCATCCCGTCGCGCTGGACGCACCTGTTGAGGGTCTCGCAGGCATTGCACCCGCGACAGATATTGATATTCGCTTCGGTAAGCGGGACTTTTTCAACCGAGACTTCCGGGTCCTCGGCCATCGATGCGAGCACCCAGTCGAGCAGCGTCTCCGAGTTCCCGTACCGGCGCGGGCTCCCGGCAAAGGCGAGAACCTTGATTGTCATTACACTGTCTATGTCATCCGCCTTGAA
>Ga0335070_10007870_pt1 | contig 12492 bp, 14 predicted proteins | sample Lox_Sample_13_FD_206722 | JGI IMG/M metagenome (GOLD analysis project Ga0335070, IMG submission 206722) | Soil microbial communities from Loxahatchee National Wildlife Refuge, Florida, United States - Lox_Sample_1.3 | ecosystem: Environmental > Terrestrial > Soil > Wetlands | place: USA...
GGTGAAAAAAATCGCGGAAGATCAGGGGGTGGAGACCACGACCATGCTTGCCGCGGGAGCGCCAGCGCACGAGATCGTCAAGTACGCCCAGGATGATGACCTGATTATCATGGCAAGCCAAGGGAAAAAAGGGTTCAACAAGTTCCTCCTCGGGAGCGTCTCCGAGGAGGTGCTCAAGACCGCGCCGTGCGCGGTCATGATCATCAAAGAAAAATCAACGATGCGGTCGATTGATTTTCTCTCGAATCGACCGCCCGTGCAGAAGAAGCGCTAAGGGTGCGACTGTTTATTCGTCGTCCTTCTTTTTCTTCTTGTCTTTCTCGCCTTTCACTTTGTAGTCCGCATCGATCGTATCATCATCGGAGGGGTGCCCTTTCCAGGCGTCCCCCTGTCCTGCGCCTTGCCCTGGCTGTTGCTGCTGCTGGTACTGCTGTGCCGCCTGCTGATAGATCGCTGTTGAGGCTTTCTGGAACGCCTCGGTGAGCGCATCGGTCTTCTCCTTGATCCTGTCGGTGTCGTCACCCGTGAGCGCCTCGCGCAGCTCCTTAAGCGCCTTCTCCAGGTTCTCCTTATCCTCCGCGCTGAACTTGTCCTTGAGCTCCACAAGGGCTTTCTCCGTGCTACTGACGAGGGAGTCTGCGTTGTTTCTAATCTCGATTTTTTCCTTGCGTCTTTTATCTTCTTCCTCGTGTTCCTTTGCCTCTTTTTTCATGCGCTCGATTTCAGCATCAGAAAGTTTCGTGGACCCTGTGATTCGAATAGATTGCTCTTTCCCAGTACCAAGGTCCTTGGCCGAGACGCTCAGGATCCCGTTGACGTCAATGTCGAAGGCCACCTCGATTTGCGGGAGTCCTCGTGGCGCGGGTAAAATACCGTCAAGGTGGAACCGCCCGAGGCTTTTATTGTCCGCGGCCATGGGCCGTTCTCCTTGCAGGACGTTGATTTCCACACTGGTCTGGTTATCAGCCGCCGTGGAGAAAATCTTGCTTTTCCGTGTCGGCACGGTCGTGTTGCGGTCGATGAGCGAGGTCGCGACACCACCAAGCGTCTCCACGCTCAGGGTGAGGGGGGTGACGTCGAGCAGTACGATATCTTTTTCGATATCACCGGAGAGAACCCCTGCCTGGATCGCAGCGCCAATCGCGACGCACTCCATGGGGTCGACCTCCCGTTTCGGTTTCTGATGGAAGATCTCCTCGACCTTCTTCTGGACGAGCGGCATCCGGGTGACGCCTCCGACAAGCACAACATGATCGACATCCTGCGGGCTGAGTTTCGCGTCCTGGAGCGCCTGCTGGCAGGGCCGTTCACTGCGGTTTACGATCGGTGCGATGATCTCCTCGAGTTTCGCCCGTGACAGCTTCATCTCCAGGTGCGTCGGTTGCCCGTCCATCATCGTGATATAAGGGAGGTTAATCTCTGTTTGCAGGGTGGAGGAAAGCTCGATTTTTGCGGTCTCAGCCGCCTCAAGGATTCGCTGCAGCGTTTTAGGGTCCTTGCGAAGGTCGACATTGTGTTGTTTCTTGAAGTCGTTGGCAATGTAATCAACGAGCGCTTGATCCATGTCTGAGCCGCCAAGCTGCGTATCTCCGCTCGTGGACAGCACCTCAAAGACGCCGCCCCCGACCTCCATAATCGTGACATCAAGGGTCCCGCCACCAAAATCATAGACCGCGATCTTTTGATCCTCTTTTTTATCAAGGCCGTACGCGAGCGCGGCAGCGGTCGGCTCATTGATGATGCGCTTCACGTTGAACCCGGCGATCGCGCCAGCGTCTTTGGTCGCCTGCCGTTGGTCATCGTTGAAATACGCAGGCACCGTGATCACGGCTTCCTTGATGGTCTCTCCAAGGAAATCCTCAGCGTCTTTCTTGATTTTCTGCAGGATGAACGCCGAGATCTGCTGAGGCGTGTAGGTCTTCCCGCGGATCCGTAGTTTCTCGTTCGTCCCCATCTTTCGCTTGATACGCTGGATCGTCCCTTCCGGGTTGGTCACGGCCTGGCGTTTCGCCGCCTCGCCGACGAGCATCTCCCCGGTTTTCGTGAACGCGACGACAGACGGGAAATACGACTGACCCTCCGCGCTTTTAATCACCACTGGTTTTCCAGCCTCGATATAGGCTCCTTCGGAATTTGTGGTTCCAAGATCAATGCCAATGATCTTTGCCATAGTCTTTACACCTCACTTGTTGGTTCTTCTTTCTTTTTTGCCACAATCACTTGGCAGGGCCGCAGGAGTTTCCCCCCCAGCCTGTATCCTTTTTTTATCTCTTCCACCACGGTGCCGTCCTCACAATCCTTGGGTTCCACCGTGGAAATCGCGTGATGGACCGTGTGGTCAAAGGGTTTACCTTTACATTCGATATAGGTGACGCCTTCTTTCTCCAGGAATTTCTCCAGGTTACTGAGGAGAAGTTTCAGGCCGGTTTTCGGGTCTGCGTCCTCGTAGGCTTTCTTAAGGAGATCCTCGAAGTCAAGGATCTCTGAAAGGTATTTTTTTTTCTGCTCATCCTCGCAAATGAGCAGCTCTTTTTCCATGCGTTTCTGGTAGTTCTGGTAGTCCGCAAACGCTCGTAGATACTTATCATTTTTTTCAGCGAGCTCCTGAGTGAGTCGTTGAATCTCCTCATGTTGTTTTTTGAGTTTCTGTTGTGCTGATTCTTGTGGTGGTTTTCTCGTGTCGCTAGGTTTTTTTATCGACATATGCACCAGAAAAAAAAGAAAAGAAAGGAGGAGTAGGTTTAGTACTCGTCCATGCCGCCGCCTGGGGGCATTCCACCGGGCATTCCACCAGGTCCGCCTGGGGGCATGCCGCCGCCACCGCTCTTTGATGCGATGATGTCATCGATCCGTAGGATCATGGTTGCCGCCTCAGTCGAGGATTGAATCTCCTGGACGCTCACTCGGAGTGGTTCGACAACACTGTTTTTCATCATGTCGCCGATCTTTCCGTTGAGCACGTCGACGCCTGCGAATTTGTTACCTTTTTTATGCGCAGTGCGGACCTCGATCATCATGTCAATCGGGTCAAGTCCTGCGTTCTCCGCAAGGGTCTTAGGGATGATTTCTACCGCATTTGCATACGCCTCGATCGCCATTTGTTCCCTGCCGCCGACGGACGTGGCATATTCTCTCAGTGACATGGCGACTTCGGTTGCTGCTGCGCCTCCGCCGGGTGTCATTTTCCCGTCTTCGAGCGCGACTTTGACGACGAAGAGCGCATCATGCATGCCACGTTCGAGTTCATCGACCACATGCTCGGTGCTTCCACGAATGAGGATAGAGACCGCCTTTGGGTTTTTACACCCGGTGATAAACGTCATTTTGTCATCGCCGATTTTGTTTTCTTCGACGCTGCCAGCACATCCCAGGTCCTTTGGCGAGAGCTCTTCGAGGTTTGCGACCACAATAGCACCAGTTGCTTTCGCGAGCTTGTCCATGTCGCTTTTCTTCGCGCGTCGTACCGCGTAGATGCCTTCCTTGGAGAGGAAATGCTGTGCGAGGTCATCGATGCCTTTCTGACAGATAAGGACGTTCGCTCCGCTTTTCTTAACCTTTTCGACCATTTTCCGTAGCATCGCCTCTTCTTCGTCGAGGAATGCTTGGAGCTGGGTCGGGTCTTGGATCTGGATTCGTGCGTCAACCTCGGTTTTTTTGATCTCCAAAGCTGCGTTGACGAGCGCTATTTTCGCGTTTTTCAGTTGCCTTGGCATCCCTTCATGGACGCGTTCTTTGTCCAGGATGATGCCTTTAATGATCTCGGTGTCCTCGATGCTGCCGCCGTGTTTCTTTTGGATCTGGATGTTGTCCATGTCGACTATGGTTCGGTCACCGATTTGTTCGACGACACTGGTGACTGCGTCGACGACGACGTCAGCAAGCAGATCTTTTGCTGAGCTTGCGCCCTTGCTTGCCATGCTAGTCATGGCGATGTTTTTCAGGGTTTTCTTGTCCCCGGGTTTAATCGGTATCGACATCTTGTTCAGTGCTTCGATTGCCCGGTGTGCTGCAAGGCGGTAACCGCTACAGATCACGGTCGGGTGGATGTTCTGTTCGATGAGCTCACCCGCGTTCTTGAGCAGCTCTCCGGTGAGGATGACCGCTGAGGTGGTGCCGTCGCCGCATTCTTCATCCTGCGATTTGGCGACTTCCACGATCATCTTTGCCGCTGGGTGCTCCACGTCGATTTCCTTGAGGATGGTTGCTCCGTCGTTGGTGATGACGACATCACCCATTGAGTCGACGAGCATCTTGTCCATGCCCTTAGGACCGAGGGTGGATTTCACGGCGTCCGAGATAGCTCGTGCTGCCATGATGTTGTTCAGTTGTGCGCCTTTACCTTTTTCTCGTTTTGTGCCTTCTTTTAGGATAATAATTGGTTGCTGTCCTCCAGCCATCATAACTTTCTTGCCTCCTTTTGTAGATGGAAAAGCAAAAACTGCATGTAAACACTTCTATATAAATATTACTGTCTATGGTTCTGTAAAGTATAGCGTTGGTCAAAAAGGGTTGTAAAATCAGAGTTGGTAATCTTGAGGCATTTTGTGATTATAATCACATAATATTTTAATATCTAAATCTGTTACATCATAAGGAGGAAGCATGACACTACATAGTTCTATTCATAAATGGCTGACCCTTGGAATCATTCTATTGTTAGTCGGTGTCACTTTTGTGCCAAATATTAGTCGGAGTATTATGAAGGCATCTACTAACAATAATGTTGTAGAAAATGAAAAAGCCAATTCACTTCAATTACCTTCAGGGGCAACGAGCAATTATCAAATAAAAGGTACAATTAGAAACTTGATTATATTATTTGTCAAACATCCAATTTTGTTAAAGATGATACAAACAATAAATTTTTTTCGAGGTGCTTTAGTATATTTCTTACAAGACTATAGTGCAGAATGGTTCCATCATATGATTACTGAGATCAAACATCCCTTAGCATTTCTCTTATATGTCGTTCTTGCCATCAGATATATAGTAGGTATTTATTTTTGGGTCGATATATCTGATATACTCGTTTGGGGTTGGACTTCCAGTGATGTATCAGGTGGTTGGTATTGAATTATTTATCAATTTTTATTTGTTAATTTAGTGTTGGCAAACTGTTTTAAAAACATGATGGATTGATACTTTTTTCACCCCTGATATTAAACTCATATGTGTCGCCAAAATACATATAGTTTTTTACAGGGATGACTCTGGTTCTGTTAAGTTAAGGGGTGTCACACTTGTGGTGTTAAGATAGTGGTGTTACTCCTGAATTGATTTATATCGACTCGGTTCTGTCATGTAATCTGGTGATGGATTTAGATAGTAGATGCTTGTAACATTTCGGGTGATGATTCAATTCGTGTATAGGAAGAAAGTAATGGATAAATAACCTCTTTTTTTGCATTATTTTGACTATAAATATAAATATATGATGAGATTTATCATTCTCTAAGGAGGACAGAAAATGAAAAATAAATTCAATAGGAAATTATTGATAACAGGACTGATTGGGCTGTTTCTTTTCATTGCCATGAATCCAGCAATAGTACAATCAAACGATACACAACAAATATATAAAGAATTAACCAAATCCACTACTACCAATACCTACAATATAAAAGAAACTTATATTTGGGGCATTATCGAAAACCAAACCAACGTTAAATATAATTTAGTATTCATACGTAAAGACAACTCATTTGGTCTATTCAAGGATATCAGCATACAGGGAAATACCCGTTATATCCATATATGGTTCTTCCCACTTCTTTCAAATTTGTTTAAAGGTTTTCAAAAACCGAATTTTGATATTGTTAACAGAAGTGTTACATTAAAAATTAGACTACTGTTACATGGCAATATTTATGTGTATCATGGTCCAGATAGTTTTTGGTTCGAGGGACGAGCCATAGGTGTCACGCTCACTATCGACGAATAACTATCATACTTGTAGGTGGAGAGCTCTTGTTTGTCGATCTGTTCGATGATCCATCGTATGTTCTGTTGGTTCAGCTTCCTCATCGAGGCTGAATCGTTATCGTTTTTTTCCAGGAGAAAGACACAAAGCAAACTTCTTCATAAAATTTAAATATAGTGTCTTGCCTTATCATACCAAAGAGAGGAATTGATATGATAAAAAAATTAGTGATTTTTGGAAGTCTATGTTGTCTGATGGTCTTATCCATGGCGATGGTTCCCATGGTAAAAGCCGATGGTGAATTTCCCTACGGTCAAGGGCCATACAAAGTCTATCTGGTAGGGAAATGTGATGCGGTGGGAAATTCCTATCTCTTTGCGCTACCTCACAAGGACGTGGGAGGGCAAATTGGTCCATTCTGTGCCTGGAAATATCCCTATGGACCTGATTATGACATGTACACAGGCGCCTTCTTAGTCGTCAATGGGCAAATAGTGACTCCTGACATGTTCCATTCACCGGTCGACGTCTACCTGTACGGGTTCAAAGGATTTTCACCGTCAACGTTCTTGTTTTTGATCAAGGGATTTATTCCGACTGGCGAACTACGGGTCTTTGGAGTCGCTGACGCTATCGATTTACATTCTGAATAATCTGCTTACAAACAGCAAAGTATGAAAGCGATGTCTTCATAAGGAAAAGCCATTTGTCTCTTCCGTCGATGGTTATCCCTGCTTCCTGATTAAACATCAATGAACAAATCTTTTCTCTACGAATCAAATCGTATTCCCAGACTCGTTTTACTTGCTACCGCTTTTATTTTAGCAATCACCGGTGGTACTTTAGCTGCCGAATTAGTTTCCAAGTACTCTTCTTTGGAGATTGGACTTAGTTTTTGGGTATTTCTTGATATTTCATTATTATTTTCATCATTTTTGTTTATTGTCATAGCTCAAACCTTATTCAAAGAAAAAACTAAATAAGAAATTCAAAAAATAACTTAACCAACTCTGATTCCCAACGAAGATTTCTCAACGCTCTATTACACAGAACCCCGTCTCAGGTTCTGTGTAAAACTGTGGTGTCACATTTGTGGTGGTAAAACAGAATTAGCACTTCCAAGCTACATAGTTTCCTTTTTTGCGATTGTTTTCCCAGTGAAGAGGCTGTAAATTATCAATATCGTCAGTGCCTCCTTTTGATACTGGTTTTATGTGATCTATCTCCCAACCAAATTTTGAAGTGGCGCCATAATCTATTTTAGAAATAGGAGAATCACACGTATCTATTCGTGCAATATCTTTTAAATTTTCATCCACAATTTTTCCTTTTTCCCACACTTTATTGATCGTGGATTGATCGAAAGGATCCCCTTTTACATCTGTGTTGAATCCCCTTGCCATGATATAGCCTGCCCGTTGTGACAAATGATTATGGACTATTTAAAATAGTGTTTTGCTCGTTTTGTGATATTTCTAACGACTAAAATCAGGTTTATTTTTTAAAAACCAGGGACAATGTGTACAGGTCCCTAATGTTTTGATACCCTGGCTCTTACTTGTTTGATTTACGACCCAGCATGGTTCCTTGGCAGACGATTTGTACACAGGACATTGCTCCCTCACATCCTTTGAACAGTTCATAAATTCCCAACAGGTCTCATAAGTCTTAGACGGCGTCATACATGCACCCCATGTCGATGCTTTATTCTAGTCAATACAATTCATTCCATATATTAGAACATCTCTCAAAATTCATTAAAGAACAATTCAATAACAAGTTAAATTGTCAAATTAGCAGTTGCATACTATTGTTAAACCATAAAATATTGATGTTTTGCCATCCACATTGGACCACATGACTAAATATAATTTACGAGATCTTCGATATTGGGGTTCTTCATTCTTTGAATACGGATTGGAAACATCGTTTCAAGGAGCGTATATTCTTTCACGTATTTCTGGTATCGCTGAATGGTATGATCAAGAAAATTCTTTGCAGAAATAAGGGTAGGGGCATAAAAACTGATGATCATGTCATAACTTCCATGGGTGTAGTAAATATTTTCGATTTCGACAAGACCTTTTGGGTAGTTATCAAGCCTATCGAACGCCATTTCTTTTCGGAACTCGTCACTGAGTCGTACACCATGTATTCTTCGTAGAAGCACGATGAAATGTTTCTGATTTTTTAGGGTGCCATCCGTAATAGTAGTGTACCCCCAAATTATTTTTTTGTTCTCTAAATGTTTGATAATGCTCCCGACCTTCTGGCGGGAAAAACCGGTCCTTTTCATAATTTCGTTGATGCTATTTTTCCCTTGTTGCTCCAAGATTGTTAGTACCTTGATTTCGTCCTCTGCAAAGCTTTCTTTCCTATTTTTTGGCATACTGCACTTCTCCGTTTCCTAAAGGTGATAACGTCCATTTCCTCTTTAATTTTTGGAAATCGCCTTCTTACATTGCACTGCCTTCTGCAGTAAAAGCCATTCCTTATACCTTCAACAATCATACCTGCCTGCGCAGAGGACTGGAGAGGTTCTGTACCAGGCCGTACACCGATCACGATGATCGACAGGCTTCTTTTTTAAGGCTCAGAACGATAGCGGGTCGATGAAAATGGAGGAAGCTTAATGGAACAATGTCACAAATGCGGCACGCAGCTAGCGAAGGATGCAAACTACTGTTCTCACTGCGGTGCCTCGGTAAAGGAGGTTCGAACGGAGGAGTTCAAGGTCTCAGCGGACGACCTTGTGAAGACGGTAAAGAGACTCATCCATGAAGGGAACATCAGGCGAATCGTCATCAAAGACGACAAGGGAAAAGCACTCATGGACATCCCGGTGACGGTCGGCGTCGTCGGAACAATCCTTGCTCCGTGGCTCGCGGCACTCGGAGTGATCGGTGCGATCGCGACCAACTGCACCATCGTCGTCGAACGAGAAAAATAAAAAAGTCCAATCCCCTAGGGACCGTCTTCGCCTCCCCAGAGCGCGTACCCGGAGGGGTTCCCTGGGACCCATTCCGGTGGGATGCGGTACGCCCGGTAGACCTGCAGCAGCCTTGTGGGTTGCTCGTAGTCCCAGACGATTTTTGAGGTGTTCGTGACCTCGAACACCCGGCCGTTCGAGCCTTCTGAAATCAGCGTGTTGCCGTTGGGGAGGCGCTGCGCGGAGCTGATGTAGTAGCTGAAGAACTTGTGTCCGGCGCCGCTGCGCGGGAGCCACCAGTTCCCGGTCGGGTAGGTGTACTGCCAGACGATGTCGAGCGTCACCGGGTTGAACTCGATCACCCGGGACCAGAGTCGTAGCTCGTTCGGCATCCCGAAAAACCCGTACCCCGCGACGCCCCCGTTGTCGAACACGAGGATATCCCCGGCGCCAGGCAGGCCTTGCGGGATCATGTGGGCGTGATGCAGGCCGATGATCTGCCCCAATTTTTTACCAGCCTCGGTGTTCTTCGAGTAATCAGGGCCGACCCGCCAGACGATGTCCCCGGTCTGCTTGCTGATGATCGCGAGAAAGTCCCCGTTTCGGGAGCTCACGATAATATTTTCCGGGTTGAAACAGGAGTAGTTCCCCGGGTCCGTGGTGTACCATTTGTTCTCGCCGAGCGTCGAGAGGCTGTTCATGTGCAGGTAGTCTCCATCGCCAAGGATACCAGGATTGTTGTAGATGCCATGCTTGCTTCTGTTGTCGAACCCCATCTGGTTGAAATGCTCGGAGGCGTGCCATTCGAACCCCGTGGGCGTCCCGTTCCAGTAAATCTCATAGATGACCTCGTCCGTGAGCTCCCGTTTGCTGATGCTGGTGTTAAGAATAGTGTGATGTGAGAGGATGAGGATCGTCCCATTAGGTACCACCTCCTGACCTGGCGCGTAGTACCCCACCGGGTTTCCCTCACGCTCGAAATCATGATGCTGCCGGGCCCGCCCGTCCTCCCGTGCGCTGTAACTCCAGAGGATAGATCCGTTCCAGGCGAGCTCCTCAAGTCTTGTCGCGTCGCCGCAGGCAAGCCCGCAGAATTGATAGCTCGCTCCTGTGAAAAGGAATCCACCGGGAAAGAGTTTCGCTGGCTGCGGGAAAAACGTGTTCCAGTGATGGATCACGGTCCCATTCATGTCAATCAGCGTGACGAACGCGCTGTTGATCAGGGTGTATCCCTCGCAGCATCCCGGCTCATGGACTTTGACCCCTGCTTGAACCATCGGTGTGTTCGCGAGGGTACCGGCGAGAAGCAACATTGCTTGGAGCACTCGCGCCATGCTCTTTATGATTCTTTTCACTCCGCGTTCCCCAGATTCTCTTTAAGCGAATATAATAAAGGTCCAATTATAAATCATTTCCTATAAGGATAGGGAAGGCAACACGGAAAACAGCAGGCATCGTGCGTTCTTACCAGCCTACTTATCGCTTTTTTCCTTGAGCGTTTGTGACTCGTAGAGCTGACGAATCAGGATGCAGTTGCAGTACAGGGTCTCCCCGAACATAAACGAAAACGTGCAAAAGGAGTCCTTGCGCATGCATTCGATCGCGACCCCGTTCCCCAGGGATCGTAGGTGGGCGAGGTCAAGGTCGTCTGAAAAACAGTTCCCCCGCTCTGGACAACCTGTTTTTCGCATCATTTCAGCGAGTTCTCTCTCACTGATTTTCATCGGACCTCCCTAACAATCAGCCCCTGCCCTGTGGTAGCATGTGGCTTTAACTGTCTTCACATGTCACTTAGGCTATATAAAACTTCTCTTGAACAAAAGACAAAGGTGTTCAAAACCCATTGTCTGAAGGAAAAAAATGGTCAATCTTCCCAAATTTCACTGGAATGGGTTGACCTTGAACACCACGATCACATACTCCTTACCATTGAACCCATGGTAGTTCTTCTGGTCCAAGGGCAGGGAACCACGGTACCGGTGGATATGACCGTTCGCGATGACCCATCCCACCACGTTCTTGCTGAACAGCTTGAGGTGAGAAAGTACAGTGTGCTTCCCGATGAAGAGCGCCCTTCCCGTGAACCCTGACAGCGGTGAAGGTCCTGAGGGGTTCTTCTCAAATGAGACAGCCCCCACCGTCGCGCTTGTCATCGGCATAAGAATGCCGAGCAGCAGCATGCATCCAACAACACCTAGGAGTTTTTTCGCCATAGTCTTATCCCCTTCAAAGATGGTATCGAAGCTGTTGATTTGCTGTGTATAAATAGTTTGTGGACACGATGGCATCTTTTTTCTCCTTTTGTACGAAGCAAACCATAACATTTTCATACCGTGAGATGATGTGCGGTACTATCAGGATTTAGACGTGTCGTCGGAGCGTCAGGAGCGTTGTGTCCCATGGGGAGAACCGTCATCCAGAAAATCTTTGAAGCACATGGTAAAGGGAGCGCAGTCGTTGATTCCATCATCGATGTCGGAATCGACGTTCGAGTCGCCCGTGATTTCGGCGGAGCAAACGTGATCAAGCATCTTGAGGAGCATCATCTTGAGGTTGATGATCCAAAAAGGACGTTTTTCACGTTCGACTGCAACCCAGGTGGCTGCGACCAGAAGTACGCGGAGAACCAGCAGCTCTGCCGGTCGTACGCACGGGCACACGGCATCAAGGTCTTCGACATCAACGCAGGGATTGGGACGCATCTTGCGTTCGAGCAGGGGCTGGTAAAACCAGGGGACACGTTCGTGTCCACAGACTCGCATGCGAACATCCTTGGCGCCCTGGGTGTGTTCGGGCAGGGGATGGGTGACATCGATGTCGCGCAGGCGTTCGCGTTCGGGAAAGTCTGGTTCAAGGTACCACCCACAATAAAGATCATGTTCACGGGAATGCCGCCGAAGGCAGCGACTCCCAAGGATGTGGTCCTCAAGATGCTCAAGGAGCTCGGGGCGAACGGGCTGTTAGGGTATGCCGCTGAGCTGCATGGCACATATGTCGATGACTTGTCCGTGGACGGCAGGATCACGATCGCCTCCATGGCGACGGAGATGGGCGCCATCATCCTCTTCTTCCCCATCGACCGGGTCACCCAGGAGTTTTACAAGAAGAATTTCGGTGTGAAGATACAGCCTCTGCAGGCGGATGCTGATGCCTCGTACGAGAAGACCATCACGATCACTCTCACCGGGCTTGAAGCGCTCATCGCCCGGCCGGGGCATCCTGAGGATGTCGTGCCGGTGAAGGACGTCGCAGGAACGCCGGTGGACTCCGGGTTCATCGGCTCGTGCACGAATGGACGGCTGGAGGACATGCGCGCGGCAGCAGCGGTCCTCAAAGGTAAGACGATCGCCCCGGGAAGGATCCTTAAGGTCGTCCCCGCGACCGACTCGATATGGAACCAATGCCTCAAGGAGGGGCTCGTAACGATCTTCAAGGACGCCGGCGCCCTCGTCGGCTCCGCTGGCTGCGCAGGGTGCGCGGCTGGTCAAATAGGACAGACGGGCAAAGGGGAAATCACGGTCTCAACAGGGAACCGGAACTTCGCGGGGAAACAAGGGAAAGGCGAGATGTACCTCGCGTCACCAGCGACGGTCGCTGCATCCCTCATCGCTGGGTACATCACCACCGTGGATGCGATCCCGAA
>Ga0335070_10007871_pt1 | contig 12491 bp, 10 predicted proteins | sample Lox_Sample_13_FD_206722 | JGI IMG/M metagenome (GOLD analysis project Ga0335070, IMG submission 206722) | Soil microbial communities from Loxahatchee National Wildlife Refuge, Florida, United States - Lox_Sample_1.3 | ecosystem: Environmental > Terrestrial > Soil > Wetlands | place: USA...
ATAATTAGTTGGCTCCGGCTCGAAAGCAAGCACCTTGTAGGCACTTCTTGCAACGCTGATAGAGAAAGATCCGATGTGGGCTCCCACATCGACGACAATAGAGTCTTTTGTGATTGGAACAAAATCCATCGTATAGTTTCTCTTAACAAAATTTGATTTTACAATTCTCAAATCATCCGTATTCGGCCGCAGCCTGATTCTTAAACCGTTTCGATGGATCAACTCAACTTCTTTACGCAGAAATCCATAACGCCCTGCATAAAGCACATACCAATTCTTGAACACAACCACATTCTTTATAAGTGACATTCAAGGGCTCTCTTCTTATCCCTGGCAGGTCCTGAGCTTCATAAGATGCCTAACATCTCTTTCGTTGCGTTAAACACTTCATCCGCTGAGATAGCCTTTATACAGACAAGTTTTTTACAGGAATACTCGTGACACGGATTGCACCCCACTTCTTTTCTCACTTTGATGTGACTTCCAAAAGGTTCATTCTCAACGGGGTCTGTCGGTCCGTAAATGACGACGGCGGGGATTCCCATGAGGGAAGCAATATGCATCGGTCCAGTATCTCCTCCAATATAAAGATCGCAGTTTCGATATACTTCTCCCAGCTGTGTTAAAGATTCGGTTTTCGGCGCCAATAGAGACGGCTCTTTCATCTCTTTTCGAATACCCTCAACCCACTCGAGTTCCTCATTTCCCCAAGTGAAGAGAACGGTCGCATTGAGTTCCTCAATTAATTGATCCGACAATCGGGCATATTGATCCGGCATCCATCGCTTGAAGAAAGCTTTTCGGCTCGTTCCCGGATGGATCGCAATCAAAGGCCTACGAAGGGATACTGATGATGCCTTAAAGAATGACTCCACATATTCCCGATCCTCCGAGGGGATATGAAGACTATATTTAAGCTCTTTCAGCTCCAACCCCATCCCCTTTAGTAGCGCAAGATTTCTTTCAAAACGGCCAATCCTTACCTTTGGAAGCTTCACCTTCACGTTTGAAAACAAGAAATTCCCTTCCCTGGTTGACCTTCGATCATATCCAATCCTCTGAGAAGACCCTGAAAGAAAAGAGAGAACACCGCTCTTCAGAATCCCGTGAAAATCGAGAACCACATCAAACTTTCGCCTCCGAAGGTCTTTGACAAATCCCCGTATCTCCCCGATGGCCCCCCATATCCCCGTTAATGACTTTATCCCCCTGGTCCACCTTTTCCTCGGAAATAAGATCACCTCATCAACCTCTGGTTGACTTTCCAGAAAGGCTCGAGAGGGTTCTTCAACAATCCAGGTGATTGAGGAGGAAGGACTACTTTCTTTTAAGGCTTTTACTGCAGGCAGTGTTCGGATGACGTCCCCCACCGCACTCAGCCTCAAAACTAAAATTTTCGGGTATTCCATTGTTGAAACATTATCCTATTAGCCGCTAATTTTCAATGGCAAATACAAGAACTTTGCGAAATGACTTCCAAATTCCAAACGGAACCCAACTATTCCATAGTCACCCTTCTCCCTCGACGGCGGTGTTAGCCTCTCTGCCTCCCCCTCTCCCCAACAGGGAGAGGGGGAGGTGAAGGGGAAATCAGGGGCATGGAGAAAGAATTGCTGCGTCTCTATTAATATTTAAAAAGATGTGGTATTGAAGAAGAAGCTGCCGATGAAAATAATGATTGTTCTCGCAGCGTTGTCAAGTATCTTCTTAGTGGCCCTGCCTGCCGGCACAATGGCCTCGCAAAACGAACCTCGGTCAATACCTTCTTATTCTGGCTTCGCAGATGTCCAGAGCGCCAAAAAGTACTTTATTATTGTTGGCGATACACAAGGCACGAGTCACTGGGAGTTCTGGCGGGAAAGGAATGATAGGGAGCGAAAGCTAATTATTGATGAAATCACCAGGCGCGAGCCAGCCTTTGTGATCCATCTGGGTGACCTTACGACTCGGGGAAGTTCGGAGAAACACTGGCAAGAATTCGATGATATGCACAAAGAATTTCGTGAAAAGAGGATCCCCTATTTCCCGATCTTGGGCAATCATGAGTTTTATGGCAGCAACAAGAAAGCACTTCAGAACTATTTTGGGCGTTTTCCCCATCTTCATCAAAAGCGGTGGTATAGCTTCACCTGGGGTAATATCGCAATGGTCATGCTTGATTCCAATTTCTCAACTTTGACCAAGGAACAAATCGAGCAACAAACCCGGTGGTATTTGGACGAACTTGAACAATTCGAAAAGAAAGCGGAAATTGATTTCATTATTGTCTGTTGCCACGAACCACCTTTTACCAACAGCCGGGTAGTCAGTCCAAACGAGAAAGTCAAAATTTATTTTGCTGACCCTTTTCTTCGATTCCAAAAAACTCGCTTATTTTTCAGCGGTCACAGTCATTCGTATGAGCGGTTTCAAATGGACGGCAAGTTCTTCGTCGTTTCTGGGGGAGGAGGTGGGCCGAGGCATAAGGTTATTGTCGATCCCCGAAAGCAGCGCTACCAGGACCTTTTTCCAGGTCCCGAACTTCGTTTTTTCCACTTCTGCGAGATAGAAAGTCGCGACGGTAAGCTTGTCTTCAGAGTCCTGCGCCTCGAATCCGACGAGACGTTTAGGGTCGCTGACTCATTAGTCATTTCGAAAACCAAGAGATGAGGAAACTATCCTGTGAGACAAACCAGAAATTTTTCAGGAAGGCTTTTTGTTTTTCGATTTGAATCGACGCAGATATGCCGCGTCTCCCCCTCGGCAACCACTTCTTCCTCCTGACCTTTACGAAGGATCTGATACCCAAAGGTGACCATGCGTTTATTAGCTCCCTTCAAGCGGGTCCGCACGACGACTGTCTCATCGTATCGAGCAGAACTCCGATACCGACAGTTGACATCAGACACGACAAGCTTATACCCTAACCCCTCCAAATCGGCGTAACGGAATCCTCTTTCCCGACAAAACTCAGACCGGCCTACCTCAAACCATACGAGGTAGTTGGCATAGTAAGCCACCCCCATTTGGTCCGTCTCTGCGTATCTTACTCGAATATCCACATCCACGATGTCTTTCATCCAGGCCTCCGAATTCATAGCGTGACCGTGTCCCTGCCTACCGGCAGGCAGGCGTACTCCGTGTCCGCAATTTAGTGTAACACTTAAAATTCAAATTTCAATTTCCAAATCCCAAATAGATTCCAAAATCCAATTGCCAAAATTCCAAAACCTATAATTTCCCCTTTTGTTTTGGACATTGAGAATTTAGAACATTGGTGCTTGTTTGGGATTTGGTATTTGTGGTTTGGAATTTCTGTCCCTTACAGGGCTCTTAAATATTCGGGCCGGAGTAATTCGGGATCTTTCCTTCTGAGGACATCTCGAATTCGTCTAAGGGCTTCTTCTTTCTGCTCCGGCATTTGGATCCGAAGAGGAAGGTAGTTGGAGGCGTGATTGGAAGCGAAAAAACAATCCGTGAATTGGCAATGGGTGATCATCATTTCCAGTTCTTGGATCAGACCGAAAGGAGTGGGCAGGACCAATTTTCCTGTTTCGATTTCCTTCTCAATGGGTGTTCCAGGAACGACCATCAAAGAAAGTGCGCCGACGTAGTCCGGATCCATCTCCGTGAGGACTTTTCCGGTCTCCACAGCGTGCGCTTGACTGCCTTCTACACCTCCGAGACCCAAAATCACGGTCACGGAGAGAAGGATCCCTGATTCCTTTACCCTTTTTCCGGCACGGATCAGTTGATCAACGGTGGCATTCTTCTTAATTCGTTTCAGTATTTCCGGATCTCCGGACTCCAAGCCCAGATAGACTATTCCCAGGCCCAGGTCTTTTAGGGCCCTGAGTTCCTCCACCTCTTTCCGAAGGATATCTTTTGCATTGGCGTAGATCCCTATCCTCTCGAGTCCCTTGAATTTTGCTTTCAGATAGGATAGGATTTGAAGCAGTCCCCTTTGAGGGATGCTCAACGCATCCCCATCCGCCAGGAACACCCTTCCAATTTTATACGGACTCACTTCATCGATATCCTCTTTGATCTCTTCGAAACTCTTTGCCCGGAAACGCTTCCCTTGATAGGCACCGCAAAAAGTACATCGGTTGTAAGAGCAACCCACCGTGACCTGGAGGATCAAACTGTCTGCTTCGCTGGGAGGTCGGAAGATCATCCCCTCATATTTCATTTTGGTCTCCTTTGAAAAGGGGACAGGCTACTTTTTGTTCCCATTAGAAACATTTTCACGACCCTCTTTATCAAAAAGTAGCCTGTCCCCTTTTTTGTCTTCGAATTGATAAATGATCTCTCCTTCCTTGACCATTCCCAGCTCCTTCCGAGCAATTTCTTCAACATATCGTTTATCACTCTGCAACCGTTTCACCTCTTCCTTCAACTTCTGATTCTCCTCCTCCAGCTTGAAATTCTTGTCCCTGATCCGCACCAACTCCTTCTGAAGACGGAAAAGGTGAAGTACCCCGTTTTCTCCAAAGAAGGTGAGGGTCCCAAGAATCAAAAGCGAAATAAGAATCAGCAAAAGGAGACGCTTCTTCTTCATATCATATTCCAGAATTTTCAACCCGGAATCTACACTGAAGCTCCCGCCCACAGGGCGGGGCTTCCCGGCATTGTAATGCCATTCAAATTGTGCCCCTTAACCCCGCCTACACGGCGGGGCTTGCGGGGCACGGTCCGGCCAAACTATTGCAGTTTGAATTTAATGGGGATGGTCCCCGATTGTTCAACCTGAGGTTGATCTTTCGGGAGCGGAGCAAAGCGCCACTGTTTCAAGTACTGGACGGCAATCCTTTCCAGCTCCGCATCCCCTTTGACCAAAGGGACAACGCGATCCACTTTCCCAGTGGGTAATACCCAGAGTGTCAACTCGATCTCTGCCTCCACCTTTGGCTTAACCTGAGGGAGATTGGGTCTCTCCAGAATTTTCCGCTTGACGAGAGACCCCGTCATCCCAAGCAGGAGGTTTTCTTCAAGAGGCTTTTCCTGAGCATTGCTTTCCCAGGATTTCAGAAGCCTTCCGATCACCTTCTCCGCTCCCTTATCTTTTCGGGAGGTGAAGTCGGTTGCGTCCTTGAGGGAGGGGGTAGGAGCTTCTGGATAAAACAGCTCCTCTTTCTTTTTCAAGTATTCTTTCAGCTCTTGATCCATTTCCTTGAACTCCGGCGAATTTTTCAGGGCTTTCAGCTTTTCTCCGCCGTCGGGAGATTCAAGCTTTCTCCTTCGAGGATATTCTGGGGCAAGGACTCTCCAATCTTCCCGGGCACTGGCCTCTTCCATCTTTTTAAGAATGACTTCCTCCCGTATCCGTTCCTCCTCGGGAGGAATCGAGCCTTTTTCCCATCCCAAAATCCTTTTGCTCTCATGGGTGAGAGCTCTCCATCCGTCCTTCAGGCGAACAGGGAGGTTGGGGACAAAAACAAAAATACAGGCCAAGCATACGATGAAGATGAAAGAAACCCCGATAAGAAGAAGGGCGGGCTTCCGGTTTCTCGTTGATCGCATTCCCATCAGCGAATACTCCCCCTATCCATCTGATTGAGCATTTTTCTGGCCATCTCTTTTCGATCTTGCTTCTTGCTCAAATCCAGCAGCTTTTGGTAGACCTGCCTGGCCTCGGGAATTTTCTTCTGTTCGATATAGAGGGCCCCCAATTTCAGCAGGGCCTCTTCCATCAGGTCGGGGTGATGGGGATAGAGGTAAACTACCTTTGAAAATTGGATCAAAGCCGATTCTCTATTTCCGGCTTCCAGATAGACTTCTCCCATTTTGAACTGAGCCTGGCAGGCCACGGGCTCTTCAGGGCTTCGAGCCGCTGTGGAAAATGCGTCGATAGCCTCCCCAAATTTCTTCTGGGCGAGGTAGATAATCCCCAGCCTCAATTGCCCTTCGAACTGGATGTCATCCTGGGGAAAACCGTTCACCAATTCTTTCAAAATCTTCTCGGCCTGATCCATCTTCCCCAGGCCCCGATACCCTTCCTCCACGCCCAAATAGGCTTTCTTGGCCAACGGGTGCTGGGGATGATTCTTAATCACCCATTCGTATTGTTCGATGGCTTTGGGGTAATCTTTGAGAAGGAGATAGAGTCCTCCCTGTTCGATATGGGCTTCAACGAAAAGATGCCCTTTAGGAGAACGACGAATCACTTTCTCCATTTCCTCAACGGCCTCAGCCCATCTTTTGTCCTGTCTGAAGAGAAGGGCAATATCGAACTGTGCCTCCTCGGCCCACTCGCTGTTGGGATAGAGGCCTACCAGTTCTCGATAGGTCTTCACCGCTTTTTCCTTCATCCCTTCTCGTTGGTAGTAATCCCCCAACTGCATCAAGGCCTGACTGGAGAGGTCGTGTTGGGGGTATCGTCTCAAAAAATCGTCCACCCGGGAAACAAAAGAGTCAAACCTCTTTTCTTGAACAAGACAGAGGAGGATTCCAAAATCGGCCTCTGGTGCCTCTTTTGATTTGGGATAAGCCCTCACCACATGGGAATAGGAATTGCCGGCCTGAGCATACCCTTTTAGGTTATAATGGCAGTCTCCTATTTTCAGAAGTGCGGAAGGCACATACGGGCTTTCGGGGTACTTTTGGGCAAGACGTTGAAACTCTTCAATGGCTTTATGGAACTCTCTCTTCCGGAAATAGGACCATCCGATCCAGTATTGGGATTCATCAGTAAAGGGACTTAACGGATTTGATTTGATGAGCGCATGAAATTGATTGATCGCATCGTCAAATCGCTCCTCTCGATAGGCCACCCATCCAAGGAGATAGTGGGCCTTCTCTTTGCTCTCATTCTCTTCCGCCGTAGAGGTCAATCGCGTTAAATAGCTTTTTGCCTTCTGATAGTCATTCTGATTTAAATAGCACTCTCCCACCATCAGAAAGACGGGGGGCGTGGTACGGTATTGAGGGAATTCTGTCAGGATCTTCAAGAAATACTGGTTCGCCTCCTTCCACTCTCGCCTTTGGTAATGGTACCATCCCAAATTGTTCAGCCCTTTCGGATATAAGGTCGGATCTTCCTGCAATTTATCTACATATCCAACCCCTTTTCGATAATCCTGTTTCAAAAGAGAAGCCTCGGCTAGCCAAAAAAGAATTTCGTTCTTCTCCGCTAAATTAGGGAATTCGGCAAGGAGTTTCTCCCAATATTGAATCGCCACTTCGTATTTTTTTAGATAAAAATGGGCGTAGCCCAATTTAGAGAAAACTTCGGGTTCAAGTCTTGCCCTTCCTCTTTCCTCCAAGACTTGACGGTATGAGTCGATCGCGCCCGCATAATCTTTTTGATTAAACAGGCTCTCTCCCAGCATGAAATGGGCCCACTCGTGAAGTTCACTTTCGGGATAGGTCTTGACGAATTGACGAAACGTATTTGACGCATTCGAGTATTCTTTCTTGCCGAAGTAATACTGCCCAATATCAAACAGGCATTGCTCCAACCATGGAGAGGACAGAAACTGTGAAAGAAATCTCTGATAGAGGAGTGTAGCCCCCTCCACTTCGTCGGCGCCCAAATAGGCCTTGACAATTCCCCAGAAGATCGGATCTGAAAGTTTTGTTCCAGGGGAGGTGAGAAGAATATCTTCAAAAGTCTTTTTGCCTTCGGAGTATTGTCCCATCGAGACCAAGCTCCAGGCCAGGGCATAGCGGGAGCTCTCTTCTAAGGGATGTCCTGGGTAACGCTTCAAGAAATCCTTGAATTGGTTTGTCGCTTCCTTGAATCTCTTGAGCCGAAAGGTGCTGGCACCGATCAAATACTCAGCCTCGGGTCGCAACTTCCCACCCGGATACCTCTGAAGAAACGTCTCCAATTCCCGAAGAGTCTCTGGATATCGCCCAAGCTGATACAGGGAGTATCCGGACCAAAACAGAGAGGACTCAGCAATGGGAAGGGTAGGAGCTTTTTCGTGGACTTGATGAAAAAACTGATGTCCTTCCGCATAGACACCGCGTTTGAGTCGAATCCATCCACATGCATACAGGGCATAGGCGTAGAATTTACTTTCAGGATATTTTTCAACCACCTTGTAGAAATACGAGAACGCTTCACCATCCTTCGCCTGGTGAAATCTTGCCTCTCCCATCCAGTAGTAGGAAGGCCCGATCAGCTCACTCTGAGGATATTGCCGAATGAGCTTCTGGAAAGAAATGAGGGCATCTTCGTATGCCCCTTTCATATAGCGGTATCTTCCCTGTTCATAAAGGGCCCTATCCCCTACGAAGGGTTTTGTCAGGCCCGAGGTGAACCGACTCGAATAGGCACAACCGGGCCGGGTGCTGGAAGGGCTCATCTTTGTCATCGGACCGATGGCGTCTTCTCTCAAATCCAGGGAATCTGCCCAGGGTTCTTCCTTTATCCCTTGCCCCATCAGCACCGGGAGGCGAATTTCCCTCTTCTCAATCCATTTCGTTTCTTCTTTCCCAAAGAAGGTAATTTCAGAGGACCCGTTATGGTTTCGATATTGTCCCCGGCTTTGGAGAACGGGAAAAGAAAAGGTGATCGAAATCAAGAGACAGAGGCTTAAAATCTTTATCAACGAGTTAACCATAATCCATCCTGCCTAAAAAGTATCAAATGTTTAAAAAAAAAGTCAAGGAGGGGTGGGTTTTTATTGATTTTCGGAGCAATTGCCCGGCCATGGATTGACAGGATTTTTATGACTATGATAGGCTAATGGCGATGAGAAAGAGGGTATCGACAACCATAGGGCTCTTTGTTCTTCTTACACTATTTATACAATGCACCAATGGAACCAAGGTTTCCGAATCAAACCCGAAGGGGGATTTCAAAGTCATGCGTGAGAAGATGGTGGAAACTCAAATCAAAACCAGAGGCGTGAAGGACCCTCGCGTCCTTTCTGCCCTTCTCAAGGTTGAGCGACACCGATTCGTCCCCGAAGAATATGTGAACTCCGCCTACGCCGATCAACCTCTTCCCATTGGAGAGGGCCAAACTATCTCACAGCCTTATATCGTTGCCCTGATGACAGAGCTTTTAGACCTGAAGGGGAATGAGAAGGTGTTAGAAATCGGGACGGGTTCGGGATACCAAGCCGCCATCTTAGCGGAGTTGGCCAAAGAGGTTTATACCGTCGAGATCGTCGAATCCCTGGCTTCCACGGCAAAGAATCGACTCTTGGAATTGGGTTATCAGAACGTGAAGGTGAAATCCGGGGATGGATACTTGGGGTGGCCTGAGGCTGCACCCTTTGATGCCATCATCGTCACTGCTGCGCCCGACCACATCCCGACACCTCTGATCGACCAGCTAAAGGAGGGAGGCCGTATGGTCGCGCCAGTGGGTACTTACACACAGGAGTTGAAGAAAATTGTCAAAAGGTCTGGAAAGATGGAGACAATCGACGTTATTCCTGTCCTCTTCGTCCCTATGACCGGCGAAGGTGTAAAACAGAAGAAATGATGTCAAAATGATTATGTAGAGTCCTTCCTTGTAATGTTATTTTTACATTTTTGTCCCACCATTCAACATTTTAAGTGGTAATCGACAAAACAAAGTCACATGTTGAATAACAAGGCATGGAAAATAATTCTTGTTGAAGTTTCCATCCAAAATTAGTAGAGTCTTATCAAACCATTGGATTTCAAAAACTAGTTTTAGGATTAATGATGACCTCTGTTGTTGCTGATACCATTGACATCATAAAGGGAAAATGTCCTATTCCATTTGAGAATATACGGGTAGATGACTTAGTCATAGGTATTTTCTTTACTGGGGTGAAGTTATCTACAGGGCATGCTGGTGTGGCTTTCACGTCCATTGGGGAAATCCCAGAGGCTGTTTGTTGTCCTACTTCGGCTGCTCGAATGCCCAAAGCTGGGAATTTAGAAGACAAACCCGTTTCTGAAATCCTTAAATACTCCTTAGACCCCAATGTTCTAAAGAGTGCCATCGGTGTTGCCACCCTTAATGCTCTATCCCAATTAATCATCGAATCAGAGCACGAGGTCCAATATCCAATTGTCAAAGACACAGACGGCTTTGACCTGTTGAAAATTCAATCTACTGAGACCGTTTCATTAATCGGTGCCTTCGGTCCTTATATCCGTCGACTTAGAATCATGGGGAATCCCTTCTTCATTGTGGAAAGGAATACTCAAACCCTCAGACCAGATGAGATGAAATATTATAGGCCTGAGTCGGAAATGCCCTCTGCCCTTGAAGAATCCGATGTGGTGATCGTGACCGGAACCGCTATTGTCAATCATTCGATCGATAGGATTCTTTCTTTCCTCAGCAATGATAAACGCACGGCTATCATTGGACCCACTGCCAGCATGATCCCTGATGCTTTTTTCGAGAGAAGTGTGAATGTGATGGCAGGAGTCAGAATTCTCGAATCTGATTTGATGATCAAAATATTGAAACAAGGGGGCTCTGCCTACCACCTTCTAAAAGAATGCTGCGAAAAAATTGCTTTTATCACTTTCTGAAGTCACTTTTAAAACTCTTCTGGTCCGTGAAAAAAACTAAATAAAAAAATCTTTCTCTCTTTCAATCGCAACTCGATAATTCTCATGGCACCCCCATGCTCACACTTTGCGGGTTTTATCCTCTTCCTCTGTTTGAGGACTCCTTCCTGAAAGTTAGAACCTAGAACTTTTCCTTCTTATACGGGATTTCAAGCGGAAATCGATAGGAATGGGAAGCCTTATTCAGATTGTCAGAGAAATAATTTGGAACTTTTGCGCAAATCTCTTCTACTTTGTACCTTTTCCAGTGACATAAGGGATTTTAAGAAAATTTATTTGAATTGTCAGCAATTATTGTGCGGTTTCAACAATTGACACTTAGGAGGGTTTGACACTTATATAGGCATAAAACTTGCTTGATTGTTTAAGTATGCAGACAAAAAGATGGAGAAACACAGCAATCCCTGAAGAGGTCATCTTTCTCTTCGCCTTTAACGCCATTGCAGCATTAGCAGTAATTTTATGTTTTGTCATTTTAGTCCGTATGCACATCTTTTAAATGCCAATGCTGATGTTCAGAATATTCTTTCATTCCAGAAATGATGGATAAATCTTATGCATATTTCTATCATGAATCGTTACACTCAAGAGGTATCCTTAAGTGAACATTTGGTGAAGTCGCCAATTTTTACCGTCAACCTGCTTCAAAAAATTAGAAAAAGGAAAATCATTTAGTAAGCTGTAATCCTCGGAGTGAGATTTTCATGAGGTGGCACAGATTGGTATCGGTAATCCACGTTGGTTTATGATGCAATCTTTTTTCAAAGGGCGTTTATCAAAAAGTGACCGAACTTTAGTGATTCATTAAAATTGGCTAAAAATTTCTCATTTCAGAACAAAAGTGCCCTGTTCCCCACAAATGAAAGCACGACCCCTCAGGAGAATCCTTAAAAATCAATAAGTTGATGGTTCAATTTCCATCGGCACAGAAATTGCTCGACAATTATAAATTTGGAAAGCAAAACAACGAGGAGGTATGGAACCTTTGATCGCTACATTGAAGGATAGAGTGACCCAAACGATCCCATTCAGGATCTTATGCATTGGGAGGAACATCGATATGATCCTGGGTTCTGGCCATCCGAGAGCTATTCTGCAGTGACCAAGATTGGGGCAAGGATCAAAGAGAGGATGGGGGGTTACAGAAGGCTGAGAGAGGAAATGATGGAGCTTCAGAAGCCCCTGTCCCGCGTCAAGGGCTGAGCCGTTAGGCTTAGACCCATCCGTACTTCGGGTTGACTATCTGCGAAAGGAGATTCTATGGCAAAGTACAAGATCATCAACGAAGCTGGAGCATCTCTTGGGTTGCCTTTTCGGCCCAATGAAGAAACTGTCATGGGGATGAAGGGGGGATATCCAACCCAGGTATTGATTCGCAAAAAGGGGAATACCCAGGTTCTGAGCGGGGTCGTGAGATATGACGATAAATCCATGGACAAGGTGCTCAAAGACTCTTTAGCCGGGATGCCGGAGCTTGCGCGAGCTGGGATAAAGACAAAGGCCCTTGAGGTTAGCGATGGCATGCTCATACTCAACGTTGCAATGGGAATAACCGGATTTCCAAAGATGGGTGAATTTGCCAAAAAGATGGAACTTCTTGTGCAGACTCTCAAAAACATCGTCTCCTGCCCCGGGCTGAAGTGCCGTATCTGCGGCAAGACAGCGGTGGATCAACCGGTTCTTATCAATGGTTTGGTGGATCGCGCCTGTCCGGGTTGTATAGAGAAGCTTGATGCAGAGGCAAGAGAGCTGCAAGCTACCTATGAGATGCTCCCAATGAATATCTCGTTTGCGATCTTAGCGGCGGCTGTGCTATCCATTGTAGGAGCTGCTGTTTATGGTGCGGTCATTATCGCGACAAATAAGATGTTCCGGCTCATTGCCATTGGAATAGGGATTCTGATCGGCAAGGGATCAGGGAAAGCTGCCGGGCGGTTAGGATGGGAAATCCAAGTCTTGAGCGGGCTATTTACCATTGTTTCAGTTCTGCTCGGACTGGT
>Ga0335070_10007872_pt1 | contig 12491 bp, 6 predicted proteins | sample Lox_Sample_13_FD_206722 | JGI IMG/M metagenome (GOLD analysis project Ga0335070, IMG submission 206722) | Soil microbial communities from Loxahatchee National Wildlife Refuge, Florida, United States - Lox_Sample_1.3 | ecosystem: Environmental > Terrestrial > Soil > Wetlands | place: USA: Florida...
TGACGATCGCAACGCCGAGATTCCCGCCAGCACTCCCATCTCCGGCCAGATCGAGTTCCGCAATCTCTCGTTCGCCTATCCCACCACCCTCAATAGCAATGGCAACGCGAACGGCAGTGGGCCAAAGGCGACGGCTCACCCGGTTCTCAAGAACATCAATCTGAAAATTCCCGCCGGCTCCACCGTGGCGATCGTCGGTCCCACGGGCAGCGGCAAGACCACCCTCGCCGCGCTCATCGCACGTCTCTGGGAGGCCCCCGATTCTTCTCTGCTCATCGACGGCCGCCCCATCCGGCAGTGGCCCCTGGAGTCCCTCCGCCGCGCCATTGGCTTCGTTCCACAAGACACCTACCTCTTCAGCGAAACCGTTGCCGAGAACATTGCCTTTGGCCTTCAGACGCACAACGATACTCAGATTCTCGATGCATCCGCGATCGCCTGCCTCGACAATGACATCCAGGACTTCGCCAATCGTTACGACACCATGGTCGGCGAGCGTGGCATCACCCTGTCCGGTGGCCAGAAGCAACGTTCCGCCATCGCGCGTGCCGTCATTCGTGACCCGCGCATCCTGATCCTCGACGATTCCCTTTCCGCTGTGGACACCCACACCGAAGAAAAGATTCTCAGCCGCCTTCGCGGCGTGATGCGCGGCCGCACCACGATTCTCATCGCGCACCGCACTTCCACTGTTCGCGAAGCCGACAAAATCGTCGTCCTCAAAGACGGCTGCATTATTGAGTCCGGCACGCACGAGGAACTCCTCGAGCGCGGCGGCTATTATGCGGATTTGTATCAGAAGCAACTGCTGGAAGAAGAGCTCGAACAGGCATGAGCAATATTCACGAAGAAGAGGCACTCGGCAAGGCGTACGACTCGCGCCTGATGAATCGCCTTTTGCGTTACATGGCGCCCTACAAGTGGCAGGTCGTCTTCGCCCTGGCCCTTGTCGCTGTCGTGACGCCGCTCGAACTCGCCCCTCCCCTTCTCTTCCAGCGTGCCATCGACAACTACCTGGTCCCCGGTGCCAGCCAGTCCATCGCTATTTCCACGGCTTGGCGCGGCATCATCTATATCAGCTTGTTCTATTTTGCCGTCCTAGTCTTCGACTTTGTCGCCCAGTACGTCCAGATTCGCATCATGCAGCGTGTCGGTCAGCAGACCATGTACGACATGCGCACGGAAATCTTCGGCCGCCTGCAGCGGCTGCCCATGAGTTATTACGATCGCAACCCCGTCGGCCGTCTCATGACCCGCGTCACCACCGACGTGGACGCCCTCAACGATCTCTTCGCCGCTGGCGTCGTCACCATGATCAACGATATCTTCCTTCTCGTCGTCATGGCCGGACTGCTCTTCAAGATTGATCGCCGCCTCGCTCTTGACGCGCTCGCCGTTCTGCCCTTGATCTTCGTCGTCACCCTGGTTTTCCGCAAATACGTTCGCGACGCCAACCGCAAGATCCGTACCGCCATCGCCCGTATCAATTCGTTCCTTCAGGAATACATCTCCGGCATGAGCGTGGTGCAACTCTTCAACCGCGAAATCAAAGCGCGCCAGGAATTCGCCCGGCGCAACAAAGACAATATGCTGGCCTGGCGCGACGCCATTCTCGCCTACGCCCTCTTCTACCCCGCGGTCGAGTTTCTCAGCTTCGCCACCATCGCCCTTATCTATTGGTCGGGCGGCCTCCGCATTCTCCGCGGCGACCTCACCATCGGCATCCTCATCGCCTTCACCATGTTCGCTCAGCGTTTCTTCCGGCCCATCCAGGACCTCAGCGAGAAGTTCAACATCCTTCAGTCCGCCATGGCTGCCTCCGAGCGCATCTTCAAGTTGCTTGACGAACCCATCACCATCGACAATCCCGCAAATCCTCAACGCATCACCAACCCGATCGGCGAAATCGAATTCCGGAATGTCTGGTTCAGTTACAAGAACGTTCCGGAACCCGCCGACGAAGACTGGATTCTCCGCGATGTCTCCTTCCGCATTCCCGCCGGTCAGACCTTTGCGATTGTCGGCCACACCGGCGCCGGCAAAACCACGCTGATCTCGCTGCTCCTCCGCTTTTACGATATCCAGCGCGGCCAGATCTTCCTCGACGGCGTCGACATCCGGCTCCTCGAGCTTCAGGAACTCCGCCGGCAATTCGGCATCGTCCTCCAGGACCCGTTCCTGTTCACAGGCACCATTGAGTCGAACGTCCGGCTGGGCACGCCTGGCATCACGCGCCAGCAAGTCGAGCATGCCCTCAACGAAGTCGGCCTCGGCTCGTTCGTGGATTCGCTCCCGCAGGGTGTCGCCACGGAGGTCAATGAGCGTGGCTCCACGCTCTCCGTCGGCCAGCGCCAGCTCATCAGCTTCGCCCGCGCCCTGGCGCACAATCCTCGTTATCTCATCCTCGACGAAGCCACCTCCTCCGTCGACACGAAGACCGAACTTCTCATCCGCGAGGCTCTCGATCGTTTGCTTTCTGGCCGCACTTCGCTGGTCATCGCCCATCGCCTCAGCACCATCCAGCACGCGGACCGCATCCTCGTCTTCCACAAGGGCCGCCTGCGTGAGCAGGGTGATCACCAGGAATTGCTCGCTCTGCGCGGTATCTACTTCCGCCTTTACCAGCTCCAGTACAAAGAGCAGGAACTTCACAATGGCGACGGCCCCCATCCTCCAGCCGGTCCCGCCACTTTGCCGGCGCCGCTGCCCGCGACAGACTGACTCGCCTGATGCCCCCTCCTTCCCTACTCCTCTCCGCCGGCGAAGCCTCCGGCGATATGTACGCTGCTCAACTCGCCACCGCTCTGCAAAAACGCCTCGACGTGCACCTCTTCGGCATGGGTGGTCCGCTCATGCGCGCCGCGGGCGTCGAAATCGTCATGGACTACGAGCAGGTCGCCGTCGTCGGCATCACAGAAATCCTCAAGCATCTGCCCTCCCTCCTCCGCGCCATGGACAATCTCGTTTCCACCGCCGCCGAACGCAGTCCCGCTCTCGCCATCCTCACCGATTTTCCAGGCTTCCATCTCCGCCTCGCGCGCAAACTCAAGCCACGGGGCATTCGCAACGTCTATTACATCTGCCCGCAATTCTGGGCCTGGCGCCCCTGGCGCGCCAAGCTCATCGCTCGCCGTTTTGAGAAGGCCCTCTGCATCTTTCCTTTTGAAAAAGAGTTTTTCTGCAATGCCGGCGTCTCCACCGAATTCATCGGCCACCCTCTGGTCGGCTCTGTTGCCCCAACAAAAGACCGCCGCCAGTTCTGCGAACAGCACAACCTCGTCGCAGGCAGTCATATCGTCGCCGTTCTTCCGGGTAGTCGGTCCGCCGAACTCGCTCACCACTTGCCCGTTCTCCGCGAAGCGTGCCATCGCATCGATGCGAAGCTGCCGACTCAATTCGTTGTCGCCGCCGCACACATAAAGGACACGGAGCTTCTGAATTCCGGCTGGCCCTCCGGGATGAAAATCCGCGTCGTTGCCGGAGAAACGTACAATGCCTTAGCCGCGGCCGACGCAGCCATTGTCTCAAGCGGCACAGCCACCGTCGAAGCCGCGCTCCTCGATGCGCCGATGACCGTCGTCTACCGCGTCTCTCCCCTGACGGCTGTTCTCGCCAAGCCGTTGATCCGCACACCTCATTACGCCATGGTGAATCTCATCGCCGAAAAGCGTATCGTCACTGAACTTGTCCAGGACGATTTCATACCCGAAAATGTCGCCACCGAGACGCTTCGCCTGCTCCAGGATCCCAACGCCCGCGCCACTCTTCGCGCGGGACTGGCCGAAGTTCGTTGTCGCCTTGGCCCGCCGGGCGCTGTCGACCGGGCCGCCGACGCCATCGCTGCCCTCCTCTCCCCGACTGGCAACGATTCCTGAGCCATTGCTATCCTATATAGGTTCCTTAAGAACCCTTGGGAAAGGACATCGATGATCCGTCGCCGAAGGACCTGGACTCCTCTAGCGCTCGCCTCAGTTCTCGCGTCCACCATCGCCAGCGCTCCGGTCTGGCCCGCCGCTCAGACAGCGTCTGATACCCATGGCTTCAATTTCCTCGCCGATAAATACGAAGTCTCGACCTACGTCGACACCGTCGCCCAGGGCATCAACTCCGTCGCTAAAATTCAGTTCAAGGCGGTCGAAGTCTCTCAGAATGTCCGTGTCGAACTTCACGAAAATCTCGAAGTCCGCGAAGTGAAAGGTACGGACGGCAAGGCTCTCAGCTTCCAGCGCGAGAGCGAGAATCCTCTGTATCTCGACGTGACCCTCCCCACTCCCGTGGCCGTTGGCCAGTCCGTGAGCCTCACCTTCAGCTACGGCGGTCTGCTCGCCAACGAGGAAAACAGCCCGGTCCCCAATGTTCGCGTGGCCTCTGTCAACAAGGATTGGTCGTACCTGCTATTGCCCGCTCGTTGGTTCCCACTGACCAACTTCCCCGCGAACCGCTACACCGGCACATTCAAGCTCAATGTCCCCGACAACGTCGCCGCCGCGGGAACCGGCAAGGCCGAGTCTCCTCAGCCAATGGGTGCTCGTTCTCCCGCCGAAGGCGGTCGCCTAATGTACACCTTCCGCTGCGACAACCCGGCGCCGCATGGCTCCTTCGTGATCGGCCCGCTTCAATACAACCCCAAGCAGGCCGAGGGTATCAATGTCGCGGTCTACGCACCCCCGGCGCAATCCGGCAAAGCACAGGAATTCGCAAATGCGGTCGCACATCAGGAAGTCATCTTTACCGACATGTTTGGCGAACTGCCCGACACCGACCTCACCGTGGTTCAACTGCCGGACGGCACTCTGCGAGATTTTGCCGCTCCGGGCGTGGTGATGTTGAGTCACCGCATCTGGGATCCAAAGATCAGCGATCGCACCATGAGCCGCCTTGTCGCTTCGCAATGGTGGGGAGTTCAGGTCCTTCCCGCCAGCCCGGCCGACGTCTGGATCAGTGACGGTCTCGCCCGCTACTCCGAAGAACTCTATGCCGAGCAGGCCATCGGCAGGGAAGCCGGCCTCCGCGCCATCGATGAGTTTGCTGTCGGCGCGCTGATGTACGACGACGCCGCGCCTGTGGCGCAGGAAGCACGCCTGGCTCCCTACTCTGGCGCGTACCGCTCTGTGGTCATGAACAAGGGCGCCATGCTCTTCCACATGCTCCGCGCCATCATGGGCGACCTTCGCTTCAAAGCGCTGCTCCACCAGTTCTACACCACGTACGAAGGCAAAACGGCAACGATCGCCGACTTTGAACAACTCGCCATCGCTCAGGCCAACGCCGGCGCGGCGCCCGGTGTTCCTCCTCCAAACCTTGCTGGCTTTTTTGCTCAGTGGCTGAACTCAACAGGCATTCCCGAGTTTTCCTTGGAATACGTGGTGTACCGCACGCGCAAAGGCTTCCGCGTTGTCGGCAAGGTTAAGCAGCCGATCGACACCTTCAGCATGCCCGTGCAGCTTCGCATCGATACCGAAGGCAATCCGGAAACCAAAACGCTCGAAGTCACCGGACTTGAATCCGACTTCATGGTCGAAACCTTCGGCCGGCCCAAACCCGGCGGCATCCGCGTCGATCCCAACAATCTCATCCTCAAGAGCACTCCGAATCTCCGTGCGCGTGCCGCCATCGCTCGCGGCGAAGAACTCGCTGAAGTCGGCAAGTATTACGACGCCGTTCAGCAATATCAACGCGCCCTTGCCATCCAACCGAACCGCTCGCTGGCCAACTTCCGCATGGGCGAAGCTTTCTTCTACCAGAAGAACTATCAGGCTTCGGCGAATTCCTTCCGCGAAGCTTTGCAGACTGTCCCCGAGCCTTCCGAAAAGTGGACCGAAGTCTGGAGCCATATCTATCTCGGCATGATTTTCGATCTTCTCGGTCAGCGCGAGCGTGCCCTCAACGAATACAACAAGGCGCGCCAGACCAACGACAATACCGGCGGCGCACAAGACCGGGTCGAAGCTCTCATCAAGAAGCCTTACACTGAAGGTGCGACTACCCCCACCTCGACGCCCGCTTCCGAAAGCACCCCTGCGCCAGCCAAAGGCTCCAAGCAAGACATCACGCCTCCGGCGTCTGGCGACAAGCCCACCTTCAAAAAACCCTGATTGGGGAACTTCTTCGCTTATCCAGGCGTATTCACAACGGAAGAGTGCGCTCACCTAACTTTTGCTGGGCCGCGCTCGTCTGTCTTCCTAGGGGTGCTACGGATGCGTGATCTTCAACTATGCCTGCTGGCAATCTTGGCGGTTCTACCTGCTCCGCTCTCGGCGCAGACCACGGCATCCGATCAGCGCGTCCCTCTCAGGAAGCCGGATTCGTCCACAATTCAAGCTCTCGAACAGCGGCTCCCTGAACTGATGAAACAGGCCAACATTCCCGGCGTGTCCATCGCTCTGATTCGCGATGGAAAGACTTATTGGCTCCACGAGTTCGGCGTCCGCAACACCAAGACAAATGCCCCTGTTACTGCCGACACCATTTTTGAGGCTGCTTCTCTCAGCAAGCCGGTCTTTGCCTACGGCGTCCTTAAACTCGTCGATCAAGGCAAGCTCGAACTCGACGTCCCTCTCTCGAAGTATCTTCCGAAGCCCTACATCGAAGGCGATCTTCGCCTCGACAAGATCACTGCGCGTATCGTTCTCAGTCATCGCACCGGTTTTCGCAACTGGCGACCCGGAAATTCGCTGGAGATATACTTCACCCCGGGCGAACGGTTCAGCTATTCCGGCGAGGGCTTCGTCTATCTTCAAAAAGTGGTCGAGCAAATCACGGGTAAACCCCTCAATGACTATATGACCGAGGCCGTCTTTACTCCCCTCGGCATGACCAGCAGCAGCTACGTCTGGCGCGACAACTACGATTCGCTCACCGCTAACGGACACGACCCCGACGGCCAGCCCGGCGATAAATACAAACCCAAAGATTCGAATGCCGCGTCCAGTCTCCACACTACGGCCCGCGATTACGCCACGTTTCTTGACGCGCTCCTCAACGGCAAGGGCCTCAAGCCCACTACCCTTCGCGAGATGGAAAAACCGCAGATTGCCGTCGATCCGGAATGCACCAACTGCACCGATCGCCTGCCGAGAGAATTATCCAAGTCCGTTTTCTGGGGCCTGGGGATTGGTATTCAAGAAACGGCGCAAGGCGAGTCTCTTTGGCACTGGGGCGATAACGGTGCCTTCAAAGGCTATACGGTCGTTTACCCCAAGCAGAAAATCGGCGTCGTTTATTTTGCGAACAGTGAGAATGGCCTCTCGATCGCCGGTGAAGTTGTGCGCACCGCTGTCGGTGGAGAACAGCCCGCACTCCGGTGGGTCAAGTACGATTCCTACAATTCGCCGGCTATGCAATTCGCCAAGGCGGTCCGTGAGCAGGGTGCCCCTGCGGCCATCTCCCAATTCCGCCCGGCGCTCGTTCGTGGCGACATTTCCGAGGATTCCATCAACTCCAGTGGCTATCGACTCCTTTCTCAAAAGAAAATCGCCGACGCCATCCTCATTTTCCAACTCAACGTTGAACTTTATCCCAAATCCTCCAATGCCTACGACTCGCTCGGCGAAGCCTACATGAACAATAATGAAAAAGATCTGGCCATCCAGAATTACCAGAAATCGCTGGAGTTGAATCCGAAGAACCAGAACGCCGTCGATATGCTGAAGAAAATCCAGCAACCTTGATCCGCTCTGCGCGTCGATGCCTGACGTGTCAAGTTTCGGCTACACTGATACTCGTATGTCCGACGCTTCCGCATCCCTAAACGCGAAATCCCGTAACTCTGCCTTCGTGTGGTTCTTGGTGGGGGCATTGCTCTCGGTGGCTCTTGTCGCGGTTGCGATCTGGCTCGCCACCGGAGTGGGCCTGTTTCGCTTGCTGAACGGCTCTCGCGACGGCCGCATCATCATTCAAGCTGATCAGCCCACCGTCGTGCGCCAGATTCAACAGCTCCAGCGCCTCGAAACCGTCCGCTACACCATGGACAAGATCATTTCCGGCGAGCACGAAAACTCCTACTTGCCCAAATTCCTCGCCGGTGATCGCTTGCTCCTGATTGTTCACGGGGAAGTCATCGGCGGCGTCGATCTGAGCAAACTCCAGCCAGGGGACGCTTCTATCCACGGCCGCAAGGTTGCCGTTCACCTTCCGCCGTCCGAAATCCTGGTCGTTCGGATCGACAACTCCAAAACGCGCGTCTACTCTCGCGATACCGGGCTCTTCTCCTCGCCGGATCCCAATCTCGAATCCGAAGTTCGCCAGGAGGCTGAAAAACAGCTCCAGGCAGCCGCTCAGCAGGATGGCATTCTGAAAACTGCGGAGCAGAATGCTCGCGACGCCCTCACTGTCATTCTGAAGGGCCTGGGTTTTGATCAGGTAGAGTTCAACTAAAACCCGTCGCCGCCCCTACTGCACCAACTTCCCTTCGGCGTCGCGAATCTCCATCTTTCCGAGATTCAGTTTCTTCAGCTCACCTTCGATCTTCGACCGGTCGCCAACGGCCAACACGGTAATCTGATCCGGCTGAATGTACTTCTGTGCCGCCGCTTGTGCCTGCTCTGCCGTTACGGAATTGATCTGCCCCGGCAGCAGAGAGAAGTAGTCCAGCGGGAGCCCGTACACGTAAATTTCCGCGAACGTCCCCGCGGCTTCCGATGCGCGTTCGAATCTCCCCGGCAGCGATTGCGCGATGGAGTCCTTGGCCAGCTTCAACTCCTCCGGATTCATCGCTGTGTCGCGCATCCGTCTCAGTTCCTTGAACAGCTCCGTGACAGCCGGTGCCGTCACGTCCGTGCGCACGTCAGAATAGGCGATGAAGGGCCCGGGCGCGATGTGGTACGCGAAAAATGAACCTGCACCGTACGTGTAGCCATGTTCCTCCCGCAGATTCATGTTGATTCGGCTGGAAAAGAGTCCGCCCAAATCGGCGTTCATCACTTCGAGTGGCACATAATCCGGCGTCGACCGCGCTGGCCCCATCGAGAACAGCACCAGCGTCGTCTGCGGCGCGTCCGGCCGGTCCACCAGAATGACTTTCGCGTCTGACCGCTCCAGCGTTCCCCGGTTTATGGCCGGCGCCTCACCCACCTTCCAGCCTGCGAGTTGTTTTTCCAGCAACGCCCTTAAGTCGTCGCGCTTGATGTTCCCGGTGACAATGATCGAGGCGTCGCTCGGCGAATAATTTTCTTTCCAGAATTTCTCCAGGTCCGCGCGGGTGATCGCTTTCAACGACTCGCTCGTCCCGATGTCCGGATATCCATACGTATACTTCGGCCCGTACAAAGCCGCCGAGTACACTCTCGTCGCGACGGTAAAAGGTTCGTCCTTCTCCTGCACCAGCGCCGCTTGCCGCTCCGATTTCACCCGGTCAATTTCTTTCTGCGGAAAACTTGGGTGCAGCAACATATCGCTCATCAGTTCCAGAACGTCGGGGAAGTTGCGCGTCAACGATTCCGAACCGATTCGCGACGAGTCCATCGACGCGCGTGTCCCCACCGTTGTGCCCAGATCCGCCGCGCGGTCCGCAATGTCCAGCGCCGAGCGCGTCGCCGTTCCTTGCTGCAGCATCCGCGACGTGAAACTCGCCAGCCCCGGCCGGTCCAGAGGATTCGCTCCGCTGCCCCGGCGGATCACCACGCTCGCCGCCACCAGCGGCAGCCCCGGCCGCTCGTTGAACAATACGTTCAACCCGTTCGACAGCTTGAACTGTTCCGGCACCGGCAAGTGCAATGGGCGTTCAGGCCCCGGTGCGGGCGGCTTCTCCCGCCACGCCGCATCCGGATTCACCGCCTCGCCGCTGGCTGCCGCTGTTCCCTTGGCTTCTGCTTTGGGCGTTGCCACCTCTGGCCCCAGGTCCGGCTTGCCCGGCACCGCGTACACCACCACTCGTTCACTGGGTTTGAGCTGTTCCTGGGCGAATACTTTCACGGCTTCGGGCGTTGCATTCTCGTAGCGCGCAATGTCCGTCGCCAGAAAATCGGGAGTACCCAGGTAATGGTTGTAGCTGTTCAACAGGTTCGCGACTCCATTCAGGATTTCCAGCCCGGATATGGTTCGCGTCTCGATTCCGTTTCGCGCGCGCCTCATTTCGTCCGCCGTCGGCCCGCTCTTCCGGAATGTCTCCAGCTCCTCGTTAATCGCCTTTTCCAGGTCTTCGATTTTGACCCCTGGGCGCGCTGTCGCGGCGATCTGGAACACCGACCGCAAGGTCAGCGATTGCTGCGATGCTTCCACATCCAGCGCCAACTGCTTCTCGTACACCAACTTCTTATACAACCGGCTCGACTTCCCGCCCCCCAAAGCACTCGCGGCGATGTCGGCCTCCGCGTCACCCGGCTTGAAGATCGGCGAGGTCAGCCACGCCATAAACACACGGGGCAGTTGGACGTTGTCCTGCACCGTCTTGCGCTTCTCCGCGGTAATCGGCGGTGTGGCTGCTTGCACTCGCGGAACCGCTGACCCGCTCTTCAATGGGCCAAAGTATTTTTCCACTAACTCCTTCGTCTTGGCCGGGTCGAAGTCCCCCACAATCGCCAGGCTCGCGTTATTCGGTGCGTAGTACAGCTTGAAGAAGTTCCGCACATCCTCCAGCTTCGCCGCCTGGATGTCCGCATGCGATCCGATCACGTCGGCGTGATAAGGGTGGCTGCTGGGAAACAGTTCATGGAAGAGCGCTTCATCCGCTATGCCGTACGGCGTATTCTCTACGCTCTGCCGCCGCTCATTTCGCACCACGTCCTGCTGGTTTGACAGGTTCGCCTGGTCCAGCTTGTCCGGCAGATATCCCATGCGGTCTGATTCGAGCCACAGCGCCAGTTCCAGCTGATTTGACGGTACGGTCTCGTAGTAGTTCGTGCGGTCGAAATCCGTCGTGCCATTGAAGTCCGTGGCGCCGGCCGCTTCCAGATAGTGCGCATGCGCGCTGCCCGCCACGTGTTTCGACCCCTCGAACATCATGTGCTCGAACAAGTGCGCAAACCCGGTGCGGCCTGCGGTCTCGTTTGCGGGGCCCACGTGGTACCACAAATTCACTGCCACGAGCGGCAGACGATGGTCCTCCGACAGGATCACTTCCAGCCCGTTCGCAAGCTTGTATTTCTCAAACTTCAGCTCGGGAATCTGTAGCGGTTCGGACTTCGCCGCCTGGGACGGGGTTGGCGCAGGCGCTTGCGCTTGAACCATCGAAATGGAGGAAAAAATGAGGAAGGTCAATGCGACGAAGAAACGCGTCGTGGTTTTCATGCTCAGGATTATCTCAGAAACAGCTAAGTGATGGGTACTTTGCTGCCGTCAAATCCCGCCGAGCCCCGTCAGCCCGCCCTCTCCGGCATTCTTCCCCTGAATCATCACGTGAAACCGCTCTCCCATACCTTCGGGAAAGATCAGCGTTTTCAACTGCAGGCGCGCTTTCACCCGCTCGGCCTCGCTCATCCCTTCGTCGTACAGATCCGCGAAGTCATTGCCCTGCCCCATCGCCAGCAAAAATGCCGTCTGGGTCACTGTGCCCAACGATTTCAGACCGCTCCGCTCTCCCCACAGGCGCAGCGCGGTGAAATTCACATGCGCGGTCAGATCCTGCTGTCCGGCCGCCGCATAAAACTCCTCGGTGACCCGATGCTTCCCATAGGCCAGCACCGTTCCCGCCATGTGACGCGCATCGAACAGGTCGCTGGCTTCGTGCCCGTAGTCGATCGTCAGCACGTATCCGCGCTCGATCCGTCGCCCCACTTCCACGATCCAGTCGCACGCCTCAAGTCCCGCTTCGGCCTGCTGTCCCTCCAGGAACGACACCTGCTGCATCGCAAAGTATTCCGTGATGGCGCATGTGGAAAGAGCTCTTCTCTCTTCCGAGAACACTTGCCCATCGTGCGTTACGAACACTTCCTTCAGCGTGCCATCTTCCTGGACCACTCGATGTACGGGCAGGGCGTCCAGCAGTTCATTGGAAAACACGCAACCAACCTGGATCTTCGCTGGAATTTCCTGTTCCACCCGGCATCGGCCCTGTTCGATGTAAGCCGACAGCCGAGTCTTCATTTGCTCTCCACGCGCCAGCGATCGCTCCACCGCCACATACCGCACCGCACCGTAGAACGTCTGTAACTTCCGCTGCGCAAACTCCAGAATCTGTCCCGCCAGTCTTCCTGTTCCCGCCGCCGCTTCCACCAACACAAATTCCGCTGGTCGCCCCAACCGCTCCCACATCTCCGCGAATTGCCCCGCCAGGAGCCTCCCAAAGATCGGGTTCACATCCACGCTGGTGTAATAATCGGCAAACTCCACGGCTTCCGGTTGGCTGTAGTATCCGTGCGCCGGATGGTACAGGCATTCCCGCATATATTCGGCAAAAGTGATGGCCCCAAATCGCCGAATTCGCTCGGACAGTAACTCTTCGAGCGGCGTCACGCGCCCGCCGCCCCTGCCGCCAGTTCTTTCTTCATCTTCTCCCAAGTCCTGGCAAACGTCTCTCGCGCCCTCTCGTCGAATAGGACGAAGTAAACGGTCTC
>Ga0335070_10007873_pt1 | contig 12491 bp, 11 predicted proteins | sample Lox_Sample_13_FD_206722 | JGI IMG/M metagenome (GOLD analysis project Ga0335070, IMG submission 206722) | Soil microbial communities from Loxahatchee National Wildlife Refuge, Florida, United States - Lox_Sample_1.3 | ecosystem: Environmental > Terrestrial > Soil > Wetlands | place: USA...
ACTGACAAATATTCCTGGATCGGATCCCACTCCCACCACACTCGCGGGGGCGCATTGCCCTTTGATCAATCCTACAGACCGAAGCTTGCCTACAATGCCATTGCGGAAGAAATCTCCACAACAAAGCGCTCCCGATAGCAGTCGCGGATAAGGAGTCATCCGGAAATTCAGGTACTCGCAAATCGCCCAGCCGGTGCTCAGCAATCTATAATGGCCGTTTATAGCGGACTTCCCGCCGATCAACTTTCACGTCATGGGATCAACCAGCCCAATCCGGCGACAGAAGACGTCTTACCGCAAGCAGGTTATTATCCTGCTCTCGATCTCCGTCTTTTTCCTTCTCGTCATCCTGGTTTCGGAAACATCGTTCGACTTGCCGTTTCTCCGGCCCGACAGCAATCAGGACATCGTCGTTCTTGCGGCACTTTCGGCCCTGATTTTCCTGCTCTTTGTGGCGCTGACGTTTGTCCTGATGCGGAATCTGCTCAAGCTCTTTGCCGAGCGCCGCCTGGGGGTTTTGGGATCGAAATTCCGCACGCGCATGGTCGCCGGTGCACTTTTGCTGTCGTTCGTTCCAGTGATGGTGATGTACTGGTTCGCCTACGGGTTGATGAACCGCTCCATCGATAAATGGTTCTCGGCCCCGGTCGAGGAAGTCCGTTCCGACACCCGGGCTATGGCTACACTCCTGGCAAATTATGGGATGCAGAACGCAAGGGCGGAAGCAGCAGCGATCGCAGCGTCTCCAGAGATTGTTCGTGATTTTTCCGGACGCGGTTTCTCTGGTGTCGTTGATGCATTCCAGAACCGCCAACTAACCTTACAAGGCGGTTTCGCTCTGGCATTGCGCGATGACAATCTCGAAGCCGGCTACAACGCCCCCGCCCCCTGGTCGGTCCTGAAATCCAGGTTGCCGCTCGCGGACGCAAGGAAGGAACGTCCGGCGCAGTTCAGCTGGCAGGATACCGAATACACGGTGGGTCTGGCTCCGGTTGGCAGCAATGGCTCAATCGTCGTCGCGATCCCCTTGCCTAAGGAATTCAGCCAGACTGTGAGCCAAGTGGAAGCCAGCCAGCGCCGGTATTACGATCTAGCCCGCCAGAGGCGCATCGTGCGCCGCACTTACATGGGCCTCCTGCTTCTGCTCACCATGATCGTGCTGTTCGTGACCACCTGGCTCGCACTTTTCCTTTCGAAGATTGTGACGCGGCCGCTCTCCGCCTTGGCAGAGGCCACTCAGGAAATTTCCCGGGGACGGTTGGACTATCGCGTCGACGTGAGCGCGGCGGATGAGATCGGTGACCTTGTTCGTTCTTTCAACCGCATGGCGGAAGACCTCGAGTCCAGCCGACGGCAGATCGAATCGTCCAGCCGCGACCTCAGTGCCGCGAATGCCGAACTCGAACAGCGCCGCCGCCACATGGAAATTATCCTTGAGAGCATTCCGACGGGCGTTCTCTCCCTGGATGCGAACCGCACCATCACTCACGCCAACCAGGCGCTGCTCCGCATGTTCCATCCCGACTCGGGGCACGACCCTTCCAACCGGATTCTTCTTGGGGCCGCTCTCCCCGAGGTTTTCCCTCCCGAGGTGTTGGAGGATTTCGAGCCGCTGCTCCGCCGTGCCGACCGCATGGGAATGACGACTAGCCAGATGGAACTGTCCCTGCCCCACACGTCGCTAAACGTAGCCGTCACCGTAGCCACGCTCCGGCATCACGAAGAGCCTTCTGGTTATGTAGTCGTGTTTGAGGATCTCTCCGACTTGCTGAAAGGACAAAAACAAGCGGCCTGGCGGGAAGTTGCCCGGCGCGTGGCCCACGAGATCAAAAATCCGCTTACTCCGATCGCACTTTCGGCGGAACGCATCCAGCGCCAACTGGATCGCACCTCGGCCTCCGATCCTGGCACCATGGCAGTTGTTCGCTCGTGCGCCGACACCATCGCCGGAGCCGTCGAAACCGTGCGCCGCTTGGTCGATGAATTTTCCACTCTCGCCCGTTTTCCCGTGGCCAATCCGCTGCCAGCGGAAATCAACGACGTCGTTGAATACGCTCTCTCGATGTTCGCGGGCAGGCTGGAAGGAATTGTGGTTCGCAAGTCGCTGGCCTCCGACTTGCCGAAGGTGATGGCCGATAGCGAAGCGATGAAGCGGGCCTTAGCCAATCTTGTCGACAATGCCGCCGAAGCTCTGCGCGACGCCGTGGTGCGTGAGATCGAAATCTCAACAGCGCTGGTTGCCACTCGCGATGCTGTAGAGATCACGATTGCCGATACCGGTCACGGCGTAACTCGCGAACTAAAGGAAAAATTGTTCCTCCCATATTTCTCGACCAAGAAGCGGGGGACGGGCCTCGGGTTAGCCATCGTCAGCCGTATCATCGAAGATCACCACGGGTCCATTCGGGTCGAGGAAAATCGTCCCGTAGGCACTCGCTTCATTGTCGAGCTTCCTGTGGTCGCCGAAACCATTCCTGCCCCGGTCACCGCACAACATGCATAACATCCTGATCGTTGACGATGAGGCTGGCATTCGCGACTCGCTAGCCGGAATCCTGTGCGACGAGGGTTTCTCCGCTTCCTCGGTAGGGAGCGGCGAGGAGTGCCTCGAAACCCTGCGCAAGCAGGCCTACGATGTCGTCCTGCTCGACATCTGGCTGCCCGGAATGGACGGGATGGAAGCCCTCGAGCGGATTCGGGAACTCGACAATCCTCCCGAGGTCATCATGATCTCCGGCCACGGCACCATCGAGACGGCCGTGCGCACCACAAAACTTGGCGCCTACGACTTCCTTGAAAAACCGCTTTCTATTGAGAAGACACTGATTCTCATCAAGAACGCGATCGAATCCAAGCGCCTGCGCCGGGAAAATCTAGAGTTGAAAAAGCAACTCCAGGCCAAGAGCGTAATCGTCGGCGACAGCATTCCGATGAAAGCTCTGCGCCAGCAAATCGCCCTCATGGCTCCCACCAACGGGCGCGTTCTCATTTACGGCGAGTCGGGTACTGGAAAGGAACTTGTGGCCCAGGCGATCCACGCCCAGAGTCTGCGCAAGGATCAATCATTTATCGAAGTAAACTGTGCGGCGATTCCCGAGGATCTCATCGAAAGTGAACTTTTCGGACACCGCAAGGGATCGTTCCCCGGCGCTTCTGCCGACAAGGAGGGCCGGTTTCAGCGAGCCCACGGCGGCACTCTCTTCCTCGACGAAGTCGGCGACATGAGCCTGAAGACGCAGGCCAAGGTCCTGCGTACGCTCGAAGAGCAGCGATTCACCCCGGTTGGCGGCGATGAGACGGTCACAGTCGATGTCCGTGTGATTGCCTCGACCAACAAAGACCTCGAGGAAGAAATCTCGCGTGGCAACTTTCGCGAAGATCTCTTCTATCGCCTGAACGTGATTCCCTTTTTCGTTCCGCCCCTGCGCGAGCGCAAAGAGGATATCCCGCTGTTCACGCGCCACTTTCTCAAAGAACTTGCCGCCACCTACGGCCGGCGCCCGCGCGAAATTACCGATGATGCCATCGATATTCTGATGCGCTACACGTGGCCCGGAAACGTGCGCGAACTGCGCAATGTGATTGAGCGAATCGTCATCATGAATCCGACCACCACGCGCTTCGACAGCAAGCAACTGCCGCCGCTCGTCTATCGCGACGGCAGTCGCCGTGCACCGCGCACGGAATTTTCCACGCTCCACCAGGCCCGCGACGCCTATGAGCGCGACTACATCCTGAAGAAGCTCGATGAGAACCACGGCAATGTCAGCCGCACGGCCGAGGTACTGGGGCTGGAGCGCAGCCATCTGTATCGGAAAATGAAGACCCTGGGGATTGCCGCTAAGGAGTGAGTCTACCGCTTAACCATGTGAATCTCTGTTCCATTCTTGCGGAACTTGACTTCGTCCATCAGCTGATTGATCAGGAAGATGCCCCGCCCGTGGTTGGAATAGAGATTCTCGCCTACAGTGCAGGTCGGAATTCCGTTGGGATCGAAGCCTTCCCCGGGGTCGCGAACGATGATCAGCACGCCGCGCTCTTCGTCGCAAGCCACCACACATTCGACGGTCTTGGTCGGATCTTCCTTCGCGCCATGCACAACTGCGTTAGCCAGAGCTTCCTGCAGTGCTAACTCGATCGCGTCGGCCTTGCCGTTCACGCAGTTGATCTCGCGCACGGCCTCCATGATTTGCTGCACGACGGGGTCCACGGACTGCCGGCTCGCGGCGAGGGTCACACGCACCCGCAGTTTGAGTTTGGCGGGATCGAAATCGTGCTCCTGAAATTGTTCTTCGGAAGAGGCCCCGGGTTCCATGCGGGTTTGCGTGTCCTGTTCGCGTTCTCTTGTGGCGCTTCGAACGCGGCTGTGAGGATTCTAGCGGCAAGCCTCCAATCGGGCAATAGGCCATTCGCCTGAAGATATCTCAAGAAGCGGAGGGTCTTTTTGTCTCCTCAGAGACCAAAAGCAAAAATGCAACCACCATAGCGTTCACAAAGGTAATCGAATTTGAGTTCCCTTCGTGCCTCTCGTTATCCCTTCCGCGCCGTACCAGTGATTCCGTCGGCGGAACCAATCATCCGCTGCTCCAGTTGTCGCCTCCAGTCCAGTTCCTCCACGAACGCCCGCGAATCCCGCCATCCCGGCTGCACCTTGACATACAGTTCGAGGAAAACCTTGGTCCCCAGCATCCGCTCGATCTGCACACGCGCCGCGGTCCCAATCTTTTTCAGCATCTGCCCACCCTTGCCTACCAGAATTCCCTTCTGGCCTGCGCGCTCGCAGTAGATCGTCGCCGCAATACGGGTCAGCCTGGGCCCCTCCTCGAAACACTCGACGATGACTGTGGCCGCGTAAGGAATCTCTTCCTTCGTGTTAAGAAGCACTTGTTCACGGACGATCTCCGCAGCCATGAACCGCGCCGGCTGGTCGGTTGACTGATCCTCCGGGAAGTACGCGGGGCCCGCCGGAAGGGATCGGGTGATCAATTCCAGAAGAGTATCCATACCGGAGCGTTTCAGCGCTGAGACAGGAATCACCTCCGCAAACTCGTACAGCTTCCGGTACTCCTCGATAAGTGGAAGTAGTTTCGCCTTCTCGCGAACCAGATCGACCTTGTTCAGGATCAGGAAAGCCTTGGTACCGGATTGTTTCACCAGGTCGAGGGCAAACTGGTCACGGGGATCGAGTCTCTGCGTCACATCCATGATCACGAGAACAAGATCGCATCCCTCAAGCGCCTCTCGAACCTCGACCATCATCTTGCGGCCCAGGGATGTGTCCGGCTTATGCACGCCGGGAGTATCGATCAGTACAATTTGCGCCCCATTGTGGCCTTTGCGCTTCGGAATATGCACGATGCCCTGAATGCGATTGCGCGTCGTCTGTGGCTTTGGAGAGATGATCGCCAGCTTCTCGCCAACAAGAGCATTGAGCAGTGTGGATTTCCCGGCATTGGGCCGGCCCAGAATGCAGACGAATCCCGAGCGAAAGGGCATGGGAATAAACTACTAGCTTCTAGCCGCCGGCTCCTAGCGCTTTCTTGGAGCCGTGGCGAGTAAATGCGCATACAAGGAAACAAGGGGCGTCGGTTGGCTGTAGCTAGAAGTTAGCAGCTAGAAGCTTACTTTTCAAATCAACTTCAACTGCTGCGGCTGCACCGCGGTCACACGCACCCGCTCCACTTTGCGGTCCGTCGAATCGAGTACCTCGAAACGCAACCCGTCTTCTTCGACGGTTTCCCCCTTACGAGGAATCCGTCCCGCGAGTTCACTGACGAGGCCCGCAATCGTAGCCGATTCCTTTCCTTCCGGCTTCACGTGAAACAGTTCGTCAAGCCGATCTACATCCATGTCCCCGGAAACCACGAACGAGCGCTCGCCCTCGCGAACAATCTCGGGCTTATCGTGCTCGTCCCGGATCTCGCCCACAATCTCTTCCACCAGATCCTCAATCGTAACGAGCCCCGCCACGCCGCCATACTCATCGACGACGATGGCCATGCGGATATTCTGCTTCTGCATCTCCCGCAACAGATCGCTGCCCAGCTTGCTTTCTGGAACAAAGTAAACGTCGCGCCGCATCAGCGAATCGAGCGTGCGCACATGCGCCTCGCTATCCGTAACCTGGAGAACATCCTGCGCGTACACAATCCCTTTGATGTTATGGACGCTGCCCTCATAGACCGGCACGCGCGAGTAGTGCTTGGTGCGCAGCATCTCGATAAACTGCTCTACCGTCGTATTCACCGGGACGGCGAACATAGACGGACGCGGACGCATCGCCTCACGTACCGTCTTTCCGCTGAACTCCACCACCGACTGGATCAGGTCCCGATCGCCTTCCTGAATGATTCCCTCTTCCTGGCCGGCCTCGATGAGAGCATCCACAGCTTCCGCGGAGCTTTCCGGTTCCTCTGTCGTGTTCTGCTTGGTCAAGGAGACAATCGATTTCAGAAAACCCAATGCGAGGGTCACCGGAAGTATCAAATAGATCAGAATTCGCAGCACCATGGTCCAGTGAATCAGCCAGGCTCCTTGGGTGCGCGAGAAAAAAATAAAGGGCAAGAACCGGTTGCAGACTACAACAATCAGGATCAGGCTGATCGTCGCTTGCAAAATCTCATACACACTCCAGGCCTGATCGCTGAAAACGACAAATCCCACCAGCAAGGCAATCGCTGCCATGGTGAGCTGAGTCAGAATGGCCATCGACAGCGAAGCCCGGGACCGGCTGACCCGCAGCCGCGGCTCCACTTTCTGTTCGAAGAAATCAATGTTGTCTTGAAAATCGCGCGAGAGGAATTTTCCCGCTTCTTGATAGACCCGGTCGACGTAGGACACCAAGATTAGAAGACCAAGCAAAAGAAGCAGCGCAATCGCAATTCCGAGGCTCATACGGAGCCGCCTCCGTCCGCGCGGCGCCGCCCCTGCTTCTTTCTGCTCCCCCGAGGTTTACGCGGTCCCTGCACTCGCTCAATGAGCGATTCCGGCAACCTGAGCACCTGGCGAAGCTCGGCCTCCTTACGTGCCATACGACCATTATCGCGCTCATGGTCGTACCCTGCCAGATGGAGAATCCCGTGCAGCACCAGCACCTTGATCTCTTGAGCGGTCGAATGTCCCAGCCCTTCGGCATTTTCAGCTGCGACCTCGGCTGAGATGGCAATATCGCCGGCAAAACCGCCCTTCCTGCCGTACGACCCTGGGGGAAAAGAGAGCACGTCTGTGTCCTTGTTTCTCCTCCGGAATTCGCGATTCAGCTCCCGCACTCCATCGCCCGATGCGATGAGCACATTCACCGAGCCGCGAAGTCCCGCAGCATACCGGGCTTTGCGGACGAACCGCTCCAACGTCGGCACCGATAAGCCTGCCACCTTTTCTTCCAAAATGACCAAGCCACTTCCTCGACGCAATTCCCCAAAAATCAGAGGGAGGGCCCGAAATGGAGCCCTCCCCCACCATGCCGAACTCTATCCCTTGATTTCCGCCGGGGATGAGGTATCCCCACTCACCGCAGAAATAGCCGCTTTATCTGCTCCGTTCTCCACTGGCTTTCCCTCTGCCAGCAAAAGCATCTGCTGCTCGGCCACGCGCGTCTTGTGCTCATCGTACGCCCGTACGATGCGTTGCACCAGGTGATGTCGGACCACATCACCCTCGTCAAAGTGAACGAAGGCCAGACCTTCCACGCTCTTCAGGACATCGATCGCCTCCAGAAGACCGCTCCGGCGCGCGTTTGGCAAATCGATCTGCGTGACGTCGCCCGTAATCACGGCTTTTGAATTGAATCCCAGGCGCGTGACGAACATCTTCATCTGCTCGGAAGTGGTATTCTGCGCCTCGTCCAAAATGACGAAGGAATCGTTCAGCGTGCGCCCGCGCATGAATGCAATGGGCGCGATCTCGATGACATTCTTCTCGAGATACCGATCCACTTTCTCCGGATCGAGCATGTCGTATAGGGCGTCATACAAAGGACGGAGATAGGGGTCAATTTTGTCCTGCAAAGTGCCCGGTAAAAAGCCCAGCCGTTCGCCCGCCTCAACCGCCGGACGGGCGAGAATAATGCGGTTCACCCGCTTGGCCAGCAAGGCCGAGATCGCCATGGCAACAGCCAGGTAAGTCTTGCCCGTACCGGCCGGACCGATGCCGAAGACCATATCGTGCTTCTCGATGGCATCGAGGTAACGCCGCTGGTTGCTGCTCTTGGGCTGAACCGTGCGCCGTCCAAACGATCGCTGCCGCCCAGCCTCTGCCAGGCCCCGGAGTGTGGTGTTCGGGTCGGTAGTAAGCACCCGCAGCATGCTATTCAGATCGGGGTTATTAAACGCGTACCCCGAACGCTGCAGGTTCTCGTAATCCGTAAACACCTGCTCCGCCCGCGATACATCTTGCGCGGCGCCCTCGAGCTCAATCGCGTTCGAGCGCAAGTTGATGGTGATATTCATTCCGTCTTCCAGCAGGCGGACATTTTCATCCCGCGTACCGAAAAGCGCTTCGATGTTGGGGGTGATCCCGATGCTCTTCTTCATTCGCTCCGTAAGTGAGGCCGTGACGGCTTATCCGGTTGAACCCGCACGCTCACCCGGGCCAGCAACTCCTGATCCGGGGAAAGTCGGGTGGCCATGCCATTCGCACGCCTGGCGCCGCTGCTTCTTGAAGGAAACACAAAGTTCTGCTGAAAGACGGGAAGGAACGAAATGTTCGCGCCGCGAGGGCGAGCCACAACCATTACTGAAAGCCTAACCCGCTCCGCAGAGCGAGTCAATGGGTCGAAATCCTCAGGCCAGCTCTGGGGTAGATTGGCGGGCAGTCGCCGGTACTGCGCGAGTGCGGGCCCATTCCCTCAATTCCGCAATCTCTTCGGCACGCGTCGTCGAAAGCGGGACCGTCTGCGAAAGCGTTTCTATGAGCAACTCCGAGGTCAGCGGCTTCTTCTCCGAATAAGCCGCGAACATCGCTCCCTGCACCGCAGCGTCAATTTCAGCTCCGGAATAGCCTTTCGCTGCCGCTACCACCTTCTCCAAATCAAAGTCCGCGGGATTCCTCTTTCGCTTCATCAGCTGGATCGCAAATATCTGTTTGCGCTCGGCTAAATTCGGCAGATCGACGAAAAACAGTTCGTCGAACCTTCCCTTTCGGATCAGTTCCGGCGGAAGCACCGTCACGTTGTTGCAAGTGGCCGCCACGAAAACGGGAGCCTTGCGCTCCTGCATCCATGAAAGGAACGATCCCAGCAGTCGCGAGGAAACGCCTGCATCCGCCGAGGCCGAATCCGCCCCGCTGCCGGCGAAAACTTTCTCCAGCTCGTCAATCCACAACACGCACGGGGCCAGCCCTTCCGCTACCTGGAAGACCTTTCGGATGCGCTTCTCGGTCTCGCCGATGTATTTGTCATAAACGGCCGACGTGTCAAACTTGACCAGTGGCAGCTTCCATTCCCCAGCAACCGCCCGGGCACACAGCGACTTGCCGCAGCCCTGCACCCCGAGAATAATCATGCCTCTTGGCGGCTCTAATCCGAATTCCCGGGCCGCATCCTCCCAGGCACCGCGCCTCTGCGAGAGCCAGTGCTTCAGATTCTCCAGCCCGCCGACGCTCGCCATATCATCAAGCGCCTCAACGAACTCCAGCATGCCCGAGTGCCGTAGGATTTGTTTCTTGGCCTCAAGGACGTCCGTAATGGTTTCCGGACACAGAGCGTACCGTGTAACCAGCGCCTGTGAGATTGCGCGCTCAGCTTCCTCTTCCGTCAGCCCACGCAGGTTCGCCGACATTGCATCCACGCCCCCGGAGTCGAGCTGCAGTTTCAGCGTGTACGTCTTAGATAGCCGCGTAAAGGTCGCGTGAATGATGTCCCTGAGCCGGTCACGGTCCGGCAACGGCAGATCAAAGTATTCAACCAGTTTGGCCAGTTCCGGCGGCACCGAGACTTCCGGCGCCGTGATGACCACTGTCCGCCGGTTAGCCGAGAACTTCTGGCCTACGTCCCGCAACCGCCGTACGACTACGGGATCATCCATATGCCGGTGGAAATCCTTCAAGATGAAAACCGCCTCGGCGGTCATCGATTCCATGTTGGCCAGAGCCTGCACCGGCTCGCGCGTGTTGTAGATGGCAGCGCCCGCGGCAGCCCCTGACGCGCCAGAATTCAGCGCCGACATCACGGCGCGTGTCAGACGTTCGCCTTCCCCGGCGCCGGGAGTCAGTGCGGTCCGGCCCGGCACACGAGCAGGTTGAGCAGCCGTAGAGGGGCGGTCCATCCCGAAAGGCCTCGCCTTCGGCGCCTCTGCGGGAGTATCAGATCCCGAACGGACGAGCCCATCGGCGATCGTCCACTCGAAGGTGGCCATATTCAAGTCGGCGCAGGCCGCGCGGACTGCGTTGACGGCGCGCATCTCCTCCGAAGTCTCCATCACAAGGATGGGCGTCGACGAGTTAATCAGAACTTTCAGACGACCCAGCGTGTCAGCCATGTATAAGGTTTTCCCGAGCGCACCCGCTTTGCAGGCGTAGCGAAGGATATCCGGGTCCTCAGCGCCAGCTGCGAATAACCTCAGCTATCGGTTTGACCGGCAGCAACTTACGCCCCTATAATAGGGGTTTCGGACCTACCCGAATATCTCTCTAGGCACACGAAGGTAATGAAGCAGACATGGCAAACCATTTTTCGGCGCTGAAGCGCGCCCGCCAGACTGAAAGCCGTACTACCCGCAATCGCGCCAACACATCTCGCCTGCGCACCCAACTGCGCGAGTTGCGCGAAGCTATAGCCAAAGGCGATAAGGCTGCCGCGGAACTGACCTACCGCCAGACCGTATCCGCACTAGATAAGGCCATTCAGAAGGGCACGCTGCACGAAAACACCGCGTCGCGCTACAAGTCCCGTTTGAGCGCCCGCGTCACCGCGATGAAATAGTCGCGGCCTTCAGCTTTCTGAGTTTTTGGAATTTGTACCGGGTGCACAGCGAGCCGTGGTGTGCTTCGGCTATCCCGAACCGGTACAGCGGATCGAATTCTTCACCACAACGTGGTCTTTGGCGCGCATCTGAAACGAGACACCCCAGCCCCATCGGTCGTCACCATCGACGTGCCGAATCACTAAACCGCAATCCCATGCTGGTTCCGCGCCTGTAGCACGCCTCGTCTGGATATCGAGCCAGTTCTTGCCCCTCTCGTTCTGTTCCGCCAGAAAGCCGCTTATGTAGTCGCCAAGGTTTGCGTCCTTGGAATTGGTCCCCACATTCGAGCAGGAACTGTCACCGGAAAGGCTGACATCCTGCAGTTCGAGCAGCGCGCGAACGATTTCTTTCCGGGTCGGCGCAACGCTTTCATTATAGGTCCGGGCTGGAATCTTCAGCGCGGGCGCATCCGAGGTCTGCTTGGGCGTCAAACCCTGCGGAATATCCTGAGGAGGACCCGAGCACGAAATCGCCGCCATGCAGGTCGCGATCAGAAGCGAAGTTCGCAGCGTCATGGGATCAATTGGCCGTAGAACAACTCAACGTCCGGACCAGGATAGTGATGGGAAAAACCATCTGGGTCCTGCGTGACCACTTTATGATGCGAGTTGGAATAATGCCAGATCGTTCCATCGATAAAGATGCCGACGTGCTTCTTGGGAACATTGGCCATAAGCTTGTTCGGAACCTGCACATTGGTTCTGGCGGTAACGAAAGCGAGGCACGTTTTCAAGTCATCGGGCCTGTCGTCCCAGCGCCCGACCGACGGACAACGTCCGAAAAGTTCGTGCACCCGCAAATTTGCCGCCGCTCCTTTTCCCGTCCCTGCAGCGCGGCAGGTATACCCGAAGGTATATTCGAGCGCATGGCTGACGAAGTGAGCACAGTGGTTGTCGGCAGCGTTAGTGTATCCATTGGTGCAGATGCCGTTGATGTTCTTCCCCACATACTTGTTGAGTTCGGCGGCGGTAATCATGCGGCGACCTCAGCCCAGATTGGATGGATAGGTTTACCCGAACCGAAGCATAAGTCAAGGCAGAAAATCCTCCGCTCACGTTACAAGCAAACGGAGTGCGATTCGCAAAGACAGCAAGCGCTAATAAAGAAAACGGGGCCGCTGCCGACCCCGTTTCCGCCCCTCTGTTCTGTTCACTAGAACTAGAATTTCGCCACCAGCGCGGGATAGTGCGCGCGTTGCTGGCGAACACCGCCTTGGGATTGTTGAAGTTCGGATCCCCCGGAGAAACGAACGATGTGTAACCAACTCCGACCGAGCTGAACCCGTTCACATCATTCACTCCCAGCCCAAAGCCCGGATTGCTTCCTGGTATGTAATGCGGATGGTTGATGATGTTCCCAGACTGCGCTCGAACCGGAACTTCATAGTCTCGCTGAAGCTGAGATGTTTGTAGATCGCGAGATCAAGGTTGTTGGTACCGGGCGTCTGCAGTGTATTTCGCCCCGTGTTGGGCAAAGCGCCCGGACCGGTTCGGATGTAATGTGCCGTAGGATCGTTGGCCAAATCGGCCA
>Ga0335070_10007874_pt1 | contig 12491 bp, 6 predicted proteins | sample Lox_Sample_13_FD_206722 | JGI IMG/M metagenome (GOLD analysis project Ga0335070, IMG submission 206722) | Soil microbial communities from Loxahatchee National Wildlife Refuge, Florida, United States - Lox_Sample_1.3 | ecosystem: Environmental > Terrestrial > Soil > Wetlands | place: USA: Florida...
CGGGTGGCCTCGTTCTTCGGGCGTGGGCCGCAGGAAGAGATCTACATCGTGCGCGAGGACGCCGACGGAGCGAGCTGGATCCAGTTCGGCGACGGCACAACCGGCGCGCGCCTGCCTTCCGGGATCAACAACGTCACCGCGCAGTACCGCAGCGGCAGCGGCGCGCACGGCGCGCTCAAGCCGGGCGCGGTGCCTTCGGCGGGCCAGCGGCTCGAGGGCCTGGACAAGGTTCGGCTGCCCGATGTGGTGAGCGGCGGCACGCAGCCCGAGGAAGCGGACAAGGCGCGCGAGGCGGCGCCCGGCAAGGTGCAGAGCCTGGGCCGCATGGTGAGCCTGCGCGATTACGAGACGGAGGTGAGGACGATCCCGGGGGTGACCACCGCCACGGCCGCCTGGGGGCTCAAGGACGGCGTGCCCGCGGTGCTGCTGCGCGTGCTGCTGGAAGCCGGTCGCGAAGGCGAGTTCCAGGATGTGCGCGCCACCATCGCGCACTTCCAGCGCTGCCGCGGGCCGGACCGCTTTCCTGTGGCGATCGAGCAGGCGTTCCTGCGCTACGCGTTCCTCGATCTGCTGTACTCCTTCGATGCGCGCTTGATCAAGGCCGATGTCGAGGCGCAGGTGCGTGGCGCGCTCGGGCTCGCCGGCGACGACGAGCACGCGCGCAGCGGCCTGTTCGGGTTGCGCCAGCGGCGGCTGGGAGATCCTGAATACGCGAGCCGGATCGAGGGTGTGGTGCAGCAGGTGCCGGGCATCGTGTGGTGCAAGGTCACGGCGCTGGGGTTGTTTCCCGCCGCGGCAACCGATCCGGCCGCGCTTGCGCTACCCGCTGCTCCGCGCCCGCTCAGCGCCAAGCTCAGCTGCGGCGAAGCCGAGTTGCTGCAGCTGCATCCCAACCACCTGACGCTCAACTCCGCCCCGCCGCCGCCGGCGCAGGAGTGCGCATGAGGACGAGGCGATCGCCATGAACGGCACGGCAACCAAGCGCGTCGCGCTGTACGAGCGCCTGCCCGAGATCTATCGCATCCGCGATGCCGAGCAATTGCCACCCGACCAGCTGCGCGAATACCTGGCGGCGGTGGAGCTGGGCTTCGGCGCAGTGCACGAGAGCATCGAGGCGCTCTATCACGACCTGTTCATCGACACCTGCGACGACTGGGTCGTGCCCTACATCGCCGACCTGGTGGGCACCAGCCATCTCAAGGGCGACCCCTGGACCCTGCGCGCAGACGTCGCCGACACCATCGCGCTGCGCCGGCGCAAGGGCACGCTGGGCGCGCTCGAGCGGCTCGCCGCGAACCTTACCGGCTGGGCATGCCGCTGCGTCGAACTGCGCGAGAACCTCGGCTGGACGCAACACCTCAATCACCAGCGGCCCGACGCGGGCGGGCTGCCGCCTTACGGCTCGCCGGCGATCACGCGCTTCACCGTGCCGCGCGGCGGCACCGTCCCGGTCCGCGACCCGGCCATGCTCAGGCTGCTGGGCACGCCGTTCGATCCGTTCGCCTATACCGCCGACGTGAAATCGGCGGGCAAGGATGCCTTCGGCGACGGCCTCATCCACTACAACCTGCCCAATTTGGCCGTCTTCCTGTGGCGTCTCGAAGCTTATCGCCTGCACGTCACCTTGCCGCTCGCGAAGGGCTTCACCAACCTCGGGCCACCTCCTGCCGGCAGCAATCGCGCGCGTTTCGCCGTGTATTTCGACCTCGATCCGCTGGACCGGCCAGTGCAGCTGTTCAACACCTGGCGCACCACGCTCGACCGGCTCACCCGGCCGGATGCGGTGCCGGGCCCGATGCTCGATGCCCGCCTGACCACCGGGTCGGAAGCGGGCAACCCGGCGGCATATGTGAGCGTCGATGTGTTCGACGCAGGCGCCGCGCCGCCGACCGGCCTGGACCTCGGGGAGGTCGGCCTGCAGCTCTATCTTCCGCAGGCGCAATTTGCCGGCATGGACTGGACTTTGCGGGGCGACAACCTGTGCGCGTGGGAGCAGGGCCTGCGCCGGCCGCTGCAGCGCTACGAGATCGTGGTCGACCCCGCGATCGGCCGAATCATGTTCGGCGTTGGTAGCGCTGCAGAACGCGACGGGCTGATCCAGGCCAGCGGGAGCGGATTCGACTCGCGCATCTACTGCGGTTACACCTACGGGGCGCCAGCCCAGGTCGGAGCACATCCCATCTCGCGCGCTGAAAGCCCGACGACGTTCGAAGATCAGCCAGTGGACAGGCGCGTGGTGAGCGCCCTCCCCGGCGGCACGTCTCTGCAGTCGGCCCTGACCAACATCCACGACTCCCCCACGCCGATCGTGGTCGAGATCCAGGACAGCCTGGTGCATCCGCTCGACATCGACACGCTGCCAGGGGCGACCAACGCGGACGGTCCCGTCGCGATTCAGCTCAACCGCTCGCTGGTCATCCGCGCTGCGGGCGAGCAGCGGCCGATCATCCGACTTGCGCGGCCGCTGCGCTTTCGGCCCACCACGCCTGGCGATGCTTCGGTAGCGCACCTGGTGGTGCGCTTCGAGGGCGTGCACCTGGCGCGCGCACCGGGTTTCCCCCCGAACGAACCGCTGGTGGCGCGGGCGGCCGTTGCCCGCCTGGAGTTCGATGGCTGCACTCTGGATCCCGGCGGGCAGCGCCGGCGCGACGGCACGCGCGAGGCGCTGTGGCCGGCACTGAATCTGGCGCAGCCGTACGGGTTCGCCAACCCCGCCGATGAGGACGCCTTCGCACCCACGCCGAACGTGCTGCTGCGCCGCTCGATCGCGGGCTCGTTGGCGCTCGACGAAGGGTATCGGCTGGCGGTGAGCGACAGCATCGTGGACGCCGGCGCCGGCGTAGGCGACCCGCCCGGCAGCGTGTACGCGCTTGCGTCAGCGACCGCGCCGGGTACCGGCTGGGGCGCACCGCTGCAAGTGCTGGGTGCGACCTTCTTCGGCCGCGTGCGCACCGCCGAGAGCTACGGCTCGGGCGGCATCTTCGCCCAGCGGCTGGAGGTGTGGAACAACCAGAAGGGTTGCTTGAAGTTCTGCTGGTTCTCCGGCGATGCCGACCGGCTGCCGCCGAATCACGCCTGCCTGCATGCGCCGGACGCGAAGCTCGCCTTCACCAGCGACTGGTTCGGCGATCCGGGCTACGGGCAGCTGGCCCGGGCGAGCGACTTTCGCGTGCTGTCGCGCGGGCCCAACGACGATGCGATGGGCGCCTTCGGCTTCCTGCTCGAGGCGCACAAGTGGGCGAACTTGCAGATCCGCTTCCGCGAGTTCATGCCGGTGGGGGTGCGGCCGCTGCTGCTGCCCGTTACTTGAGGAAAGACCATGAAAGGCGATTTTTCCGTCTGGCGGTTCGATCAGCACGACAACGACCAGGGCGTGCTGTATCAGCAGGGGCGCGTCATGCGCGATGCGGATCTCACTGCTGGCGAGCTGATCGGCCTGCACTGGAAGAAGCAGGCGGGCCGCGACGTGATCGGCGCGGCGGTGGCGGCGGTTCCCGCCACCGAGCCCGATGGGTTCAAGGTCGTTTCCGCGGCGGTCGCCGGCAGCCCGGCGCAGGTGCATCTGAAGGTGCAGCCGGGACGCTTGTGGGCCGACGGGCTATTGGCGTACCTGCCGGACGACCCCGCCACGCCCGGCGTGCCGGTGGACCGCGTCGCCACCTACTTCGGTCCGCCGATCTGCGACCCCACACCCACGGTCGCGAGCATCGGCGACGGCGTGCGCGACGCGGTAGTGCTGGAAGTCAACCTCGAGGAGCTCAACGGCTTCCAGGACCCCGCGCGCTTGCTCGAGGCGGCGCTGGGCGGGCCCGACACCGCGGAGCGCATCCACACGCGCTGCGCCTTCCGCCTGCTGCGGCTGGCTGCGAACGAGAACTGCGACACCATCGCGGCAAAGCTCAAGGACGATCCCTCGGCCAAAGGCAAGCTCAGCGTGTCGCTGCAGCCGGCCACGGTGGTTCCGAGCGAGTGCCCGGTGGTCGCCGGCGGCGGCTACACCGGCTTCGAGCACAATCTCTACCGCATCGAGATCGCGGACACTACCGGCGCCGCAGTGCGCTTCAAGTGGTCGCAGTTCAATGGCGCGCTGGTCGGCAGGGGCGAGTTCGATGCCACCGCCACACCCAAGCGTTGCGTGATCACCGCCAATCGCACCGCCATCGTCACCAGCGGCCTGACCGAGTTCTATCTCGAAGCGCTGCAGTTCGACGCCGCGCTGGGCTACTGGCGCGTGGTGTACGGCGCGCAGGCCAACCTCAACAGCGATCACGACCTCGAGCTGACCGACCCACCAGTGTTCGGGGCCTTCCCGGCCACCGCCGAAGGCGTGTTCTTGCGCCTGTGGAACGGGCTCGCCAGCGTCGTCGACTTCACCAACTCCGCCACGCCGGTGGAGCTGCGCGACGGCATCCGCCTGGTGTTCGACGCGCCAGCCTCCGCGAACTATCGCCCAGGCGACTACTGGACCTTCACGGTGCGCGCCGGCGAGATCACGAACCCGCAGGTGCTGATCGATAACCGGCCGCCGGCGGGTCCGCACTACCACCGCGTGCCGCTGGCCGAGATCGACTGGACCGCCCGGCTGGACACGACCGTCGAGGGCAACGTCGAGGACTGCCGCAAGCGTTTCCGTCCGCTCACCAACCAGAAGGTGTGCTGCTCATTCCTGGTGGGCGACGGCATCTCGAGCTTCGGCGACTTCAACTCCCTCGAGGAAGCGGCCGCGCATCTGCCGGCGGGCGGCGGCGAGCTGTGCCTGCTGCCGGGGCTGCACTTCGCCAATCTCGAGCTGAGCGCGCGCCACAACGTCACCGTGCACGGCTGCCCGCGGCGCACGCTGGTGCTGCCTCGCCTCGCCCACGCTGCCGACCCCATCATTCACGTGCGGGGCGGTACCGGCTTGCGCATCTACGACCTCGACCTCGTCGCGCCCTTTGGGGCTGCGGTGGTGTGCGAAGCGGGCGACCAGGCGCCGGCCAAGGACGTGCGCGTCGAGGACTGCCGCATGCTGGCGCGCACCTACTGCGTGCGCGTAAACGGTGCGGAGGATGTCGCGGTCGCCCGCAACCGCATGTGGCTGCTGGACACGCCGCAGGGCAAGGTGGCGATCTCGCTGAAGGCCGTGGGCGCCCTGATCGAGCGCAACGTGCTGGGCGTGTGGCCCTTCGAAATGAAGCCCCCCGGCACCGACGGCGGCGACGGCGGGAAGACGCCGGACCCCTCCGATCCCTGCCAGGACCCTGCCACGCTGTACGCCAACATCCAGTTTGTGCGTGCATACAGCGTGTACGTCTGGGCCACCGCGGTGCTCGCGGCACCGGCGCAGCCGTACACGGCACTCGGCGGCATTCATCTGCTCGGCAGCTGCGAGCGCGTGCGCGTGCTGGAGAACGTCGTGGACGGCGGGGGCGGTCACGGCGTGACGCTCGGCGGCCTGCTGCCGGGCGAGACGCTGCCATCCGGCACCACGGACGGTGCCACTAGCCCCAGCGTCACGCTGGCGCAGCCCTCGATGGTCGGCTACACGCAGGACCAGAACAATCAGCCGCTCGCAGACATCGATGTGTTCCTCTCCGCGGGCGCAACGCCTGCCGCGCAGGACCGCAGCGATGCCCAGGGTTACTTCGAGATGAAGCTGGCGCAGGGCACCTACCAGGTGAGCGTGGGCCCCGGCTGGCGCATCGTCGAGCTGAGGCAAAGCGAGTTCGAAGGCGGGCCGTTCTATGTGCTGGTGCTGGCGCCGGGCCAGGTCACGCCGCCCGACGAAGCGGCCTTCCTGTACGAGATCACGATCCAGGAAAACGAGATCGTGCGCATGGCGCTGTCGGGCATCGGCTTTCGCCGCTTCTCCGAGCAGGCCGGTGCGCTGCCCACACCCACGCTGTCCGATCCCGAGAGCATCGTCGAATATCTGTCGGCCATCCTCACGCCGCGCGAGCTGCTGGGCGCGGCCAACGTCGTGCGCGACCTGATGATCCGCGGCAACCGCATCCACGACAATCTGCGTGCGGTGTTCGACGACGAGCTGCGCAAGCAGGTGCAGACCATCGGCCAGGGCGGCATCTCGCTCGGGCTGACGGAGTCGGCAGTGATCGCCGACAACCTGATCTACGAGAACGGCGGCAGCGCGGTCAATCCGATCTGCGGCATCTTCATCGGCGCCGGCGAGGACCTGCAGATCACCTCCAACCGCATCACCGCCAACGGCGCGCTGTCGGCCGACTACGAGACCGCACGGCTGGAGGGCGTGCGCGGCGGCGTCTTCGTGCGCTTCGCCACCGCCTTCGTCGCGGGCGGCACGGCAGACGCCAACCAGAAGCCGGCGCTGCGCATCGAGGACAACCGCATCGACCAGCCGGCGGGGCGCGCCATCACCGCTTACGCGTTCGGGCCGGTGTCCTGCGTGGGCAACTTCCTCAACAGCGAGCGGGCCGGGCGCTGGAACATCCTCGACGCCCTGATCGGCGCCGTGCTGATCCTCAACCTCGGCGGCATCCATCGCCTGTTGCGTTTCGGACAAGCGAGCAACGCGCTGGACAGCGGCGCGGGCTCGGCCGCCTTCCTGGCCGCACCCAAGGCCACCATTGCCGACTTCCGCAACCAAGCGCTCGCCGAGCTGGTGCTGCCCGGTGGCGAGGTGCTGTTCAACAGCAACCAGGTCCGCATGGGGCCGCTCAACCGCACCTTCATCTCGCAGCTGCTGGTCACGCTGGACGACAGCGGCTACGACGGCAACCAGAGCGCAGCCTTCCGCTCGGACCTGCTGTTCGCCAACGCGCTGGTGCTGGCCAATACCGTGCGCACCACCGACAATCGCTGGCGCGAGGACGCCGACGCCTGCTACTTCTCGCTGCTCAGCTACGCCGTCACGATGAACGCCTCGCTCAGCCCGGGCATGAACACCTGCGCCCACAATCAGGGCGACCACTGTATAGTGCCCTTGGCCGCCGCTCCCATCCCGGTGGTGGACGACGGCAACCTGGAGCGCAATCGCAGCTTCTGTCAGCGCATCGAGGCGGAGCCGAACACGTTGAACACCTACCTGCTGCAAGGACTGGTAGCGGTATGGGCGTCGCAGAATGCCGGCAGCATCAAGGCGCAACAGGCCCCGGGGCTGGCGCAGAAGGCCACCGTGCAATCGGTCAACTCGGTGATGACCCTGCAGGCGAGCTACCAGCAGGCCTATCTCGGCGAGAGCCAGCGGCTCACCGGCAAGTACGGCGCGGACAGCCCGCGCGTGATAGCCACCGCCCAGCGCGCACAGAAGAACGCGGTGATCCTGCAGCAGCTGCGGGTCGAGGGCGAGCTGGCCAGCATCACGCAGCCGCAGCAGCCCGACACCGGCGCCGTGCTCGACGGGCGCGTGGTCGACCCAGCCTATCGCGGGCGCAGCGACCTCAAGATCGACCTGGTGCGCAAGGACGGCACGGCGGTGGGCGTGACTGGAACTACCGATGCCGCGGGCTACTACGCCGTGAGCATGGACCAGCAGACCGCGCAGGCACTGGCCAGCGAGAAGGAGCTGTTCGTCCAGGTGAGCGACGCCCAGGGCACCGTGCTGCAGCGCGCCGACACCCCGGTGCAGATACAGTCCGGCGCCGCCGTGCGCAGCGAGCTGATCGTGCCAGTGAAGACCGCACCGCAGTCGCTCATCGCCCGCGCCACCGTGATCTATCGCGGCGCGCCGGGCGGCAAGTCCACGCCGCTGGAAAACATCAAAGGCATCGGACCGGCAATCGCCGCCAAGCTGCGCGCCGCCGGAATCCCGGACGTCGAGACGCTGCTGCGCACGCCCGGTGCGAAGCTGGTGGAGATCGCGGGGTTCGACGCCGACGTGTTGCGGAAGGAAGCAGCGAGCGCGGTGCGCGAAGGCGAGGCTGCGCCCAAGGAAAGCGCTCCGCCGCGGGACGCCGCGAGCGAGGCCACCACGGCGGAGCGCCCGCCACGAGCGCGCCGGACGCGTAGCAGGAAGACGCCGAAGAAGTAGGCGGCGTAACGCAAAGTGGGCGCTGCGAATTCCTACGAGGGCGCGACCGATCGGGGCATCGATCGGCCGCGCTCGTATCCGGCCGCAGTGGGACCGCCGACCCCAGGCCAGTAGCATGCACGCGTCTCGAAAGGCTCGCAGCGCTTCGTCGCCGGCAGATGCTACCCGCCACGGAGGGCGGCCGCTAGCAGCGAAACATGTAGCCGCGTCGTATGCCGCGGCGAAACCGGCGTGTGCCTGCGGAGGCACTTGTCCGCGCTGCCGAGTCTCCGAGAATGCGCCCAGGCTCCAGCGCACTGTCACTGCTCGTACCGGCGATGTCGGCGCCGTGCCGGTAGCGCCGCCGGTGGTGCACGAAGCCCTGCGAGCCGGCGGCGAGCCGCTCGAGCCAGCCACGCGGGAAAGCATGCAAGCGAGCTTCGGCCAGGACTTCGGCCACGTGCGCGTGCACACCGGCGAGCTGGCTGAACGCTCGGCGCGGGCGGTGGCCGCACGCGCCTACACCGTCGGCTCGCATGTGGTATTCGGTGCGGGACAGTATGCGCCGGGCACGCCTGCCGGCGAGCGCCTGCTGGCACACGAGCTGGCGCATGTGATCCAGCAGGGTGCAAGCGCGGCCAGCGTGCCCCAGCGCTCGGCGCTGCCGATCGGCGCACGCGAGGATCCGTTCGAGCGCGGAGCGGACGCGCTGGCCGCTGCGGCATTACACGGCCCGGCGCTCGACGCACCCACGCGGACCGGGGGTATCCGAGTGCAGCGGCAAGATGGCGGAGCCGGCGATGCCGGTGTCCGCGCGACCGACGCCGAGGCGCAGCAGGGCGCAGATGCTGGTCCCGCTACCTCGGATGCCGGAACGGGAGCAGACGCGGGAGCCGGAGCGGCAGACGCTGGCAGCGGCGCCGCGCCAACCGAGGGCGAGCCGGCCGCCGCGCCCTGCGATCCGCAACCCCTCTCGCGGGCCCAGTACCTGGCCCACTCCGGTACCAGCACGGACGACTTCGGACTGACCGTGCTGTCCGGCACGGTTTCCGTGCCGGCAGTAGCCACGCGCCGGGCGCGCGGAGGGGTAGTCCTCGAGGCCACCGACGCCGTGATGCCGGCCATCGACTCGGTGTTCACGACTGCGGGCACGTTCACCGAAGGCACTTCCCAGTTCATCGCCAGCGACGGCGCGGAGTGTTCCTCCGGGCGCTACGATATGCGCTGGACCATCACGCGCGACGGGGCCGCGCAGATCCGGGCCGGCGAGCTGGAGCACTGCGCCGACCTGCAGTACGCGTTCGCCATCTCGTTGCGTCGCTATGCCGACATCGTCAACCGCCTGGCCGCCAGCGGGCGCGTCTTCCCCAACCGGCGCGCGGCGATCCGCGCAGTGACGCGCCTGACCGGCGCCGCCCCGGACGATTGGGCAGCGGTGTTCCAGTGTCTCGCCCACAAGACCGAGGACCGGGACTTCATGCAGTGGCACACACCGCGGCCGCGCACAGTCGCCCCGCGCCTGGCCACCAACTGCGCGTTCAGCGAGGCCTATGTTCACGGTCGCAGCTTCCCGCAGATCGGCCAGCACGCGAGCGCCGACGTGGTGCGCGACTGCGGCGAGAACGGCGGCGGGGTGCCGGCGAGCCGTCCGCGACGCCGCATGCGCGTGACCAAGCCCGCGTGGGCGGGAGCGCGGGCCGTTTCGCCCGCCCCGGCCGGCTCGGTGCTGCTGCAGCGGCAGCGCGACGATGCGGCAGCGGCACCCGCGGCCGCCTGGTCGCCCGACCTCATCAACATCATCGTCGACAGCGACCGCGAGGACTGTTTCGGGACGGCCTCCCCCGGGTCGCTGGATCGCTACAGCAGCTGCGGCTCGCCGGTGAAGCCACCCTTCTGCATGAGCGCGCGCGTGCCGTTTCAGGTGCACTTCTTCGTGGATCGCGAGAACGCGCCCATCGCCCAGCCGTTCACCCCGCCAAGCCTGCGCGTGCGTATGCAGTTCGTCACCAGCGGTTCGCGCGGCGCGCGCACGCTGAACACCGACGTGTCGGACCTCTCGCCGCGCTACGTGGGCCCCAATCGCCCGCTGGCGACGAGCTTCGGCCAGGACTTCCCGGTCGGCAGCGCCGAGAGCGGCACGCTCACCATGCGCATCGAGATGCTGGGCGCGGCAGGATACGACGTCGTCTACACCGACAGCATAGACTACATCATCGTGCCGTGCGTGTGACGACGAAACGGTCATCGAGAGGCGAAGCCGGGAAACGAACCCGAAAGGAAGACAAAGAGGCCTGAGCGTGACAATGCGTGCCGTCCAGAGACAGGTGGCGAAACCCGGTGTGGACAAGACCAAGGTCGCCACGGCCGAACGCGCCCGAGCGTCGATTGCGCTGACGCGCCTGGCGGCGCCAGCCGGCTGCGCGTGCGGAGGAGACTGCCCGCGTTGCCGCAGCGAGGCGCGCAGTTCGCCGGCCGCGTCCCCGGACGAGGCACCACCCATCGTGCACCGCGTGCTGCGTGAGCCCGGCCGCCCGTTGGACCCAGCGGTACGCGCCAGCATGGAGCAGCGCTTCGGGGAGGGCTTCGGCACAGTGCGGCTGCACACCGACGCCCAGGCGGCCCAGTCGGCTCGCGCGGTACAGGCCATCGCCTACACGGTCGGCCCGAACATCGTGTTCGCTGCCGGTCGCTATGCCCCGCACACGGATGCGGGGAGCCGCACGCTGGCGCACGAGCTCGCGCACGTGGTCCAGCAGCGCGGTGCAACGCCGTCGGCGCGGCTGCGCATCGCGCCCGCGCACGATGCCGTCGAGCAAGAGGCCGAGCGCGTGGCCGCTGGGGGTGCCGTGAGCAGTGTGCGCGCAGCTTCGCCGGCGGGGGCGAGCGTGCAGACGCTCCGGCGCCAGACCGACGCATCGGTGGAGAGCGGCACCGGCGTGGGCACGGGCATCGCCGACGGGACGATGAACGAGGTCGGTGGCGTCCACGGGGCCACGTTCGACGCCAGCGACTGCTTCGGCGTGGACGAATGCGATGTGCACTTCGAGTTCCAGAAGGCTTATGTGGGAACCTATCCCTATCGCGCGGCGCCCGGGCGCACCGTGCGCGGCGCGTACGTGAAGATCGTCATGCGTGCGGAGCCGGGCTGCGGGGACTGCTCGACGCTCGAGGCGGTCCAGATCCTGCGCAACACGCGCCGCGATCGCCGCGGCGAGCTGGTGACCGCCGACCCCGGCACCGCCGTGCGCCGGCGCCGTTCTGGCTGGGGCGACCGCAACGCGCCCTCGCGCGGCTGGCGCGTCGATGCGCTGGAGAGCGAACGCGACCCCTTCTACACCCACTCGTGGGTCGGCACCGCCGGAACCGGGGGATCGCCGGCGATCATCTGGGACACGCCCGGCGACTGGGACACGGACCGCAACGCGGGCAAGGACTTCCAAACCTGCCTGATCTGTGTCGCCGCAGACGGCGCACGGTCCACGTTGGGATGCGTCAACTGGGGCTACTACACCGATGCCTCGCGCAACATCGGCTTTCTGCCCGCGACGCCAGTGCCGCAATGCGGCAGCAGCCCAGAGCTGCGCGATGCCGCCCGCCGTTGGGAAGGCATGCGCGGCAACCAGCCGCTGTACCTGCAGGGACATGTTCCGCCGGGCGCGCCGGGGGACTTCCCGTTGCCCCGCGGCGAGACGCGCTTTGCATGACAGCGATGGCTATGGACGATCGGACGCTGATCCGCAGCATAGCGAACGCGGCGGCGAGCTGCCTCGACCCCGCGCTGATCGAGTCCGCGGTGGGCGAAGCCGCGTGGATCAACACGCGTCGCGCGCAGGACCGTTTCGCGTTGAACACGGCGAACATCGGCCCGGACGATCCCACGCGGCCGCTGCCGCCGCTGCGAGAGGCGCGCGATGTGGTGTATTGGGGACGGCCCGTGCGCAGCCGCAACCCGCGCATCGTCGGCATCGCCTGGGACACGCAGGGCCGGTGCGAGCTGTTTTTCGGGGTGGTGTATCCGCCGTGAGTGCGCCGATGCATGCTACCGAGCGCAAGAGCGCACCGCATCCGGCGCGGGTGCATATCGACGCGCGTGCCACCGAATCTGCCCGCGCGCTGCGGGCCGAAGCCTACGTGGAGCTGTGCACCGACTCCGCAGGCGGTCGTTGCGAGGAGCCCGTGGGGACCTGCGTGTGCGTGTACGCCGAACGCCTGGCGATGGACGTGAGCGAGCTGCGCCAGGCGGTGTCGCGGCTGCGCCAGCACGCGGATGAGAACGAGGTCGCCGGCAACCCCTCGCCTTGCACCGAGGTGAACGGCGATCTGATCGACGTGGGTCCCCTGCTGGCCGGAGTCGATGCCATCCTGCACCCGCGCACCGAGGATCCGTTCCGATCGCACGGGCTGACGCGGGCGCCGGGTCTTGAACTCGCAAGCGACGCATGACAATCTGATGCGGGACGCAACACCTCGCTGCAACCATGATGCCGAACCGATGCACAACCGCGTCCGATCGAGCGATGGCTGC
>Ga0335070_10007875_pt1 | contig 12490 bp, 13 predicted proteins | sample Lox_Sample_13_FD_206722 | JGI IMG/M metagenome (GOLD analysis project Ga0335070, IMG submission 206722) | Soil microbial communities from Loxahatchee National Wildlife Refuge, Florida, United States - Lox_Sample_1.3 | ecosystem: Environmental > Terrestrial > Soil > Wetlands | place: USA...
CGCCGTGGGAGGCCTTCTTCACGAACTCGTTCACCCCCTCGAACTCCCCCCGCTGGGCATCGATGAGCCGGCCCTTCTTTATCGGCTGGTTCGCCCCCGCGGGGGAGATCTCGTAGGCCGTCCTCCCGTCGAGCCAGCTGATGGCCCCGCAGAGAGCCGGCCGCTGGGGGGTGATGATACAGACATGGTTCGGGGCGAAGGTCTGGCAGAGGGTGCACGAGTAGTAGGTATCCACCTCGTCGTCCTTCATCCCGAGGACCCGGCGGTCCCGCTCCTCGTAGACCTTCTCTGCCTCCTCCATGAGCTTCACCACCTTCTTCCCGTCGGTGACGATGGTTACCTGCACCGCGTCGAGGAGCTCGGGGAAGTCCATCTTGAACTTGGCACCGATGAGTTTCCCGAGGTGCTCCATCTTCACCCCCTTCGCCACCGCCTCCTTCGAGAGCCTGACCCAGACGAGGTTCCGCTGGGCGACATGCCAGGAGCCCTCGCCGTAATTCACGAAGTTGTGGATCCGGCGCTCAAGGACGGGCTCGAACTCCTTCCTCATCCGCTTCCCCGCCACCTCCACGAGGATCCCGAGGGGGACCGCCGATCCCTGCTTCATCTCCCCGATCTCGGGACCGAGGACCGTGACCCTCCCATCCACGACCTCCTTCGGGTCCCGCATCCTGAGGAGCTCGAAGGCGGGCGACCTCCCGCCCCCGAACTCAACGTACATCTCCTCCTTCCGGATGCTCTTCCCCTCGAAGGCGGGCGAGCAGCCCATGGGTATGGGGATGGCGGTGACCTTCACCCGGATATCCTTTGCCTCCATCCCGCGCCGGACGGCCTCGTCGGCGGCGGCCCGGATCCAGGATCCCCCTTCGTAGCCCCCGACGGTGATGACGGGGATGGAGAGGACCCCGAGCGTGTCGAAGAAGGCCATCTCCTCGTCGGAGAGGCCCGGGAAAACGATGGCAAAGACCTTCGCCCGCTCGGCGGCATAGGCGAGGAGCCGTCCCGCATCCCCGGGGACCACCCCGCCGAACATCATCGCGACCCGGGCGATAATGTCGACGAAGTGGACCGCGTGCATGGGACGGGAACCGAGGGGGACGAGCCGGTAGTCGAGGCCGGTCTTCACCCCGGCCTTCGTGAGGGTGCCGATGATGTCCCCGGCGAGGAAGGTGAGCATGTACTTCTCCTGGAGCTCCCTCGCCATCCCCGCCGCCTGGTCGGCCGAGGCAGGTGAACCCGCGAGGAGAGCCATCCCGAGGATGGAGCCATCCACGAGGGAGTACCCGAGCTTCCGGAGGACCGTGTCCGGGATGAACCCGGTGTAGGGAGCCCCCTCGGGGCCCGAGGCGGCGGCCCGTGCGGCGAGGAGACACTCGGAAGCGACGAGGGGGTTCTCCCCGGCCTTTGCCCATGCCTGCCGGGCCGTTGCCCCATCCTTCACGGCAATCCCGGTGAGGGCATAGGAGATGGGGAGATGGTAGGCGGTCTCGGGGTACCCGGGGGATCCGGCGATCTGCGCCATGTCCTTCTTCAGCTGCTCCGTTCCCCGGCGGGTCGAGGCCTCGATCTCGGTCATCGCGCGTCCTCCTTTCCATCCTGTACTGGGAGAGAAAGCTTAAAAGTATTCCCTGAAGGCCATCCGGGGCACAGGTGGAGGTATTTTATGGTTATGGCAAGCTATGTGGTCATAAATGGTGAAGGAGCGCATTAATCTCACTGGAAAAACACAAAAACCTCTTTTTACTGGTATCTGAAAAACAAAACTGGTTTTTGCGGGAAATCCCGTTTTTCGGCAGAAAAGACCCTCTTTTTCTCTCCTCCGGCGTTCCCATACATTTAAAAAAATGAAAGGAAAAGACTAAGTCAATGGTTCCCGCGAAGATCTTCTTCACGAAGGGGGTCGGCATCAGCAAGGACCGGCTCGCATCCTTCGAGCTCGCTCTCAGGAAAGCAGGAATCGAGAAGTTCAACCTGGTCCATGTCTCGAGCATCCTCCCGCCGGGATGCAAGCAGGTCTCCTCGGACGACGGGCTGAAGCTGCTCCAGCCCGGGCAGATTGTCTTCGTCGTGATGGCCCGGAACGAGACGAATGAGCCGAACCGGCTCGTCTCGGCGGCCATCGGCCTTGCCCGCCCGAGGTCCCCGGACGAGTACGGGTACCTCTCCGAACATCACACCTTCGGAGAGACCGACGAGAAATCGGGAGAGTATGCCGAGGACCTTGCGGCCACCATGCTCGCCACCACCCTCGGCATCGAGTTCGACCCTGACCTCGCCTGGCAGGAGCGGGAACAGATCTACAAGGCGAGCGGGAAGATCTTCAAGACCACCCACATCTGCCAGTCGGCGCAGGGGGAGAAGACCGGCAAGTGGACCACGGTCATCTCTGTTGCCGTCTTCGTCGAGGACAACAACAACCAAGCCCCGGCGAAGGCCCCTGCCGCTTTACCGCCCGCGCCGGAACCCGATCAGAAGACAAAGTAAAGGATGAGGATCGCCGCCGTGAGGGCGGCCCCCAGGCTCCCGACTATCGTTTCCCGTATTCCTCCCCCGAGCCTGAGCGCCACCAGGCAGATGGCGATATAGGGGATGAGGGTAGTCACCACCGCCACCGAGGCGAGGAGGTCGAAGGAGTTGGAGAAGAAGAGAAGTCCCCCCGAGATGATGCAGGAGATGATGAGGGCGGTCCTGGGGGTCCCCCGGTCGGTGAGCTCGGTGAGCCGGGGGAGCCTGAACCTCCCGGCCATGTTCTGGAGGACCCGGGATGTACCGACGATGTAGGCGTTCAGGGCCGAGAACATCGTAATGATCCCGATGATGGCGACGAGGGGTGCGGCTCCCGAAAAAACGATTCCCGCGGCCGTGGCGACGGGTGCTGGTGACGCGCCCAGCGCCTCTGACCCCACCGCGCCGATGAGCGCGACGTTGAGCACCAGGTAGATGGTGCAGACGAGGGCCATGACGATGAGGAGGGAACGGGAGATGGTCCGGGGGTCCTTCGTCTCCTGGACGGGGATGGCGCTGATCTCGAAGCCCGTGAAGGGCCAGTACACGATGATGACCACCTTGAGGAGGTCGGCGAGGGATACCGGCCGGGAGGGCACCAGGTTCTCCAGCCGGATGAAGGGAATGAGGGCGATGGCGATCACGACGATGGGGACGATCTTCGCCGCGGTGAGGAGATTCTCGGTCCGGCCGGAGAGCGCGATCCCGACAAGGTTGATCCCGAGGAAGGCCATGATGACAAAGATCTCGGCGGCGAGGACATGGGGGACGGCAAAAAAGCCGAAGTACTGCCCGAGGCCCGAGGCGATGGTGGCGACACCGAAGACCGAGGAGACGAGGTAGATAGTGGTGAGCACCGCGGAGGCCCGGGGTCCGAAGACCGGTTCGAAGATTCCAACGAAGGGGGTCCCAGATGGCGAGCGGGACTGGATCCAGGCGAGGGAAAGGGCGACGCAGACCGCGGAGAGGGCGACCACTACCCAGGCGAGGAGGGAAGAGGGCCCGCCGATACCGGCTGCGATGCCCGGGACGACGAAGATGCCCGAGCCAATGGTTCCCCCGACCCCGAGGCTCACGAGCTCCACGAGGCCGAGGGACTTCCGGTAGGAAGGCTCGGCCTTCGGTGGATCCTCCACGGGGACATCCCTCTGGACTGCAAAATATTGGAACGTTCCTGTTATGAACGCAGTGGTAGCTAACCGGAAGCTGGCCCTGCTGAGGGAGCCCGCACGGGAGGACCTCCCTGCCCCTCCGCCCGCCCCGGGCACTTTCGGGGTGCCCGCGGCGAGGGTTTATCCCAGCGCCGCGACGAGTCACCCGCATGAACGTCAAGGAAACCCTGGAAACCTTCCTCGAAGAGGGGAAGGACTGGGAACGCAAGCAGACCTCGATCAGGGGCGTCTCGATCCTCCGGATGCCCCGGACCACGACGCGGCCACCCACCCTGGCCATGGAAATCAACCCCGTGGACGAGCGGGGGTCGCAGATGAAGCGGAAGGGGGTCATGATCCGGAGCTCGAAGGAGCTCGATGCCCTCCGGGTCCTCCTCTCGGACCCGAAGGTCGTGAACCTCATGGAGGCCCTCGCCTCCGTTGTCCACCCGGTCCCGGCCGCCGGACAAGAGCAGGCGGCCGGCGTCATCGAGGTCTAGGAGGCAGGGAGGGGCACCTGTTCATACGAGGAGGAGCGGATACCGGTGACGGATACTCCCGAAGGGCAGCACAAGGGTCCCCGGACCCGGGCTATTCAAAGGAGAATCGTCCGTAGCGGCCGCCGCCGCCCGGGAAGAGCGTTACCCTTCCTGTCCGAAGCCTGGCGATGGCATCGGCGGCGCCGGGGTGGAGCTCCCGCAGATCCCCCTCGGGCACGTCCACGAGCACCCTGATCTCGGTCCCGAAGGCCCCGAGGAACGATTCATAGAGGGCGGCAACCTTCTTCGTGTTCGGGCTCGAGGACCCGAGGACCCTCATGAGGATCTCGGCGAGGGGGATGAGGTGGAGGTACTGGGGCCGGGGTCCGGAGGGCATGTCGGAGAGCTCCCGGGCCCGATCAGAAACCCCCTTCTTGAGGAGCCCGCCGTCATCAGGGCACCGCCAGGAGAACCTCACCGCCTCCTCGAGGGTGAACTGCCGGTAGCACCGGGTACAGGCTGTCCGGTTGTACTTCCCCTCCTCCGGGAAGAACCCGGCATTCATCCGGATGCCGCCCTCCCGGACCGCCCCGAGGACCGCCTTCAAAGATTGGTCCGGGACCTCCAGCCGGTTGAACTCCCGGCCGAGTTTCGCGGGCGACGGGCTGTGGGCATCGGAGTTGGTGAGGAAGGGGATGTCCCGGAGATCGGAGATTCCCGCACCATAGGATGAGTCGGCGGAGAGGCCGAGCTCCAGGAAGTCGGGCCGCTCGTCCCCGTAGCAGTCCCCCAGGAGGTCAAAGGAGGCATAGAGGGAGGTCCAGGGGGTGAAGGCATGGGCGGGGCCGATGAGGCCCCCCGCCTCATGGGCCTCCCGGGCGATCTCCTCACCCGAAAGGCGCACGTGGGGGCGTCCCATGGAAGCGATGGAGGGGGCCGACGGGGAGAGCCGCCCGGCGAGATCCGCGAAGACCCCGAAGGACTCCGCGAGGATGAGGTGGTGGACCCGGTCCCGGTCCTCGACCTCGGCGGAGGGGATGACGAGCACCCCGCCGTCTCCGGGGGCCTTCTCCCACATCTCCCGCCATGCGCCGTGGAGGGCATCACCGCTCGCGACGGCGCCGATCCCCTTCCGCCGGCATCCCTTGAGGATGGCTTCGGGGACCATGGTCCGGGAGGAGGCGATGGAGAACCGGGAATGGATGTGGAGGTCGGCGTCGAGGAGCATGGCTCACCCGATGTACCGGAGGGCGTCCTCATCGCCCGCCCGCTCGCTCTCGGTGAGCTTCGCGATGACCTGCTCCATCTCGGCGGCCCTCGTTTCCAGCTGGCTCCTGTCCACCTCCACCCCGATGAGTCTCGAGAGGACGGTGAGGAGGGCCGAGGCCGCCCGGGGGTCTACGAGGTACCCGCTCGTTTCCCCCATGAGGCAGACGGCGTCCATCCCCCTCCGGGGAGAGAGCCCGAGGAGGAGCCCGGAGGCCCCGATGATCCCGCCCGGCGGCTCGTCCCGGTTGAACTCCGCCCCTGCTGCCTCCACTGCGGGCCGGAGCTCCTCCCGGTTCACCGCCCCGAGGACCCGGGGTTCGGAGACGAGGTGCCCCACGCCGTAGCCGCCGAGGGTGTAGATGCTCCGGACGCCCAGCTTTTCGGCGATGTCCAGGTATGCGTCGGCGAGGAGGTAGTGCCCCTTGGCAGAGGCGCTCTGGTAATCCCCCACAAGAAAGGCGATGTTCTTCTCCCCCTCGTGGAGGAAGACCTCGTTCCGGGCGAGGCGGGCGACCCCGTCAGGGCCGATGATGACCTGCGGGGGAAAGTGGAGGGAGTAGATCTCCGCGACCTTCACGGCATGGAGCTCCTCGATCATATGCTCGGCCACGAGCTTGCCCACGTGCCCGATCCCGGGGAGCCCCTCGATGAGGATGGTGACGGCCCACGGCTCCCCGCGGAGCCACCGGACCTCTATGCCGTCCATCCGCGGCTCATCCTCCGGAACCTTCCCCTCCGGTCATCGGGGGAAAATCGTGCGGGGTGCGCAGTGCGGGTGGGGCCCCCGCAGGAAGGACAGGTGATGGCGAGGGTGTAGGTGGAATCGGCGGGGCAGCGCCTGATGCGGCCGCTCACACGATCAGCCTGCCTTCTGTTTCCGGACGAACTCGCCGGTATCCCCGGACTTCTCCATGACCCGGATGGCGGCCATGGCCGCCTTCTCGATGGCCTTTTCTGCCTGCTTGTAGTCCGGGGCGGTGACCTTGATCCGGTAGACGGGGGCACCGACGTAGAGGAGCTCGATGTCCACGTTGTCGATCTTCGGGAGGGCGGCCTTGAGGGCCTTCCTGATGATGCTCACCCCGTCGGCCTTCGTAGAGGTGAGGTGAAGGTTCCCCGAAATGGTGACCCGGGGGATTCTGACGTTCTCCCCGGCGATGCGGAGGAAGGCCGGCCGCGCGGCCTCGGGGATGCCGGACTTCCCGAAGGCCTTCTCCCCCTCGATGACGGCGTCCTCGAAGGCCCGGTAGAGCCGGGTGTAGTCCTTCCGGATGGCGTCCTCGATGGCCTGTGCCGGGACCTTCGACTCCTCGGCCACGAAGCCGATCCACTTGTGGGCCTTCTGCTCGTTCTTCCACTCCTGGATCTTCTCGCGCCGCTGGTGCTCGTTCACGTCCTTCAACGAGAGGTCAATGTGCCCGCGGCTCCGATCGACGTGGAGGACCTTGCAGACGACCTTCTGGCCCTCCCGGATGTGGTCCCGGATGTACTTGACCCAGCCCTTCGCTATCTCGGAGATGGGGATGAGCCCCTGCCGGCCCCCGTACTCGTCGAGCCGGACGAAGGCCACGAAGTCCTTCACGGCATCGACGGTACAGACGACGAGTTCGCCTTCCTCGGGCCAGTCCCTCTCGGCCATCCGGCCCCTCACTCGATCTCGGAGAGGATCTCGGCGGTGATGCGTGCCCTGCCCCCCGCCGGCTCGGCGAGGACCTTTCCGCAGACGATGCAGTCAACGACCGTTGCAGCCTTGCCGAAGATGACCTGCTCGTTCTCGCAGTCGGGGCACTTCACCCGGTAGAACCTGCTCCGGTTCTCGCGGTTCAGTCTGACCATGTTCTCTACTCCGTGAGCTCAAACTTGGAGACCCGGAAGCCGGGCCTGAGGTGGGCCTTCTTGCACTTCAGGCACCGGTACCGGACATTGATCTTCTTCGTCGGCTTGTCGCCGCCGGGCACCTTGGAGAACTTGCCCATGTTCCCGACCTTCCCGCGCCGCGCCTTCTGCCGGTCGATCCAGTGGAGACCCCGGGATTTGCCTTTCTTCACCCTCTCCACCTCGTGCAGCTCGTGTTTCCGGCAGAAAGGGCAGTATGTGTTGAATTTTACCGGCATCTTCATGGCATTGGCTCCGAACTTCCCTTACCGAGTGGCATAATAATTTCCCGGGCATGATATTTAAGGGTATGCGAAACCGACGGCCCGGGCTGCCGCGGCCATGATCCCGGCGCGACGGAGGCAGGTCCTCCGGGACAGCCTGGCCGGGCCTAGCTCTCCGGTTTCCCCATGACGTCCTGCGCCATGTTCCGGTCGATGAGGACCCCCGCGTTCTTCCCCGGGAGGGTAACGAGGTCCTCGGTCTTCAGGTCGTAGACCCTCCCGTCCACCCCCATGAAGGGCTCCAGGTCCGCGAGGATACGGACGAGGACCATGGTTTCCCCGGGGGGAGGGGAGGCCTCGGGGATACAGGCCGCGGCGGCGGGCGTGGCGCCGGGCGCGGCCTCCCTCGGAGCGCCCCCCGCGATGGCCGCCTTCCCCTTCCCGAGCTCCCGGAGGACCCCGTCGAACATCTCCCGCTCCTCGGGGAGCATCTTCTTCAGCTCGTTCCGGTCCGTCGCCTCGGCCTCCACCTGGACGAGGGCGAGGGAGAGGATTTTCCGGGACCGGATCCGGAAGATGTCCCGGCCGATCTCCCGGACGGCCTTCAGCTCCTCGATGAGGGTCTGGGCCTCGTCGGAGAGGGGATCACTGCACCGGTAGACCTCCGCCTGGAGGGCGGCGAGCCGGTTCCGGATATCCGCGTAGAGGGTGGGCGGGACCTCGGAAAGCCTCCCGGTTTCCCGCTCGTTGAGGACGATGATCCTCAGGTCATGGAGGGCCACGGCCGCCCTCCCCGGCAACCTCCGCGAACCCCCGGGCGCAGAGAAAGACCGCGAGGGCCTCGGGGACCGCCGCGGTCCCCTTCGCGAGCTGGTAGCTGCTCCCCATCATCTCCATGGAGAGGTTCATCCCCATCTCCACCTTCACGCTCCGGTCGGAGAAGACCACGGCGTCCCTGAGGGGGTCGAAGGCATCGAAGTCGGCGAGGGGGACGGGGGTGACCCGGAGCCCCGAGCCGCCGTGGAGGGAGGTGGGCATCCGGATGAGCCTCCGCGTGTCGGTGGTGACCGGTTCGTCGGCAAGGGCTGCACGGCTGCGGAGGAGCTCCCGGAACTTCCCGTCCTCCGTCCCCGCGATGGCGGCAAAGACCTGGTTTGCGAGAAGTGGATCGAAGTCATCCTTCCCGAGCCCTTCAAGATATGTATCGATGGAGTCGTGGAACCGGTGGGCCTGTCTCTTATCGATCCCGGGCAGCTCCATGAGATGTTCCACCGCCTCCTCCCGTCCAAGCCCCTTCAGCCAGAGAAGGTACTCGGAGATCGTGGATATATACCTCTCCTTCCAGCCCCGGACCCCGCCGGCGGATCCACTCAGGAGGACAAGGGGGTCGATGCCGATGCCGCAGACGTAATCGATGAGCTCCCGGCGCTCCTGGCTCCCCCATCCCCGCACCCCGATCTCCTTGACATGGATGTGGTAGCCCCGGCCGCCGGAGAAGACAAGGTGGATGTTGTGGGGGGAGAAGCCCAGCTCGTCGGTGAGCATGGTGAGGAGCTTCCCCGTCTCCAGCTTCACCCGGTCGAGCATTGCCGAGTATGGCGGATAGGGCTTCCGCACGAGGTGGTCGGCGTCGAGGTCGAAGATGAGGTCCGCGCCCGTCCACCCTTTCTCGGCCATGGTCCCGGCCCCAGGCGCCGTGTAGTAGGCGCTCGAGTAGAAGGCATGAGCCGGCACGAGTGACCGGATGTAATCCGTGAGCTCCCCCGCCGTGCCGAACCCCATGTGCCGGCGCATCCGCACCTCGGGGTTCCCGGGGTCAAAGAGGATAAAGCCGAATTCCCGCTCGCCCACCGACGGGGGCGACTGGATCCGCTCCTTCCGGTAGTACTCGGTGAACCGCTGCCTGAGGAATTCCGTGGTGGCGGGCTTCATGCGAGCTCCTTAACCATATATGGCCCGCGCCTCTCATATCCCCTCTTCCGGTAGTAGGGCCTGACCCCGATCCCGGAGAGCACGGCCATGCGGCGGAACCCCCCTGCGCGGGAGAGATCCTCTGCCCGTCCGAGGAGGAGCGCGCCGTACGAGCGGTGCTGCCACTCGAGAGGCCCGGCCCCCTGCCCGAGGGGGACCACCGGCCCGTACACATGGAGCTCCCGGAGGAGCGACGCCGAGGGGGGCGCCTCGTATCCGGGAGAGCCCGGGAACCTGAGCCGGGCATAGCCGATGAGCGCATCCCCCGAAACGGCAGAGATGAAGAGCTCGGTGCCGCCGCAGCACGGGTACGCGAGGTCCCGGATATCGGAGGCCTCCCCGACCGGGGTCCTCCCTGCCTCCCGGCAGCGGATACACCGGCAGGAGCCGCCGAGCTCCGAGAGCCGGGCCTTTGCCATCTGCCTGAGGTTCCCGTGGATAGACCCGGCGGTGATGAGCTTCGCCGGGATGTCCCGCTGGACCCGCTGGAGCCGGGTATACGGGGGGATCAGGGCCTTCGCCCGGGCGATAAGATCTACGAGCACCGGCTCCGGGTAGGGCTCGTACTGCCCCGCCCGGAAGAGGGCCTCGATCCCCGACCCCGGGGTGACGAGGGTCGGGTAGATCTTGAGGAAGTCGGGCCGGAGGCGCTCGTCGGCGAAGAGAGCCTTGAACATTGCTTCATCGCCGGCAGGGGTGGCCCCGGGGAGGTTGGGCATCACGTGGAACCCGACCTTGAGTCCGCTGTCCCTGAGGAGCCGGTTTGCCTCCATGGCGTCCCCGATGGTGCAGCCCCGGCGGTTCAGCCCGAGGATCCGATCGTCGGTGTGCTGGACTCCCAGCTCGACCTTGGTCACTCCGAGGGAGAGCATGAGCCGGAGATGCTCCTCCCTGCAGTAGTCGGGCCGGGTCTCGAAGGTGATGGCGACGCACCGGACCGGCGCGGTCTCGTTCGCGGTCGCGATGGCCTCGAAGCTCCCCGTGGACCGGATGTCCCCGGCGGATTCGTTCATGGCCCGGAGGCACCCGGAGACAAACCACCGCTGGTACTCGGGCGGACGGGCCGTCATGGTGCCGCCCATGACGATGAGCTCGGCCTTGTCCACGTGGTGCCCGAGGGCCCGGAACTGGTCGAGCCGGGCCCTCACCTGCCCGTACGGGTCATAGCCATGCTCCCGGGCCCGGAGGGCCGCGGGCTCCTCCCCCGTGTAGCTCTGCGGCGTTCCGAAAGGATGGTCGGGGCCACCGGGACAGGGGAGGCATTTCCCGTGGGGGCAGGGGGCCGGGGAGGTCATGGCCGCGACCGGGGCTACCCCGGAGAGGGTGCGGGTGGGCTTCAGGAGGAGGAGCCCCCGGAGGCGCTCGCGCTCGCCGGGGAGGGCGGCGGCGAGGATGGCGGAGTTCTTGGGGATCACCGGGGAATGGTGGGCCCGGCAGACCTCGATCTTGACATGTTCAAGGGATGTCAGGGGGCCCGGATGAGAAGAGATCCGGGAGATGATCTCCCGGCAGAGGGTGAACTCATCCATGCATCACTGTTCAGCGGCGACGCGTCCTGTTGCCGCTTCGGGACTCATCTCCACCATGGGTGGGCGGTGGCCCCTGATGTGGGTAACGATCTCATCCCCGAGGGTGAGGATGGCCTTCTTGTGAAGGATCTTGTTCTTGTGGATGTGGACCGGTGATATGGTCAGGGCATTGTACCTGTCCGTGAAGATTTCATCAGAAGTGAGGTTCTCGTAGTATTTCTTTACATGAATGAGGAGCATATGTAAGTGGAGCAACTCTTCCTTCTGCACGCTATCACCATCTTTAACTCTACTTGCCGTTCCTAAATATATTTTATTGGTGATCTTTATATTGCAACAGGGACACGCTGAGGGGGTGCTCATGGGGCTCGCTGCAGGGGACGCTTTTGGTGCGCCCCTGGAGGGCCACCCGCCTCCGACGGTGCGCGTCACGGACATGCCGCAGGGAGGGATGTACACCGATGACACCCTCCAGGCAATGGCCGTTGCCCGCTCCCTGGTGGTCTCCCGGGGGTTCTCTCCCGAGGATTGCATGGCACGCCTCCTCGAGGGGTTCCGGGGATACCCGCAGTTCTACGGCCCGACCTCCACCGCGGTCTTCACCCTCGTCCTTTCCGGGGTGCCGCTCCCGGTGGCGGCTGCCCGGGTCCACCACTCCCGGGGAGGGGGCCGTTCGAACGGCTCGGTGATGCGGGGTCCCCCGCTCGGGGTCTTCACCTCCTCCCCGCAGCTGGAGGAGCTGAGTGCCGCCTGCTCCCGTCTCACCCACCGGGACCCCGTGGCGGGCGCCTGCTCCGCCTTCGTGAACCGGATGGTGGCGGACCTCGCGCGGGGGGCCTCCCGGGAGGAGGCCTTCCGGCATGCCTGCCGCACCTGCCGCAATCCCGAGGTGCTCGGGTACCTGGCGGAGTACCGTGGCTATCCCCCTGAGCCCTCCCTGGATGCGCTCCTTACCACCCACTGCGCCCTTTCGGTCTTCATGGGGGCGCAATCCTTCGAGGCCGCGGTCATCGGGGGGGTGAACCTCGGGGGAGACGCGGACACCATCGGGGCGGTCACCGGGGCACTCGCGGGGGCTTACTGGGGGGTGGCGGCCATCCCACCCCTCTGGCGCCTGCGTCTCAGGGACCATGACCGGATCCTCGCGTTGGCGGAGGAGCTCTACCGGGTGGCGGTGGAGAAGGGAGAGTAGGGCCTTACCCGATCTGACTGGATGCTCCCGGCTGACTTGCCTACGGGAATTGTTTGTTCCAACAGGGAATCAGGACTAGGTGGTGACATCATGGACGTTCCTGGGGGAGGGAGGGGTCATCAGAACCCGACCTGGAGCGCCCCGCTATCAGGTAGGGCGCGACCCGAAGCCCCCCCAAGAGCCTGACAACGAAGCCGGATAACCCCGTAAAAAGCCAGATCTATGTATTTCACTACACAGATCCGCCATGGACCCCGACGAAGACAACGGCGTTACCAGCCAGGTAAATCAGTAT
>Ga0335070_10007876_pt1 | contig 12490 bp, 10 predicted proteins | sample Lox_Sample_13_FD_206722 | JGI IMG/M metagenome (GOLD analysis project Ga0335070, IMG submission 206722) | Soil microbial communities from Loxahatchee National Wildlife Refuge, Florida, United States - Lox_Sample_1.3 | ecosystem: Environmental > Terrestrial > Soil > Wetlands | place: USA...
TATGTACGCCATCACCCCCTTCATCTCCTCCATGAATGCCTCGCCATTGGCGAGATTGACGCCTTTCGTCCCGCGAACGGCAACCGCCTTCAGCTTCTTGTCGCCCATGATGGCGCCGCCGCCCAGCCTACTCGCGCTGGAGCGGGACTGCTCGATGGATGCGGTGAAGCACCTGTTTTCACCAGCCAGTCCAATAGCAGCCACCTGGGCCTTGGGCTCTTTTAATTCCTGGCGGATGAGGTCTTGCGTTTCAAGGGCGCCTTTGCCCTTCAGGTGCGTGGCGTCACGCAGTTCGACCTTGTCGTTGTGTACCCACAGATAGACCCACTCGGGGGACTTGTTGCGAAAAATGATCTTGTCGTACCCGGCATACTTCAATTCAGCCGACCAGAATCCTCCCATCATGGGGTATGCCAACGTATGCGATTGAGGTGAAACGAAGGTGACAACAGATCGATTCGCACTGAATGCAGGGGTACCATTGAGGAGACCGCTGCTGAAAATGAGCATATTCTCGGCATCGAATGGCTTGACTTCAGGCCCGACCCTATCCCAATGCAGCTTGACGCTGGTACCAAGCCCCCCGAGGTGAGTCTCCATCATCTTCGGGTCGGTTTCCACTCGTTCGATATTTCCTGTTGCCAAGTCAATTTCTAAATTGTATCCGGTTTCCCCATATCTCATGTCTCGCTCCTCTGTGGTGTCATCGCAGCCGTTCTTGTCAACTGCCTTGGAGCTTCGCATCCGATCGGAAGCTCAAATATGTCAAATATGACATAATGTATGTGGGATTGTCAACTGGTCCGTGCGCCTGATTTTGTATACGGTGGGGGGACCAAAAGGGCGGGGCAATTTGAGCTACGTACTGCGATCTGTCGTGATGATTTTTCTCTTTGCAACACCGTTGGTGGTCCAGCGACCCGCTGTCGAGAAACAGATGCCCGATATCGCTAGGTGACCCCGGGCAATGGATTCTTGTAGTGAATCGATAGTGCTGAGCATTGCTTTCACATCGGAAAAAGTTGTGCTGCCGCCCTCGGTTGTGCAGATGTCTAGTTCCAGAAGGCGCTTCGCGTTGCGCTCCTGCAGTATGACGATACGGTAATCGAGCAGGTCAGGTATGCTAAAAAGCACTTCGTCGACTTCCGGGAGAGTCAGTGTGGAATCCGGACCCAGACGAACAGCCCCATCCCACCTGCCTCTGACGCGCTCCATTCTCCTCAGAGCGCTGCCGCAGGGGCAGGGTTCAGGGATTACTCTGGCAACGTCTCCAGTCCTGTAGCGTATGAGGGGCATGGCTCTTCTTGTGAGGGTCGTAAAGACCACTTCGCCTATCACACCGTCGGGACACCTGGCGCCTGTTTCGTGATCGACCACCTCGAAATAGAGGTCTGCTTCTCTGAGGTGGTATCCGTCGAGGGCCTCGCACTCGACCCCGCCTCCGAGCCCCATCTCGGTCATGCCGTAATGATCGAATACCCTGCACCCCCAGACCCCCTCCAGGGATCGCACGATGGCCCGGGGGGCATAGTCCGTGCTCAAAAGAACGCTTTGTATGCAGCCTTTGCCAACCGGTCCCAGCGGCGCGCGCGCCATAGCGAGCGCCTGGGTGGGAATACCCACGAGGCAGTCCGCGCCAAAAGAGGCGACCTCACGCATAGCGTGGAGAGGGTCCCCCACAGGACCGTAGGGAAGGGTAGCCACGTCCATTCTCTTGAGGCCTCGGATAAGAAGATCTCCCACGCTATCGACCCGCTCACAGGGAAGGAGAACTGCCACTTTCTGCCCCGGTTGAACGATAGTGGACATGCCGTGATGAAAGAAATCAATGGTCAGCTCCAGATCATCATCGGAAAAGCAGAGGCGTTTGGGCCGGCTTGTGCTTCCTGAAGTGTGGAGCGTGACGATTCGCGCGACGTCGTCCTGGCGAACCGCGAGGAAGCGGAAGGGGTCCCGGGCCAGATCTGAGGCGGTCGTGAAAGGAAGCTGATCGATCTCTGAAAGAGCAGTCAGGGGCTGAGTCGCGAAGGAATCCAGATGAAGCCTGTAGAACGCGCTGTTGCGGCATGCGTAGCCGATGGTTTCATTCACCCGCTGGAGTTGGTAATCTGAAAGGGCTTTCACAAAAGAACTGCCTTGTAACAGCGGGTCGATGTGTGCTTTTTTTCTGATCCATTCCTCAAGCGGCGTGATGGTGATCATCGCTTATGAGCCGTTGCACCGGCGATAGAGACTCCTTCCGTCTCTGCTGGTGAGGTTATATGCGCAGAACGGGATCAGCTTGCCGTCTGGGGATATGACCGATATGCAGCAGCCCTTGAGCCGTTCCATGTCGAGGTTGTCCGCATCCTGAAAAGCCATGGCAGATATGGTGAATGTCCGCGTGGCGACTTCCTGGAGGAAAAGATCTAAATCCAAAGCGCCGTCGTGCCTCACCATCTCATGCTTGGCCTGATCGCAGCAGGAAGACGTCACCTTCCCTTGCGACGCGAATTCTTTGGAGACTTGCGGCGTGGACGGCAGGCTCCAGCGGCGCGAGACAGTCTCCACTGTCCTTCTCACTCCGCCCGAAGTGAGACCCGGCGAGCAGCAAGTATCCTCCTTTGTCATGCCTATGACCCTCAATTCGCCACTTGCGGAACGCATATATGTGGCGTGGAAGGAACAATGGGCATGTTCGCAGCCCGGAGGGGAAAAGTCCCTGACCCTGAGTGCGCCTTCCGTCTGTTCCTCAAGGTTTCTCATCAGTTCGGGGAGCGTAAACCGGTCTTTGTCGCTCGCCTGTTGCGGAAAGCGGCCGAAATAGCTTATCGGCTGGAAGTGAATGCCCCGCACTGTGGGTGCCAGGTGCAAAGCCTGACGAACTATCGCCCCGACGGACCCGGTGTTCACTCCCGCCACCAGCGTGGGGACTAGCACAACCCCGAGTGCGCTCTCACCGCAGTTCCGGACAGCCTCGAGTTTCTCTTCAAGGAGCGCACGACCTCGCAGAGCCCGGTACGTAGTGTCGTCGACACCGTCGAACTGAAGGAAGACCGACGAAAGGCCGGCGTCTCGCAGCTTCTTTGCGTAGTCTTTGTCGGAGGCGAGAAGGAGGCCGTTCGTGTTGACCTGAATGAAAGAGTATCCGACGCGACTGGCGGCCTCTATGATCTCCGGAAGATCGTCGCGCAGCGTGGGTTCGCCTCCTGAGAGCTGGAGGTTGCTCGGGCCTGCGGACGCGATGGCCTGCTCAAGCAGCCATGAGATTTTCTCCAGCGTCGGTTCTTGCCGTCTTGCTCGACCCGAATCAGCGAAGCACACCGGGCAGTACAGGTTGCAGCGATCTGTCACCTCGAGCAGCACTGAACAGGGAAGCTGCTCATGGGCCGCGCAGAGGCCGCAGTCGAAAGGGCACCCTTGTTCGACTTTACCGTAGCAAAGGTCCGGGTGCACAGGATCTTTAGGTCTCTGCCATTGCGCCATGGATGGCTCTCCACGCCATATCACGGTGCTGAAGGAACCGTGGTGCCTGCATGTCTTGACGAGGGATACCACGTCTCCCTGAAGGAATCGGGTCGCCTTTATTCTCGTTAGGCACACGGGGCAAAGGCTCTCCGTGTCGTTCTGGCAAACATGATCCACGAAGATCACTCCTCCCTGGCGAGTGCAGGATCGAACCCGTGGCTCGCGAGGATATCCATGCACTTCCGGTAGGTGTCTGCTACGATCTTGGCGCACATACTGCGGTCCGGGAACTTTTCCAGGATTTCATTGCAGCGCGTTCCGCCGTACTGGTCGTCGGCAGCTCTCGTAAACCATTCGACCAGTTCACCCAGCATTTTCGTGTGATGCTCGCTGGCGGCCTCCTGGTAGGAACCCTTGGCCGAGTAGAGCGAAAGAAGACAGGTGCCGGCGGAGAGTGCCCCGCAGACCTCGCCGCTCCAGTTGATGCCGTAGCAGAGGCCGGCCATCGATCTCACCAGATCGACGTTGATCTTGCCCTGCGCTTCCAGGCCGAGTATAAGTATCGCCTGGGCGCAGCAGAATCCTTTGGCCTTCAGGCTCACCAGACGAAAGATGATATCATTCATGATGCATTGTCTCCTTTGCTCGTTACCGAAAAAAGCCGTCTCCGACTTTTCTGGCCACGAGGAGAAAGTAGCTGATTCTCCGCCGTGTTGTTTCCTTGCGCTGCGGCCCTTCCTGTCCGCATCCTAAACCGGGAAGGCATTCGCCGGCCAGGATCATCCTGGCGACGAACTCCCTGAAAAACCGGTCGTGCTCTTCCCACAGGAGAACAGAGAACCCCAACTGTGACAACATAGCGAAGAGTCGTTCTTTTGAAAGAAATCCTCTTGCCACCGGCGCTTCAGGCGGCGCCGAACTCTCTCCGGTCGGCCCTGAATCGAACACATCGCTCAGCACGAGGTATCCACCGTGTTTCAGCACGCGGGCAGATTCGCGCACAGCCGTGACCTTGTCGCCCAGAATCGAAAGCACGCACTCGCAGAAGAGGGCATTGAATGTAGTATCCCTGAAAGGGAGAGTCTCTGCCCGGCCCCGTATCAGTTGTCCTGAGCTTGTCTGCGGGAGAGCCTCCAGGAGCATGTCGTCAGAGGGGTCAATCCCAACCAGCTGGTGTAAGCCATAGCGTTGCAGGTATTCGAGCGTTCCGCCGGCGCCGCAGCCGATATCCGCCACAAAGGAACCAGGAGGGAGGGTGCAGATATCGAGAGCCCTCTGTGTAAGCGCGGTTCCGCCGGGCCTCATGCATTTTCCGGCACCGCGACGGAGGCCCTGGCACGAAAGCGAATAATCGAGCGTACTATCTTGGGGTTCCCTCGAGGAGCTACTTGTCTTCAAGGGCCTGCTCTGCCTCGGCCATTTTTCCCACTGCCAGCTCCTCGTCGATGACTATCATGCCGCATTGGGGACACGCGGGAAGGTCGAGGGCAAAGATGGTCCTGAGATACTGGAGCCTGACGGTTTGAACCTCTACAGGCAAACCGCACCGGTTGCATATCCATCCGCTGTGAGCGCCTGACTTTTCCCCTGACGCCATTACCCGCGTCCTCTCTTCATCTCCATTCTGTGGGAATAGGCGGTATGGACCTGGTACTCCTCGCCGACACGGCTGTATTCCACCCAGTACGTAACCCTGTCCGGGCGGTACGAAGTGAGACAACGGCCGGTGGAAGGGTTGTTGAATTTCGCCCCGGTTGTCTCCGCATGGTGGATTGTCCTTTGGACGTCCTGCCTGAGAATGGCGCGCTCCTCCATGAGGCGCTCGACTTCCGCTGACATACGCAGACGTATCTGTTCATATTCTTCCATGTGGGCATCTATTGTAGCATGTTTTTTGAGGCACTCTCTTCTTAAAGTCGCAATCGTCTCATCCAGAGCAGCGAATTGACAAGCCTCAGTCTATTATGCCATATTTGACACAAAAAGTCTGCCCGAGAGACCGAAAGCAAAGAGAGACGCTGTTTATCTCCGGGCGGAACGCCCTATTAAGCCGAAGCTTGCTGACAGAATGCCTGTCCGTACGGCAGGAAGGAGAGACCATGGGGGAAATAAAGCTGTCTATAGACGGTCGCGATGTCACGGTCCCCGAAGGTTCTACCATCCTGCAGGCGGCAGCGCGTCTGGGCATAAAGATCCCTACGCTCTGTCATCTGTGGGAACTGCCACCCTCCAGCGCGTGCCGTATTTGCGTGGTGGAGGTGGAGGGTTCGAGGACGCTTGTAACGGCCTGTTCCTATCCGGCTTCTGATGGCATGATAGTGAAGACAGGCAGTGAGCGGGTCTTGAGGGCCCGCCGTGTTGTCCTGGAGCTCATTTTGTCTGATCACCCACTTGACTGCATGACCTGCGAAAACGCGGGTGGCTGCACCATTCAAGATCTGGCGTACAGCTACGGCCTGAGTGGCTCCCGGTTCGAGGGAGAGCGGCACCATTACCCCGTAGACCTCAGCAACCCTTTCATAGTGCGGGATTACAACAAATGCATACGGTGTGAGCGCTGCGTGCGCGCCTGCGCCGAGATTCAGGAGATCGATGCTATCGATTACGCCCACCGGGGATTCGACATGAAGGTTTGTGCGCCTTTCGACGGCGGGCTGAAAGGGAGCGACTGCGTCTTCTGCGGCCAATGCGTGCAGGAGTGTCCCACCGGCGCTCTTGTTGAGAAGAAGGCGCGCGGTATGGGACGCGCCTGGGAAACGAATAAGGTGCGCACCACCTGTCCTTACTGCGGCGTGGGCTGTCAGATGTGGCTCTATGTGAAGGACGGCCGCATCACGAAGTCAACCGCGGTACGAGGCGCAGCTCCCAACAAGGGACGACTCTGTGTGAAGGGCCGTTTCGGCTACGACTTCATTTACTCCGAGGAGAGACTGAAAACGCCGCTCGTCAGAGACAACGGAACATTCCGCGAGGCCTCCTGGGATGAGGCGCTCAATCTGATCGCGGAGAAATTTAAGGCGATCATCGCTGAGCACGGGCCGGATGCCATCGGAGGCGTAAGCTGCTCCCGCAGTATCAACGAGGACTCGTACCAGATGCAGAAGCTCTTCCGTTCCGTGATCGGCACCAACAACATTGACAACTGCGCTCGTACCTGACACGCCCCAACAGTCGCCGGTCTGGCGATGACCTTCGGTTCAGGGGCAATGACCAATTCCTTTGCGGATTTTGAAAAGGCGAACATGTTCCTGGTTATCGGGTCAAACATGACAGAAGCCCACCCGGTAGCCGCATCCTTCGTAAAGAACGCCGTGAGAAAAGGCGCTGAGCTGTATGTGATTGACCCGCGTTTTACGGACCTCGCAAAGCGTGCAACGTGCCATTTACAGATCAAAGCAGGGAGCGATATCGCGCTCCTCAACGCGATCATGCAGGTGCTCATCGCCGAAGATATCTACGACAGGGAGTACGTTGCGAGCTGCTGCAACGGGTTCGACGAGTTGAAGGCAAAGGTGATGGAGTACCCGCCGGAACGAGCGGCAGGGATCTGCGGCATTGACGCAGAAACAATCCGGCAGGTTGCGAGACGCCTGGCTACAATCAAGCCTGCTATGCTTGTCTACACGCTGGGCATCACCGAGCACACGTGCGGCGTGAATAACGTGGTCACGTGTGCCAACCTCCAGATGCTGCTCGGCAACGTCGGCTTTGAATGCGGAGGCGTCAACCCCCTGAGAGGCCAGAACAATGTGCAGGGAGCCTGTGATATGGGCGCGCTCCCCAATGTCTTTCCCGGTTACCAGCGGGTAGACGTGCAATCCAACCGTGAGAAGTTCATGGCTGCATGGGGTGTCAACCATCTCCCGGACAAGCCCGGTCTCATGATGCCCTCCATGCTCGAAGGGCTGCTCGACCGCAGGATACGCGCCTTTTACATCTTCGGCGAGAACATGGCTAACAGCGAGCCTGACATTCACCACATTGAGAAATGCCTCTCCTCGGCGGAGTTCCTGGTCTGCCAGGACATATTCCCCACGGAGACCACGCGGTTTGCACATGTTGTTCTGCCGGCCGCGGCGTGGAGCGAAAATGATGGCACCTTTACCAACAGCGAACGCCGTGTGAACAGGGTGCGCACGGTAAGCGAGCCTCCGGGAGTCGCGCAACCGAACTGGTGGATATTCAGGGAGCTGGCGCGGCGTATGGGTCACGAATGGAAATCGGACAGCGCCCAGGAGCTATGGGACAACGAGATCTCGGTGCTCGCGCCCCAATTCGGAGGCATCAAGTACGCACGCCTGGAAGGTGACGGCCTTCAGTGGCCGGTGCCCGACACGGATCATCAGGGGACCGCGTTCTTGCACAAGGATGGCTGCTTCACCTGCGGGCTCGGACAGTTCGTGCCTGCCGACTGGAGTCCGCCGGCGGAGGTGACCGACGAGGAGTACCCCTTTGTCCTGAGTACCGGACGTCGTCTCTACCATTACCATACCCGGACGCAGACCGGTCGCTCCGCGGGTCTGAACGAGCTGCTGGGCGGGGAAACAGCCGACATATCCCCTGTCGACGCGGAAAATATGGGGATCGCCAATGGCGAGCTGATACGCGTGAAGTCTCGTCGGGGCGAGGTGAACGTGAAGGCTAAAGTGACCGACCAGGTACCCCCGGGTATGGTCTGGATGGCCTTCCATTTTCGTGAAGCGTGTGCCAACTGGCTGACCAATGCAGCGTTCGATCCCGTGAGTGAGACAGCGGAGTACAAGGCCTGCGCGGTGAATATCGAAAAGCTGTGAGGTGATGTGGCCGAAAACGCGCGCCTGGCGCACAGGACTCACCCGGCCGTTGTCACTTCACGAGTGGGCTGCAGTAAAAACGGCTTCGGTGAAGATCAGCTTCTCTCCTCCTCTGAAGGACGGACCCTGCAGGGCACGCCTCTTAAGGTCAGGGCACCTGTGAACGGATCGTAATCGGGTCCGCTGGGCGTAACCATGTTCAGGTTGACCGTGCGCCATCCGTAATCGTCTTCCGGCCGTTCAGGCGTCCAGGCGCAGAAGGTGGCGATGATCACCCGCGGATCAAGATCCTTGTTGAATGAGAGTTTCTGCCTGCAGCGTCCGACCGCGGTTTCGATGGTGACCCATTGTCCATCGCTTAGGCCCGCTTTGCGCGCGGCATCCGGGTTCATCTCCACCACCGGGAATGGCCTCATATTGCGGATAGAGGCGACATGGTAATAGGATGATCCCATATACACCTCTTCTTTTGCATTCGTCATGAGCAATGGATAATCATTCGTTGCGGCAGGTGTTCCGGCCACCGCTTCTTCGAAGCGCGGCATAGGAGAATAGCCCATGCCCTCCAGCTGGGAAGAGTAGATCTCCAGCCTACCCGAACGGGTAGTATAGAAATGTGGTTCGTACTCCCGCTCCGGAATGATGGTTCTTCGTTCCTCTTTAAACTGCTTGAAGGTCATTCCGAGCGGCTCGACCAGGTCGTCAAGGCCTTCCTCATCGTCCTCCCAGAAATCATCGCGCATGCCGAGCCGCTTGGCCAGTTCGTTGAGTATCTTAGTGTTTGGCCAGCATTCACCGCGCGGCTCCACGACTTTGGGATGAGCTCTCAGCTCCCCGTACCATCCGGGCCAGTAGCCCAGTTCATCGCTCTCCATTCCCCAGGCTGCCGGCAGAACGATGTCTGCAAGCGCGGCTGTAGGCGTCATGAAGAGCTCGGGAGTCACGATGAATTCCAGTTTCATCAGTGCTTCGTACGTCCTCTTCGAATCAGGCCAGCTCACGAGGGGATTTGTGAGGATGAAGTAGGCAGCCTTGATGGGGTAGGGCTTTTCGCTGAGGATCGCATCAACGAGCGCGTGAGAGGGGATGAGACCCATCCGCTGACACATCTTGAATCTATCTCCGAGAATTTTGTCCGTTTGTCTGCGGTATTTGTTCAAGAGATAGAAATGGCCGAAACGCCTGAAGCCTGCCGGCGTCACATATATGTCTCCGCCGCGGATGTTCAGGTTGTTGGTAATGCCGCGCAAAATTGATATGGCCCTGACCGTCTGGAAACCATTGGCCTGCATGTCAACGGCGTTTCCCACCTGGATGACGGCCGCTTGTGCCCCGGCGTAGAGCCTTGCGAATTCGGTGATCTGTTTTGCCGGAACCCACGTCACTCTCTCTACGTCCGCAAGGGAGAAGGTTCCCAGGTGCTCCCTCAGCTTGTCGAATCCCAGTGTCCAATTCGCAACTATGTCATCGTCGTACAGCTTTTCCTCGACGACCACTTTGAGGATTCCCATTGCCAGAGCGAGGTCGCTGCCCGGCTTCAACCTGACCCAGATGTCCGCTATCCTTGCGGAGTCTGTCTTCATCGGATCAACCACGATCAGCTTCGACCTTTTTTGGATGTTCGCAGCTAAGGTCTCTCTTCTCATGGCGCCTGATGTGTGATTGCTGTTGCATCCCCACATGACGATAACCTCAGGCGTGTGGTGATCGTCAGGGACCGAGCTCCAGCCGTATGTGGCCACCTGCCCCTGCAATTCGGCGACCCCGCAAAACCATGCAGGCGTTACCACCGTGGGGGTGCCGAAGGCTGACGCGAACCGCTGTCCGTACGCGAATTCCATGCCCTTTGGTTCTCCCAATCCGAAGGCCACGGCTTCCGGGCCATACGTTTCCTTGATCTCCTTGAACTTGGCGGCAATGGTATCCAGGGCTTCATCCCAGGATATGCGCTGCCACTTGCCTTCCCCCCTCGCGCCCATCCTCTTCATGGGGTACAGCAAACGGTCCTCATGCGCCAGCACTTCAGGTATGATGAAGCGTCCTTTTTTTACCGGACACTGTTCGCTCCAGAGCCCGCTTTCCATGTCGGGCTCTATGTCAATGAGCTTCCCTTCTTCAACGATCGCCCTGATGCTGCAGTGGCCCGGGCAGACATGGCAGAACGTAAAGACCTCGTGCTTCTTCTTTGTTCCGGGTCTGGAGTGACTGGCGTGCATGGCGCCGTGCTGAGGATGCATGAACGATTCCATCACCGGGTCGAAGCGTGCGTCCGTGGCCAATCCCTCCATGGTGATTACCTGCTTGTTGTCAGCATCGACAGCCAGCACCATACATGAAGGAACCATTTTCTTGTCGAGGGAAACCGCGCACGCTCCGCATTCGCCTATACCGCAGCCCTCTTTTGTCCTGGGAAGCTTGAATTCATCTCTGAGCACATCAAGAAGGGTCTGCGACGACTCAACCGTCACTTTGCGGCGCTCGCCGTTGACGGTCAGCTGAATTTCGTGCTTCATGCTTTATCCTCCCACCTCACAGCCACCAGCCTTTCATAGCAGATTGCGCAGCATCCTGTAAGGATAAGAGCGGATAAAGGCCGTGATCAGTGCGAATAATTATTTTAACCAAGAGCATCTCTCCTTGCTCTCATCTGCGCACATCTGTGATAAAAATTCTTTCATTCAGTTCAGTTTGACGACTGAGGGCCGGGAGTTTGCGCTCTGGTATATCATATGAGAAATCAAATGCTCAATGCCATCTGCCACAAGTCTTTTCACCAAATGCCGCCTGTAGTCTGCGTGGCCTCGTATGTCGTCAATCGGGGACGATTCTTCTGACGCTGTCTCGGCAACCTTTGCAATCAGACTCTCCTTCGTCCCGTTGAGCGTTTCTCCCCTGAGGAGGCTTTCGGCTCGTCTCGCCCGAAAAGGCGTAGGCCCCGCAGCGCTCAGTGCGATTTTCACGTCCTGACATTTCCAGCCGTCGACCGTCATCAGTATGCTCGCGCCGACGACAGCGACATCCACCCTGCGTGAACCGTATTTCAGGTGCACGCTCCCGCTCCACTTTGGAAGGTTCGGGACCTGTATCTCGGTGAGGACCTCGTTTTCATTGAGGACGCTCTTGCCCGGTCCGCAGAAGAAATCCTCCAGTCGAACCACCCGCTCACCTGCGAGGCTCTTAATTTTAGCCGTTGCTCTCAACGTGAGCAATGCAGGCGCGCATTCGGCAGCAGGAGAGGCGTTGCACAGATTGCCGCCCAGCGTGGCGATATTTCTGATATGGGGTGTGCCCAATACGCCCGCGGCCTGGCCCAGGGCCGAAAACTTCTTCATAATGAGTGGGGAGTTTCCTATGGCCTGCATTGTCGTAAGCGCCCCAATGCTAAGCCCCTCCACTTCGTCGTGCCGGATGTAATCCAGACCCGCCACCTTCTTGATGTTGACGAGGCACTGAGGTGTTATCTTCCTATGCTTCATCTTTACGAGCACATCTGTGCCTCCCGCAAGCACCTGCGCCCTGCCGTGATGCTTCTCGAGAAGAGAGCAGGCTTCTTCAATGGTCGAACAGGAAAAATAGTCGAAGTCGGGTAGAGTGAGCAGCATTCTCCGTTGCCTCCCCTCTTTGTGCTGCTTGAGTTCACCTGCGGCCAGGCAGAGAACGGCAGTAACTTTGCTTGATATTATGTCTAAAATGACATAGTATACTCAAACATCTTCCGAAGACCGAGTTGGGCGCGAGGATCGAACCATGCATGATGAAGCCACTTCCGGCACGCCACAGTTTAGTATACCATTTGATGCCATTTTAGGCCAGCAGCTATCATCTCAGGGGCGTCGATTCGGTACCGAGCACTTTGATTTCCTGTTAAGGGTTGATTTCAAAAATATAGCCGAGCATCCCTATCCGTATATCCGCGCCACTGAGGGTTACTACGTGAACGCGGGGAAGCGCCACACGATATGGTTGAACAAGGAAAGTGCTGATTTTGAGGCGCTGGTGCTGCACGAAAGCATGCGCGGGATACTGATGGAGCGAGGATTTCCAAAAACCAAGTGCCCGGTCGATTCAGCGTGCTGTATGGAAATGTACTATATGAGTTCGCTGCTCGGGGTCGCTGTCACCGACCCGATCATTGACCACTTTCTCACAAAGGCCGGCTACGGAGTGTACAACCGAGAGATACTCGCCCGGCGGGCAATTGGCGAAGCGTGGCTGGATGTGCCGCAGCCGATCCCTGAGCGCTATACGTT
>Ga0335070_10007877_pt1 | contig 12490 bp, 8 predicted proteins | sample Lox_Sample_13_FD_206722 | JGI IMG/M metagenome (GOLD analysis project Ga0335070, IMG submission 206722) | Soil microbial communities from Loxahatchee National Wildlife Refuge, Florida, United States - Lox_Sample_1.3 | ecosystem: Environmental > Terrestrial > Soil > Wetlands | place: USA: Florida...
TGATCTTCTCGGCGCCGCGGTCGATGTTGTCCTTGGCGCGGCCCTCGAACGAGTAGTAGGTGACGCCGTCGATGACGTGGGCCTTCATCAAATCGCCGGTGCGGTAATGGCCGTCGGCGGTGAAGGTCTTGGCGTTGTGCTCCTCGGCCTTGAAATAGCCGCGGATGGTGTAGGGCCCGCGCGCCAGGAACTCGCCGACCTCTCCGGGCGCGACCGGCTCCTCGGTGCCGAGCTTGACCAGCTTGACCTCGTCATGGGGATTGATCGGCCGGCCGATGCAGGTGAGCTGCACCTCGTCCGGATCGCTCGCCACCGTGCGCATGCACAGGCCCTCGGCCATGCCGAAGATGTGATAGCCCGGCACCTTGAACTCGCGGCGCACCGTCGGCGTCTCGCCTAGGGTGATGAAGCAGTCGATCGACGACAGGTCGTAGCGGCCGATGATACCGGCGTCGATGCAGCGCACCATGACCGGCAGCGCCGCACCGGCCAAGGTCACGCGCTCGCGCTCGATGATGCCGAGGAAATTATCGGGATCGTGCTCCTGCGTGACGACGGCGCAGCCGCCGAGGAAATGCGCCGGCGTGTTGAACGCGATGATGGCCGCGTTGTGGATCGCCGGCAGCGGCCAGAGTGCCACGGTCTTCTCGCTGAGACCGGAGAACTCCGCCCAGCTCCGGATGTTGCAGACATATTCGCTGTGGAAGCGCGGGATGACCTTAGGCAAACCGGTCGTGCCGCCCGACAGCTGGTAGATGCCGACATTATAAGGATCGATGTCCAGCGCCTGAAGGCGCGGCCGCGCGTCCTTGGCCGAGACGCGTGCGATCAGCGCGTCGATCGAGTGCAAATCAGGGCCGCCCTGGCCGCGCGCCACGATCAGGTGGTTCATGCCCTCGACCTGGGCCGCCATCTTGCGGCCGAAGGCGACGAGATCGAATTTCAGGTCGCCCTGGACGAGGTGCGCCTTGGCGCCGACCAGCCGGGCGATATAGCCGATCTCCTCCTCGCGATGCGCCGGCAGGGTGCACACCGGAATTAAGCCGGCCTTGAAGCAACCATAGAGCGCGACGAAGAACTCCGGCACGTTGCCGATCTGGAACATGACGGGATCGAGCGGTTTGAGCCCGAGGTCGAGGAGAGCGGCGCCAAACCGGTCGCTCTTCTCGTCGAGCTCGCGATAGGTCCAGCGCGTGCCGTCGGCCGGGCCGACGACCGCGGTGCGGTCGGCATGGCGGAGCGCCGCGTCGTGCAGCACCTGACCCAACGTCTCGTCCTTCAGCACGCCTGCAGCGCGGTAGCGCGCGACAATCTCGGCGGGATGGTAGACCACCCCGGCGATCGGGTTCTTGGGCTGCGTCATCGTCGTCCTCCCAGAGTTTCTTGCTTGCCGCCGCCGATTTCAGGCGGTGGGAAATCGCTCTTTCAGCCAGGCGCCGATATGCGCGCCGGCGGCGTTACGGCCCGGCGCCTCGCCCCTGGCCAGCGGCCGGCCGTGATGGTCGCCGCGGAACCTGGCGCGCGATTTGTCGCCGGCCGGAATGACCGCGTAGAGCGCGTCGACGTCGGCCGGAAAGATCGTGTTGTCGCCGGAATACTCGACGACCAGGGTCGGCTGCTCGACGCTCTTGAGTGTCTCGGGCATCGCTGCCTTGGACGACAAGCCCGACCAGGTCGAGAGCCAGGATTCGGGCGTGCACAGGCGGGCAAAACCGACGCTGCCATAGTTCGAGGCATAGGGATTCTTGCCCCAAACGCTGCCGTAGTTACGCTCGGACGGATCGAGCGACAGGTCGAAGCAGCGCAGGTCGCCGTCGGTGCGCCAAATCTCCATGATCGACTGGAAGGCGCCGCGCGCCACGTCGTCGCGCGAGGGCCGCTCCTTGGCGCGCTTGCGCGCGGCCATCCGTTCCTTGATCGCGCCGCGCGCCATCTCGTCGAGGCGGGCGACGCGGGCGCGCTGGCCTGCGCGATAGCGGGCGACGAAATCGGGCGCGTATTTCGCGCTCTCGGGCGGCTCCTTGAAGCCGTTCGCGGGCGCCATGAAGTCGAGCGCCGGGTCGACCGAGAACGGATCGCTTTCGTCGGTGACCGAGGGATCGATGGCATTCATCAGCAAGAGACCCTGACCCGGATGGGGTGCCACCAGCACGACGCCGTCGGCGACCGGCATGGTTGCCTCGGCGAGCCGCGTCGGGCGGCCGCCCGGCGTGCGCTCGAGCCGCCGCTCGGGCGCGAGCAGCGCCTGCTGATTATAGAACATGTAGAGGCTCGAGCCGCCGGAATTGCCGAGCAGGACAATCTTCTCGAAGCCGAGCTTCTTCAGGCGCACCATCGCCGCGGCGACGTCGTGCAGCACGATCTCGTGCTCGAGGCGCAGGTCATTGCCGACCGAGCGCGACGCCTGCGTCCAGGCGGCGCAGCCGGCGTCGAGGATGTGCGGGATCAGGTAATGGGTCGCCAGGAACTCGCGCGGGTGCATGATGCACACGACGGTCTTGGGCGCGCCGCGCGAGAAGAGGAAGCCGTTGGTCGCCGCCTCGTCGAGCGTCTGCAGCGGCTGGACCAGCACCGAGGTGCCGGCCGGCAGATGCTCCATGGTCCACCCGGCATTGCGGAAGCCGGCGGTCGGGCCGGCGGGCGTGGCCTTTGTGTCGTCAGCCATTGCTCACCGCCTTCACCTGCGTTTCATAGGCGCGCATGAATTGCGGCGCCTCGCGGCGCAGCCGCTCGTCCGACATGCGGCCGGTGCGCGTCAGGAACGAATAGACGAAGTCGTGAGGCGCCAGCGCCATGTGCTCGCCCATCTTCTCGTACCACTCGATCGAGCGGCTGGCGGCGAGGTTGAGCTTCTCGCGGATCGGCCGGCGCTCGGCCTCGTAGGCGTCGAGGGCCGCGGGGATGTCGCGGTCGTCCCGCTCGAGCGCGCGCCAGAGGAAGATCGAATCCTCCATCGCCAGCCGCGTGCCCGAGCCGATCGAGGGATGAGCGGTGCGCAGCGCGTCGCCGATCAGCGCCACCGTGCCGTGATGCCAGCGCTCGTTGCAGTAGACCCGCCAGGGGTTCCAGGTCGAGCGGTTCGAGATGAGCGGAGCGGTCAGAACCGAGGCGAAGATCCGCTCCGAGAAATGCCGCCGCTCGTCTTCGCTCATCTCGGCCATGCGATGGCCGCGCCAGGCGGCCTCGTCGCATTCGGCGACGAAGGTGCTCATCTGCGGCTTGTAGCGATAGTGATGGCCGCAGAACGCGCCGTGCTCGGTGCGCACGAAGGTCAGGGCGTTGCACTCGTAGCGCGTCATCGTGCCGTACCAGGCGAAGCGGTTGCTCGACTCGCGCAGGCGCGTGCCGAACACGCCCAAGGCGTCGCGCACGACGGAGTTGGTGCCGTCGGCGCCGACCACAAGATCGAAGCCCTCGAGCGCGTCCAACGACACGCGCGTCTCAAAGCGCATGTCGACGCCGACCTCGGCGCACAGCCCCTGGAGCAGCTTCAGAAGCTGGAGCCGCTCGACCGCGAAGCCGCGGCTGCCGTCGATGAACACCGTCGTGCCGCCGACGTTGATGTTCTGGCCCGACCAGCTTTCGGTCTCGGCCTCGATGCGCTGGACGAGATCGGGCGAGCCGTCGTTGAGGAACTGCAGCGCGCGCTCGGAGAACACCACGCCGAACCCATAGGTCGCGCCGGCCGGGTTCTGCTCGAACACCCGGACATCGCGCGTCCGATCGCTCTGCTTCAAGAGGTAGGCGAGGTAGAGCCCGGCCGGCCCGCCGCCGACGATCGCCACCCTGAGCGCCATCTCCCTGCTCCAACCGTGTCGTCTTGTGCCCAGTGTGTCGAATCTTCGACGTTGATGTCAAGTTATTTGACATGCGGACGCCCCGCGCGGTTGCGGCTGGACGGGCCTTGGAGCGGCTGGGACGTCTAGCGCGGCTGCGGGGCGGGTGCGGCAAGACCCAGGAGCCGCGCGGCATTACCGCCGGCGATGAGCGCGAGATCGGCGTCGGTCATGCCGGGGCAGCGCTCGACGAAGCCGATCGGATCTTTCTCGCCGACCGGATGATCGCTGCCCATGACCAGGCGGTCGGCGCCGACGCGCTCCTTCAGCGCGCGCAGCACCTGCGGATCGTAGACGCAAGTGTCGTAGTAGAACGACCGCAGGAAATCGCTCGGCGGCCGCCCGCCGGTATTCTTCACCGTGTCGGGGCGGTTCGCGGTGTTGCGGTCCATGCGGCCGAGATAGTGCGGGAAATAGCCGCCGCCATGGGCCATGACGATCTTGAGGCCGGGATATCTGGTCAGCACGCCCTCGTAGATCAGAGAAGCCATGACCTTGGTCTCCTCGATCGACTGGCCGAGCGAGTTCCACAGCGCATAGCGCTGGAACCACGGATCACGCACGCCCTCGGGATGGATCCACACTGCGACATCGAGATCGCGCACCGCGGCCCAGAACTCACGATAGTGCGGATCGCCCATATAGACGCCGTTGTAGCCCGACGAGATGTTGGCGACCTTGAGCTTGAGCTGCCTGACCGCGCGCTCGAGCTCGCCCATCGCGCGGCCGATATCCTGCAGCGGCAGCACGAAGCTGCCGACGAATCGTTGCGGGTAGCGCGCGACCCAGTCTGCCGTCTGGTCGTTGCAGCGCCGGCACAGCTTCAGGTCCGTCTCCGGGTCGGCCCAGGACGCACCCTGGAGCACCGTGCTCGACGAGATGACGCCGACATCGATGCCGCGCGCGTCCATGTCCTCGATCTCGGCGGCGGGATCCATGATGCGCGCCATGAGGTTCCGCGTACCCGGCCGCGGTTCGGCGGTCGGCGTCGCGCCGAAGCCGCTGATAACCGTGCGGTTGGTCGAGGCGCGGAACACCTCGGGCTCGAGCATGTGGACGTGGAAGTCGACGGTGAGCGGCAGGTCCGGGCGCTTCATGATCGGCTCCTCCGGTCGCGCAACGCGCGAACAGCCTTATCATTTTCGCCCCGCAACGAACAGGCGGAGGCGTCGATACAACGCGGATCGGGAGGTTAGTTTCAGTTGAAACGATATTGGAACTTTGCTTCAATCAGCGGCGATAACCGGTCCACCCCGCGCGCGACGGGACGTGGCGCAATTGGCCGGCTTGCCGCAGCGGCCCCGGGCTGGGCGGCAAAGAACGCTCGAAATGGGAGGCAAGCCAATGTTGTCCGACACGCAACAGTCCTGGCCGCGCAACGCCTGGTACCAGGCGGCGTGGAACAGCGAGATCACGGACCAGCCGCTGGCGCGGCGCATCCTCAACGAGCCGGTCGTGATCTTCCGCGGCGCCGACGGCAAGGTCGCCGTGCTCGAGGACCGCTGCTGCCACCGCGCCGCACCGCTGTCCATGGGCACGATCATGCCCAACGGCCTGCAATGCGGCTATCACGGCATGATCTTCGGCGCCGACGGCAAGTGCGTGTGGATCCCGGGCCAGGACACCATCCCGCCCCAGGCGCGCGTCAGGAGCTACCCGACGGTCGAGAAGCAGGAGTTCATCTGGGTCTGGATGGGCGACCCGGCCAAGGCCGACGAATCGAAGATCATCGACTATCCATGGAACGACGACCACAAGAACTGGCCGCACAAGCACGGCATGTATCACGTCAAGTGCAACTACATGCTGCTGATCGACAATCTGATGGACCTGACGCACATCCCGTTCATCCACCGCAAGACCATCGGCGGTGGCAGCGGCGGTCCGATGGAGCAGGTCAACGCCAAGGTCGAAGTGAAGCGCACCGAGCTCGGCGTCCACTACATGCGCTGGATGCTCGGCCACACGCCGCCGCCGACCTATGTGAAGGCCGCGGGCTTCGGTCCCGGCGTCAAGGTCGACCGCTGGCAGGAATTCGAGTACATCGCGCCGGGCAGCGTCGTGCAGTGGTCGGGCGCGCTCGAGGTCGGCCGCGGCGCGCAGGAGAACCGCAGTCAGAGCGGCGGCTTCTCGCTGCGGCTCTATCACGGCGCGACGCCCGAGACCGAGAACAGCTGCTTCTATTTCTGGACACCGGCCAACGGTTATCAGACCGACAATCCGGAGGCGACGGAGATCCTCTACAAGGAAATCGCCTACACTTTCACCGAGGACCTGGCGTTCCTCGAGGGCCAGAATGCGCGGTTGGTGGAAGATCCGCGCCGCGTTCTGGTCGACGTCAAGCACGACCACATGCGCGTCCACGCGCGGCGGGCGATCGAGCGCATGATCCGCGCCGACAGCGAGACGCAGCACGCGGCGGAGTAGGCTTCGGTCAACGGCCATGTGATGCGCGCGGCGCCGCGCCCGCGGCCCGCGCGCTCATGGCTTTTACTGTTTGCAATCAGGACATGACGAGATGACCGACCGCGACGTGATGATCGAGCACCGCGCCGCCACGGCCAACGGCATCCGCCTGCACTATCTCGCGGCCGGCACGGGCGAGCCGCTGGTGCTGCTGCACGGCTGGCCGGTGTCGGCCGAGATGTGGCGGCGCGTCATGCCGGCGCTGGCGCGCACCCGCACGGTCATCGCGCCCGATCTGCGCGGCGCCGGCTATTCGGACAAGCCCGTCGCCGGCTATGACAAAACAACCCTGGCCAAGGACGTCCAGGCGCTGATGGCGGGCCTCGGCTTCAAGCGCTATGCCGTCGTCGGCCACGACATCGGCGGCATGGTCGCCTACGCGCTCGCCGCGCAGTTCCGCGACGAGGTCGACCGGCTCGCCGTCGTCGACGTGCCGCTGCCTGGTATCGAGCCATGGGATCGGATGCAGGGCGCGCCGGCGCTCTGGCATTTCGGCTTCCACGCGCAGCGCGACCTCGCCGAGGCCCTGATCCAGGGCCGCGAGCGGCTTTACATAGAGAGCTTCATCCGCGCCCGCGCAGTCAATCCGGCGGCGATCGCCGACGCCGAGATCGACGCCTATGCGACGCAGATGGCGGCGCCGGGCTGCCTGCGCGGCGGGCTCGAATATTATCGCGCCTTCGGCCAGGACGCGGCGGCGAACAAGGCGTTCGCGGCGGCCAAGCTCGCCATGCCGGTGCTCGGAATCGGCGGCGAGCGGCTCGGGCCGGTGATGAAAGGCATCGTCGAAGCGATCGCCACCGACGGGCGCACGGTAACGCTCAAGGAATGCGGCCATTGGGTGGTCGAGGAGCGGACCGCCGAGTTTCTCGCGGCGCTGCGCGACTTTCTCGGTTAAGCGAACGGCGCCGGCGGCTCAGCTCTTCTTCGTCCGCATCGACACGACGCCCGGCGCGTGACGACCCTCGTCGAGCAACCCGACGACCACAGCGAGCAGCTGCTCCTTGCCGAACGGCTTGGTGAGGACGGCCGCGTCCCGGAAGCCGCGCGGCAGGGCATCGCGGCCATAGCCGGTGCCGAAGGCGAAGGGAATACCCCGCTGCGTCAGGGCGGCGGCGATGTCGTCGACCGGCTGGCCGGCGAGATTGGCGTCGATGATCGCGGCGTCGACGGGAGCGGTCTCGATGAGTTGCCGCGCCCTGGCTACGGTTCCGGCCGGGCCGACGATCTTGCAGCCTATCGCTTCGAGGTGCGATTCGATGTCCATGGCGACCAGCGCCTCGTCCTCGACGACCAGGATGCGCTTGCCGCGCAGAACGGGATGGTATTCGTCCTCGACCACCCTGACCCGATCGTCGGGCGCCGGAGTCCTGGCGCGGGCCCCCGGGGCCTCCTGCTCCTCGACCGGCACGGGCAGCCGGATGTGACAGGACACGCCGTCGGCGCCGTATTGGATCGCCGCCTCGCCGCCGCAGGATTCGAGCGTCCGTTCGATGAGCGTCGTTCCGAAGCCGCTCGTCGACGGTGCCCGCACATCTGGCACGCCGCTTTCCTGCCAGTCGAGACGCAGCTCGCGATCGGGCTGCATTGTGATCGTCCAGGCGATGGACAACCGGCCGGTCGGCACCGACAGCGCGCCATATTTGCGCGCGTTGGTCGCGAGCTCGTGGAGCACCAGCGCGAGCTGCACGGCGGCGCGCGAGTCGAGCATCACCCGCGGTCCCGACCAGAGGATGCGCGTGCCGTCGGTCGTTCCGAGCACGACCTGCTCGCGCACGATGTCCGCCACCGCCGCGCCCTTCATGTTGGCCTGGACCAGGAGATCGTGGGCTCGCGCCAGCGCCTGGACGCGCCCGTTGAAGCCGGCCACGAAATCGGCCGGGCTCGAGGAGCGGCGCAGCGACATGTTGGCGATCGCCTGGATCGTCGCCAGCGTGTTCTTGACGCGATGATTGAGCTCCTCGAACAGGAGGCGCTGCAGCTCCTCGCGCTGCTTCCGCTCGGTGATGTCGCGCGCGATCTTCGAGGCGCCGACGATGTTTCCCGCACCGTCGCGCAGCGGCGACACGGTGAGCGAGACGTTGACTCGGCGGCCGTCCTTCGCGACGCGCAGGGTGTCAAAATGGTCGAGCCGCTCGCCACGCTTCAGCTTGGCGAGGATCTGCTTCTCCTCCGCGCGCAGCTCCGGCGGAATGATCTTCATGATCGGCTGGCCGATCATTTCGGCGGCGCTGTAGCCGAAGATGCGGGCCGCGCCGGCGTTCCACGAGGTGATCACGCCGTCGAGCGTCTTGCTGACGATGGCGTCGTCCGACCCCTCGACGATAGCCGCGAGTCGGGCGGCGTCGATCTCGGCGTACTTGCGGTCCTCGATGTCGACCAGCAGGTTGATCGCGCCGGTCAGCCGTCCCGCTTCGTCCCGGAGCGGCGTCGGATAGGGAATGAACGCGACGCGGGTGCCGTCGGGCCGCTCGGCCGCGGCCTCGACGCCGCGGATCGGCCGGCCCTCGCGCAGGCACACGGCCATCGGACATTCGTCATGGCGCATCGGCCGGCCGTCCGGCCAGTAAAGGCGCCATGACCCGCACCATTTGTCGCTGCCAAGCTCGGGCCGATGGCCCCACAGCGTCGCCGCGGCCTCATTGTAAAAGGTGATACGGCCTTCGGCGTCGGTCATATAGACCGCCACGGGCAGGGCTTCGAGCAGGTCGGTGCCAAAAGTCATAGATGTCCTCGGAACACGCTAACACCCGAGAACGGAAAGGGTTCCGCGCCGCTCCGCCGCCATGGCCGAGATCCCGGTCCGATCGGATGGTTGCCGGGACATACTCGAACACGCGCTGCGCCTCCGAGGGGAAGTCCGGACTCCGCGGCCCGTTCTACCCCATGCGGCGGCGCCGTGGCACCGCTTTCGCAGACGCGCAACCGCCTAACGCGCCGATGGCGCGCCGATGGCGATCGGGCGGACCAGCGAGCCGCAGCCGCCGCGAAGGCGCAGCGGTAGGATGATGGTGCAGGACAGCCAGACGCGGTCGCGCGCCAGCTCGTCGAGCTTGGCGTTCTGGATCTGGTGGATGCCGGCCTCGACCAGGCATTGATGGTGAATGGCGAAGGGCATGCCCTCGGGATAGCCGTTGGCGCGCGGCGCGGCGCCCTTGAGCTGGCCGTGGTTGACCGCGTCGGTGAAGGGATTGTCGAGCGCCACGACCACGACAGCCTTGCCGGCGAGATATTTCGCGGCGTCATAGCCGAGGCCCGGACCCTCCGTGTAATAGCGCTTCTCGGTGTCGGGGTCGCGCCAATGGTCGCCGCCCCAGCCGGTGTGGATGTAGACGACGTCGCCCGGCAGGATGCCGCGCGCGCCGAGGCCCTGGGCCTCGAGCATCGCCTCGATATGCTGCGCCGAGATGGTCGTGCCTGCCGCGAGCGTCGTGCCGCAGCCGACATATGTCTTTGCATCCAGCAGCACGGCCGTGGTCACGATCGGCGGCGCCTTGTCGATGCCGAGCCGCTCGAGCATCGCGTCGGGCTGCGGCTTGACCTCCTTTTGGGTGAAGCCGCTGTAGTAGAACGACTGGTCGACCGGAAACTCGCTGACGCCATCCCAAGGCTGCGCGACCGCGCCGAAATGACCGAGCGCGTCCATGTGCGTGCCCTGCGCGCCCTGGTCGCCGGTCAGCGTCTCCATGTTCGATGTGTGCACCGCGTTGCGCATGCCGCGCGTCGGCCGCGGCACGATCTCGAGAGTCTTGGAGAACGGCGAGCTCGGCATGGTGTTGGTGATCGGGTGCGACAGCTCGTAGACGCGCGCGCCCGGCGCCATCAGGTGCTGCGCCGCGCGCCACCAGGTGCCCGGCCCGAGCGTGTTGGCCATGCCGCGCTCGTCGCCTCTGGGCCACGGCGGCATGTTCACCGGCGGCGCTTTCTCTGTCGCTGTCATGCGATGATCTCCTTGGAATCACTCCGCCCTGCCGCTTGCCGCCGCCCCTCTCGTTGACAGGTCGAGGGCCGTGCGCTGGGATGCGCGCGCCGAGCGCTGCAATGCCGACGGGCGTGCGTTCGCTCAGGGAGGCGATGCGCGTTTCCGAAGTTGGCATAAGCGTAATGGCATTACGTTATTCAGAACGCACTGGTACGTCAACGTCTATCCAGGCTAATCTCCGCCCATGAAAGCCCGAGCCAAGGCGAGCGCCACCGACACGCAGACCGGGATCGAATCGATCGAAACCGGCATGCGGCTCCTGCTCGCCTTCGTCACGCTTGGCGGGCGCGCCCATCAGCTCAAAGTGCTGGCCGAGGCCGCCGGCATGCCGCCGAGCAAGGCGCACCGCTATCTGGTGAGCCTGATCCGCATGGGCTTCGTCGAGCGCGACGAGGTGAACGGCCGCTATCGGCTGGGCCCAAAGAGCATCGAGCTCGGCGCCGTCGCGCTCGACGCCATGGATGCGGTCGCGCTGTCGGTCGAGGCGATGATCGCCCTGCACGACGAGCTCGATCACACCATGGCGCTCACCGTCTGGGGCTCGACCAGCCCGGTCATCGTGCGGGTCGAGGAGGCCGACCGCCTGATGACGGTCAGCTTCCGCGTCGGCAAGTCGCTGCCCCTCTTGCGCTCGGCCGCCGGCCTGTTGTTCGCCGCGTTTCTGCCGCGCGCCACGATCGAGCCGCTGCTGCAGGCCGAGGTGCGCGAGAACAAGGCGCGCGGCGACAGCCGCTTCATCCGCTCGATGGCGGAGGCCGAGCACCTCCTGGCCGACGTGCGCCAGCGCGGCCTGTCGCGCATCGCGGGCGATATCACGCCGGGCATCAACGCCTTGGGCGCCCCCGTCTTCGATCATCGCGGCTATCCGGCGACGGTGATCACGGCGATCGGTCCGGCCGGCAGCTTCGATTCGAGCTGGAGCGGCCCAGTCGCCGCGGCGATGCGCCAGCGCACCGAGGAGCTGTCGCGCAAGCTCGGCTTCGCCGGGCTGTCAACGCTGCGCCAGCCTGTGACCGAGAAGCCAGCCGGAGCCGGCGCCTACGCCGGCGCCCGGCCAGGTCGCAGCGCCGCAAAGGAATAGCCGCTCGACCGGCGTCCGATAGCGCGACCAGCCGAGGAACGGCCGGAAGATGAAGTGCTGGTCGAGATGGTGGCTGCCGGCCAGGCTGTCGCCGCCGACCAGATTCGGATTGGCGCGTTCGAGATCGGCCGGCGAAATCACGTGGCGCGCGAGGATCTTCCGGCGCAGGCCGGGTGCGTAGCGCTCGATCAGGCCGACGATGTGATCGGCGTAGCTTTCCTTATCCATGGCCGGCGGCACCATGCGCACCTGGACCGAAAGCACGTGGCGGCCCGCAGGCGCGCGCGACGGATCAACGAGCGTCGGCTGCGCCACGACCAGGGCCGGCTCCTCGGGCGGCGTGCCGGCGAGCGCCTCGCGATAGGTGCGCGACATCGCCGCGAGCGAGGGCGCGATGTGGACATAGACGAAATCGCGCGCCGCGGGATCGCGCCAATCCGGCAGGTCAGACAGCGCCAGATGGATCATCATGGCGCCGGGGCCGTAGCGATAGCGCCGGGAGGTCAGCGGCGCTTTCACCAGACGCGAGAGCACGGTCGGCGTGACGTTGGCGATGACCGCCGCGCGCGCTTCGATGCGCTCGCCCCCGACCACGACGCCCGCGGCCGCGCCGCGCTCCGTGACGATCTCCGATACCGGCGCGGCGCAGCGCAGCTCGCCGCCGCTCTCGCGGAACAGACGCACCATCGCCTCGACCATCGCGCCCGCCCCGCCGCGGCCGAGCCGGATGCCGCCTGCCTGGGTCTGCATGCATTGCAGGAACGGGTAGAGCGCGCCGCCGCGCACCTCAGGCCCGAAATCCAGGTGCATGCTCCACACCGCCCACAGCGCTTGGATGTGCGGATGCTCGAAATGGCGCGTGACGAAGGCGCCGGCCGATTGCGTGGCGATTCTCAGCCCGTCGAGCGGCATGCCGAACAGACCGCGCGACGGCATGGGCTGGCGCAACACCTCGAGCAGCCGCGGGCCGATGCGCGCGTAAAGCTCGGTGAGTCCGCGCCAGGCATCGGCATCGCGCGGTGACAGCCGGCGCAATCCGGCGAGCGTTTCGTCGAGCGACGTGGTGACGCCGACCGCGGAGCCGTCGGGGAAGATCGAACAGAACGCCTTCTGGGCCACGACCAG
>Ga0335070_10007878_pt1 | contig 12490 bp, 11 predicted proteins | sample Lox_Sample_13_FD_206722 | JGI IMG/M metagenome (GOLD analysis project Ga0335070, IMG submission 206722) | Soil microbial communities from Loxahatchee National Wildlife Refuge, Florida, United States - Lox_Sample_1.3 | ecosystem: Environmental > Terrestrial > Soil > Wetlands | place: USA...
GCGCACGATGAACTGCAATTCGCCTTCGAGCGAGGTCTCCATCGCGGTGACATCCGACTCGCCGTTGCCCTGGCCCGCGTGGCCGTCGCCGATCTCGAACAGTCCGCCCGGCACCCAGACGGGAAGATAGAGCGTCGTGCCGGCGACGAGCTCCTTGTTGTCCATGTTGCCGCCGATGATGGTGGGCGGCGTCGAATCGTAGCGGCCGAAATCCGGCGGCGGGGCCACGCCCATGCTGCCGAAGAAGGGATGCAGCGGGATCACGACTCCCGGCGCGAAATTGGCGACCATGTGCTTCGCATCGAGCGGAATGATCTTGGTGCGCGCATAGGGGAAGTCGTCTGTCAGGATGCCGGCGCCGTAGCGAAAGCCGTTATAGGCGTAAGGGATGGCGAGCGAGATTCGCCGGATGCGGATCTCGAGCGTGTCGCCGGGCTCGGCGCCTTCGACAAAAACCGGGCCGTTCAGGATGTGCCCGCCGGGCCCGCGATCGGCCAGCGGCACCTTGTCGAACACGTCCTTGAGGCTCTGCTGGATTTGGTCGTCCGGCACGCCGTTCTTCGCAAGTCCCGTCGGGCTGTTGGTCAGAAGCGTGTCGAAGATCACCGTGTCGCCGGACTGGATGCGCAGCACCGGCTTTGCGGCGGCGCTGTAATTGCCCCAGGCGACGGTGTCGGGCGCGGCTTTGAGGGTGAAGGTGGCGGCATGGGCGGAGATCGCAAGAGCGGTCGCCATCATGGCGGCGAAGGCACGAAGACAAGCTGATCTGGACATGATGCCCCCCGGTGTTCCGCGGCCAGCATAAGGTGAAAGGTCGAGAAAGTCGCGTCTTCAGCTGATCGGCACGCAGCGCTGGTGCGGCAGGAAGCCGTGGCGGAGCGCAAACGGCGCGACGACTTCGATCCGCATGTCCTTGCGGGCGCCATAGCCTTCATAGAGAGCGCTCAGCATGAGACCGGCGAGCGTGTAGGGATCAGGACCGTCCGACGGAAAATGCATATACCTCTGGAAATTGCCGTGCGAACCGTTGGTCGAGAAGCCGAGCTGCGCCAGCGCCGACAGTTGAGCCGGCGTGAAGTGCGGTTTCTCCCAGGAATTGTTCCACCAGCCGGACGACGCCTCGCAAAGTCCGTCGCGGTCTTTGTGTTCGAACGCGCATTGCACATAGGCGGCTGTCGGTCCCGGAAGCGCGAGCACGACGAAGCGGTCCTGGTCTTCGGGCTGGCTGTGCGCGTGGATTTTTGCGATCAGTCCGGCCAGCGAGCATTGATAGGTGGCGACGAAGTCGTCAAGACCATCATCGGCCATCGCCGCCGAAACGTCGGCGAAGAAAGCCATTGCCGCGATAACCGCCAGCGACACGCGCCATGTCCTCATAGCTTCGATCACCCCGATCCCCGCCAAAACTATTCGATGCGGCGCGCGGCTGCGCAAGACGCCAGCCGTCGCGAAATGTGGCCGCGAAGGCCGGTGCGATATTCGACAAAAATATTTTGGCAAAATCGCTTCGCCCTTCGATTTCGCCTGCAGAACCCATATGGCGGCGAGAGAACCCCTCACCCGCAGCTGCGCAGGCGTCTCCTTCCGAGCCCTGCACCCCTCTCCCTCAACCCGCCTTCGCCAAGGCTTCGGCGGGCGAGCGAGTCTCGAGTCCTCCGAAGCTGCGCAGCAGCGTAGGAGGAGGGGAGAGGGGAACCCTGAGCCTCGCGCTGACAGCTTCAGCGGCAGCATCGGAGGTCACGACCGGCTGTCGAGCCGGATATGGAAGAAAACTGCATTTGCAAGGCGCTGAATTTCCCCTCTCCCCTTGAGGGAGAGGGGTGCCAGTCTCGGAAGGAGACGCCTGCTCAGGTGCGGGTGAGGGGTTTCTCTCCACGCGCTGCCACGCCATCATTGCGTACACCGCGCAAACGCGCGCAAATCATCGCTTGCGAAATTGTCGATATGCACGGGCAAAAGGGGGCAACATGTCGAAGCTGCACAGCCGCAGACGATTCCTGAACACGGCCGGCCTCGGCCTTCTCGGCGCGTCGTGCTGGAGCAAAGCCTGGGCGGCGGAGACGCCGGATCTCATCGTCGTCAACGCGACCATCCACACCGTCGACACGGCCCTGCCCAGGGCCGAAGCCTTCGCGGTGCGCGACGGCAAATTCGTCGCCGTCGGCAACAGCGACGAGATCCGAAGCCTCGCCGGGAAGGGCACGGAGATCTTCGATGCCAGAGGCATGACGATCGTGCCCGGCTTCATCGATTGCCACAATCATGCACCGGGCGAGACGCTGCTCTACGAAGTCCTCGTCGGTAATCCCTACGAAGTCGAGTTCGTCACCATCGACAGCGTCGTCGAGAAGCTGAAGGCGCGCGCCGCGAAGACGCCGCCGGGCACCTGGGTCGAAGGCTATTTCTTCGACGACACCAAGGTGAAGGACAATCGCGCCCTCAACGTCCACGATCTGGATCGGGTTTCGAGCGTGCATCCGGTGGCGGTGCATCATCGCGGCGGCCACACCGCGTTCTACAACAGCAAGGCCTTTGCGCTCGCGGGCGTGACCAGGACCACGCCGAAACCGTTCGGCGGCACCTTCGACAGGGATGCGAACGGCGCGCTGAACGGCCGCGTCACCGACCGCGCGAACGCGGTCTTCGACAAGGTCGGCAAGCGCCCCGTCTACAGTCCGGCCGAGCAATCCTTGCGCGCGCGCGAAGGCCTCGCCTTCATCTCGAAACAGTTCGTCAAATACGGCCTGACCTCGGTTCACCACGAAGGCGGCGACCTGATGGCGTTGCAGGAGGTGCGCGCGCGCGGCGATCTCAAGCATCGCGTGAGCTATGAGGCCGAGGGGCGGATGCTCGACGCGATGATCGCGAACGGCATCGAGACGGGCTTCGGCGATGCCTGGATCCGCTTCGGCGCCACCTATGAGCACATCGCCGACGGCTCCTTTTCCGAACGCACCATGGCGATGAGCCGGCCTTTCCTCGGCATCTCGCCGCCTTACTACGGCAATCTCACGGAGACGCAGGACGATCTCGACGCCTGGGCCGATCGTGTGAACCGCGCCGGCCTGCAGATGAATTGCCACGCCAATGGCGACGTCGCCATCGATCGCGTGCTGACGGCCTATGAGCGCGCACTGAAGGCGTTCCCGCGCGCCGACGCGCGGCCCAAGATCACCCATTGCAGCCTGATCAACGACGGCCTGCTGGCGCGCATCAAGGCGCTGAACGCGGTGCCGGTGCCGTTCTCCACCTACGCTTATTACAACGCCGACAAATTCCACTTCTACGGCGAAGACATGATGCGGCACATGATGGCGTTCCGCTCCTTCCTCGATGCGGGCGTGCGCGTTGCGGCGGGTTCGGATTTCGATCCCGGTCCCTTCTCCCCGCTGATGGCGATCCAGGGCATGGTGACGCGCAAGGGGTGGAACGGCGAAGTGTGGGGCGCCAACCAGAAGATCACGGTCGACGAGGCGCTCGTCGTCAACACCCTCAACGGCGCCTACAACAACCACGAGGAAGACATCAAAGGCTCGATCACCCCCGGCAAGCTCGCCGATTTCGTGATGCTCGCGGAAGACATCCGCGCGGTCGATCCGGAGAAGATCAAGGACATTCCGATCGTGCGGACGGTCACCGGCGGGCGGACGGTGTATCGGGCGTAATGACTCCGACACGCGTCGACGATGGTCCTCGTCAGCGGGCCTTCCTGGCAAAAGGGTTCAACGTGGGGACGCCGAAAGCTTTGAAGTCCCGAATATTGCGGGTCACCACGGTCAGGTTGTGAACGGCCGCCGTGGCTGCGATCATGGCGTCTTCGATGAGGTCGTCCGTCCTGCGGTGCATAAAGCGCGCCCATGACCGGAACGCCGCGGCATCCATGCTGATGATGTTGTAGGTCTCGGCAACCTGCATCAGCCACGCCTCGATTTCCGCTGCCTTGGCTTCATCCTGTTCGCGCGTGACCTCTATGCCCGCCTGAATCTCCCCGATCGTCACGGCGGAAAGATGCAAATCCTCGTCTCGTGTGTCGCGGAGCCAGGCCACTACGCCGCCGTGCGGGCGAAGCCGACGCAGCTCCGAGACGACATTGGTGTCGATCAGGTACATGACGGTCAGTCGAGCCTGCGCACCTTGCGGCGGCGTCTTTCGCCGCGCGGAAGAACATTCAGCTCGCCGCGCGCGCGATCGCTCAGGAGCAGATCCTTCAGTCCGGGCCTCGCGGCATGCTTCAGTCTTTGCCAGTCGGTCGCGGGCACCAGGACCGCAGCCTCGGCGCCCCGCTTGGTGACGACCTGCGGGCCTTCCCGCAGACAAGTTTCGAGCATCTCGCTGAACCGCGCCTTCGCATCCTGAACCGGCCAGGCTCGCATCGGGTGACTCCTCGATTTCAGACTAGTCAGAGAACTAGTCTGAATTGCCCGATATGGCAAGAGATGCTTCAGATTCACCACCGACAATTGTTGCTTCGATCCGTCGGCTGAAGCTACCGACGCGTAGCGCCGGCCCGGTCTCCCGGTTTCTCTCGCCCTGCGCCGCTTACTTGGGCTGCGTCGTCGTCGTCGTCGGCTCGGCTTCGGTGCCGTACAGGCCCTGGTTCTGGTTGTGCTCGCAGACATAGTGGCCGGACTCGGTCGTGCCATAGTCGCTCGTTCCCGGTTTTGAGATCGCGCCGGTTTTGGTGTTGAGCCACAGGACGGTGTCGGTTCCACAATGCTGCTTCGCCGCGGCGAGCCTGTCCCTGTAAAAGCTGAATGCGTCGTAGGGCTGGAGCTGCGCCATCGAAGCGGACGCTGCCAGGAGCAACGCTGACCCGAAGGCCACACGGATAAGAGACTTCTGCATCGATCCTCCCGAATGGAGATGCAAAGGTCATTATACGCCGTCGCACACAGGCCTGTGCAGCCTGCACGGTCAACGCGTTTTCGCGCGATCGTTACGTGCGAAGCACGCAAGTCAAATCAAATGCCGCCCATTGGCGCAACGCCTCTCTACTGATACAGAAAAGGTAGTGGATGCTCCCAGAGAGTGGAGTGGTGATCCAGTTAGGCTTGGCGGAGCTTCCACGCCCCGGTTAGACGCCGAAAGGCGTCATCGTCGACGCTGGCTGGCTCGGCGACTTCAATTTGCTCTAGCACTTCGCCAAGGTCTTCCGGCACCCTGTATAGCAGTGGGTCAATCGCCGCGTTCAACAGCCTGAGGAAAGGGCGCGGATATTTCTGCAACAATATTTTCCCTGCCTTCTCGAACTCGAAAGCTACAGAAATTTGAAACAAGCGCATCGGCACGATCAGGTTTACAACGAAGTCAACGGCGTCGCCAAATTCGGTATCGCATGACAACGGCAACCAGATTAGGCGATGAGAGGTCTCGGGATCGCGCAGTTTCGCGTCGAGAGGCCAGACCTCGCGAAACGTCTTCCCGATTAACCCACGCCATCGAACATCAGGCGTCTCCCCCTTCACGCCTCCTTCGTCTTTAGCGCGCAGCCAATTCATAAAAAGCCAGGCTGCCGTCTGACGAGTCGTGCTAGGCGCGGTCGCAAATGCGCGCCGAACCTCGTACGATTCAATTTCATAAGGCGGATGGCTTTCGCCGTCCTTCCACATGAGCGCGCGCAATAGCTGAGCTACCAACGCTTGGCGCTCATCATGAGAGCGATCCGGGCGTTGAAACGTTTCAAGAAAATCCGCCTTCAGCGCGTTAAACATTCTCGGCATTCCGGGACGGCCGTCGTAGGCTCGCGCGCCCCATAAATGGCGAGCATCCGGCTCGGACCACGAAAGTCGACGAAACATATTCGCCGCTGCCCATTCATGATCGATTGAATCGATATATGCCAGTCTGGAAGCAAAGATCATTCTTGCCAAGAGGCCGGAGCGTCCATCACTAGACGCAGCGAGCGTCGCGCGCTCCCTGATGTCAACTGGCATACCCGCGTCTACTTTCGGCTTAGCTGCCGAGAGCAACTCCAACAAAACGTTGGCGAGTGTGCCGCCGGGTTCGTTCAAAGCGGAGGTGAACAAGTCTGATTTGTCGTCGCGCTCAAGAACGTCGAGGGGCGGCTGAGCGTAGACAATCGCTGCGACTCGATCCCACAGTTCAAAAGCGTTCCTTCGAAGCTCAACCTTCTCGAATGCCTTTTTCCCTTGTCGACTCAGCCAGCTCGAAAAAAAGTAGATGCATTCTTTGAGCAGCTCGTCAGGCGCATCCTTGGCAAGCGTCAGCGCGCGTGCCAATACCGAGGGGTCGTCTGAGGCGGCAACCGATTCCAGAAAGGGACGCCACGCCTCAGGAATCCATCTTCCTCTAAGGGCGTCCGCCTCGATAGCATCGAATGCTCTGGCTGGCTCATCTCTGCAAATTATGGACCATAGATCACCTTGTTCCCATTGGGATTGCGCAACAAGCGCAAGCGCCTCCTCGATAAGATTCTCCGTCTTAGTGTCCCTAAGCTTTGTCGGGTCGCCACGCGGACCTCTGAATCCACTTGAGGACCACATGTCGAAGTCTGCTCGTTCTCCGGCGTCCCCAAGAAAGTCAGGGTGCTTGCGCTTCAATTCTTCAAGCGCTGACTCCGCTTTTGGGCTCAATTTTCCGCCTGCAGAGACAATGCGGTTGAAGCGGATGAAGACTGCATAATCTTTTATGTCCTGCAGATTTTGATCAGGCATCTCGGCCTCCGTACAGCGAGTCGGGCGGTCCACCAATCAAACGGTCTTCAAGCGAACTTTTGTCAGCAGCAGTGAAGTCGTTCCACCGCTCGGCCATCAAGCGCATTCCTTCCCGACGCTCCGAGCGCCAAAACAACTCGTCAGGGAGGTCAACCAAAGCCCGCCCTGCTTCAGCACCCGTGTGAATGATTGCGTTAGAAAGAAAATGCAGGCCCAGCCGCTTTATCAGTAGGTATTTTTGATCCATGCACCACGTCGTGAATTTTTTCGCGCGGTCCCGATCCCTAATTCCGGCACGCTCCCACAGGTCGGCAATGACGCGTGTTAACGGATAGAAGCCCCCGGAGTATTGATTTTGAGGGTGTTGGGCCACGGAGGGCACCTGAAGACTCGCCCTGTCGAGTTGCGCAGATATAAACCCCGCATCCCACGCCTCGTCGAGCGAATCCATCAAGAGCCGGAATAGGGCTTCCAGGAGATCAAACTCAACCTCGTGATCAGTCGGTATTGCACTGAGGAGTGATGGAATTTCTTGTTGTAATCCGGCCTGCTCAATTTCGGCGTTGTATTCGACTACGATAAGGTCGCCGAGCGACACGGGAGGTGAGGCGGTCGTAGGCAAACTAGTCAGCAAGAATGGTTTGCGAATGTGAGCCCTTGGGCGTAGCGCGCCGCTTATGAGCTGTTTGGTGTCGTAACCTATATCGCCTTGTGCGGCTCTGCGCTTGCCTTCAAAATAGTGCCAGAGAGAATTGCCTTGCCCTCGCGCACCGATACGCGTTCGAAGAAAAACGCGCCACGCCTGCAAGAGCAGCGGGGCAAGCTTATTGCCGTGACGCTCCAGCATATGGCTGAGCCGTTCACAGTAGTCAGAGTCAATCTCCTTGCAGAGCAGGCACGCGTCAAGCATTGCGCTGTCTGAGAAGTTCGCGACCACCCATCCAACCGATATCGTGACTCGGTCTTTGAGGACGCCCAGATCGGAAAAAGTCTTTAGCCAGCTTGGGGCGGGATTGACGTTATATAACAGTTGGGCCGCGTCTCCGTGCCCCAGAATCCATGCTATTTCGTCCAATTGCTCGCGGCTCGCGAGGTCGGGCGAGATCGAAACCAGATCCCTGAGGCGTTTTTCCCTCCATTGCGTGGGATTGTCGGCATACTCGGCCCAACGTTTTATTGTTTCGTATAGAGCCGAGTGCGTCCGTCCGTCTGGACTTTCGTACGGGACGGGGATGACGCCTTTTGCCTCCCAGAGCTCGCATTGTGCACGTTCTTGGCCGGTCTCAGTGGGGACAAAGGCATATACGCCACGCAGGTCCTTAAATCGTTCACGATCCGCATCGATCACCTCAAGTAGATAGCGCATCGGAGGGTCTTCAGCGGCATAACCGATGATGACGACGGTGGTCGCGCGGACGAGGTCATAAATGTATCGGGTCGCCCACCCGGATCGCAGGTATGCCTCTCCAAATTCAGCACTCGTGAGTACCAAATCAGTTTCAGCAATGCCTAAGACGGTGTCGGCGATGCGGCCATGCAAGTGCAGCACGCCGTTGAAGCCGGCCGCGAGTGGCCCCGGGAGCGCTGGACCCGAATGGCTGTTGATTGGCATACCTTTCGCATGCTTTTCAGTCCATGCACGTTCAAACAGGGTGTCAAAATTTGTGGTGACAAGCCGATACTGAAGTTCTGCATCACGAGACAGCATGATGATGTTATAATGGGTGTCCAAAGGCACACTCGGCGGAGCTAATCGATCTCGTATTGCCCGACGAATCCGCTCCCTGATTCCTTGCGCCAGTCTTGGCGAATCTCCTCCGCAGCGACGCTCAAGGGAACGGATAACTCTGTCGTATGCTCCAGTTTTCATTCCATCTGATTCTGCGACATGGCCGATCCAGTTCTCCCCAAGTTCGCGATAAATGTGTTCGACCAATTCTCGAAATGACGGCAGGTCAACGGTCATCGATACGCCCGCGCCGCAAACGAACACGACCGAGCCGTGTTCTTGCGCGGCAATTAATTTTGCTGGGATATCCGGACCTGTAGCTGTGAATTTCATTTGGTCGGTCGCATGCCCAAAGGATACCGGATCACAATTGTTCGTCGAGCTTCAACGCTGTCGGGTCAACGACCGCGTTTAGGACCTGCCAGCCGAAGCTCGCGGGTGCGAGGGTGTCCGCCTACGCTAAAGCTCCGGCGGATGCGCCTTCACTCGCTTCGCGAGCGAAGGCTGGCGGACAGGGAGGGATTCGAACCCTCGAACCGCTGTTAACGGTTACACACTTTCCAGGCGTGCGCCTTCAGCCACTCGGCCACCTGTCCACGGGATTCGGGATTGTCCCGAAAGGGCGGGGACTATAACGGCTCGGGCCCGAGGGGCAAGCGCCGGATCGGCAACCGGGTGCCCGACGCGCGGCAGCCTCGGCACGTCCCGTCGGCGCGGCAAATCGGAACCAAAATCGACACCCGGGCACAGCCAATGCAAGGCGTTTGCACGCCTCGATGCGAAAGGTTGAGCAACAACGCCAAATTTTGCTGGCGCCGTTTGATCAAAATGTGTACGGTTTTCGTCATAACGGAATGCCGCGCCCGGCGCTCTCAGAGCGGCCGGGTTTTTGATTCCGATCATTCCGTTCCGGCCGCCGCCTGAAGCCGATCCGCTCACGCCATCGCGCAAGTCGCCCGCGAGCGGCATGCGTCCGCCCGTGACGCCGCCGCCGCTGCGCGCGCGCCACGATTTCACACCACCTCACACCACTCACACCACCTCACACGACCGAAAGGACGCGTCCCATGGGCTCGAATCCGACTTACGCCGTCGGCTATGGCAAGCCGCCGAAGCACACACGCTGGCAGAAGGGCCAGTCGGGCAATCCCAAAGGTCGTCCGAAGCGCAACCGCGATGTCACCGCGCTGGTGAGCGCGCTCCTCGAGGAGCGCGTCGTGGTGCGGAAGGGCAAAACGACGAAGAAAATGCGCCGCATCGACCATCTGCTCGATCGCATGATCGACCATGCGGTCGCCGGCGATCCGCGCTTCCTCCGCCTGGTGCTCGACGAAGCGCACAAAAGCGCGGCGCGCGCGGAGACGGAGGCGCCGCCGCCGTCGATCGACGAAAAAGATCGCGAAGTCATCGACGCGGTGCTGCAGCGGCTCGGGGTGAAGGAAGATTAGCCCGGCTGGCGGTGTGTCTTCGTGGGGCCGCCGGCGCGCCGCGGGCACCGGCTGTTACCGTGACAATTGCGTGTTTCTGTCCGGATGCGAAGTCGCAACCGGCACGCAACCGTCGGATCGGGCACGGCGATTTCGCATTCGGCCCCGCTCTGCCGCAAAAAAATTGCCTGCAAACGCGGCGGAAACACGGAATTGGCGCAACGCAAAACGGGCGGACCGCAAGGGCCCGCCCGTCTGCACGTTCGGATGTGGCGTGCCGTTCAGTCCGTGCCGGCGCGGCCGAGCCCGAGGTCGTGTTCCGCGGCGACGATGGAGATCGTGTAGCCCGCGATGACGTCGAACAGCGCCATCATCATGATGAAGAAATAGGTCGAGGTGGCGAAGCCCTTCAGCAGGATGAACTCGAGCAGCGCCACGACGAACACCAGCATCGACAGCGCGTGATTGATGATCTCGCGCGACGTCGTGCGGGTCGCCTTGATGATCTCGATGAAAAGCAGGCCCAGCGTCACCAGAAGGAGAAGATCCGAGATGCTGAAGAACCAGCTGCCGGAATGCATGGGGATCGTGATGCCGTCCTTGTAGAGGAAGTCTGCAAGATTGGCGGCCTTCGGGTCGAAATAGTGGATGGCGCCGCTGCCGAGCGCGAGGAAATTGTAGAAAATGACGGCCAGCAGAATGAGCGGAATCAAGCGCAACATGCGGTCCTCCCCTGGGTACCCCCGGTGACTATTTCAGCTTTGTATCACAATTGGGCGAAACTGCGGCGTCGTTAACGCTATTTCGCGTCGACCGGTTAAGGCCGCCGGCCGCTAGCGGTAGGGAAGCACGTATTTGAGGCCGAATGACAGCAGCAGGCCGCCCGCCAGCAGAAGGGACGCCAACAGCCAGTTGCCCTGTCCGTGCAGCACGAGGCCGCCGGAGGCGCCGATCTGAACCTGGGCGACGGTCATCGGCAGCATCCCGAGCGCGGAGCCGAAGAGATAGTCGCTCCAGGATACGCGCGTCATGGCCAGCGCCGTGTTGGCGACGCTGTGCGGCACCAGAGTCAGCCTCAGGATCGCGACGGCGCGCCAGCCGCTTTTCTCGACACGCTCCACCATCGGCACGACCTGCGGCCAGCGTTCGAGGATGCTCTTCGCGCCCAGCCAGCGCGTGAAGGCAAAACCGGCGGCGGCGCCCATGATCGCACCGGCCATCGACCACACGAGGCCCCAGCCGAATCCGAACAGGAGCCCTGCGGCGATGCCGAGTGCGGTGCGCGGCACGAAGAGCAGGCTGGCGGCGATCTGCAGCACGATGAACACGACAGGCGCCACGGGATGCGCCGCGATGCTGTCCCTGATGGCGCCGGGATTGATCGATTGATGATAGACGAGCGACAGCACCAGTCCCGCCGCGAGCACGAGCAACGCCACGCCGCGCAGCATGGTCTGAATGAGGGAGATGCGGCGCGCCTCGTTCATCGGGACGACGCGATCCGTTGGCGCGCGGTCATAGCTCCTCCGTGTCGACCGCGCCGCGATAGCGCCGCTGCAGCCAGCGCACGCCCATCAGATCGGTGATGCCGACAATGAGACGGTCCCAGACTCCATATTTCGAGCGGCCGTGCAGGCGCGGGCGATGATTGACTTCGACGAAGCGGACCTCGAAGCCTTCGCGCAACATCAACGCCACCATGTAGCGGTGCATGTGATCGAAATAGGGAAGCGCGAGGAACGCGTCGCGGCGAAACGCCTTGAGCCCGCAACCGACATCGGTGGCGCCGTCGTTCAGAAGCCGGCGGCGGATGCCGTTGGCGATGCGCGAGGCAAGCTTCTTCGTCATCGAATCCTGGCGCCGCGCGCGCTGGCCCTGCACGAGGCCGACACAGGCGGCATTGCCCTTGCTGAATTCGTCAAGCAGGCGCGGAATGTCGGCGGGATCGTTCTGGCCGTCTCCGTCGAGGACCACGATGATGTCGCCGCGCGCCCAGCGCACGCCGGTCCTGACCGCGCGGCTCTGGCCCATGTTGCGGCCGTGCTGCACGACGCGGAGCTGCGGCAGCGTTTCCTTGAGGCCCAAAAGCGCATCCGCGGTCCGGTCGGACGAGCCGTCGTCCACGAAGACGATTTCCGCCGACGTCTCGGACGCGACCGCCTGCGCGATCTCGCGGGCGAGGGGCGCGATGTTCTCGGCTTCGTCCTTGACGGGTACGACCACCGAAAGGGCAACCTGCATGCTGATGTTCCGTTCGACGCGGTCGTACAATAAACTCGTGGGCCGGGAGGCGAATCCCCAAATTTTCGGGCTTCTGCAGCTTGGGGCGCGGGCCTTATACAGGCCCCGACCGAAGAGCAATAGGGCCGGGCGGGCGCGGCCGGAGCGCTCTGTCCAGATACCCTCGTGACGGGCGGGGCATGCAAAGGGCTTTTCCTGATGACCGATGCCGGGTCTTCCCCTTCCGTTCTCGCGCGCCTGGCGCAGCGCCCGCGCCTTGCACTCCTCTTCCTGTGTCTCGTGCTCTGGCTTCCGGGCGTCCTGTCGCTGCCGGCGCTCGATCGCGACGAGAGCCGTTTCGCGCAGGCCTCCAAGCAGATGATCGAAACCGGCGACTATGTCGACATCCGTTTCTCGACCGGCACGCGTTACAACAAGCC